>JAEEGH010015816.1_pt1 | contig 16320 bp, 9 predicted proteins | sample 9134181 | NCBI WGS metagenome assembly JAEEGH01 (sample SAMN16246544, study PRJNA631951) | gut metagenome | biome: gut microbiome; feature: rumen; material: DP-attached | host: Bos | place: Iran: Karaj | collected 2018-10
GTCGTGGGGGGTGTTATAGACGTAATGCAATGCGACAATAATCTCCACAGCACCCAGGCTGGAAGCCAGGTGCCCCGGATTGGTCGATAACTCTTTGATGATGTCTTTCCTCAGCTCCTCACACAGTTCAGGAAGCTGATCGACAGAGAGTCTCTTCAGGTCGTCAGGGGTGTTGATGTCCTTGAGCAGCTCAAGATTTTCTATATGCTGATTCTTTTCTGACATTAAAACCTTAGATATAATTTGCAAAATTACAAAAATCATGTTAACTTTGCAAATTACAGATGAAAATTTATTCAGAAGATAAAATTGTTGAGGCATTCAGCGGTGCTTGTGTCGCCACAATCGGCTTTTTCGACGGCGTGCATCTCGGCCACCGTTTTTTGCTTGATTGTCTGAAACGTGAGGCGGAAAAACGGGGCTTGTTCCCTTTGGTGCTCACGTTTCCTGACAGTCCGTCACGCGTGTTGAATCCCAATGACAAAGTACGGCTATTAACCACACCCGAAGAAAAAATCAGGCTGCTCAACGTTCAGGGAATCACGTATGTGGCGATGTTGCCGTTTTCGCGTGAGATGTCTGCTTGCACAGCAGAGCGTTTCATGCGTGAAATGCTTGCGGAAAAGTTGCATACATCTGTCTTGCTGATGGGCTACGACCACCGCTTCGGGAAGGGAGGAAACCAGCGGTTCGATGATTATGTCAGCTATGGGAAGCAGTTAGGCATGGATGTGATTAAGACTCCTGCTTATTCTTTCGAGGATAGTCCTAAAGGGTTGACTGTTTCTTCTTCTTCCATCAGGATGGCATTGGAGAAGGGAAATCTTGGTTTTGCCAACCGCTGTCTCGGCTATGAATACAGTTTGGAGGGAGAAGTGGTCGGTGGTTACCGGGTGGGGTCCAGCCTGGGTTATCCCACAGCTAATATTGCGGTTCCGTCATTGAAACTGGTGCCTGCCAATGGTGTGTATGCGGTGAGGGTGGAACTTCCAGGATGGAAAGGATTCGGTATGCTCAACATAGGAAGGCGTCCCACGATCGACAATGGTGACGACGTGTCAGTGGAGGTGAATATCTTCGATTTCCATGCCGACATCTATGCTGAGCGTGTCCATGTCAGCCTTGTTAAGTATATCCGTGAGGAGCAGAAATTTGATTCGGTGGAAACATTAAAAAAACAACTGCAAACGGATGAGGCCGTCTGCAGACAGTTATTTTGCGTTTAGTATATACACAATCCACTACAAAATCCTCATTACTCATTCCTCTCTTCCAAGGTGTAGAATGAGCTGCCGTCGAAGCAGTGGGTGCATATCTGGCACTTCTCCAGTCCGATTGCTTTCACGATGGTCTCGATTTTGGAGAATTTCAGTGTATCTACATTCAGCCGCTTTGCCATCTCCTCAACCATTGCATGATATTCAGGAGAATCGGTAGTGGCGTATGCCTTCAGTTTTTCAGGTGAGATTTCTATGTCCTTGGCTGTCTGCGCGTCGGAGAGGCGGGTTTTGGTCTGTGAGTGGGTCTCCAGGTCTTTTATCACCCGTCGTGAGATGAGCTCCAGCTCCGACTTGCTTGCTGAGAAGTTGACGAATGGGCAGGCATAGATGAGTGGCGGGCATGCTATTCGCATGTGTACCTCTTTTGCGCCTAATTCCTTCAGCACTTTCGTGTTTTCACGAAGTTGTGTGCCTCTGACGATGGAGTCGTCGCAGAACAGACAGCGTTTGCCTTGGAGCATGTCTTTGTTTGGTATGAGCTTCATCTTAGCCACGAGGTTGCGTATCGTCTGGTTCGAAGGCATGAATGATCGGGGCCATGTGGGCGTGTATTTGCTGATTCCGCGCTGGTAGGGCACCTTATGCCCGGCGCTGTAACCCACAGCCATACCGATTCCGGAGTCGGGGATGCCGCCTACGGAGTCCACTTCCGTGGGGTCTTCTTCGCCCATCACACGTCCGGTGGTGAAACGCACGTCTTCCACAGTCTTTCCTTCGTAGGAGGAGGTTGGGAAACCATAGTAAATCCAGAGGAATGCACAGATCTGCATCTGTTTGTTAGGCTTGCGTAGCTGCTCCATGTGGTCGTGGTAGAGACGTACAATCTCTCCCGGACCCACATAATAGGTGGTCTCAAAGCCCAAGTTAGGGAAGGCGGTGTTCTCGCTGGTTGCTGCCATCGCGTCTGCTTTCTTTCCCACTACGATGGGGGTTCGTCCCCAGGCATCTCTGGCGGCGATGATACCGTCTTCCGTAAGAATCAGCATAGAACACGACCCTTTCACGGTGTTATACACGTTCTCTATGCCTTCCACGAAAGTTCTTCCGCGAAGAATCAGCAGTCCGACCAGCTCTGTGGGATTGATTTTTCCTGACGAGAACTCCGACAGGTGCATGTTTTCTGAAAGGAGCTTGTCGGCGATTTGTTCGATGTTGTTGATTTTCGCCACGGTCACGAGCGCAAAGCGTCCCAGGTGGCAGTTGAAGAGCATAGGCTGTGCGTCGGTATCGCTGATGATACCTATGCCGGAAGTGCCGACAAATTTATGGAGCTCTGGTTCAAAACGTGTCCTGAAATAAGTGTTCTCCAAATTGTGGATGGCGCGGTAGAATCCCCTCTCTTTGCAGTAGGTAGCCATGCCACCCCGCTTTGTGCCGAGATGTGACTGATAATCTGTACCATAGAATAAGTCCGTAGCACAATGCTCTGTAGAAACTGTCCCAAAAAAACCTCCCATAAAAAAAATTAATATTGATTTTTTGCAAAGTTACGCAAAAAAAATGAAGAATGGTAGTATTTACGATTTACGTTTTACGTTTTACTAATTATTTTAACATTTGAAAAAATATCGGGTGAGAGAAAGAAGGACGAAAAATATAAGGGCAGTGTTAAAAACAAAAAAAAGAAGGAAGCCTTTTATGACTTCCTTCTTGCGTTTGGAAAAGAATTGCGGAAAGTGAGGGATTCGAACCCCCGGACCAGTTACCCGGTCACCGCATTTCGAGTGCGGCCCGTTCGACCACTCCGGCAACTTTCCTTTTGTTTGGTCGAGCTGTTATTTTTTCAAAGAAGAAGGCAGAATGCTCTGCCTTCTTCTATATATGAAAGCCGGGAGGAGATGTGATGAAACTCCGAGTAGATAAGATTTGAGGGTTCGCATATCTTTGTAATCCACCGACTTTCGTTACCCCGAAGGGCGTGGCCCGCCATTAACATGCGAAACATTCTCGGTTTTCTGATATGAATTTGATGAGTATCCCGATCGATCCTAACCCCGGCTAAAAGGTATGTCGATGTTCAACTGACAATGCAAAGGTAGTTGAATAATTTGAATTATCAAATTTTTTTGCCTTTTTTTTTGTTGTTTTTTACCTTTTTTTCTTTTTATGCGTAAATATTACGCATATTTATGAAAATTTTATCTGTCAATTTTACGTACAATCGTATTCTCGTTATTCTTCATCTTCTGCTCCTGTTCCAGCCATGATATTGATGACAGCTACTATGTCGGAGATATTGACATTGTTGTCCTCGTTCACGTCGGCATCTTCATAGAAGGCAGAGCCAGCCATGTGGTTGATTATCGCCACGACATCGGAGATATCCACTTTTCCGTCGCGGTTCACATCGCCTCTGATGCGTTTTGGTGTGTCTGCCACTCCTTTGAACTCCTCAATGTAGTCGGGCAGGAAATAGCCGAGATGCGGAGGCTGGTTGTAACCGGTGTTCTGCCATGCCACAGCCATACGGTAGTTGTGGTCGTGCATGAGTGTGGGCACACGATAAGGTGAGACCTCCGTCGTGGAGAAAATCAGGACTTCCGACGGGTCTTCAGCATTATACCAGATGACCTCTTCCCGCCAGTCACCGAAGATGTCTGCCTGCAGGCAAGGTGTGGATTTTGTGCTGTTGCATGACGACAATTTTGCTATCTGGCTGAATGTCTTCATCGTGACATTGCCGGTAGATATACCCATCTCGGTGAAGTCCAGGCTTCCTCCGTTCAGCCTGTATTTGCGGATGGATGTTCCGTCGAGCAACTCATCGAGGGGGTCGGCATCCCAGAAAATCCGGAAGTTCATCGATGGTTTGTCAGCAGTTATGGCAACTAAGTTCTGTGCGTTCATCGTGTTCGCCACTTTTGCCGACCAGAACTCATAGCCTTTGCAGTTGGAATTGGCGTCAAGGATATTGGCAGTCAGCCCGCGTCCGTTGTCTGCATCTCCGGTCACAGCCCAGATGATTTCTCCTGTGGCAGCGTCGATGAGGTGTGCTCCGTATGGATTTTCCTCATGCACCTGGTAGATTTCCAGTCCGGGACGTGCGGGGTTGAGGTCGCCGATATGCAAGGCGTCTCCATGTCCGAAACCAGTGGAATAGAGGAGCCAGCCGTCGTTGTCGATGGTTGCGCTCCCGTAGATGATTTCGTCGCTGCCGTCGCCGTCAACATCTGCGATGGTGAGGCTGTGGGCTCCCTGACCGTATGCGGTATAGACAGCATGGGTCTTCTTAGGGTCGGTGTTCTTGCTATAGGTCTTGGTCGTTTTCTTTCCGGCTGCATCGGTCCTCTCCACCTGTGTTTCGTTGATTGAACCGTGGATCCAATGTGTCTTCAGTTCTTTTCCGTCGAAATCGACAGCCCAGAGGTAGGAGCGTGTGTACATACCGCGGCACATGATTGCAGAAGGGTTTTTGTCTGGTCCGTCAAGGTATGCCACGCCTGCGAGATAACGCTCACCGCGGTTGCCATAACCGCCAGCATCGTTCTTGCCGCTGATTGCCCAGTTGAATGTTCCTGCCGCATCGCTCAACACGTTTGTGGCATTGCGGTTCGGAATATAGGCGATGGTATGGACTGCGGCTCCTGTCTCGCCGTTGAACACTGTCAGAAACTCATAGCCGCCGTTGATGCGTCCGCCTGATACGCGGTAGTCCTTCGTGTTGTTCGTGGCGAGAATCCTTGAGTCTGTCCCCGCTTGGCTCACGTAGTTGCCCTTGCCGTCCTTACTCCCGGGGGCGGTCTTGCAAATCAGCTCTGCCTTGCCGTCACCATCGAAGTCATAGACCATATACTGTGTGTAATGAGCACCCGAACGGATGTTTATGCCGAGGTCGATTCTCCACAGCTTCTCGCCTGTAGAAATCTTGTAGCAGTCGATAATCGTGGGGCCGGTAAATCCATTCTGCGAGTTGTCCTTGGCATTGGTGGGCATCCATTTCACGAACAGCTCATACTGTCCGTCGCCATCCACGTCACCCAGCGAGCAGTCGTTGGGCTCAAGGGTGTAGCTGTTCGCGTCACTTCCTGTACCGGCGGTTCCTCCTGCTGGTCGGTCGAGTTTCAGCTTGTGAAACATAGCGTTGTTGAACAGCATTGGCTCGATAGTGTCGGTGGGGATTCCGTCCTGAAGGGTCACCAACTCAATTTTTTTGGTTGCCGCGATAATTCCGCCAGGTCTGAACGATGTCTGGCTTCTCAGCGTGTCGCTCTTTACTTCTCCGTCAATCAGCACAAGGAATGAAGTGTGCTCATTGTCGGATCCGAGCAGCCTCCACGACAGAAATGGCTTTGTGGAAAGGGCGTTGATGCGTATGAATCCTCGGTCGAGCTTTTCCTGCTGGCTGGCTGGCGTGTCCCAGGGTGTGGGCTTGGCTCGCTGTGCAATTGCCGTTAACGATGTTGCAAGGAAGAGGATTGAAAATAGTAGTTTCTTTGTAATCATAGTCAAGTTTTTTTAGATTACGTTTGGTAATGTTTCCGCAGAAAAAGGCGGCGCTACCAGTTTTTTACTGTTGTCTGTGTATAAATACGATTCCTATAATTTTTGAAATAAAAATAGTGGGGGCATGCCCCACTATTTTTATATAAATTGACTATTGTTTTTATTCATCTGTACCAGATATGATGTTGATTACCTTCACAACGTCGGAGATATTCGTTGCACCATCGCCATTGACATCCGAAGTGCTTGCGAAGGTAGTATCACCTGCCATTGTGTTGATGATTGCCACAACGTCGGAGATATTCACTGTCTCGTCACCATTCACGTCACCCTTGATGCCCGGAGTCACGTTGTACTCGAAGTGAGGACCGTCAGCATTCGAACGATATCTGAAAATCTTCAGGTTGTCGAACCAGCAGCGGCGACTCTGTGCACCCGAGTTGGCTGACTTATAGTTTGAAGTGATAACGAACTTGGCAACCTTGTTGTCGGTGATGTTTGCGTCATTGATGTCGAGCATCGGCATCTCTGCGCCTTTGCACTCTCCGTTCTTTCCGTTGTTGATGGTACCTCTAAGTGCACGGGCCTTATAGTCGAACTCAAGTACGAACGATGATTTGTTGCTGTCGATGCAGATGCCGGCGTCGCCTACACTACTTGAGCCCTGACCTGTAGCATACTGACGGAGATTCAAACCGGTACCGCCATTGCCTGTGGTCTCAGTGTGGTCGTTTGGCTCACCTGTCAGGTTGTTGAAGTCGTTGAATGCCACCTTACCATTGTAACGGTCAATGCTGAAACCTCCGAGACGCTGGTCTGCAGCGTTGCGTAACTCAATTGTCAAATAACCTTTACCGAGGTTTCCGAACCACACGTCGAATTCTGTGCGGATGATATCCTCGTCGCTAGGAATCTCTTCTGCAGGAATCTCAACGAATGCCTCTGATGAGCCTACACGCAGCACATCAAGAAGAACGTCGCCGAATCCAAGCTGCCAGTAATGACCATCCACAGAGAGGTCGGGCTGTACGTCAGCAGTAACTGCGAACTGCATCTGACCTGCACCGTTTGGATAGTTGTCGTTCTTTCCGTTGATTACGTAAGAAACCACAGTCTCAGGGTCTTCAGGGTCTGTGATTGCGGTGAAGCCGCCAGAGAAGTCAATGTCAATAAACGGTTTCGGTTTGCCGCTGTCAATAAATATCTGTGTTGCCTCATCAAGAGCGGTGAGCCAGTCATTAATCGTCTGTACATCTGCCTGCTGACGGTCGTCGTTTGTGTTGGCGAGGATGTCATCAAGGGCAGCCTGTGCCTGAGCGATGACAGACTCATAGGTTTCGTGGTCACATTCGATGTATAAGGCTTCGTTGTCTGTCTTTCTGCATTCTTCCAGTTTAGCCTTCAGGTCTGTGATTGGCTTGTTCTGTGACACGATTTCGTTGTTGGCATACTGGTATCCGCGTACTACGGCATACTGGTTGTAGGTTTCGTAGTCGTCGGCAGGATTGGTGCCTTCTGGTCCGTAAATCTCAGCAGGGAAGCCCTGTACTGTTGTCCAGTCAATCAACTCTGCATTGGTGGCCACACCGGTGTCTTTGCCGTCAGCGTCAACCCAGTTGTCTGTTTTAATCTGGTTGTAGAACGGATCCCAACGGTCGAGAGCCTCCTGGATTTTTCCGTTTGCCCAAGGATAGTTTGCGTCAGGACCTTTTGCAATGAGGGTCTCACGGGCGCTGGTTGCAGCATTGTACTGAGCGATGAACGGATTCCAGGCACGCAGGCGTTCCACTTGCCCGACAATCTCGTCGCCAAATGCGCGGACCTCCACTGCACGTAACTCGAAGATACCACCGTCGCCGGCACCAGGCCAGTCGATTTGTGCGCGGAACTGTCCGTCCTCAGCCACCTCACCGATGATATAGAATTTCTGGAACTGCTCGCCTGCCACCGGACCAACTTCTTTCACCTGGTCACCGAGGGTGAATGTACACGTGGTTTCCAGTGTGTAGGTCGGGGTGCAAGGCCATGAGTCCTTCGCGCTGTAAGCGTTTCTGATTTCAGCGGTCATGAAGTACTTGCCTGCAGGGAAGTCTGTGCTTACAACTGCGATATTAGCGGTTGCATTACCATAGCCTTTCTGGATTGCCCAGCGGATGATGTCTCCTGCTCCGTCGGTCAGGTGACCCCAGTTGGAGTTGCCGCCTACGCGCTCGAAGCAGCCGAAGTCGCCGTCACGTCCACGGCCGATGCCTCCGATGGAAGAGATGTCGATTTTCGGCAGGTATGCTGCCATGTTGTTTGACTCCACATCAAGGTAGGCCCCAAGATCCTCAAAGAATGCAGCCATGATTTCCTCAGCCTGGGCCTGGTCGTCGAACGGACGGTCGGTGGCATCAGGGTCGTAGCCTTCTGCGTTAGGATCGTAGAGAGAGAGGATGGTGTCGATGTCGCCCTGCAGCTGTTCCTTTGCGCCGGCAGCTGCTTCTGTGTTGAAGTTCGCATCCTCCATCAGGGCTTTTGCATAGGCAATCTGCTTGTCGGAGATACGGGTGTCATAGACAGGGGATACCTTCACAAGCTGCATGTTTGTGGCAATCACGCAGTCGGTGTTGATGCGGCTGAAGAGGATGTTGAGCATACCTCCATCGGCATCTGCACAAGCTTCCAGTGTGTTGGTGAATGCCCATGCGATCTCTGTCCATTCGTTGGCAACCAAAGTCGCTGTTGATGACACATCCATGTAATCGATGTCTTTCAGACCTGCGCGAACGCCTCCATGGCTGTAGGTGCCAATCCATGCGTCAACCTGATTCTGAGCGCCATCGGTGATGGAGGTAGTGCCGTCTTCAGGCGATAAGAATTTCATGGTGAGGATGTAGTTGGCGCCGTATTCAAGGGGTACGGCATAAGAGATGAAGTCGCCCTCATCGCTGCGCACACTCTGGATACCGTCGTAATCTTCCTCGGTGGCTGCGGTGTAGGGAGAGAAGATTTCACTGGAGAAGTTGTTCCATTCTGCTCCCGGCTGTTCGAATGGGATGATGGACTCCACTTTGTACTTGGCGGTGCTGGTGAAAATGTACTCACCCACCTTGTACTGTGCGCTCGCGGTCAGTGCCGTGAGCATGGCACAAATTGAAAGTAGCAGTTTTCTCATAAGTTTTTGATAATAATTAGTTAATAATAATATTATAAAAAGTTCAGATTAGTAGTTCAAATACTATTATCACGCAAATATAAGATAAAATTATGTAAAAACATAAAAAATTAACTAAAAAAAGATGAAACGAGCTGAAAAAAGGTCTATTTGATGTCGATGTTTTTGGAATTTCTTGTTTTGAAGTCGTTTTCGTCTTTTTTGTCGGGATAGTATATGTTTGAGAATGTGGCGCCTTCAACATCGTCGAGCACAACCACAGGACGGCCATCTGGCTTGAGGGTTGTGAACGTGATGTTGTCCACGCGCAGGTCGGTGACATGCCGGGCGAAGAGCCCATACGACGGGGTGCTGAGGGCGAATTTGGGCTCAGGATAATTGGTGCCTTGTTCGCGGTAGTCCCACCGCATCTGCTCGGAGCTCCCTCCTCCGCGTGTCTGGATGCGTATGTTGCTGAGGTAGATATGCTCAAGCGGCTGGTCTGGCATGCCGGTGATGATGATGCCGGCGAGCGAGTCCACATCCTGTGCCACAATGTTGGATATTTGTATGTTACCCCCATAAGAAGGTGTGGTCACTTCTTTCGGCCCGCGGTTACGGCAGCCGGTGGTGATATAGATGGGGTAGTGGTGGACGTGGCTCATCGATATGTTGTTGACGACGATGTTCTCCATCCGGCCCTGATCCACCTCCTCGAACGCCAGTCCGCTGCTGTACATGCAGGTGCAGTTGGAGATGGTGATGTCGCGGTAGCCGCCGTTACTCTCCGTTCCGAGCTTGATTCGTCCGCAAACCCATCCCACTTTCTCCGGCAAGTAAGTGCCGTCAAGAAATGTGCCGAGCTTGAATCCGGTCACAATGCAGTTGGTGATGAGGATATGCTCACATGCCACCGCTTTCTTCAGGGCATAGGAGCTTTTCAGCACGATGGCGTCATCGTGTGGCGTGTTCACTTTCGTGTTGCTGACGGTTGTGTATTTGCAGCAGTCGATGTCGATGCCGTCGCGGTTCGTGTCTATCGTCACATTGTCGATGGTTGCGATGTCGCAGCCGGTGATGATGATGGCGAAATGGCCGCCGCGGTAAATCGTGATGTCGCGTATCAGCACATTTCGGCACTGCTTCAGCGCGATGGCTTTGTCACCCGTTCCGATATTGCCGCCTTGCAGGTTGCCCCCTTTCTCTGTGTCCTGTTTCGTAAGTCCTTCGCCGTCAATCATGCCGCGTCCTGTAATCGAGATGTTTTGCTGCCCTTCTGCCCATATCAGGCTGTTGTGGAAATAGGTGTGTCCGCCGTCCTGATACGCCGGTCCCTCCCAGGGTTCAGCATCGTCGTAGGCTTTCAGCTTGGCTGGTGCGGCAAGGATTTTCGCTCCTTCATCCAGATGCAGTTCCACGTTGCTTTTCAGATGTATGGAACCGCAGAGGTATGTGCCGGCAGGAATATCCACCATGCCGCCTCCATTTTTCACGCAGTCATCGATGGCGGCGTTGATGGCTTGGTGGTCGAGGGTTGTTCCGTCGCCTTTCGCGCCGTAGTTGCGGATGTTATATGCGCCTCTGGTTTGGATGCCGGCAAAGGCAAACAACATGAAGAGGGAAAGTAGTTTTTTCATCATGGGAGGTAAATGGATTGACCTTGTTTCGCCACTCAGTTATGCGGCAGAAACTGCCGCTTACATGAAAGCTGACAGTTATGTGGTCGTTTTGTTGGCGATTTTTTGCAAAAATAGGTGTTTTGTTTATGGTGATTTTTGTTTTTTTGTTCAAAGGTGTGGGCAAATGTACGAAAAAATAAAAAACCGCCCCAAGACTTGAATACCTTGGGGCGGGAAATAGAAGATTCCGTTTTTTTCCGGATATATTGGATATTACGGGGAATCTGGAACTATCTCTTGAACGGCAGATACCAGTTGGACTGGTTGCTGAGATCCTTAACTGGGTGGTTGTTCCTGACTTTGTTCACGAGCCATGCGTTGCCTGCGAGACCGGCGTTGTTCTTATGCTTTGCAAAGCGCATGAGATCATACCAGCGTGTTCCTTCAAAGCAGAATTCCATCGCTTCCTCGTCGCAGAGCAATTCCTCAATTGCCATGATGGTATCCTGCTTGCTGACCATTGTTCCAAAACCGGACGGGTCAACAGAGTAAGGAGGAACAATCTTCTCTCCTGTCTCCTCATCCACCGTGGCGTTTGCCTCTGCCTCTGCCTTGGCTGCGGCGAGGGCTGCGGCATATTTGTGGGAGTGGTCGAGCCTCTCTGCCAGTCCGGGATAGAGTGTGGCGTCTGCTGCAAGCACGCTGAGCATGGAATCCACCTGTGACTCATACTGGTAGGGTGAAGATCCGATGTAGTTAGCATCGCTTGTGAAGCCGCATCCGTGCTGGTGGATGGGGTAGCTCCTTCCGAAGAAAGTCTCATAGAATGCCTCCTGGAGGAAAGTCTGGTCAAGGTAGTCGTAAGCCTGTTGGCTCAGCCATGGCTGACGGCGCAGTGAGCTGTTGATTCCCTCTTTCAGGAATCCAAACGCAAGGTCGGGCATTCCCATTCGGTTGAGTGCCTCGCAGAGATGCAGATAGACTGTAGTCAGACGGTAGAGTATGATGTTTCCGCTCTGGAATTTGTTAATCCAGCTGATATCTTCCTCGTCCTCGTCAAGCATGGTGGCACCTTGCTGTGTGTACATGATGCGCTGACTCCGCATGTCTCCGAATTTTCCACCCTTGATGTCGTTCATACCGTTCGTCTTACTGGTGCCGCTGATTCGGTAGCGGTAATAATAAGTCTGGTTTTCCGTCAAGTAGTTATAGTCGTCGGATGGCACGAGCTGAATTTCTTCGAAATAAGTGTTTGTGAGGGAATAATAGTCGTATCCGAAGGTGTAAGGAACGATGGTTGTGGCTCCGTTCACACTGTTTACTGCCATGGGGATGTAGGATATCACATCTGTCGGAGTTCCTGTGGCAGCGAAAATATTCGCGTAATTGGCAGAACCGTTGATAGTCTGGTTGGGCTCCATGTCGGTAGGCGGTGTGAAATCTGCGTTCCGGAATGATAAAGAAGCCTGGATGTTAGGCAGTGGCTGTTTGGTGTTTGTGAGGTAATCCACATAACACTTTGCGGCTGATTCGTATTTACCGCATTCCAGGTACATGTCGCCAAGTACCACGCCTACGGGCACAAATATGTTCTTAAACGTGACCTGTTTGGTTGAACCGTGGTTGGTGGACCCGACGTTGATATTGTTGCCGTAATTAGGCACGTCGAAGCTTGTGAATTTGAGCATCTCGGGTGCCAGTGCAGCTGTGATTTGCTCCAGGTCATAGGTGGGGAAGGTGTTTTTCTCAATCTGTGAGATGGTAGTGAGCGGTTCCGTGAAGAAGGGCACGCTTCCATAGTTGCGGCAGAGTTGCAGATATGCCCAGGCACGGAATGCGAGCACAGCCGCATATTCTTTAATTGCCACTTTGGTGCTTCCCGTCTGGAGCGTGGTGTCGCGGTGAGCGATGTAATTATTACAGTTGTTGATTACGCGGTAATAGACGTATGCCGAGTCGTATTTGTTTTCCAGGCCCGCGCTGAAGTCTTTCAGCTGGGAAAGCGTGCTGTCGGTGTATTGTGTTGTTGCCACGAGCTCACCTCTCATCTCTCCCTGGAAGAAATACTGGTCAGCTAGCTGTTGCATAGCCTGTCCGATACCGAACGCGTAGAACACGGAGTCGGTTTTCGCATTCATATCCGGGTCGAACGCCTGCATGTCGCTGTCGGTTTCCATGAGATCCTCACACGAGCTGAAAGTGAGCATACCGGCAAACAACGTGATGAAGGCAAGCAGCACAGCGCTTATTTTGGCTTTCATGATTTTCATTATGCTTGAGTTTTTTAGTGTTTATTATTCTGATTATTTCCGGATGATTAAAGATTCACTCGTACCCCGAACAGTAATGTCTTTCCCAAGGAGATGTTGCCTGCGTCGATGCCTTGGAAGAACACGCCGTTGGCTGCGCTGAACTCAGGGTCACCGCCCTTGTACTTCGAAAGGATGAAGAGATTCTGTGCCTCTGCCCAGATGGTGAGTCCCTGGAGCCAGGTTGTGTTCGGAACCGGTACTTTGTACGACAGGCTCAGATTCTTCAGACGCAGGTAGCTGCCGTCCTCAATCCATCGGTCGCTGAAGCGGTTATTACCCATGGGGTCGCCGTAGTTCAGGCGTGGGATGTCGGTCTGTTGTCCCTCGTAACGCCAGTGGGTCGTCTCTGCCACTTGCTGGTTGTAGAAGTTGCTGCCGGCATTGATGAGCGAACGCTGATAGTTGTAGATGTCGTTCCCCAAGCTATAGTTGAAGTTCAGGCTGAGTGTGAGCCGTTTGTAGTTCACGTTGGCGAAAATGTGTCCGAAGATGTCGGGGTTGGGGTCGCCTATCACCACCTTGTCTTGGCCGTTGATTTCATGGTCTCCGTTCTGGTCAATGAAGCGGATGTCGCCACCCTCGAAGTAGTTTTTCTGCCCGGCTGAGTTCTTCACATATAATCCGGCCTGCTCAGCATCAGCAGAGGTGGTGAACACGCCGTCGGTCTGATAGCCGTAGAACACGCCTACAGGCTTGCCAACCGCTGTGAGGATGTTGTTGTCTCCATATACGGATGTTGTGTAGTCTCCGTCGGGCAGGGAAGTCACCTTGTTCTTGTAGTGTCCGAGTGTTGCGCCCATCTCGATATTCCAGTCTTTCGACACCACAGGCTTGAATGAGAGAGATGTCTCGAAACCTTCGTTCTTAAGTGCTCCTCCATTGGTCCAGTAGAGGTTGATGCCTCCGATTGGATTGTCGAATGTCTTGAGGGTGAGCAGGTCGCTGGTCTTGTGAAGGAAATAATTGAAAGTGAAAGAAATTCGGTTGTTGATGAAATTGGCTTCCAGGCCTGCGTTGAATTTCTTGGTGAGCTCCCATTTGATTTCGTCATTACCAATATTGGTGAGCTGAGAGCCTGTGGTCTGATAATGGTAGCGGACAGAACTGTAGGATGTGCGAGCGGCATAGTTGGAGATGCCGTCGTTTCCGCTCGTGTCGTAGCCGGCATTGATGCGCAGATAGTTGATGGCCTTGTTACGCTTGAACCAACGCTCATTGGTGATTACCCATCCTGCCTGCACACTTGGGAAGAATGCCCAGCTTACACCTGCGATTTTCGAGCCTGCATTGTCACCGAAACGGCTGTTGGTCTCTGCAAGGAGTGAGAGTGTGAGGAAGTATTTGTTCTGATAGTTATAGTCGGCGTTGCCGTACCACTGAATCTGCTTCCACACGTCAGCAGCACCGCGGTTCTCTGAGAATGCCTGTGTGTCGTTGGAATTGAGCGACGGACCTTTGTCGTCGGTCTGATTGCGGTACTGTGAGATGAGTTCCGTACCGTCGTATTTGAAACGGTTGTAGCGGAATCCTCCGAACACGTCGATGGTGTGTGCGCCATAGATGTTTCCCCATTTCAGCCGGGTGTCGGTCACGAAGTTGTTCTCGGTTGCCTGGTAAGAGCCCACTTTGGCATAGACCGTTCCAAGCTCGTTGATAACGAACGGGGGCACACCGAAGTAAGGACGGTAGTATTTCTGGTTATTGCGGACCAGAGAGTACGACAGGTGCTCAGTGAGGAACAGGTGTTTGTTGATTTCAAGTGTCGGGGCGAGCGTGATGTTGAAGTTTGTGTTCTCGTTCTTGTTTTTGTGCTCACCCTCACCATTCTTCAGGATGGAGACGGGGTTGGCAAGTGCCTGTGCGGTTCCTAATCCGCTTTGAACGTTGTTCAATTGGCTGAAAATGTCATCGTAGGAACTGAGCACGTTCGACAGCTTTCCTGTTTGTGGATTGTAGCTGTAAGGAGCTACAATCGGCGACTTGATGAGTGACAGGAAATTCGGTGAGGTGATGGTTCCCTGTCCAAGGTTCATCGGGATGGCGGTGTCGAGCACCTTGCTGTTGACACGTGAAATCGACATGTTGAACACGGTCTTGAGTATAGGAATGATCTCAATATCGGTGTTGAACCGGATGTTGAAGCGGTCGAAGTTGTTTTCCTTGATGGTGTTCTTTGCCGTCATGTAGCCCACCGAGAGATTGTACATTCCCACGTCGTCGCCTCCCTGAACATTCACACTGTAGTTCTGTGTCATCGCCTTGCGGTAGATGTAGTCTGTCCAGTCGGTGTTGTTATGGTAGGTGTTATAGTAATAACTGGTGGGGTCGTCGTTAAGGAAGTTCATCGACAATGAGCGGTTGTAGTCCTTCACGGCGTCGATGGTTCCAATCATCTCAGTGGCGTATGTGCGGTATTGTGTGGCATTCATCATTTTGGGAAGGGTGGGGACGAACTGCACACCTGCGTAGATGTCGGCATCGATGCGCGTGGCCATGGAGTGTCCGCGTTTGGTCTTGATGAGAATAACACCGTTGGCGCCTCGTGATCCATAAAGAGCTGTGGCGTTCTTCACCACCTCAATGCTCTCGATGTCGTTGGGTGAGAGGTTGGCGAGCTGGTTCATGAACTGTCCCTCATGGAGTGCTGTACGGTCGAGCATCATGTCCTGCTCGATGCCGTCGATAAGTACGAGCGGCTGAACTGTGGCATTTATCGAGTTGATACCACGTATGAACATGGATGCGCCGTTCTCAATCATGCCTGAGCGTGTGATGCTTCTCAAGTCGCCCTGCAGCTGCTGGCTGATGTTGCCGTCGGGGGTTGGGTAATGACCCTCGGTGGCCACTTTCTTCACTGCGGTGTAAGTCGTACTGTTGTCATACATCGGATAGAACTTGTCGCTCAGCAGCTTGATTCTGATTGGTGTCTCTGTGTCGGTCGGGTCGATTGCCACCTGCTGACTGAGATATTCGGGTGAGAAGACATACAAAGCATTGACGAATTCCGGCACTTTGATTGTGAACCGTCCTTCCTCATCAGTCATTGCGGCATATCTGGGATTTCCGAGTGCCTGAACTTTCACGCCTGGAATCGGGGCGTTGGTCCCCTCATCGAGCACCATTCCGAAGACTTCGTTCGTCGGGTAGGTCTTGACCGTTTTCACGGGCTTTGCCGATGCCTTCTGCTCGGCTTCATCCTGTGCCCGCAATTGGCATGGTATCAGCAGCACGACAGCCGCGCATACGATTGCCGTTGCCTTTCGTTTAATATAATTTACTGTATTTGCCATAGTGTCATCCTATTTTTTAGTTGTCTTCCTTTTTTTCACATTGTTCTGCTCCTGAAGGTATGCCTCGTAGTCGAGCGGACGGAAGAGGATGGAGCAGATGCGGATATCACGGGTGTAGTTCTCGAGAATGGCGGGACGCAGTGCGTTGATTCGCCCGGAGTTGGTGATTTTGATGTTCGGATAAACGCCCAGACCGTTGTAGCAGTATGGGATAGTGATTTGTCCGAGATACATCGTGTC
>JAEEGH010015817.1_pt1 | contig 16319 bp, 32 predicted proteins | sample 9134181 | NCBI WGS metagenome assembly JAEEGH01 (sample SAMN16246544, study PRJNA631951) | gut metagenome | biome: gut microbiome; feature: rumen; material: DP-attached | host: Bos | place: Iran: Karaj | collected 2018-10
AAAGTCCTGGAGTTGTTCACCTGGTAGATAAATTGCCAAATTAGCCTATTTTATTGGACTTATTTGCAAATAAATTGCAAAAATAGAGGAGATATTCAAAAATATCCCCTCTTCTTTTGACTATGAGCAAACCTGTTTCTTGTCCGGGTCATCCCACAGGAACAGGAGGTCAATCAGATTCATGATCCTCTGTGGATCTTCCCAAAATCGGTCAGTCTCCCGGATGAGATCCTCCGTCATTTCACATTCTTCTCTATCCATTTTGTTGCCTTGGTCAAGTTTGGTGCAATGAGGAATCCTGCACCTGCATAGTTTTCACCATAAAAGATCAGTTTCTTGATCCCAAATTCCTTGGTTGAGGTTACGGAGAAAGTTTCCCCTGCACCATTGTCAACATCATACCTGTCACTTTCTCCCATGGTGTCCATCATTTCCTGGAGGGCGGTGATGGACTCAAGGCATGCCTCCTTGGTGTCTCCGATCTTCAACCAATACCAATCATCAAATTGGTTGTCACTCTTCATCACCAGGAAATAGGAGTCATCCGCCTGGTAAATCCATGACCATGACATGGAGAGTGTGGTCATCTGTTTTGGTTTCCCCACATCAGATTTCTTGATGCTGATTTGGGCATCCGCAATCCCGGCAAAGATCACCAGGGCAATGAGAATTGAAAGAATCTTTTTCATACTATTTGAGAGATAAAACCATCAAAACCCTGTACCATCCAAAGATGCTCTTGGTGTTCACCTTGAATGGAGGATAGTCCGGATTGACGGATCTGCACTCCACCACCTCCGGATCATCGGTGGGATAGATCCTCTTGATGACCGCTCCATTCCTGGTGTCCAGGCAAAAGATCTTGCCCCATTCCACAAACTCCTCCTCATAGATTTTCTTGATGAGGATCTGACTGCCATTGGGGATCTCCGGAGTCATGGAGTCACCACACACTTTGATGGCATAGTCTGCACCCTTGATGGGTGAAATCATCCTTTCACAATCATAGAGGTGGACGGAATCAGCGAACTCCCCAAGTGTCCCTGCCATTGCCTCCGTAGGGATAACAGGGAGAGTCTTTGATGTTGGTTGATCATTCCAAGGGTGTTCCAGGAGATAGTCAATCTTGGAAATCAGACTTGGTGTCAAATACCTTGGATCACCATTCTTTGCAGCAGAGATTGTGTTTTGTGATACTCCAAGCAATTTGGCGAAATCACCCTGTGTCCTCACCTTTCCCTCCGCCTGTAGTTGCCGGAATGCCCTTTCAACAAGGCTCATCTTGTCAGTTGTCTCCATATTTTTCACCATTTTTGTGTAAAGTTTTCAGATTTTTTCTTGTTTTTCATTATTTTTCACTATATTTGCACATAGTTATAAACAAAGGTACGAAAAAATATGGACAAGACATCATTCAGACAGAGGGTCATCAACATGGAAAAGGGTGAATCCATGACCATCCCGGTGGAGGAGGTTGGATACACCACTATCCGATCCTATGCCTCTGACCTGGGGTTTGCCTACAATCGGAGATATTCCGCACATCGGAACAGGGCAGAGAGGACATACACCATCACCAGGATTCAGTAAGACCATGAGCAACCTTGAGACATTGATTCAGACCTGCATTGAGTTGGGATCTGCCAAGACAATGGAGACCCTTGGGATCTCCTCCGGGGAGATCTCACAGAGGAGAGCCAGGGATGTCTATGGAAAGTATTTCATGGATGCAGACCGGGCAGGGAGAATCAGACCTTGCAGGATTGAGGATGGCAGGGCAGGGACAAGGTGGTACAGGGTTGTTGACATCCTGGCACTCAAGGCTGCAGATGCAGCAAGGGCGGAACTCAAATAACAAATCTTTATACAATGAAAGCAATCAAGAAAATCTGCAAGGTGATCCTCATGATCATTGCATGTCTCTCATTCATTCTTATGTGTGCAGAGACACCGGACGGGGGAATCTGTCTCCCCTGGAATCTCGGATGGATGGCTGCACTTGCCATCTCCGCCAAACTCCTGGAAAGGATGGGAGCATTTGAAAAGGAGGATGAGGTATGAGATTCCTGCACACTTTAGATCCGGATCAACTCCGTGACATGGAGTCCGCATTGGAAGATGCTGCCAGGGCAGCTGAACTTGCCAGGGAGGATGAGACGATGGAACGCTACTATGAACGGAAAGAAATCAACAACTGAAATCTTTATACACATGGATGAGATCAGACTTTTAGGAAAGGAGGACATTGATGTCCGGGTGGCGCAGACCCTTGCCGGAAACAACAAGGTGAGAGTCTCCCTGCTGCTCTACAAGGATGCCAGGGTTGACATGAAGATCCTGGATGAACTATTCACTCCCATGGGATGGAAGAGGACACACCACCTCATTGGTGACCGCCTCTATTGCCAGGTGGAGGTATGGGATGCCGAGAAAAAGGAATGGATCTGCAAGGAGGATGTGGGTGTTGAATCCAATACCGAGGCGGAGAAAGGACAGGCATCCGATTCATTCAAGAGAGCCTGTGTCAATTGGGGCATTGGGCGTGAACTCTACACCGCTCCCAGGATCGTGGTTGAACTCCGGGAGAATGAGTACACCAAGGATCAGAACAACCGGATCAAAGTGTGGGCAACATTCTCCGTCAAGTCCATCGGTTATGACACCAAGACAAGGACAATCAACTCCCTGGTGATCCAGGACAAGTTTGGGAATGACCGTTTTGTCATGGGGCAGGAGTCTCAACCTGCTGCAGCCAAAGAGCCGTCCCAGGCGGTCAAGGCACGGAGGGCAGCTGCCGGGAGATCCACCCAGGCGGAGACCTACACTCCCCTTGCAGAGGATGCCTATTGGAAGATTGTGGAGGCATTCGCAAATGGCAGACCCACCAAGACGGGCGGAGACTACAGGGAGACATGGATTCAGACAACCCATGCAGGGATGGCGGAGATTGCCAAGTTTGACAATGATGTTGCCAATTTCAAGGCAGGACAAATCTAATTCTTTATACAATGGACTACAAAGAAATGAATCAAGTCCTGGCAGATCTTGACCAGGCAATGGTGACCCTTGAGGAAACCTACATTGAGAATGAGGGTGAGGTCACCGAGGAAACAGAGCAGATGGAGGCACAGATCTCCGGTCTCAAGGAACTCCTCTCCGGTGAGGGAATTGACCTCCTGGGTGGATGGCTGAAAGCCAAGGAGGACAGGAAAAAGGCTCTCAAGGCGGAAAAGGACTACATCACCAGGCAGATGTCTGCCATTGATGAGACCATTGATTTCATCAAGACCAAGGTGAATCAGATCCTGGTTGCCACCGGGCAGGAGAAAGTCAAGGGATCAAGGGGATATTCCTTTGCTGCCACCATCTCCTCCAAGACCGAGGTGAACAAGGATGTCCTCAAGGACATTTTCCAGGATGAGGTCAATGAGGCGGTCAAGGATATTCTCCCTCCGGATGTGACCATAACACTTGGAGCATCCGTCTCCAAACTCCCGGATGATCCGGATCTCATTCTCCCTCCTTGGTACAACCGCACAGAGAAACCCTCTGTCCGTTTCACCAAACCCAGGGCAAGCAAGGAGGCATAAGGATGGAACTCAAGGGATACACAAACATTCCGGATTGGATGTTGTCTCTTGACCTGGATGTGTATGAGACCATCATCCTGGCAGTGATCTACGGATTCAGCCAGGATGGTGAGTCCACCTTTGCCGGATCTATTAGATACCTATCTGAAAAGGCAAAGTGTTCCCGGAGGAAAGTGACCATGGCTCTCCCCAAACTTGTGGAGATGGGTCTTGTCATCAAGATTGACAAGGATGTCAGAGGTGTCCATCTCTGTGAATATAGGGTGTCACCATCATGCACAGGGTATGCACCACATGCACAGGGGGGTGATGCACCACATGCACATAATAATATAGAGAATGAAAATATAGATATAAACTCTCTCTATAAAAAGGGCAGCAGCCATTTTCAAAAACCCTCTTTGGAGGATGTCCGGGCATACTGCATCGGCAGATCCAACAAGGTAGATCCGGAGCAGTTTTTCAATTTCTACGAATCCAAGGGGTGGACAATCGGCAAGTCTCCCATGAAAGATTGGAGGGCAGCAGTCCGCACCTGGGAAAAGCGAGAGAAAGAAATTCCGCAAAGAAAGAGATCTCCTCTCACCAGGAGTGAGTCAGTCTTTGAACACAATCTCCGGGCAATGGATCAGATGTTCGGAACAAACCTGCATGAACAGGCATACGGGAACATGGGAGGACAGGCAGATGAGCAATGAGATAGCAAACTACAACCCTGGACAGGCATCCCTCCTGGAGATGAGGGCGGATGCAACCAGGTTTCCCAGGCTCAAGACCATGCCCAGGGAACAGGCGGTCTCCGGACTGACAAGGATAGTCTCCCAGGCATTCCTCTACCGTGGACAGGCTGCAGATCCCGTCAATGTGCAGTTCATCTCCAATGCCCTCCTCAATGAACTCCTGGAGGATGAGAAATACGGGGCATCCTGTCTCTCCCTTGCGGAGATCCAGGTGGTGGTCAAGAGGGCAGTCCTTGAATCCGACATGTTCGGAATCTCCGTGGCATCCCTGTACAAGGTCATCATGGCTTTTGTCAAGGGGGAGGGTCACCTCAATCAGAAACAGGTTGAGCAGTCCAGGAGGGAGGCACAAGACCGGGCATTCAAAGCATCTCCCGTCTCCGCAATGCTCCAGGCAGCAACCGGGAATTTCATCAAGAATCACAAAACACAATAGACATCATGCATCAGAGTGAAAAAGAAATGTTCCTGGTGAAAGTCCAGGAGATTGAGACCAAGATCCAGGAACTCAAGACCTGGGTGGAGGGACTCACCCTCAAGGAGGCAACCCTCTTTGACCATGTGGAGGACAATCCCATTCTTGTCCCTGCAGAATCCGCAGAATCCGCAATCCCTGCAGATGCTGCACCGAAGAAAACCAGGATGAGGACAAAGGACGGGACAATGACCGCCTCATCCATCGCACACAAACTCTCCAAGGAGTTTGGCAAGACAATCACCAGGGAGAGTGTCATCAAGGTTGGAAAGCAGATCAATGCCAAACCAACCTATTGCGAGAGGCAGCACATCTCAAGGTATTCTCCGGAATCCGTCAACATGATCATGAATCTCTACAGGTCATTCAACTCATTATGATAGGGATCATCTTCAAATCAATCGCACTCCTCATCCTCCTGGTGCTTGCCATCTTTGGGGCAGCTGCCATCCTTGTGGTGGTGTTCACCATCCAGGATCAGTTGGAGCAGGAGGAAAACAGGAACAACAACAATTCAACATCAGAGTAATATGGCACTTTATCAATCAAGAGGACGGATCTCCGACATGTCGGAGGTGCAGTCCGGAACAAGCAAGAACGGGTATGAATGGCAGAGGATGACCATCACCCTTGAGATTCCCGGTTTCCAGGGATCAGTATTCAAGCAGGTTTTCCAGGTCTCCGGGGATGATGTCAATGATGTCCTCCTCTACAACATCGGTGACCGGGTGAAGATCTCCTGGTCAATGTATGCACGGGAGTGGAATGGCAGATGGTACAACAATGTTGACCTGGTAAAGATCAAGAGCCTGGATGAGCAGAAACAGGATGAGAGACCTGCACCTGCCCCTGCACCCAAGCAGCAGGAGATCTTTGACCAACCCCAGGAGTCACTTGACCCTGCCGACAATCCGGATGATTTACCATTCTAAACACACAGAGCCATGAGAAAGATCAAGACCAAAATCAACCTGGAGGAGGGATGTTCAATCCATCCCTCTCTCCCCACCTACAAGTCCAAGGATGCTGCAGGTTGTGACCTCTGCTATTGCGGTGAGACCCCCATCACCCTGTACACCCTTGACCGGGCAACCATTCACACCTGAGTCCACATCCAACTCCCGGAGGGGTATGAGGCGCAAGTCAGAGGGAGATCCGGACTCAACCGGGATCACGGCATTGTTGTTCCCGTGGGGACTATTGATGCGGATTACAGGGGTGACATCGGTGTGGTGGTGTACAACCTATCCCGTGAGCCGTACACCATCCATCCGGGTGACCGCATTGCACAACTTGTGATCTGCCCTGTCATCCAGGCGGATTGGCAGCAGGTTGAACACCTGGACAAGACTGACCGGGGAGAGAACGGATTCGGATCAACCGGGAAATAGTATGGATCTGAAAGAATTGCAGGAAAGGCAGGGGTGGTCTCTCTCTCACAAGATTGACCATGCATTGTTCACCATTGAGACATTCATCTCAAGGACAAACGGACAATGTTATGTGGCATTCTCCGGAGGGAAAGACTCCTCTGTCCTCCTGGATCTTGTCAGAATCATTGACAAGACCATCCCTGCAGTCTTTGTCAACACCGGGAATGAATATCCGGACATCATCAAGTTTGTCAGACATCTCCGGGATGATAAGGGATACAACATCATTGAACTGCATCCCAAGATGACTCCCAGGCAGGTGTGGGCAAAATATGGTTTCCCTCTCATCAGCAAAGCACAGGCGGAATATATTGATAGATGGAGGAAAAATCCGGAATATGGTGCAATTCAGCAAGCCAGGGCAGCAGAGAGAGGATGGTCTTTTGGAAAGGTATCCGACAGGTGGAAATATCTCATCACAGAGCCATATGCAACCTCCAATGAATGCTGCACCATCCTCAAGAAGAATCCATCCAAGCAGTATGCAAAGGAGACAGGCAGACATCCAATCATTGGGACAATGGCATCAGAATCTGATCTCCGGAGGACTGAATATATCAACAGGGGTGGGTGCAATACTTTTGGAGAGAAACCCAGGGATGGATTCCGGTCAACTCCTCTTGCAATTTGGATGGATGATGACATTTGGGGATACATCCGGGAGAGAAACCTGGAGATCTGCAATGTCTATTACAAGGGATGCAAGAGGACAGGATGTGTTGGATGTGGCTTTGGTTGTTATGCAACCGATGATGAGAGATTCCGGATTCTGTTCCAACTCTATCCCAAGTATTATGAGATGGTGATGAACTACACAAACAATGGTCACACCTATAGAGAGGCGGTCAGAAAGGTGATGCAGGTCACCGGAAAGGAACTGCCGGATGAAAGCGGAGAAATACTATTTCCAATAGACTGAATACAAAGGTGCAACAAAGGAAAAACCCCAATTTTTAATAATTCAAAATTATGACAAACAAACCAACCAAACCAATCAAACAAGTCCCTCCGAGGACTCTCTCCGAGCAGGAGAAACAGGCGAGGATCATGCAGTTCCTGCAGCAGAGGAGAGAGTCATTCTCCATCAACATCCTTTGCAGCCTACTGCAAAACAATCCGGGAGTCCATCCGGAGGATGTGGTGACCAAGGCAGTTGACCTGGCTGACAACCTCATCAAGAAACTCTATCCGATGGAGGAGGAGAGCAAGTGATCTGCATTGGCATTGATCCCGGCACTCACACCGGGGTGGCAGTATGGGACACCAGGGAGGGCAAGTTTCTCTCCCTGGAAACCCTGCCAATCCACCGGGCATTGTTGAGAGTGTTGCACATGGCTGATGAACATGATCTCCGGTCAGACATCCAGGTGGTCTTTGAAGATGCCAGGCAGCGCACCTGGTTTGGCAAGGGTGACACCAATGCAAAGGCACAGGGTGCAGGATCTGTCAAGAGGGATTGTTCCATTTGGGAGGATTTCTGCAAGGACTATGGTATCCCCTATTGGGCAAAGCCTCCTGTCAAGGGTGCAACCAAGGTCTCTGCAGAGTATTTCAAGATGGTCTCCCACTACCAGGGCAGGACATCTGAACACTCCAGGGATGCAGCCATGTTGGTGATTGGTAGGTAACAGGAGAGGGTTGAATGATATTTCCAGGTGTGAGTGACAAGGAAACCATCATTGAGATCCTGGCAAAGGAAAGGAGAGTGGAGGCATTGGTTGAGAACATTGCCCACCACTCATTGACCGCTGACCTCAAGGATCTCTGTCAGATGGTTTATCTCATCCTCCTGGAATACGATGAATCCAAACTGCAGGATCTATGGGAGAATGATCAAATCAATTTCTTTCTTGCCAGGATCATCCTCAATCAGTATCGGTCATCCAATTCACCTTTCCATGCCATATTCCGGAAACACCAGGAACGGAGTCTCTCCATTGGAGACGGAATCAGTATTGATGCATTGGACAAGCTACTATGAAAGAGAACGAGGTTGTCAAGGAATACAGGCAGATCAAGGAGGACTACAAGTTCAATCCGGACATCATGTGTCCGGATGATCCGAGGGTTGCCAGGATCAAGGAGATAATTGACACCAAACTCTCCCAGGTGGACAAGACCATCATCCTGTTGTATGCGGATTGCCTGTCCTACCGGAAACTTGGGAAGAAAATGCACCTGTCTCACATGACCATCCGGAGGGAGGTGATCCGAATCAAGAAAATCATATTGGAAGAATATAACAATGGGAAAGTTTAGATACGCACCAATAAGAGTGTTTTCATTACATTTTGGTCATGGATGGTGGTGGGGAAAGTATTTCTATTTCTTTAAGCCATTTGCGATTGTTCCAATGAGTAACCACCACAATTGGACTGATCTGCCAAAAGAATGGTATGATCTGAAACATTCCTGGGATTTATGGAAAATATGAACATATACATTGACCTTATCCTGGTGGCAGCGGTCACCATATACATAGTTGACATCTCCGGATTCACGGAGTCATGGAGGGGATGGTGTGCAGATATATTGCACATCTCCAAGATGAGACCTCTCCCACCATTTGATTGTGGCAAGTGCATGACCTGGTGGGTGTGCCTCATCTATCCGATTTGCACCGGGGACATCTCCCTGGGTACAATCGCATTTGCAGCACTCCTCTCCCATCTCTCAAATCCAATTGGGGAGGTGTTGATATTTATAAGAGAGTGGATGATCCACATTATTGACAGACTGATGCCATGAGTGATGATCTGAAATTGGCGGTTGAGAATCTCACCCTCAAGGACAAGGTGGAATTGAGGGAGTATCTCTCCGACATGATCAAGTCCTCCAGGAGTGGTGGGCAATCCCCTTTGAGGTGTTCCATCCTCCTGGGTGAGATGGCAACTGCATTGGGGTGGGAGCAACCCATCCCCTATGAGAGCCGGGAGTCACATCATGTGTGGGCACGGACAATGGTTGCCTATCAGATGTGCAAGGAGGGATACACCACCATTGAGATAGGGAGACAGATGATGAAAGACCATTCCACCATCATCCATCTCCGGAATAAGATGCAGGATGTCTTTGCGCTCCCACAGATGTACGGAGATGTCCTGGAAATGTGGAACAAGTTTCAAAAACAGATAGACCATGACATTCACGAAAGAACAACTGAAAACCCTGTCAGCCTGGGAGGAGAATTTCCGGACTGCAGTCAAGGCGAAATGGGCACGGAATCCGGGGAGGACTGCCCTCCGGGTGATTTATGACATTTTCACCCAGGCAACGGGTGACAGGCGGAGATTCTCTGACAACTGCTCCACCTGCATCCTCAATCTGCTCACCGATTGTGGGAAACTCTATTTTGAGGACACATTGAGTGCAGCGGTGGACAATCTCCCCACCAAGGAGGTGAAAGTCTCCCAGGAGGCAAAGGAGACGGTCAGAAAGGCAAAAGTCAAGACAACCAAGAAATCCAAGTGAGATGCAATATGATCTGACCTCCGATTTTCAGCGCAAGGCATTCCTCTCCAGGGTGGACAACCTCCTGGAGAAAGGTTGTCTTGTGGAGTTGACGGAGAAATCAGTCCGCACCCAAGGTCAAAACAACTATCTCCACCTGCTCCTGGGAGTGGTGGCAATGGAGACCGGGAACACCCTTGCCGATGTCAAGGAATACTATTTCAAGGAGATCTGCAACTCTGATCTCTTCCATAGGCAGCACTTTGACAAGTTGGGGAATTGCATTGATTCGGTCAGATCATCCGCTGACCTCACCAAGGAGGAGATGTCCATGGCAATTGACAGATTCAAACGGTGGGGATCACAGAATGGAATCTACATGCCCAATCCGGGTGATGAATCCCTCCTCCGGGAGATCGCCATTGAGATGGGCAGAAACAAAGCATATTTGGGAGGATAACTATGGCAAACAAGAAACCACAACTCCACCTGGAGAATCTGAAACCTTGCAAGCCGGGTGAGACCCACAATCCCAATGGCAGACCAAAGAAATTGGTGACCGCCATCAAGAGTCTCCCTGCAGACATGCAGGAACAGGTCTATGGTGTCCTGGCATTTGCCCTCACCCTGCCGGACATGGAGTCCGCAAAGAAATACCTGGAATGCAAGCAGGGACAATTGGGAAAGTACGGGATTGTCCTCCAGGTAGCCATCAAGCAACTCAACAAGGAGGGATGGGGATTCAATGCCATGATGGACATCATGGACAGACTCTATGGGAAACCGAGGATCTCTGCAGAGGTGCAGCACTCCGGAGGAATCACTCTGAACATCCAAACCGATGAGGAGACTAAGGATGCAATCATTGGAGGACTTGGATGATGAGGAAGATCAAGAGGACACCGGATGACCTGGATGAACTCCTGGAGCGAGACCGGGAGGATGAGATCCCTGTGGAGGAATTCACGGAGGAGGACTATGCATTCCTGGAGGAACTCCGGGAGATGGAAAAGGATTTCAACTGATGAAACTGACCAAGGTTGCACGGAAAACAATTGCTGCCTGGAAGAGGCATTTGAGGTACATCTCATCTTGCGGTGGGACACGATCCTCAAAGACCTATTCCATCCTGCAGACATTCATCCTTGCCATTGTTGAGGAGGTCAACCTTGGCAAGAGTGCAACCGTCAACTCCGTGGTGTCGGAGTCTATGCCCCACCTGCAGAGAGGTGCAATCCGTGATTTCAAGTCCATCATGGAAAAGGAGGGTCTATGGGAGGAGTCCAGGTGGAATGAGACACAACACACCTACACTTGGCAGAACGGATCTATCCTGGAATTCTTCTCCGTGGACAATGCCGGAAAGGTGCATGGATCTGCCCGTGACCGCCTGTTCATCAATGAGTGTCAAAACATCTCCTATGAGATCGCAAGACAACTCTTTGTCCGTACCAGGGGACAGATTGTCCTGGACTACAACCCTACACATTCCTTTTGGCTCAATGAGATCATTGAGGCGAGGCAGAACTGCATCTGCATTCATTCCACCTACTTAGATAATGAATTCCTCACTCCGGAACAGGTTGCCGAGATTGAGGACAACAAGTCTGATGCAAATTGGTGGAAAGTCTATGGAAAGGGAGAGGTGGGAACTCTTGACGGTCTGATCTATGAATTCCAACTCTGTGACTCACTCCCCACCAGGGAGGAGATGGACAACCTGGTGGAGATCCAGGGACTTGACTTTGGATTCACCAATGATCCAACTGCCAGGGTGCAGGTGGTTGCAGATCCAAGGAAAAAGATTGCCTGGGTGAGACAAAGGTGCTACAGGACTCACATGCAGAACAAGCACATCATCCAGGATCTCCAGGAGGACGGTGTGTCCAACCGGGTGGAGATCTATGCCGATTGTGCCGAGCCGAAATCCATTGCTGACATCAAGGAGGCAGGATTCAAGGTGATCCCCTGTGACAAGAATGCACCCGTCAAGAGTGACAAACTCAAGTTCCAACTCTTGTGGATGCAGGGGTGGACTCTCTATTTCACCAAGGACTCCATTGACCTCATCAAGGAGGGCAGGAACTATGTTTGGGAAAAGGACAAGGACGGGAATCCCTTGAATGAGCCAATTGACAAGTTCAACCATTGCCTGGATGCAATGAGATATGCCCTTTGGACAAGGTTTGGGAAAAATGCCGGATACGGACAATATAGTATTTCATTTTCAAGAAACAGATATGGACATAATTGACAACTACAACAAACTCACCCTGGGGAAATACATGGAGATCCAGGAGGTCTCCCGGAATGATTCCCTGGAGGACATTGACAAACAGGTGCAGATCCTTTCCATCCTCACCGGGGTGGCGGAGGAGGAGATCCTCCATCTGCCAATCCAGGACTATAAGGAACTTGTGGTCAAATCCGGTTTCCTTGATCCGGAGAATATCAACTACCATCCGGTTGCAAAGAAATACATCCTGGGAAAGTTTGAACTCATCCCCTGCAGGGATTTCCGCAAGATTGAGACCTGTCAGTACATAGATTTCCAAACCTATGCACCGGATCTTGACAAATACCTGGTTGAATTCCTGTCTGTGATCCTTGTCCCCAAGGGTCACCGCTACAATGAGGGATATGACATCCTTGAGGTGCAGCAAGCTATCCGGGAGGAGATGTCAGTCTCTGATGGTGTCTCCCTGGCAGGTTTTTTTTTGACCTGGTGCAGGAAATCAATCAAGGATTCTCTGAACTACTCCAAACAGGAGGCAATGAGGATCAAGGACAAGACCAAGAGGGAGGAGATCCTGGGGAAGATCCGGGAACAGGAGAGACTTTTGGAGACAAGTGGGGATGGATCGCAAATGTAGATGCAGCCTCCGAGACCTGCAGGTGTTCCTGGGATGAGGTGATGAGATGGACTGCGATAGAGTTTCTGAACATCCTCTCCTATCGCAAGGACAAGATTGCCAAGGAAAAGGAGGACATTGAGGAATGGAAAAGGACACATTGATATGGAAGAAATGATGTTTGCTTTATGCATCTGTTTAATGGTGCATGCTTGTATGGTGGTTTATGCTGCCAAAATGATTGCGGATGCAATAACAAGGAAAAAATGGAACAACTGATTGACCTTTCAGAACTGCAGAAAGTCCTGCAGGATCTTGCCAATGACATCCGGGACAACTACAAGGAACACCTGCAGTTCAATGACAGGTACACAGAGAGAGGTGTCCCATCCGGCTATTCACAGAGACTGATTGATTCAGTCAAGACCCAGGTGGTGGTGGGTGACAATGCCTATGAGGTCACCATGACCCTCAATGACTATTGGAAATATGTGGAGAATGACACACCACCTCATTGGCCTCCGAGAAACAAGATCCTGGAGTGGGTGAACATCAAACCCATCCTGGCAAGACCGGATGCCAGGGGCAGGATTCCAAAACCGGAAACCCTTGCATTCCTCATTGGCAGAGCTATGGCAGGAAAGTCTCCCAACCAGGCGAATCTCAAGAATCCCCATGGTGGCACAACCGGAACACATGACTTGGAAAAGGTCAAGGATGGTGTGATTCCATTCTACAGGGAAAAGATTGCCATTGCCCTGGGGCATGACATGGAGAACTACATCAGAAAGATTTTAGTGGCACAATAAGAAATTTTAGTGGCACAATAAGAAAGGGAGGTCATTTCTGATCTCCCTTTTCTGTGATGTCCGGTGTATTGTCACCCTCTCCAATTATAGCAGTATTTCTTTATGATGGTAGGACTGCCGTTTTCCCATTTGACAATTCTGTTGTGTTTCATGGATGGATAACGCATGACCTTATTATAGAACTCCTCTGCCTCATTGAGGGAAAGAAAATCCTTGTGGCATTTCCGGAAAGAAAATGTCATCCATTTGACCTGGTAATAAATGTTGTGTGCCATGATTGTATAAAGATTTAGATTGTTTGACTTTGGTTTGGTGGGGAGGTTTCCCTCCCCTGGTTTCATTTAGGCTCTCTCAATCCAATATTCGGTCTCAATGTTTCCGAAATACCCAAAGAGGGTGACCTTGCAATATCCCATCCGGATTCTTTCAACCATATAGCGGGAGTCCTTGGAAAATGATTTCATCAGTCTGTTGAACATGGACTCAATGTCTCTCTTGGTGGTGGAGGAGAAAAAGGTGCGGATCTCATTTTCCGTCTGTTCCTTGATGTTGTAGATGTGTTTCATTGTATAAAGGTTTGTTGTTGTCTCATCTTGGTATTGCAAAGGTACAACAATAATTTGAAATAACAAATTATTTTTTCAAGATTGACGGAAAATGTTGAAAAATCTGCATCATGCATCATTTTCGTGAGGTCACGAAAAAGGTGTCATTTACGGAGACAGGGCAAAATGATATTTCCTGGAAAAACTCAACATGGCTGCAGTTCCCATTTGGAAAGACTTTTTTGCTCAACTTGCAGGGGTGTACCGGATCATTGTGGCTGACACCGGGGATGTGATCTATTCCGGATATGCACAATCAAAGCCTGGTGAGACCTCTGCACAGGTGAGGATCAATGATATTTGTGCGGACTACCTGGATAATGTCCTGCCCACTCTATCCCAGGCGGAATTCACCAGGATCACCCTCCCGGTCTCATTCAAGGTGCAGAGGAGGGTGTCCAATCAATGGACAGACATCACCACCGCACAATTCCTCAATGATTGGTCATACGATTATGGCTACAATGCTGCCACCATGGGGATGTCATTCCCCATCAATGGTCACATTGATGCCAGGATGCCCATTGTGTGGACGGGACTGAATGTCTCGGAGGTGACTGCCACCATCACATTCAAGGATGGGACAACTGCCCAGGTCATCATTGCGGTTGCCATCTCCAATGATTTCAATGCGGATTTCAATGCGGATTTCTCCAGGAGTGTCAGATCTGCCGGGAGTGGAACTGCAGTCTTTCTCCCGGATGCCTGGGACAATGTGGACAAGATCACCGTGGGGAGATCCACTTTCCAGGTAGTGACGGAGTGTGCGGAATATGCCCTCTATTATGTCAATTCCTATGGTGGTTGGGATTCCCTCCTCATTGAGGGGAACACCCTGGAGGCGGACACCCTCAAGAGGTACACCAGGGAGGTGGTCTATGACAACCGGGACATTCAGAACAGAGGGATTGACAACTATGTCAATGAGATCACCAAGGGATTCACATTCCACACGGGGTGGTTGCTTGGAGACCAAGGGAAGAGGATGCACCATCTGATCAACTCAACGGATGTGTACCTGTATGACATCGCCAATGAGCAGATGATCCCGGTCACCATCCCCATGACCTCCTGTGAATACCGGACAAAGAAAAACCAGGGGAGATTGGTGGACTACACCATCCAGGTGCAGATTGCACAAAACCGGATAAGAAGATGATGAAATGGTTGAGATCCGTGATTGCATGGATCAAGAATCTATTTTCCAAGAAAACGATGAGGAGAAAAATCAGTCTTTACATAGGGGATCAATTGGTTGACCTGGATGATCAGTCTTTCATCCTGTTCAACTATCAGATGGATGACCTGTCCAATCCCACCATTGTCAAAAACTCTTTCAGTCAGCAGATCACCCTCAAGGGGACTCCTGCAAACAACAGGATATTTGGTGACTATTTCCGGGTGGACAGGAGGGTTGCCAATACGGGAGGACAGACCGGGGTGGATTTCAATGCCTCGCAAAAAGTCCCTTTCACCATCTACAATGAGATGAGTGAGATCCTGGAGTCCGGATATGTCAAACTTGACTCAATCTCCAGGCAGAGACAGGATATTCAGTACAAGGTCACTCTCTATGGGGGTCTTGGGTCTTTCTTCTATGCGCTTTCTTACGATGAGAACGGAAACAAGAGGACTCTTGCGGATCTGATCTATCTTGACACAGACAATGCGGATCATGAGTTGGATTTTCAGATCAATGCGGAAAATGTGAGATCAGCATGGCAGGCATTGCTGATGGGCAATGAACTGACCCTGTTGTCCCACACAACCAAATCCTATCTCCGTCCAAATGGGGCAACCGCATCCACCAATTATGCGGAATTCTACATCAACACATACGATGTCTCCGGAGTCCGGGACATGATCCTTGAAATAAGAGGACATGTTGTGTGTTCTCTTGCTGCAGCAAAGGATGGTAATGGAAACATCCTGCAGGTCTATGATTCCCACAACTCTGCTGTCTATCTCAATGCAAAGATGAACATCACCCTCCCTCCTGGGGCGGTGACCCTGGTGGTGGCAGGGAGGACAGGTGCGACATACTATGATGCATTTGCAGGGTTTTCACATATTTGGAACATCATCAATTTTGCCCCTGCTTATAACGGAATCCCGGAGGGGAAATTCTCTCCGGACAAGGGACTGATCATCCCGTCACAGATGGGACTCAAGAATGAGATCCCGGTGGGAGATGGGGATGAGGCGGTCACCTATGGTCTCAAGTCCGGATATGCCCTGGTCAATCTTGCGGAGGCACAGGATGAGTGGGCGGTCAAGGATCTCCGGAGCTATCTGCAAAGACCCGTCCTCTCCATGAAAGCCTTTTGGGATGCCGTTTGCAACCCGGAAAACAATGGAGGATATG
>JAEEGH010015824.1_pt1 | contig 16312 bp, 13 predicted proteins | sample 9134181 | NCBI WGS metagenome assembly JAEEGH01 (sample SAMN16246544, study PRJNA631951) | gut metagenome | biome: gut microbiome; feature: rumen; material: DP-attached | host: Bos | place: Iran: Karaj | collected 2018-10
TTTTTGCCACAGCTTTTTCTTCTGTTTCCGGTGTATGGTATGGTGCCGTGAAATTGGCTTTATATATTATCCCGATTTACATAATTTCTCGCCTCCGCTTGCGGGATATGTCTTTTTGCCGAACTTCAATGGATATCATCGCGGCATTCTTTTCAGTTTATTGCTTATATGTCCTTTTGTTTGCGCCAGTACAATATTATTCAGATTTGGAGACTTTTGGACGAACCTCGTTAAGAAGTGACATGAATCCCAATACGGCATCACAGATTGTTCTCTTGCTTTTTACTATTTTGTATTGTGAGGCATTCCGGACTAAAAAGTTTTGGTTGTTGCCATTTGCATTATTGAATATGGGTTCTTTGATGGTTTTGGGAAGCCGTACAGCGTTCTTTACTATGGTGATTATTGCTGCTGTTTACTTGATGATAATTCTGAGAACCTCTTTATTTAATAAAATATTCATATCTGTCATTTTTATCGCTATATTTATAGGAATTTACTCCATTGGTACCGGGGTTGGACGATCAGAGCGACTTTCGCTATCTACCATCGAAGCTGATGAGGGTTCGGGAAGATTCTATAACTGGGAGGTGCTTCTCACAGAAGTTATTCCGTACCATTTGGTGAAAGGTGTCGGTGTCGGTAAAGAGAATTATGAAAACTTGCCTATTTTTGCACGTGATGCGGACAATTTGTATATTGATTTGCTGACCGCAACAGGAATTGTGGGATTGATACTCTTTTTCACTTACTATGCTTCGACGCTGATACATTTGTTCCGATTTAGAAAAAAGAAACGAGATTGGGATTTCTTGATTGCCATTTTCTTGGCCTATTTATTTGAAGGCATAGGTGAAACTGTATACGATACGCCCATGTTTTGGTTTTGGGGAATACTATCTGTGTTGGCAATAAACGATTTAAAATATGCAGAGGATCAAACAGACCAAAAACAGGAATTTGAACCTGTACAAAACATGTCTGAAGAGACCGCTTATTATAACACGAAGTATCAAATACAAAACAATCAAATATTGTAAACATGTATATTCAACATACAACAGATCATCTTTTGTTTCGTTACCTTTTGTGCAGTATTTCTCCGAAACTCAGTGCTTCTTTTTGGTATCGTCGTTATTTGAAGCAACCGTTGGATTTGAAGAATCCTCAGACATTAGACGAGAAAATCCAATGGATGAAGCTGTATTATTATAAGGATAATCCCTTGGTTTACCAATGCGCTGATAAGTTTCGTGTTAGGGAATATGTAAAGGAATGTGGTTTGGAGCATATACTAAACGAGTTGATAGACTCTTATCATTCGACAGATGAGATTAACTGGGACGCCTTGCCGCAAAAATTTGTCTTGAAATGGAATTTTGGCAATGGAGGAAACATTGTTTGCAGTGACAAATCGAAATTGGACATCAAGCAAGCAACAAAGGAATTGAATCACTTCCAAAAACTGAAAGCACATTTAAGATGTGCTGAGCCTCAGTATGATGTTGAAAAGGTGTTGCTTTGTGAGAAGTTTATTGAAACTGAAAATGGAGAGGCCCCTGTTGATTACAAGTTTTATTGTTTCAATGGAGAAGCCAAGTATGTGTTGTGTTGTTACGGGAGAAGCTTAGACCACCGACCAGCTTTTTATTTCTTTGACAAGGACTGGCATCTGCAACGGTTCAATAAAATGGGCAAGGAAGCCCCCGAAGGCTTCACCATGCCCAAACCTGAGGGAATGGATGATTTGTTCCATTATGCTGAAATACTCTCCAAACCGTTTCCTTTTGTCAGGGCTGACTTCTATTTGGAGAAAGGAAAAGCATATTTCGGTGAGCTAACCTTTACACCTGGCGGTGGTTATGACATGAACCGTTTGCCTGAAACCCAACTGAAATTTGGCCAAATGGTGACATTGCCTCAGAAAAGAAGATAATCTTTATAGATAATACTTTTTGACTTTTTTACTATTTGCAAATAATAGACATGAATAACTATAATTATTCCATCGTATTGCCCTATCGCGACAAATATGAGCTTTTTCTGAAAGCCATTGATTCGATACCCGATCGCGATGACATACAAATTATCGTTGTGGACAATGCCATTGAACCTTTGACAAAGGATCAGATTCCTGCCAAGGACTATGCACATGTGGAATATTTCAATTCATCGACCACCAAAGGAGCAGGATGTGCTCGCAATGTAGGTTTGCAACACGTGAAAGGAAAATATATCATATTTCTTGATGCAGATGACTATTTTACAGCAGAGGCTTTTCCTGCATTTGACAACTATTTGGAAAAAAGTTTCGATATTGTGTTCTTTCGAGCCGATAGCATTAGCTTGATAGATGGTTCTCAAAGTAATCGCCATGAAACTATAAATCAAATCGTCAGTTCTTATCAGGTTTCAGGAAACGATGATTTGTTACGATATAAGTTTGTCAACCCTATTGCCAAAATGTTACGGGCTGAGTTTGTTATCAGCAAAAACATCCAATTCGACGAAATACCTGTCAGCAATGATATGTGGTTTTCCATAATGACAGGATATGCTGCCAAAAAAGTCACGGCTGATGACGCCGTGGTGTATATGATAACAGCTGGTGACAAAGGAAGCAGCCTTACTCGAATGATGACAAAGGAGAATTGGTTTATTCGCTATCAAGTTCAGGTAAAAATCAATAAGTTCTTGAAATCTGTTGATAAATATAGATACCGTATTCGATTGCTTGGAGGATTGCGCATTGCATGGAAGGAATTCGGATTCAAAGAGTTTCTCCACTTTTTGAAATATACTATTGAAAACAGGACTGGCATATTCTAATTGAAATTTACTTTTAAACCCATGAAAGTATTGTATCTTTACGACAATTTTCCAGCATATAGGAAGGATTTCTTTGCTTTGTTGGATAGTAAACTACATGAAAAAAAGATGCAATTTGCTTTTTATTATGGAAGTCAAAAAGAAAATGCTTCATTACAGGAAACTGTTTCATCCTTTCCAATTAAGAGTTTTCCAATTGTAGAATCAAGAGTGTTGGGTATTGAGCTTAAGCGTTATAAGGATTTCAGGAAAGCATTCAAAAAGTATAATCCTGACGTGGTTGTATTACAGTTCCATGTCGCAATTCTTACTTATTGGTGGGCATATTTTTACATGAAACGCCATCATATCCCATTTATAATTTGGGATTGCAACTATACACGTGACACTTTAGGGAGTGTAATGGTGTCAATTAGAAAGAAGTTTGTCGATTTTACATTCAAAAAGGCCGCAGCATGTATCACATACGGTTCAGTTTTCAGAGATTACCTAAAAGATTTGGGCCGGAAGGAAGAAGATATTTTTATTGCACAGAATACTATAAATATAGAATCCATCATTAGCCATCGTTCCAAGAACTGTTCAAATAGGAGATTTGAACATCCTATACATTTTTTGTATGTGGGTGCCTTATTGGATCGTAAATATGTTGATTCGGCAGTAATTGCTGTTGCCAATTTGATAAATAAAGGATATGATATCTATTTTGATATTGTCGGCGATGGACCGGAGAAAAGTAAGATTATTGCCATCATCCAAGAAAGAAAAGCAGAAAAGCACATTATTATGCATGGAGCGAAATATGGGGATGAGTTAAAAGAGTTTTTTGAAAAAGACGATGTTTTTCTGCTTCCAGGCACGGGCGGGTTGGCTATCAACGAAGCTTTGGCTTATTCTATGCCTATCATCTCAACGGTTGGGGATGACACCGTGGTTGACTTGATGGATGGGAATGGTATTCTTTTGAACAGTTTTGGAGATGTGGATGAGATAGAAACAGCATTAAACACATTTCTTGATTTGCCAGAATCGGAAAAACAAGCCATGTCACATAGAAGTGAACAAGTTGTAAAAGAACGTGCATCATTGGAGAATATGGCAAATCAGCATGTAAGAGCTATTGAACATGTTAGGAAGGAAGGGTGATGACTAAGTATGAAAGAGACCAGAAATATTGATGATTGCCGCTATTTGATGACATAAAGGTTATGTTTCGTTTTTTTCGGGTTATCTTAATTTGCTGCTTCTTCGTCGCAACCTCAACTTCAGTGGCCCGTACTACCATAGTTGTAAGCAGCCAGACGGAATTTGATGGACTACAAGAACAGTTAATAAACACAATCAAGTCTGGGGAAAAGGTTATTTATGTAAAACTGTTGCCAGGTACTTACATTGCGAAAGAAAAGCACATTACATTGAAAGATATTGATGCTGCCGACACAAAGATTCGCTTTGTCGGTCACGGTGCAACATTGATTCCGGAGGGACATGAGTATCATGATAGAGAAAATTATCAAGGTACTTTCTCAGTAGGCAACAGTTGGATGAGTGGCAACAAGGATGTAGAGACTTGGTCATACGTCAAATATGCCGATAGCCTCATCGAGGTTTTGAATGCCGAGGAAAAGCTTTGTCGGTTAAAATGTAAGAACTCTTTTTCGGCCGACACAGATTTCAACAATGCTTATATTCTTATCACACATTGGTACCAGTCGAGCACTTATAAGATTGAAAAGATAGAAGGGCAGTACATCTACTTCACCGCCGATGACCTGAAAGAATCCTCTTATGGTGGATACAACGTGAACGACGACTACAACTACGGCAATAAAACCATCCGTTACAAACTCTGCAATATAGAAACTGGTGAGGACTATTTTCGTATCACAGACGGAAAAGTGCATCTTCCAAATGGTGTCACATCGGTGTGGGAAGGCAAGACGTATAACTACTTGACCTTTCAAAATTGCAAGTTTGCCATTGTGGAGGTTGATGGCATCCAATTTTATGGAAATGCTTTTGCAGAATCTCATCCAGCAATTATTATTAGAAACACAGCATGTAAAAAGATAAGGATTCACAAGTGCGGCTTTTATGGCATGCGAGGAAGCATCATCACGGTTTCGGCATCACCAAACGTCAAAATCGACAACAACCAATTTGCAGATTCGTATTATTATGGCATCTGGTCGAATAACGGAAGTGCCAATACAGTGGTGGAGAAAAACAGCTTCAAGTCGATGGGAAAACGCATGCACAACACCAAATGCGTTGGATGCCTAGGAACAAACTATCGTGTGTCTAATAACGTTTTCTTAGACTTTGGCTATTGTGGAATCCGTACAGGTGTTTGGTACAAAAGCGATATGAAACAACCTTGCACAGGAGTCATAGAAAACAATGATTTGAGCTATAGTCAAGACTATTTAGACCATATTGAAAACTACGGCATCATGGATGGTGGAGCCATCTACCTTGCCTCCAAAAACGCTGGCTCGATTGTCCGAAACAACTACATCCACGGCTTCTCTGGAATAAAGCATAACCGAGGCGTTTTCTGTGACGATGGCGCCAGCAACATTGAAATATATGGCAATGTCATCACAGATATTGCCAACAGCATGTGCATTGACTCCCGCCGTGTTACCTTCGTCGAGCGTTCCAACACCCCTGAATCAGGTATCGAGAGGGCGAATATTAACATTGTGATTCGGGACAATACCGTTGATGGAAGCATACGCTTTGAGGCACATGAAGACTCGGACAACGGTTGCGTTAAAGGTGCCAATTACATTCTTCCTGCAAAAGACGGCAAGATGCCAAAAATGGTAATAAGCAACGTAGCTAATCCGGAAGAAGACATCGTTTTAAAATCTTCAGAAACCAAATTCAATCACAAGCATAGGTACCTCAAGTAAATGAACACCTATTTCAACATTAACTACGAATTCGACAGACAGACCATCTGGAACCAGATAGATGAGCAACTTCAAAAAGAGGGAGCCCGATACATCTGTGTTGCTGATGGCAATATCTTGCAGATGGTGCATAAGGATTTGGAGTATCGTAGGATAGTGAACGAAAGCTTGTTCTCCATCTGCGACAGCAGCTGGGTGCCTGTGTTTCTTAAAAGGCTCTATGGTGTCGAGTATCAGCAATATTGTGGCAGCCAGATTTTTGAGGACTTGACGGACAGAAAGCAATATAGGCAGTTCTTTATTGGTACTTCACAACAGATACTTGACGGTTTGAGAAATGAACTGTCAAAAAAAGACCCTTCAGTCAGTAATATGACGTTTTTTGCCCCTCCGTTTTGCAAGGTCGAGGATTTTGATTATCCCGCTATTGCCAAAATGATTAATGAGGACAACCCTGACATTGTTTGGGTGGCCTTGGGTGCTCCCAAGCAGGAAAACTTCATGCATCGACTTCAACCTCATCTGAAAAGAGGGGTGATGATAGGTGTGGGTGCTGTTTTCAATTTTTATTGCGGAATCGAAAATGCTCCCAAACGCGCTCCAAAATGGATGATTGATCACCATTTGGAGTTTGTGTATAGGGTGTTTTCCGAGCCCAAGAAACAGTTGCAACGCTGTCATCAGATTGTTGCTACACTTCCCAAGATTTATAGGGAAGAAAAAAGGAAGAAATCATTTTAGTCGTTTTTTATTTTTCTCAGTATGCCTGACATCTATTTTATTGTTTTAGTTTTTTTCATTTCGCTGCTAGTGGCGGCATTGGTGCACCAACCGGTACTGTCTTTTGCGAAAAAGAATCATTTTTATGACAACCCAGAAGCAAGAAAGCTTCAACGAGTCCCCGTTCCTGTCATGGGCGGGTTTGTGGTGTTCATGGGTGCCATGGCAGGTTCTTTGTGTTATTGGTTCAAACATGATTGCCATTCCATCGTCTTGGTACAGATAGCCATGCTTCTGATGCTCATTATTGGGGCTTGGGATGATATAAAGAAACTTTCTCCACTTTTGAGATTTGTTTTCGAAATCCTCATCGTGATTGCTTTAGCTGTTGGAAACAATTATCCGGTCAACGATCTTCACGGTCTTTGGGGAGTGCATGAAATTTCACCTTGGATTGCCTGGCCGTTGACTGTTTTCGGTTGTATAGGCATCATCAACGCCATCAACATGATTGACGGCATCGATGGTCTTTCTTCGGGCATTTGCATCATGGCATTCGGCTTTTATGGGATATTGTTCTTCTACTCTCACGACTTTGTCAGAACTGCTTTGGCAGCTTCCATTATAGGTGGGCTTATCCCGTTTTTCATCATGAATGTCTTTGGCAACCGGTCAAAAATGTTCATCGGCGATGCGGGAACCATGATGTTGGGCATTGCTCTTTGTGACATGGTGATGGCTATGCTGACAAAGGACTCGGCTTGCGCCAGACAAACAGAGGAGACCAACTTCTGCTTGATTGCTTATGCCTTGGCGGTGTTGGCCATTCCTGTTTTCGATACGGTTCGAGTGATGTTTGGCCGTATTAGCCGTGGCGAGTCGCCTTTCTATCCCGACAAGACCCATCTGCACCATGCTTTCATCGACTATGGTTTCCATCATTTGGAGACATCTTTGATGGAGATTATGCTCAACATGATGATCATAGGGGTTTGGTGGGTGTTCTATAAGTCGCATTTTTCGGAGCAATGGCAGCTTTATGGTGTCATTGTGGCTAGTATAGGTGTATGTTATGGCTTATATTGGATGTTAGGTCGTCGTAAACGTATTGCCCAAAAGGTGAAAGATATGTATGGCATCAGTATGGATGAATACGAAGCCTTGACGGATGAGGAACGAAAGAAATTGAAGAAGAATTAAAAGAAAGAATAACAATAATAACCATTATTATTATGAAAATTGCTTTAATAAAGGAAACTAAAAATCCAGTAGACAATCGTGTTGCTCTTGCACCCAAACAGGTGGCAGAGTTAAACAAATTATATCCCCAGCATCAAATTGTGGTACAAACAAGTGACATTCGTGCTTTTTCCGATGAACAATATCGATCAGAAGGTGTCGAAGTCGTTCGTGATGTGAGTGACTGTGACATATTGTTTGGTATCAAAGAAGCCAAAATTGAGAGTCTTATTCCAAACAAGCACTATTTTTTCTTTGGTCATATCGCCAAGATGCAGGAATATAACCGTCCTTTGTTGCAGGCTTTTATACAGAAGCGTATCACTTTCTGCGATTACGAATATCTTGTGGATGACAACAATATTCGTGTATGTGCATTTGGTTGGTGGGCCGGTGTAGTTGGTGTGTACTATACCTTGCGGGGTTATGGTTTGAAACATAAATTGTTCGAATTGCCTAAGCCGGATAGGCAGTTTACCCTTAATCGTTTATTGGATTCGTTGAAAAACATAGAATTGCCCAAGGTGAAATTGTTGGTCACGGGCGCTGGTCGAGTGTCACATGGTGCACAGCATGTGTTGGAAAGCATCGGTGCTCATAGAATGAGCGAAGAAGCGTATCTTTCTGATGCAAGCATCGACACTTTGTCTTATTGTGTAGTTGATGCCGACCGTTTGGTAAAGCGCAAGGATGGAGCTACTTTCTCATGGAGTGATTTCACACACAATCCCAAGGATTATGAAAGTGACTTTATGAAGTGGGCGAAGAAAACCGATATGCTGATTTGCGCTCATTTCTGGGGACCAGAGGCTCCTGTCTATTTGAGCGAGGAGGATTTGCGCAACAAAGATATGCGCATCCGCATGATTGGTGACGTGACATGCGATATTAAGGGAAGCATAAAATCAACTGTACGCTCTTCCACTCACGATGATCCTTATTTCGATTACAACCCCATGACTGAGAAAGATGAACCGGCATTTTCGTCTGACCATAATATTTCAGTGATGGCTGTTGACACCTGTCCGAATGCCTTGGCCATGGATACCAGCGAGTATTTCGGTACCATGTTGATGAAGCACGTGTTTGAGCCTTTGCTGAATGGAGAGCATTCCGATGTGATTGACCGTTCCATGATTTTGAAAGAAGGCCAGTTGACTCCAAGGTTTGCGTATTTGAAAGACTTCGCGGAAGGTAAATAATATGGCGGAAAGCTTAAAACAAAAGGCCGCCTCCGGTATGGTGTGGACGGCCTTGCAGAAGTATTCGACGATGTTCATTAGATTCTTCTCGGGTATTATTTTGGCGCGTCTGCTTACACCATATGATTATGGCTGCATCGGTATGCTATCCATTTTCATGGTGTTAGCGGATACTTTCATTGATGGCGGTTTTGGCTCTGCGTTGATACAAAAAAAACGACCTACACAAGAAGACTATAGTACCATATTTTGGTGGAATTTGGGTATGGCTGCACTAATGTATGCTATACTTTTCATTAGTGCGCCGGTTATTGCCCGTTTTTATAACACACCAATCCTTTGCGTAGTGTTACGGGTGCAGGGGATAGTCCTTTTTACGCATGCATTAAATCTTATCCAACAAAATAAACTAAAAAAGAAACTAAATTTCAAATTATTATCTATTGTTTCGATTGTTATTACAGTAATTAATTTGGTGATTACTATTATTTTGGCATACAAAGGATTTGGGGTATGGGCACTGGTGGCACAAAATCTGATAGGTTCTGCTTTATATTCTTTGATATTTTGGTTCTATGTGAAATGGCGGCCTTCTTGGATTTTTTCTTGGAAGTCTTTTAAAGAGTTGTTCGATTTCGGATTCTATATGTTCTTGACGCATCTGATCAATAGCTTCAGTGGTCAAATACAGGGATTGTTAATTGGAAAGAAGTATAATCCATCTACTATGGGGTATTATTCAAAAGCAAGTGGAACGGAAAGTTTAGCTTCCCATAGTATTTCTAGCATTATGACACAAGTTACGTATCCTCTTTTTGCTGAGGTACAAGATGATAAGGTTGTTTTGTCGAATATGATTAAAAGGTTGTCCATGACTTTGTCTTACATCACTTTTCCTATGATGTTTATATTGTTGCTATGCGCAAAGCCATTATTTGTTTTATTGTATTCCGACCGTTGGTTACAAAGTATCCCTTACTTTCAAGTACTTTGTTTTGCTGGTTTGGCTGGGTGTTTGCAATCGGCAAACCTCCAAGCAATAGCTGCCATAGGCAAAAGTAAAACTATGTTTGTTTGGACTTTACTAAAGCGAGGAGTGGGCATTGGCGCGATCGTGTTGGGAATGGTGTTTTTTGGAATGAAGGGGTTATTGGGGGGTATGGTTCTCAATGCTTGGTTTTCCTATTTTGTGAATATTGGTTTGGTTTCCAAGCATGTGGGTTATAAGTTTTGGAGGCAGATTCTTGATTTGCTTCCTGTGGGTATTGTTGCATTGATAGCGGCAGCGGTCAGTTTTGGAGTTGGACATTTGCTTCATCTGAGCATGTATCCAGACGGATTGGTAAAAGCAGGTGTGTATGCTGTTATATATTTGGGGTGGTCTTTCATTTTCAAACCAGAAGCATATACTTACTTTTTGACCATTATTCCAGATAGATTTAAATTGTTCAAGAAATTGAAGAAAAATAAAAAACAAGATAATTAAGTATAGTTAAAAGTTTTACCATGATTAGACATGTTATTAATAACAGTAAATTAGTAGTGAGAAAAAGCAAACGCTATGCCCAAGATATCGGTCTTGGAAAAGGCGAATGGGTAAAAGTGCTTATTGATTTTATAATAAGTAAGATATGCTATAAGTTCACAGTGAATGACTACTTTGTAATCGGTAATGGGTATACATTGTCGAGATATGAGAAAAAAAGATTTTTTACAAGGACAAGAGGCTGTTGGTTATGGAATAATGTGAATGATCCAAAATACGTTCATTTATTGAAAAATAAAGTAAACGCATTGAAGTATTTTAGTGATTTTGTCTCAAGAAGATGGCTTTATGCTCCGAAATCTTCATTTAGCGAATTTATGGATTTTGTGAACAAGACGCCGGTGTTTATAGCAAAGCCATTGCAGGGGCATGAAGGTCGTGGAATTGAGAAACATTCCACGAGCGGTGTTTCTGAAGAGGAGTTGAAAACACTTTATAATCATTTTGTGTCAGACGATATGTTATTGGAAGAATGTTTGAAAGCACATGATGATATCTATCTTGGAACAAAATCTCTCAACACATTCAGGATATACACGATGATTGATGGAAAAGGTGATGTTCATGTTTTGAAAGCCAAGTATCGTGCGGGTACTGGTAATGCTATAACAGACACAGCCGATGGATGTATCGCTTATCCTATTTCAATTGAGCATGGTGTTATTGAAGGACCAGGAATTAATGAGGTGTTGAATAGTAAGAACTATTTTTATCATCCGGGTTCTGATAAGTTGGTGGTTGGAATGAAGATTCCAATGTGGGACCGTGTATTGGAAGTTGTTACTGAAGCTGCAAAAAAAATACCCCAAGTAAGATATATCGGTTGGGATTTAGCTATTACTAATGACGGTGTCGAAATCATAGAAGGTAATAATGCCCCATGGACCGGTACATTCGAAATAATGGGAATTGAAAGATTATGGTGGCCTAAAATAAAGGCATTAATATGAAAATATCTAGCGTTCTAAATAAATTAAGACATTCAATACATAATTATTATGTGTTTTATGCTGATTCAACGGATTTGTTGGAAAAAGCACAAGAAAAATTACGTCCTTTGCCTGAAGGATTGAGAATAGTGAAATTGACATACGAAAACAAGCATCTTTATAAGTGTAGAATTGGTGATATGGATAAATTGTTGCAGTGCTCGGTCAATGGGGAATTGTGGGTTGTTGTTGATGATGACAACATTATTGTCGCCTTTCACTATGGCACCTATCGGGGTAATCGTTCCATTTTCAATAATGTGAAGAATTGTGATTTCGAACATGTTTCACTCGAGGTAGATAAAAGGTATCAAAGAAAGGGAATTGCACTCCACCTTTTATATCACACGGTTAAAAACTTAAAATATGATGATGTAAAGAATAAAAGGTTGGGTACGTGCATCAAGCCATCTAATACCAAATCCATAAAGTTGCATGAACTCATTGGGTTTAAAAAATCCCATAGGGTAATATTATTCCACATAAGAAGAAAAAAAGATGGACGTTATACATTTATAAACATACCCCGTTTTAATATTTAAGAATGAATGCTTAAGTGGATGATTTTATGTTTCCAGATAGATTGTTAGTGAAGCCTCGTTCGACTTATTATCCTGAAGAGCCTTTCGACCTCTCTTCATTACCGATTCTGATGGATTCCCCTATGTAGAGTGTGTGACATATAAAAAGTGGAAACCTTTAGGAAGAGTGGGAATGATAGTATTGTCAGAATTAGATGGTAAAAACCTCGCTCCACTTATAAACTAACAAGAGAAAATGAAGATGGAATCATTTCATTTTATAACGATAAGAAAATAGATTCTATTTTGAGTCAAAGAAAGCAATTGCTTAAATCTTATTCATATCCTTTTGTGATTTTTGTTGAAAAATATAGTAGATCACTTTTGCGTAGGGTTGGAATGAGAAAATAAAGCTTATTTTGGGGCGTTTGTTGAATTTGTCGATGTATCCTGACGGAATTGTCAAATTTGCCGTATATGTGTTGATCTATATGTGTTGGTCATTGATTTTTAAAAATAAGAAGTATATAACTGTTTTTTGACAATCATTCCTGTGGAAACTTAAATTTTGGGATAAAAATTAAGTAAAAAATAATGATTAAAATAGCTGCTGTTGGTGATATTATGCCTGGTGGCATTCTTGCAGGCGTAAATGATGGTTATATTTCCCAAGAAGTTCTGGAGGTTTTACGAAGTGCTGACATCAGAGTGGGCACTTTGGAGACCGCAATTGGAAATGAGCCAAACTTCAATGAGGAAAAAATGAAACGCAAGGGAGATGTAATTTATGCCAAAGATGAAGATTTAATAAAGTTAAAGCAACTGGACATTAACATTGTAAGTTTGGCCAATAATCATTTTTTTGATTTAGGTTTGAACGGAGCAAAACATACCATACAAATGCTTGATGAATTAGGCATTCAACATATAGGGGCTGGTAACAATATTCAAGAAGCTAGTGCCCCCGTGGTTAAAGTGATTCATGATAAAAAAGTGGCGTTTTTGGCTTTTTGTGATAATGAAAACATAGGTTGGTGTCCATGGGCAACGGAAACGGAGCCCGGAATCAATCCAATGTATGATGACTATGTGGTATCAGAAATCAAAAAGTATAAACAACAATACAACTATGTAGTTGTTTTGTGTCATTGGGGAAAGGAACATACTTGGGTTACGACTCCACGTGTATATAAGAAAGCAAAGAAAATGATGAAGGCCGGTTCGGATTTAATCCTTGGTAGCCACCCTCATCGTGTTCAACCAGTGGTAAATTACAAGGATGCTTCTGTTGCCTATAGTATGGGTAATTTTTTGTTCCCTGACAGGTTATTAACAAAGCCTCGATCAACGTATTATCCCAAAGATCCTATTGACTTTTCTTCCTTACCTGTTACTGATGGATACCCGTATGTGGACTGTGTGACATATAAAAAATGGAAACCTTTGGGAAGAGTGGGTTTGGTTGTCATATCGGAATTAGGTGGCAAAAGCCCTAGCTCTTCTAATAGACTAACGAGAGAAAGTGAAGATGGAACCATTTCATTTTATAATGATAAGAAGATAGATTCTATTTTGAGTCATAGAACGCTATTGCTTAGGTATTGCCCTTATCCTATTATGGTTAAGATGGAAAATTATAGTAAGGTCTTTTTGCGCAAAGTCGGAATAAGAAAAAAATAAAGTCAATCACTTTGATTAAAATGTGTTTGTTTGAGTAATTGGTTTAAAAACATAGTATTATGGGAAGCTTCACAAAAAAAGCTAAAGCAACGAAAGTATTAATCCGTAGGGCAAAATCAATTTGTTGCCAGGAATCTTATTATCCAGATGAACCCCATAAGTCAACATGGCAGATTTTCTGCGATCAATTATACTTTATTTGGAAATTTGGGGGGAGGGAAAAGTATTATTTTGTGTACGGGTTTGATAGAAAGAGTATGGATCGTAAGAAAATTTGTGATGAATATATTGTTTATGAACATACGTTTTTAAACAAGATGTTCAAAAACAATAATTATTTTGATCGTAAAAAAAGGATATGCTCTGCCAATTGTATAGTTTCAGACAAATTTTATTTTTACCTCTTTCTAAAAGGCTTAAATATCCCAACCCCTAAAATTCTCTATTATACTCGAAATGGAAAATTGTTTTATGATGAATATCATCATGGCGATGAAATTTCAACAATTCTTAATCATGACATGGATGCTTTTGCAAAAGAATTTGACGGGCAACTGGGAGATGGGGCTTTTGCTCTTAAGATACAAGACTCTAAGGTTTATGTCAACAACGAATTGGTTTCTTCAAAAGATGATTTGTTAAAGACGTTTGCAACTTCGAATTACATCATCCAAGAAAGAATTGTTCAGCATCCTGAATTGAACAGGTTGTGTTCTACCGCGGTGAACACTATACGTTTAGTCACTTTGATAACTCCAAACGAGGAAATCATTGCTGTTAGGGCAGGACTGCGTGTCGGAAGAGAGGGAAGCCGTGTTGATAATTGTGCAAAGGGTGGTATATTTGTTGGCATTGATATGAATACTGGAAAATTGATGAAAAAAGGGATCATTAAGCCGCCCCATGGGAAGTTAGTTTATCAGCAGCCCGACAATGGTGTTGTTTTTGAAGGATTTGAAATACCTTTTTTCAAGGAAGCAGTTGAGATGGCAAAAGAATTGCATTCAAAGCTTTATAGGATTCATTCTGTTGGTTGGGATATAGCAATAACACTAGACGGACCAATATTCATTGAAGGCAACAGCTTATGGGAAGTGTCTGGAACTCAGGCAGCCGTGGGAGGATTAAAGCATGTTGAAAAATATTTCCCTGAACTTGGCAGGATTAATGATAGCCCATTTAATTAATTGATTATCAATAGAATTAGAAATATCAAATCCACATAATCCTCTTATAAATAAAACATCATATAAATATGAAATTTCAATTTGTAAAAAAGTGCCGCAGAATTTATTCACTTTTCAAAAATAAATCATCAATTGTTGATGGAGTAACCTATTACCCAGATTGTAATCACAAGTCAAGAAAACAAATTCTGAAGGATCAATTGTTTTTTATTCGAAAATTTGGAGATTACGAGCCTTTTTATTTCACATACGGATTCGATAGGTCTGAAATGACAAGGGAACGTATGACAAGTGAATACTTGATTCCATACGATAGTTTTCAAGCCAAAATAAACTATTTAAACAATCACAACCCGAATTTTATGTATACCAGTCGGGTAATTACAGCCGACAAGTTTTATTTTAATGTGTTTTTGGAGAAGTTCGGTATTCCTACCCCCCCCGTGTATTGTTTTATTAAGGACAAGAAGGTGTTATATGTCGATGCTCAGTTTGAGATAGACACACAACAAGATGCAATCCAACAATTGAAGCAATTGTTTTCTCGTGATATGGATGCGTTTTGCAAGCCCTCAAGTGGTCAATTAGGCAATGGTATTTTTGCCTTGAAAATACAAGATTCAAAGGTGTATGTTGATGGGAAACTGTCTAGTATTGATAAGCTGATAGATGTTTTGTTGTCTGCCAATTATTTGGTGCAAAAAAGAATCTATCAACACCCTAAAATGAATACTTTATGTGATTCTACAATTAATTCCATCCGTATGCAAACAGTCATGACAAAAGACGGAGAAGTTATTCCTTTTGGTGCTGGATTGAGAATGGGCAGAAAAGGTAGTTCTGTTGACAACTGGGCAAAAGGTGGTGTTTTTGTTGGTATTGACATGGAAAATGGAAAATTGATGGAGATGGGCTTCCTGAAACCCCAATATGGAACATCTACAATTGAACATCCCGATACACATATTGTATTCAAGGACTTTGAAATCCCATTTTATAAAGAAGCTGAAAGAATGGCTGTAGAACTACATAAGCGTCTTTATCGTTGTCATTCTGTTGGGTGGGATATTGCGATAACTGAAGATGGGCCGATGTTTATTGAGGGAAACGGCCTTTGGGAAATATCACTGATACAGGCCGCTCATGGTGGATTAAAGAAACAAATTGAAAAATACTTTACTATGTAATATCAATACTTAGTTATTTTTTAATTACATGACTCATTATAAGCTACATAGCGCGTATTGTACCGAGCATTCGCCCTGTTTTAGGGCATGTTCCAGTCCATAAACAAGAGCTCTCGGGAAAGATGGTATAAATAGTGTAAATTGGCAGGAAAAAGTGGCAAAAAAATTTGGTCAAATGACTGATTTTCAGTAACTTTGTAGCTACCAAACAACAAGTTACACTATGAATCGAATGCCACTTGACCAGCTCACCGAAGTCATCAAAGACGCCTTCAATGGCGTCGCGAAAATAAC
>JAEEGH010015830.1_pt1 | contig 16309 bp, 12 predicted proteins | sample 9134181 | NCBI WGS metagenome assembly JAEEGH01 (sample SAMN16246544, study PRJNA631951) | gut metagenome | biome: gut microbiome; feature: rumen; material: DP-attached | host: Bos | place: Iran: Karaj | collected 2018-10
GAACGCGCCGTTCGCATCTGGCGGCGGCTGCCCGATTTCGGCGCAGGCGAACAGGCTCTGCGACTGAGGATCGTCCAACAGCTCCACGCGGACGCCGTCGACGTCAAGCTCCGCCGCGCCGTCCGCGCCGTCGAACCCTTCGACTCCGTATTTCGTGGCGAACGCCGCGAGCAATTCCTTGAATTCCATGTTTGTATCTCCTCTACGTCTGCTAGGTTTAATAAGGCCACCCTCGCCACCGAGGTTTGTGGCCTTCTTATTCTTCCCTTCTTTGGCGCCAGTCCTGCACCGACTTGAAGAGCGACGTCAGAATGGCCTTTCCGCCCTCGCGCCAGAAGGCGTCGAGGCGGATGCGGCGCTGCAGTTTGGCGATGCCGTCGTCAACGCAGAACGACGCGCCCATGGTGCCGGAGAACATGTGGTTCGCCTCGAGCATCTTGAGAAGCGGTTCGTCTCCGTCTTCCGGATCCACCGCGCCCACGTCGACCGAGACAAGCAGCATGTCGTCCTCGGGCTCGTATGTGAGCGTGACGTCAACCGGCTCGAAGTCGCCGTCTTCCGACGCCACTTCGAAGCCGGCCGTTCCGCCCTCGCCCGAAAGCTCTACGCCGAATTCCGCTCCAAGAGCCGCTATCGCATCCTCGAACGTCATCCCGCTAGACCCGAATGAATTGTCCGAAGTCCGGCAGCTCCCCTTCCGCCAGCTTGTCCCCTGCGGATTCCAGCTTTTCCCTTACGGACACGAGCGTGGTGGCGAACTTCTCGACCATCTCGATGAACGTGTCGGGGTCGAGGTCTTCGAGGAACGCATATCGCGAAAGCTCGAAGCGGTGCGTCTCGGGATCGACCGAGAGCGTCGCGCCGTTCGTGTCCTTGAAACCCTTGTTGGACTCGAGCGCCGCAAGGAGCGTCGAGCCCGCATTGTGCGGAACGTCCGTGACGGCCGCGTTCAGGAGAACCATCTCCTTGGTTCCCTTGCAGTTCATGATCACGATCTCCCCGATGTCGGAGACGAGCATGCAGATACCGTCGGCATCGGGGGCGAACCCCTCGATGCCGATGGCGGCTCCCGCTTCTTCGATGAGCTCTTCGTATGTCATTTCGCGCTTTTCCTTTCCTTACGCCTTGACGGCGGGATCGTCATTGAACTTGCCGATGACGGCCTTCTTGTCGTCTTTCTTGATCTTCGAGCCAATCAGCTTGAGCTGTTCGGCGTAGACGGACTTCTTCGTCCCGGCGATCGCCTTCACGGTCGCCTTGGCGACGTCCCTGAAGATCGCCCTCAGCTGCTTGACGTTGGGCAGCGGTTCAAGGTCGGATCCCGGCTTGCCGCCGTCCATCGCCTTCGCCTTCAGCGCCTCGATCTTCTTGTTGACGTCGTCGGCAACGTTGTCCTTGATGAACGTGACGAGCACGGCGACGCTGAAGCCGTTCTTCGTCATGAAGGTCTGGCCGATGACATTGTCGCTCAAGATGTCCTTGCCGCCGAAATACTCCTGAAGGACCTCGTCCACGATTTTGTCGATCGCGTTTCTGCCGCTGACATGGCCGTAGTCGAACGCCGTCATCATGTTCTTGCGCGAAATCGCGTACTCGTTGTACTTGGCGATCGTCGGGTTGTCGGCGCCGATCTGGTTCCTGAACTCGGTCTCGATGAGCTCGTTCCAGCGCTTCATCTGCTCGAGCGTGACGGTGAAGTCCTTGAGGAGCTTCTTGGTCCTGTCGAGGACGTGGGTGACGGTGGCCGTGAGGTCGCTGTAGTTCTTCATCGTGACGTCGCGGCGGACCTGCGCCTCGTCTGCTTCGCCCAGCTGCACGCGGACGTTGTAGACGTCGGCGTTCGACGGATCGTCGATCACCTTGTGTGTCTTTTCGTTCAGGAGCTTCTCCATGAGGGCTGCCAGGATCACGTTCCTTCCGAGTTTGTTGAGGTAGCCCGTGAATTCCTTGAGATAGGCGGCGGAGAGAAGCGGTTCCGCGGAGTCTGGATTCTCGGCGATCATCTTCTGCACCTTGGCGATGCGCTCCTTGAAGTGGTTCTCCGCGGCCTTCTCGAGGGATATCTTCCCGGCGTCGAGCGTGTACACGGTCAGGTCCGGAAGCTCGTACTGCTTCAGCCACAGCTTGAAGATGTCGAACGCGGGCGCGACCTCGTTGATCTTGAAGTTCTTTTCGAGCACCTCGGTCTTAATACCGAGCAGCGCGGCGCGCAGCGCATTCTGGAACTCCGCGATCTTCGTCCGGGCGGCCGCGGCCTCGGCGCGCTGGCTGTCCATTCCGTACGCCACGAGGGTCATCTCGGCTTGGCGCGTCTCGGACATGAGCTTCTTCACGCCCTCGTTGCCCGTCCACGTCGCGATGGTCTTGTGCATCGCCTCGGTCGTCGCTTCGTCCGCGGAGAAGAGCGACTTGAGCCCGACCTTGTTCAGCGTCATCAGGAGCCCGTCGGACTCGGGATTGGCGAGGTTCATGTTGCCGATGGAGGACGCCATGGCGTCGACCAACATCTCCGCACTCAGCTCGGAAAGCGCAATGGCGTTCCGCCCGTTGTACGGGTCTTCGTATTTCTCGCCGGCTTTCTGGATCTCCTCCTCGAACTTCTCCCGGAGGACAGGCAGAAGCTTTTCCTGGAGGTACGCGATGTCCGCTTCGTCCGCCCCGATTTTCGTGGGCAGCAGCTTCTCCCGCGCGAACTTCATGACGGCCTCGGTGAAGACCGGCATGCACTTCTCGTATGCGGAGGTCACCTTCTTGCTGTACACGAGGAACGCGTCCATCTTCATGTCGATCTTCTCGTCCACGAGCTTCTTGAGCATACCGTCGAACGCCGTCGCGAAGCCCTTGGCCTTCGGCACCTCCTTCTCGCGGCTGATGGAGTCGAGGACCTGCAGCATCTTCTCCTCGGCGACCTGCCTGCCGGACTTCGTCTCGGTCCTCAGCGCATCGACGTACTTGTCGAGGATGGGCTGCGCGTCCTTGACGAACTGCTCGCGGAACGCCTCGTATGCCTGCACGTGCTTGTCCACGAGGGCCTGCACCTGCTTGTTGACGCGGTCGAGGAACTTCGCCTTGTCGCCCGTGGCGTAGGAGAGCGGGTATTTGTCGGCCGTCGCGAGAACCTCCTTCACGGCCCGCTCGACGATGTTCGAGATCTCGTTGGCGGGGATCTTCTTGTCGGGACCCTCCGATTCGTACTTCGCCTTGATGCGGGCTTTTTCGTCGGCCGCCAGGGTGTCTTCCAGCTTGGGCTCGCCGTTCGCGCCGTTCGCGTTTATCCAGCCCTGTACGGTCGTGATCTTCTTGTTGATGGTGTTGAGCTGCATCCTGAGGATGCTGTCTTCCGTGTAGAGGCCGTCCTTGCCGACGTTCGGGAAGAGGTCGCTGGCGGACTTGAAATCGCCCACGTTCTTCTTGGAATACGCCTCGGGATTCCGCAGGAAGTTGTTCTTGAGCTCGTCGACCTTCGTCTGCAGCGTGACCGCGAGGTCGTTCTCCATGCTTTCCTTCGTGGCCTTGTATTCGTCCTTGGTGATCCCGCCTTCCTTGCCGACTGCGGGCTTGTATTCGGAGCACAAGGGCTCGGGATCCTCCGGCTCCTCCTTCTCGAAGAGACGGTTGGTCGCGGTCGTGATCATCAGCTTCATGTCCCTGTCGAGGACGTCGGCGAGCTTGTTCGTGCTGTTCACGAGTTCCTTCGCCGCGGTGTAGAAGGCGTTTGTCACCTTGGTGACGAACGCATCGTCCAGCGCCTTGCCCGCGATCTTCTTGCTGTCGCACTGGTCGGCGAGCACCTTGTAGTAGAGCTTGGTCAGGGCGGTGGTGAGCGTGGTGCCCTCGTCCTGGAACTTCAGCTCGACGCCGTTCGCCTTGAGCTTCGCAGCGCATTCATTCACGCGCTCGTCCAGCTGGTTGAGGAGCTTGTTGCGCACCTCTCCGCCGAAGCCGCGCGTGATGACGTACGTCGCGATGCGCTGGCGCATGTCGGCGAGCACTTCGCCCTTCTCTTCGTTGAAGAAGTTCTCGAGATGCCGGAGACCGTCCTTCTCGACCTCCTCGGGGTCGCTGTTGGTGTGCGGGGGCGTCAGTTCGAAGAACTTCTCGACGGCGCGTTTCATGCCGCCCTTGATGCGGTTCGTGAAGTCCGCGAGCAGCGTGTTGTACGTCTGCGCGTCGATGTTGTTTTTCTTGAGCAGGCGGTCGATCTGCCGCGTGAACGAGCTGATGGCCTTCTCCATGAGCACCGCGCCCTTGCCGTCCCGGAAGGTGCAGTAGATGTCGCGCGTCGTCTTGAGCCGCGCCATCACGTCGTCGTACGCCTGTTCGTCGATGTTGACGCGCGCCGCGCCGCCCGACTTGACGGAGTTGCCGATCTTCTGGTTGAGGATCGCCGGAAGCGTGCGGGACATCAGGTTCTCGTACATCGGCACCCCGCCGCCCTTCTCGTTGACGAGCGCGACCGTCCTGTCCGAAACCTCCTTGAGGAACTTCTGCGCGTCGCCGCCGGCCTTGAGCTTGAGGTTCCTGTCAACCTTCGCGTTCGGGTCTTTCTTCCACCTCTCTCCGAAATTGAGCTGCCCCGCGACGCGGATCTTGTTTATGCACTCGTTGGCCTTCTGCAGGTAGGCGTTCTCGTCGGGCATCTCAACCTGGTCCGCGACCTTCACGAACTTGTCCTTGACGAAGGTTGCGGTGAACAGGTCGAGCTTGGCCTCGACGATGAAGTCGTCCGTCATGTTCGCGACTTGATGCGCGAGCTGCATGTTCTTGCCGTTGGCGCCGTCCATGTTCAGCACGAACACCTCGCGCGCCCTCATCAGGACGGCGGCCTCCTTGGCCTTCTTGGACACGTTCTTGGTCAATTCCTTCAGCGCGTCCACGGCCGCATTCCCCGACTTGCCGTCCGGGGCCGGCTCCGCAACCGCCTTCTTCGCGCCCTCGATGAATTCCTTCGCGAGGGTGAAGATGCGGTCGATGTTGAACTCCGCGTCCAGCACCTGCTCGACGCTCGCCTGGTCGTTCATGTCGGGAAGCTCGCGCAGGTTCTCCACGCCCTGGCGGACGACGACCGGCAGCACGTTCTTGAGGAACATCTCGAGCCCGGCGTTCTTGTGCCCGAATCCGAGGTCGACATCCTCGACCCCGGCCTTGTTGAGGAGCTTGACGAGCGACGAGCGCACGACGGAGAGGTCTTGATCGGAGATCACCATGCCGAAGTCGCCGTTATTCTTCGCGCACGCGGTGGCGATGGACTTGAGCTTGTTCTCGGTCTGGAGGCGCATCTTCGCGTCGTCCACGAGGTTCTCGAGCTGGTGGAGCAGCCTCCTGAACTCGATCTCCGACTTGACCATCCGCTCGCTCGGCGGCAGGTTGGCGTAGTTCTCCTTGCTGTCGATGAAATCGGCGAAGCGGTGGTCGATGCCGTGCTCGTCGGTCCGCAGGTAGTACTGCGCGAAATCGTCGTTCGTGCCGTTGAAGCCGCATTCGGCCTTCGCCGCCTTCATGAAGTTGTTGAGGATGACCTGGCGCCCGACGCCATTGTTGAACTGCTCGTCGAACTTCTCGAACACGTCCTTGATGTCGCGGCGGCTGAGGGCCTTGCCGACATCGAGCGTGCCGTCGGTCTTCTTTGGGTTGATGATGAGATTCCGGATGGTGTTCCCGGCGTCGCCCATGTAGCGGAGGTCATTCTCCATGGCGGAGAGGAACTTCGCGCGGATCGACATGTTGTGCGCGGCGCTCACGTTGGAACGCCAGGAAAGCGGGAAGTCGATCTTGTTGTTGATCTTCTCGAGCTTGAGTCCCTCGGAAGTCAGCTTGAACCGCACGTACCCCTTGTTAGTGGTGTTCGTGTAGTTCACCATGTTACGGAATTCGTCGATCCCGTAGGTCTTCTGGTTTCCAGCCAGCTGCTGTGCCGTTATGTTCTTTGACATTGTCGTTCCTCCTCGTTTCTTGAGTTGTCGAAGTTGTTTCTGCCTTGTCTACACGCCCCGCGGCGAAAGGTTACACCGAGATGGACCTAAATTCAGCAGTTGGGGCGTATGTTTTTAGCCACAAAGAACACTTTCAAGTGTTTCTTTGTGGCTAATAGAAATAAGAAGGGATTATTCAACTGCTTTTTCAGTTTAAACTCACACGTTGTTCACCGTGGCCGTCATGACCGTGCTGAACGACTTGAGGACGTTGGAGATCATGTCGTACGCCTGATCGCGCTTGGTCGTCTGCGACTGCAATTTGATCATCGTCTCCTGGCTGAAGGTGTTCTTCTCGTCCATCTTCGCCTCCATGGCCCCGAGGAACGCCTCGGAGTCCTTGTTGGCCGTCGTTGGCACGTCGGCAACCCCCATGATGTTCGTCAGGAAGTCGTCGTATGTGTAGGCGTTCCCGTTGTACGTGACGGTCTTCGAGGACAGGGTCACGGTACTGGACAGCACCGCGTTCTCGATCTCGGTCATGCACCTGAGCTGCTCGGAGGCGTCCTCCACGTCGTCCATGTAGCCGCGGTGGTACAAGCCGGTTGTCGGACTGCGGCGCCCGACGATCCCCTTCTCGTACTGCTCGTCCCCCGTCACCGGATCGGGGTAGAAGTATCCGGTCTCAAGGTCCGTCGCGCGCTTCAGGCACAGCGCCATGACGAGCTGTCCGACGGAAAGGCGCCGCAGCGTCACGCCGTCCGCCTCGTACACGCCGTCGATGGTGTAGACGTCCGCAGTCAGGTAAGCGCCCGTGTCCGGGTCCGTCATCGAAAGATAGATCTGATCAACGCCTATTGCCATGGCATGCTCCTGTGTTAGTTTGATAGTTTGATAGTTTGATGGTTTGATAGTTTGATAGTTTGATGGTTTGATGGTTTGATGGTTTAGTTGCTTAGTGATTTTTGGGTGGGGGTTGAGAGTTTGGGGACTTTCCTGAACATAGCCTATTTGGTGTTGTTCTAAGATATTTGATGAAACTCGTAAGCATGCGCCCGATTTTGACAACAGCGGAGAATGCCTCGTCGAACTGCCGCTGACTGATATAGCCGAGGTCTAAAGCAACGTAGAGTTGCGCCCTAACCTCACTTGCGGAACCTACCGCGATTTCAAGAAATTGGGAAAACTGGTTGTTCGATCTCCGATCAAACCCCTCGGCGATGTTAGATACGATGGAGACAACCGCGCGCTGGATCTGTCCACGAAGGCCAAAATCCTTGGCGAACATCCCTTTGTTCGAAAGACCATAAATCATCACGGCTAGGCAACGTGCCCGTTGCCAAACCTGCAAATCTTCAAATCTCTCTACTTTAGCCATTCTATTCCACCTAACCATCAACCTCTCAGACTTCCAATTTCCAAACTCCCAAACTCCCAAACTATCAAACTATCAAACTATCAAACTCAAAAGTTGTTCGCGTCCGTGTGCATCGACTTGCCGAGCGCCCGCACCATGTTGGACGACGCCGAATACGCCGTGTCACGGCGGTTCACAAGCGACTGCATGTCGATCATGTCCGTCTGCTGGTTCTGCGTGAGCGCATCGACCTTCACCTTCATCGCGTTGATGGCCTCCATGCGCTTCTTGTAGGTGTCGATGTCGGCGGGAAGGGCATTCTGGTCGACTCCGAGCTCGTCGATGAGGAATTGCCTGATCGTCGGCCATTCGTTCGTGCCGTTCGCGACTTTGTCCATGTAGTCCGCCGCCCGATCAAGGACGGCCGTGCCGGCGGCCATGGAGTTCATCTTGGTCACGCTCTGCGCCTCGTACGCGGCGGCCGAACGCATCGCGACCGCAATCACGAGCTGGCCGATGGTGAGGTGGTCACCGCCCTCCAGCCCGTTCGAGTACAGGTTGACCGCTTCGCTCCCCCTGGGCGCGTAGCGGTTCACCGCAATCGTCTCGACACTTATTGCCATGATAGTTTGATGGTTTGATAGTTTGATGGTTTGATGGTTTGACGGGTTGATGGTTGTTTTTAAGTTATTCTCATTCTCGTGCGAAGCGCGAACTATTAAACTATCAAACTATCAAACTATCAAACTTTTAAACTTCCACTACGCCATGTTGCTGATCGTGTTGCCCCGGGTGTCGCTGATTTCGCTCATGAGGTTCGACGCCGTCGTGAACGCCTCGTCGCGGCGGTCAACCAGCGATTGAAGGCGCGACATGTCCTTCTCCGACTGGTTGTTCAGGCTGTCGATCTTGCTCTTGACCCTCTGCAGCCACTCCTCGACCTCATACTTCGTCATGTCCCTCCTGGTAAAGTTCACGGCAGACCCGAACACATCCTGGAGAATTTGGTATGAATCCGAATCCAGGGTGCCTTCACGGTCGTCGCCGTCCGCTTCGCTGTCGAACTTGGCCTGCAGCTTGGTGAGGTCCGCAAGGGCGGTGCCGAGGTTGTCGAGCGTGTCGTTGCGGTTCGAAATCCGCGTCGCAAGCGGCTCGATTTCGCCCTCCACCCGCTTCGCACGGTGCAGCGACACGTCAATCATGAGAGTCTGCAAGTCGCACGGCCTGACCTTTTTTTCGTTATAGCTCGACTTATAGACGTAGTCAAGCCCTTTGACGCCCCAGTCCATGCTGAGGCCGACTTCCACTTTCGATATCGGCAGATCCGCCATGGCATTCCTCCTCAACTACCCATGTTTCCGATCGTGGTCGATCCCGCGTTGAGGGTCTTCTTCACCACCTTCGACGCGTTTGAAAACGCATTGTCCCGCTTCGAGATGTAGGACTGCATCGTGACCATGTCCTGCTCGAGGTCGTTGTCCTCCCTGTCGATCGCGTACTGCACGTTCGTCGTCGCCTTCTGCATGTTGCCGTACGTGATCTTGTTTCCGTCCCAGGAGATGTCGACTTCGTACGTGTCACAGATGTCCTTCACCCAGGAGGCGTTGTCGACTGTGACCTTGTCGCCCGTCTTGGGGGAACTGTCGAATTTGGCGTTGGCCCTGGCCAGGCACGCCAGGACTTCGCCAAGCTCGTCCACCTTCTTCTGCCGCGCCTTCACGACTTCGGAATAGCCCGTGCAGACGGTCTCGATGGCCACCGACTCCTTGAACGCCGCGCACGTCACGGCGGTGGTGAAGTCCTGATTGGATTTGCCGTCCACGGTGTACTGCACCTGCGGTACGCCGTAGACGGAGAAGCCCGTAATCAGCTCTGGAACTATCAGATTAGCCATCTATTTCTCCAAGATTCGCGTAAATTATATCACATTTCCCGACCAGATGGTTAAAGGATTGTGAAAAAAAGAAAGAGGCGTGGAGCGGCACGCCTCTTTCCCTCCGCTAGGCCTGGATGGCGTCGCGCATCGACTGGTTCTCCATCTGGATCACCGACTGGTAGAGCGAGATGACCTGGTCGATGAGGCTCTGCGCCTTGGCGAACAAGTCCTTCGTCTGGTCGAGCATTTCCTCGTATTTCGTGGACTCCGCCCCCTCGCGCGTCGCGTCGGCCGACCTCATGGCGCTCAGGTTCTGCGCCATGGACTGAAGCACGCCGCCCATCGCCTGGTTGACGTTGCCGATCGTCATCAGCTTGGTCATCCGCGTGTCCAGGGCCTTGACGTCCATCCGCCGGTAGGCGCTGTCCGTGGCGAAATCGGCCTTGGCCCGTGCGGCGGACACGAGGTTCGTCTGCTCCGTGGGCGTCATCACGCCGTTCTTGGACAGGAGGTCGGCCTCCACGGCGAACGCCATTTCCATGTCGGCCTTGGCAGTGTTCACGTCGGCCTGGAGCTGCGCCTTGTCCGCGCCTTCCGGCGGGTTGTTGAGGCGGTCGACCGCGTTCTGGTACTTGTCCTGGTAGCTCGAGGCGACTTCGCTCACCGTCTTCTGGTAGTCGCTCCGCGCCTGGGTCTGGGCGGTCTTGGCGTTTGCCAGCTCCTCGTTCGCGAGATTGACGGCGCCCTGCTTGATCTGGACGTCGTTCTGCGCCGTGGTGACGTCCGCCCTCGCCTGGTCGATCGACGCCGTGCGGGCGTCGAACTCGGCCAGACGCGCCGGATCGGCCTCCCGCCCCGCGCTCATCTCGCTGCGGATGTACGCCTGCTTCTCGCCGCTGGCGGCCTGCGCGCTGTTCAGAGCCTGCGTCTTCTGGTCAAGGTTCGCCCGCGCCGTCTGCAGCTCGGCGGTCTTCGCGTCGAGATTCGTCTGCGCATCGTTCACGCGGGTGTCCGCGCGCTGGAGGGCGGTCCGGAGGTCACCGTTGTTGCCGTCGCCGCTCAACTTCGTGTTGAAGTCCTGCTTGACGCGGACGGCCAATTCGTTGCCGAGCTTCTGCGTCGTGCTGTTCAGCTGCGCGGCCGCGTTCTCCGGGGTGTCGGTGTTCTGGAGCATGGAGACGTGCATCTTCGCCGAATCCGCCCCGGACTGGCTGACGATCTTCGCCTGCTGGCTCGCGGTGGCGCCCTGGGCGATCATCACGCCAATCGAAGCGGCCGCCGAGGCCACGCCGCAGCCGATGCCGAGCCACATGCCGAGGTTGGCCGCGTCGCGCTGGCTGTCGGCCTGGTCCTGGATCGCCTTCTGGACGTTCAGGTTCTCGGCCGTGCGGATCTCGCGCTGCGCGTCGCGCTGCGACTGGGCCACGTCGATCATCAGCGCCAGCAGCGCGTACAGGTTGAACATGGCGTTGTTCGTCTTGGCCGTGGAACCGGGGGCGACCCCGTTCGCGGCGCCCGCCATCGCCCCGTAGGCCTTGACGATCGCGTCCTTGATCTGGACGATTTGCGCATCGGAGAATTTGACCCCCGATGCCGACAGCTTGTCCACGAGGCTCTGGAGCGAGGCGCTGTCGACGGTGTCCGGGAGCTCCAGGTCGTCGGGGATCTTCACGGTGAGCGAGCTCGGCACGCCGCCTTCCTTTACCTTAACGGTGAACGTCTCCTTGCCGTCGACGCTGTTCGCCTTCTGCACATCGCCGATGGACGAGAGGATCTGCTCCCAGTTCACCGACTTGGCGTTCCCTGTATTGACTTGAATGCTCATTGGTTGGCTCCTTTCTGGAGTTTGATAGTTTGACAGTTTGATAGTTTGATAGTTAGATTGTTTGACTGTTTGATTGTTATGGTTGATGGTTTGATTGTTAAGGCTGAAGGTTTGATGGTTGGTTGGGTGCTTCGATCTGTTTACACGAACCTTGCGTATAGGTTACAATTAATCTTCAACTTTTCTCCACGCTCTCAAACCACCAAACCTCCAAACCTCCAAACCTCCAAACTATCAAACTATCAAACTATCAAACTGTCAAACTATCAAACTATCAAACTTTCTCTTACGCCATGGCACCCAGATTTCTTGAAATCTCGTCGCTCGTGTCCGTCGCCGAGCCGATCATCTGGGCGATCGTGCTGACGCCGGCCTCGATCTGCTGGAGAAGCTGCTGGAGTTCCTCCTCGGTCTCGTTGAGACGCTGCTGGAGCTGCGTGATGAACTTCTCCAGCTCCTTGGTGTCGGCCTTCGCGTCCTCGGACCGCTTGGTGAAGTAGGTGCTGACGCCGCCGGTCGCGAGGGAGGCCGCGCCGACGCCGGTGCTGGCGACGGTCATGGCCGTGTGCACCGTCTTCGCCGTCTGCTCCGAGATGAGGGCCGCCTTCTGCGCCGTGGCCGCGACCTCCGCCGCGGTAGCGGCCGCCGAGGCCGCGCCCGACACCATGCTGCCGATGCCGCATCCGAGCGAAGCGACGCAGAGCGTGAGGTTGCAGATCAGCGAGGCGGCGAGCTTGGCGTCGCTCCTGCTCATGCCATGGGCCGACTTCATGTGGTCGGCCAGCGCATTGACGATCTTGTCCATCGCGCCGGTCTCGTTCAAGAGGAGCGACGAGACCGCAATGGCCGCGCCGGCGATCGCGAATCCTGCGGCGAGGCCGCCCGTCACCACCGTGAGCACCGCGGCCGCGACGACGGCGACGATTGCGCCGATCCAGCTGAAGGCGCGGCTCCAGATCGAGGCCTTCTCGGCGTCCTTCATCTTTTTAATGGACTTGTCGATCTGCTCCATGCGGTCCTTGTGCTCGGCGTCGAGGTTGCCTTTCTGCATCTCGAGGCGGTCCTTGGCCATCTCCGTCTGCCGGTCCTGGTTGTCGAGCTGCAGATACGAGACGAGCTTCTCGAGGTTGGCCGCGACCTGCTGCGCATCGCCCGGATCGTCGAGCGCGGGCACGTTCGTGCCGCCCGTCGTCTTCCTCTCGGCCGCGCCGGTGGCGCCGGACGAGTCGGCCTTCGTCACGCTGAGGTTGGCCCCGGCAAGGACCTCCATCGCCTTGCTGATGACTGCCTTCGCGTTCGTCGAGTCGCCCGCGAGCTTCGTCGCCTGATCAAGCGCGGTTCCCTGAATCTGCGGCCGCGACGCGTTGATGTTGCCTATGTTTGCCATTGTCTTTTCCTCCTTGGGAGTCTCGCCGGACCTCTAGTTCTTCTAGCCTTTCCAGAACATCTAGCTTTCCGGTTCGCCCTGTTTACACGCGGGGGGTGCTAAAGGTTACGACTTTTTTTCGTCTTCTTTCGCGAGCTCCGCAAACGCCTCTTCGCCCACGAGTTCGCGGAGCTTCGCGGCCTTGGCGCGGTATTCGCGGCCGATCTCGGTGTCCTTCGGGCAGTACTCGTTCAGGGCGTAGAGCGCGCTGGCGGCCTTGACCTTGTCGCCCATCGCGAGGAAGCACTCCGCCGCGTGGAGCTGCGGCTTCGGGTTGTCGAGCTTCAGGAACGAGCAGTAACCGTACGAGACCACGGCGTTCGAGTAGTCCTTCAGGACCTGCTGCACCGCGCCGAGGCCCATCCAGTACTTGGCGTTGAGGTGGTCGAACATGACGAGGAACTGGAAGAGCTTCAGCGCCTCGTCGAACTTGCCCGTGCGGTAATAGCCGAACGCGAGCGTGTACACGGCCTCCAGCTCGGCGTTCGTGATGCCTCTCATCTGCTTGAGGGTCGAGCGCCTCTCGATGAGCTCCTTGACGCCATTGGCGATTTTCGCGGTGTCGATCTTCTGCATTTTTCGTTCTCCTTGTAGAGTTTGAAAGTTTGATAGTTTGATGGTTTGATGGTTTGGTGGCTACGCCTCGACTTTCATCTGGGATTCGTCAAGCACCTTGCGGATCTGCGCGTCGATCTTGTCGAGCGACTCCCGGATGACGTTCCCGATGTCGGTCTCCTCGGCCTTCTTCTCCTGCTTCACGCGTTCGGCGTTGCTCTCAGCCCCGTCATCCACGGATGGCGGCGAAGAGGTCTTCTCGTTCGCCGCGAAGCGCAGCGCGCTCGCGACCTCGTTCAGGGTGGTCTTGGCGATCGACTGGGAGCATTCCGCGATCTTGACGTCGATCCCGGAAATCTTGGCGTTCGCGGACGAGATGGCGTCGTTGATCTTGTCGAGCTTCGCCTGCTCCTCGGCGCGCTGCGCCTTCAGCTTGGCCACCTGCTCGCGGTGGTCGACGCCGTCCTGCACGGCACGCTCGATGGCCTGCTCAAGCGCCGAGATCTGCAGGTCGAGCGCGGTGATGCGCCCCTCTGTCGCCGTCTTCTCGGACAGATAGCCGGCAAGCTTGTTCTCGGCTTCGGATTTCTGCAAGTTGAGTTTTTCGATCTCCAGGAGGCTGTTTCGCTCGCTTTCCGAAATGCGGTCGGCCATGGAGTCCAGGACCGTCGCGAGGATCGAGATGCGCTGCTGCGCCAAGCTCATCTTGGTGTCATCGGTCTCGGCCTTCAGCCGCGCGACGAGCTTTTCGAGGTCGGACATCGTGCCGGACGTGACCTTGACGTTCTCGCCGCCGAGAACGGGGGTCAGTTTCGCCTCCTGCATCACAGGGGCGTCGTTCTGGGTCGTCGCCGCCGTTGTCTGCGACGCGATCCGCGTGGTGTCAAGTTCAATAGCCATAATTGGTGTTCCTTTCTTCCTTGACTACACGTCAGATTTGAAAAGGTTTCATCATCATGCCGAATTTCCGCTGGCGGTTCTCGAGTTCGGCGTCTGACGCCGTCCCGACATCGGCGTCCGGCAACCGGCTTTCGGCTTCTGGCTCAGGGTGCTCGGCTTCCGACCACCACTCCAGCGGATCCAGCCCCCTCCGCTTGAGCTCGGCGTCCACCGCCCTTTTCTGCGCGTCCGAGAACTGCATCGCCATCACCTGCTCGCGCGTCAGGCCCTGCCGCTCCAGCATGCGGTCGGTCTCGACGATTCTGAGCTCGGCCTGCGCGACCATGTTCTTGCTGTCCGCAATCGTCTTGCGGATGCGGGCGAGGTATGTTCGTACGTCTTCTTTGAGTTCGGCCATGTCAGAACTGCTCCTTTTCTAAAGTCAAGGCAGTATAACATAATCCCAGCAGGGATGCAACGCGTAAACCAGCTGGGGCTGGGTCAGCGACTGACATGAATTTCCAGTTTTCACTGATATACTTTTTAGAGTTTTGCTGATACAGACTCTTTCTCAACTGATATGGTTTATCATAGGGAAAGCTCTGCCCCCTGTGGGCTTGCCACATCATGCACACCAAGCGCCGCCACATTCAGCGGTACGACAACAGCGCTTTTCTCCGTAATCTTGCGGGGGTAATCCCGTCTAGACCGCAGTCCCTTTCAACATGTACGGCAACACGAAGGATGTCAAGAAAGCGCGCGGGCGGCGATGATGGCACGGAGCGCGCGCTCATGATCTGCGGGACTTGGCTTTGACGCAAGTATCTGCCGAATCGAAGATTCGTGTTCCGGATCGGGCACTCGCGCAAGGCGCGTGAAATCCGCTTTCGCGCCAGTCACGATGCCCTGCCAGCGCACGACGCCGAGTGCCGAAAGCCGATCAACCGCCTCGACGCGGATTTCCGGGAAACGAGAATAGATGAAATCGCCGAGAGCTTCCCGCGCGACCACCGGTGACCTGCCGGACATCTGGACAAAATAAGCGAGCGCCGCGCGTGCAATCCGGATACGCCCACCTCTCAGCGCCGCGCCCCTCACGGCATTCGCGTTTTCCGGCCCAAACATGGCGCAGTCGGCAAGACAGCCAATTGCGCATTCGCCGATCCCAGGACGGAAGTCCTTTTCCAGGGCATTCAGATAGACCGTTTTGCGAAATGCCGTGTCGGACGACCAGCGCAACGTGCGCAGAGCTATTTTCGCAACCGGTATCGACGCATGAGCTGCAAGCTTGCATACGGCTCCATCGTCGCATGTCCGGCTCAGGTTCTGTTCTGCAAGTCCTTCCCATGTGGCAAGCCAGTCACCGGACAAGTCCCCGCCTCTCGCCTTGGTCATGTAGTAGCCGCCGTATCCCGCCCTAAAACAGGGTTTCAGCGGGCGCACGGACTCGTCGTTCGCCTCCCAGAGGAAGAGGTGGCGTTTCGCGCGGCTCATCGCGACGTACAGGAGCCGCCGCGCTTCGTCTGGATCGGACAGCGGGAAATCCACGACATCCTTGACATTGGGAATGAACACGGCGTCAAATTGCCGTCCCTTTGCCTTGTGGATCGTCGAGATCACGATCTTCTCGTCGCCCACAAGGAGATCGGCCTCCTTCAGCCTCGACACCCGATTCCAATCCTCGGCAAGCCGTTGTCCCAAGGATCGGTTATCGTCGGCATAGACATGGTCCATGTACCTGAGGAACTTCTCTATCCGCTCCTTGGCCTGGACAATCGCAGCTTCATAAGCGACCTTTTGTTGCGGGACGCCGTCTTTCTGGCGGCCTCCGGGGATGAGTTCGTCCAAGGCATACATCATTGGCCGATTTCCAAGAGCCGCGTCTGCGAAGAGGGAAAAGACATCCCGGAACGAGCAGCTTCCGCCGAGCCGCGCTCGTACGGCGCGAACCGCAGGGCGAAGCGCCGCGCGCAAGGCCGCAAGCGGACGGCGGTGCCACCAGGCCCAGCGAACCGCACGCGAACGGACGGCGGGCAACAGTCCGATGGGATCGTTTTCGTCAAACATCGTACACGGATCCCATCCTGACGCAAACATCGCACGTACGAAGTACCGCGCGGAAGTCCGCGAGCGAACCTTTCCGCCGAAACGGTACAGGAGCGTAGTCCAGGCAGTCATCGGCACATTCTCCGCGAATAGCGACACGAATGCCATGAAGTCGCGCATCGGCGCGTATGAGAAGAGGTCGGTTCCGGAAACTTTTGCATATCTGTAGCCGAGCGGCTTGACGCATTCCTCGCAGATGTCCGCCGCCGAGTTTGTGCGAACGAGAATGGCGACGTTTTCCGCAATACCGGCGGACAGCAGTTCGACCGCCTTTCGCATGACAGGGGCGAAGTCGAAATCCTCGTTGATTCCGCGCTTCTCACCTTCCAACCGCGCTTCAGACAACCCCAACACGCCGTTGGCGGCATGCGGG
>JAEEGH010015832.1_pt1 | contig 16307 bp, 14 predicted proteins | sample 9134181 | NCBI WGS metagenome assembly JAEEGH01 (sample SAMN16246544, study PRJNA631951) | gut metagenome | biome: gut microbiome; feature: rumen; material: DP-attached | host: Bos | place: Iran: Karaj | collected 2018-10
TGAACTTGATACCGTTGCGGTCTGCCGGAATGTGGCTACCCGTCACCATGATGGTCGGCAGATGCTTGTCGATGCCGTACATCGCAATAGCCGGGCTCGGGATGCGGCCGCAGTAAATGACATTCCAGTTCGCATCGGCGCCAGCCTGCACGAGCGACTTCAAGATGCGTTCCGTACTCGGACGCAAGTCACCCGCAATCGCAATCGTGCGTTCGCACTTGTAAGACGCTTCGCAGTACTTGATAAAGGAACGTGCATATACATAGCACACACGGTCAGTCATAGCGCTCACGAGACCGCGGGCACCGCTCGTACCAAAAGCCACCCCGGACTGTTTCATCACATCTTGCATCGCAACGGACATATATAACCCAAAATCAAAAATTCGATTTACTTCTTTTTCTTGGCCTTCGCTTCCTTAGCCGCCGCATCCTGCCTGTCACAGGTCGTCACGATTTCGAATTTGCCCTTGTTCACGGTTATGATTTTCGTGTTGGCGTTTGCACCACGGCGGAACTTGATATTGCCGTAGATGCCCTTGAAATCCTTGGTCGCATTGATGTAGTGCGTCAAGTCGTCCTGCTTACCGTCGATAGCGGCGAGCGAAGTAAAGATGACATTTGCAGCGTCGTAGCTCAAGCCACTGACTTTGTCTTCACCAGGTTCAACACCCCAACGAGCCGAAAAGTCCTTCACGAACTGGGTGTAGGGAGACTTGTCCTTGTTCATGTCGTTATCCGGGACGCTGAAATAAGAACCTTCCACAAGCTTCTTGCCTTGGATCAAGAGTTCACGGCCATTCCATCCAGACGTTCCAAGATAGGTACCGGAAACCTTGTGGAATGCGGCCTGGCTCACCATGGCGCCAGCATCAGCCGGGTTCGTCGCCGGGATAAAGAGGCCTGGGAATATCGCATCGGCATCGGAGAGATAAGCCTTGCGATCCTTCGAACTCAAAGCGCCGATATCGCTTGCGCCCTTGGCAATGTTGCGGCGGCGGTTTTCCTGATAAAAGCGGACATCGCGCATCATGTTGAATTCCGTCTTGTAGTCCGGACGGCCTTCTTCGTAATTGCGGAAAGCGACAACTTCACCGCCACGGCGTTCAACAGCCCTGGTAAAGTTTTCGGACATCGACGTGCCGAAATCACCAAGCGGGCTCATGATACCGAATTCACGGATATCGAGGCACTTGATAGCAAAGTCCGCAATCGTCTGCGCAAGAATATCCATCGTGATATTCACTTGGAAAATGTTCGGACCGAGTTTTGCGATACCACCGTCAGTAGCCGTCGGAGTCAGCATCGGCACATGCTGGAAGTTCGCACCAAGCCATGCAGCCACCGCCGTTGCCGGAGCACTCATGATAGGACCGATAATCGCAATGACGCTATCCTGGTTGACGGCACGTTGCGTACGCATGATAGCAATAGCCGCATCGGCATGCGTGTCCTGGAAGCGGATATTCACCTTGTCCTTGAGACCAGATTGTTCGTAAGCGAGGAGAGAGCCCTGAACCGCAGCGGCACCGAATTCGGCATAGTCACCGGAAAGAGGAGCAAGGACGAGAATGGTCGGGAGGCCAGCGCCAAGCCCTTCAAGAGCGTTGAGTCCCTTCTTGGCCGTATTTTGCAAACTCTCGGAAGAAGAACTCTTCAAAACTTTCTTGTACCAGTACCTGGCACCACGATAACGCTTCGCATTCTGGCATTCACGGCCAAGCTGGAGCTGGATCCAGCCCATGACTTCGCGATCGACAGGATATTTTTCAAGCAGGGACTGGAGCTGTTCGGCGTTCAAAAGAGAAGCCGCCAACGTCTGGATGACGACATCCTTCGCGCGAGACCTTGCAGCCGGATTCGTCGAATACGAAAGCACGCGGAGCATGGCTTCGACACCATCGAACACGGAACCCTTTTCCACATCGACAACGGCACGGGCAAGTTCCATTCGTTCACGATAAGGGGACTTCACATGGTATTCCAAGAAGCGCGATGCCACATCGTGCGCCTCGCTGCGCTTATGGCTACGGAGGTAACATTCCGCAAGCATCACGGCAGCCTTTTCGCCTTCAGGCTTACCAAAAGAGGAACTGTAAATCTTCTGCAGCGGACCAATCGCGTCCGAACAACGGCCATCTTTGACCATCGGCTTAATGCGCTCGACCTCGCCTTGCGCAAACACTGTAGAAGATAGAAGAGCGACTAGAATTAAAGGAAACAAGCGATTCATATTTAACCACGCCGACCTTACTGGAAGCTATCGGCGGCCTCCTGGATAACAGAATGTTCTTTCTTGATTTGCTTTTGGAGCGATTCGGGGAGTTTCGACCAATCAACGACATCGACACGGAACGGAAGCCCACTTTCGACAAAAGCCTTTTCAATCGAAGTCATGTCGTCGAGAGAAATAGGAGAATCCGAAATGACCACCAATTCCAATTCCGTATCCGGGGTCAAATCCACACCCGTGACACGTGTCCCGTAAGCCCAAACTTCAAACCCCTCAAAATGGAGTCCAAGTATTCTCTGTACGGTTTCCAACTGATCTGATTCTAAACAAAGAGCCATAGTTCGCTAAAATATAGTTAATCAAATTTGACACTGACTGACATTACAACCTGTCGGGTACAAAACGAAGGAACCAAACCTCGGTATCGCTGCCAACGCGAACCGGCGGTCCCCAAGAATCCACGCCGCTGGAGACAAGCCACTTGACCTGATCCAGTTCGCCAAGCCCATAAGCAAGGCGCCAGACCCAGTTAATAATGACCGTTCCCGGGAAAAACTGACCGTTGTGCGTATGCCCGGACATGGCAAAATCAGGACGGCGCCCTGGGTGGTCTTCTTCGATTCCACGCGGTTGGTGGTCCAAAAGCAACCAAGGGAGTTTCGCCTCATCTGTCGGAGGGCGCATGTCAAAAAGCGGTTTGCGCTCGACATCGCGAATCTTTGCTACGTTGTGGTCAATGCGGCCGGTAAAACACGCCAAAGGCGTACAGACCGTAGAATCTTCCAATACGACAAAGCCGTTGTCCTGCATCCACTTTTTATAATCGTTACCTTTATGTTCGAGGAACCCCTCGTGGTTTCCATCGATTGCAATTGCCGCCATGCGCGCGGTCGCGGCAAGCTTCTGGGTCAAAAGATCGTATTCCCAGGCAGAGAGCGTCGAATCCACCACATCCGAAAAATCACCGCCAAACAGCACGAAATCAGGATGGAGGCTGTCGCACACGTGCACGATACGTTCCATCTTTTCGCGGTTGAACAAGGGGTCAATATGGAGGTCGCTCAAAAACACAGCCGTGAACTCGTGTTCCGTCGGAAGTGCCACCTTGAATTCGCGAACCTTGAAGTTCTCGTTGTTACCCACACCAATCGCCAAGAACACAATCGTCATCACGACCGAAACAAAAAGCAAAAGTCTCGACACCGAAACGACAAGGCGACGGTCAATCGGTTTCTTCACCACGGCACGGCGAATACCGCGAGCAATCCACCAAAGAATATAAAGGAAAAGAGCTTCGCACAGCCAGACAGAAAAGAACGACATGCCAAGCGAGGCGATATAACTTGTTCGAAGCTTCAAACAGACCAGGAGAATCACGATCGAGATTCCAGCGATAATGCTTCCCTTGATTCCAGGCGATACATTCCTGACATTCACGAACAGGAACAGCACACCGAAAATGAGTATAAACAAAAAAATCATTTCAGTTTCGCATGGATAAGTGAAAGGACATCGCGATGGACTTCGTCCTGAGTGCGGTCGGCATCGACAACGCTTACGCAGTCGCTGTAATCACGACCGGCAGCCAAGTAGCCTTCGCGCACACGCTCAAAGAATTCCGCCTTTTCGCTTTCGAGACGGTCGGGCGTTCCACCACGATTCGCCATGCGCTTACGGCTCGCCTCGACAGTCAAGTCAAGCACAATCGTCAGTTCCGGGAAGCAACCGCCACACGTGAGTTCCGTGAGGCGTTGTACTTTATCTGCACCGAGCCCGCGGGCGTAGCCCTGGTAGGCAAACGTGCTCCACGCAAAACGGTCGGCGATAACGACACTCCCAGCATCGAGCGCCGGCTGGATAATTTCGTGAATCACCTGCGCACGGGCCGCATTGTACAAAAGCAGTTCGGTATCGTCGGCCATAATGCCCTTGAACGCCGGGTCCAACAACAACTCGCGAATCCGTTCAGAAATTTTCGCACCGCCCGGTTCGCGCAGCCTTACGACCTTGTAACCTTCAGATTCAAGAGCACGAACCAGCATGTCAATGTGCGTTGACTTGCCGGAGCCATCGATGCCTTCCAGGCTAAAGAATCGTTTTGCCGTCTGCATATCTACTTTCCAAATAGGACACGTGATTGCCTCGGGCGCGCACGCCCTCTCGCAAATGCACGTCCGAACTTCTAATTACTCCACATCCTTGCCGTGGCACTTCTTGTACTTGAGGCCAGAACCGCACCAGCAGAGGTCATTGCGACCAAGCTTTGCGCCCGCCTGCTTCTGCGCACGCTTCACGGCGGCAGCAAGAGCCGGATTCACGACGCGGTTCGGACGAGTGCCCGGAAGAGCGCTCTGCGACATCGGCTGATTTGCCGGCTGATCTTCAGAAAGTGCATTCGACTCAGAAGATGCCGCCTGACCAGCGAGGCCCGCAGCCTTGGCGCCTTCAGAACTCAGCTGTTCTGCGGATTCGGCGGACTGTTCCGCACCTTCCGCGGCGTTACCTGCAGCAGCTTCTTCAGCGGCCTTGCGTTCGGCGTCAATCTGTTCCTGGCTCTTGAGCTGCAACTGATCCGGCGAAACCGTCATGCCGTTCGGGAGCGTGATGCGAATGTTCAAAATGCGGAGCGCCGTAAGCGTCGCAATCTTTTCGAGGCAGTTCTGGAACATCTTGAAGCCGTCGTTCTTATAGACCATCAGCGGATCCTTCTGGGCATACCCGTGGAAGCGGATAGCATCCTTCAGCTGGTCCATCGCATACAAGTGTTCCTTCCACACCTGGTCAATCGTCATGAGCAAGAAGCGGCGTTCGATATTGCGGAAGTCGGCATCCGGAATAATCTTCGTGAGCTTGTCATAACGAGCCTTGCAAAGGTCGATGACTTCGTCCAACACCATTTCCGGAGTCTTCTTGGTGGCATCTTCAAAGCTCAGGTTGTATTCCATGCCGAGCGTGCGCTGCAAGTCCGTATGCAAGTCTTCGAGCTTCCACTGTTCCGGATAGCTCTTCGCCGGAATGTAGGCGGAAACCTTGATATCGCAAGCGTCTTCGATGCGGTTCATGATTTCGTCACGGATATCTTCACCGTTCAAGATACGGCGGCGGAGCCCGTAAATCACCTTGCGCTGTTCGTTCATCACGTTATCGTAGTCGAGCAAGTGCTTACGGATATCGAAGCTCTGGCTTTCCACGCGGCGCTGTGCACCACGGATGGAGCGGGAAACGATCGGATGCGTAATCACTTCGTCTTCGCCCACGCCAAAGCGGCTCATCAAATTCTTGACGCTGTCGCCACCGAAAATACGCATCAGGTTATCGTCGAGGCTGAGGAAGTACTGGCTAGAACCCGGGTCACCCTGACGGCCAGAACGACCGCGCAACTGGTTGTCGATACGGCGGGATTCATGGCGTTCCGTGCCGAGCACATGCAAGCCGCCAAGTTCAGTCACTCCCGGTCCAAGCGCAATGTCGGTACCACGACCGGCCATGTTCGTCGCAATCGTCACCTTGCCCTTATAACCGGCGTACTGGATGATTTCAGCTTCGCGGCTGTGGTTCTTCGCGTTCAACACCTCATGCGGGATGCCTTCCTTTTCCAAAAGATCGTGCAGGTGTTCGGACTTTTCGATAGACGCCGTACCCACGAGAAGCGGCTGTCCCTTTTCGTGGCGTTCCTTGATTTCGGCGACAATGGCGCGCCACTTGGCATCTTCGGACTTATACACCAGGTCCTGTTCGTCCTTACGGATGCAGGGCTTGTTGGTCGGAATGACCCAAGTGTTCATGTTGTAAATCTTGATAAATTCCGTTGCTTCGGTCTCGGCTGTACCGGTCATGCCCGAAAGCTTCTTGTACATACGGAAGTAGTTCTGGAACGTAATCGTCGCAAGCGTCTGGTTCTCGCGGCGGATAGGCACGTTTTCCTTCGCTTCGATAGCCTGATGGATACCGTTGGAATAACGGCGGCCTTCCATCGTGCGGCCCGTATTCTCGTCAATGATGATGATTTCGTCGCCACGGACGATGTAATCGACATCCTTTTCAAAGAGATACCAAGCACGGAGAGCGTTATCGAGGAAGTGAACCCAGTCGGCATGTTCGCCATAGAGGTTCGTAATGTGCATCAAGTCCTGGATATGGAGAACGCCCTTTTCGGTAAACTGGATGTTCTTGTCCTTCTCGTCAACGGAGAAGTCCTTGTTCTTGACGAGCTGCTTCGAAATTTCGTTCGCCTTGGCGTACTTTTCGGTAGCGTCTTCGGCAGGACCGCTGATGATAAGCGGCGTACGGGCTTCGTCAATCAAGATGGAGTCCACTTCGTCAACAATACAGAAGTTGAGTTCGCGTTGCACCAGCTGGTTCGGTTCCACAGCCATGTTGTCGCGGAGATAGTCGAAACCGAATTCGTTGTTCGTACCGTAAGTCACGTCGGAGTTGTAGCTTTCGCGACGCTGTTCCGCATCGAGACCGTTGATGATAAGACCCACCGTAAGGCCGAGGAACTTATAGACAAGGCCCATCTGCTTCGCATCACGGCCAGCGAGGTAATCGTTCACCGTCACCACATGCACACCATGCCCCCCAAGGCCGTTCAAGTAAACCGGGAGAGCGGCAGCAAGCGTCTTACCTTCACCAGTCGCCATTTCAGCAATGGCACCTTCGTGGAGCACAAGGCCACCAATCATCTGCACATCGAAAGGCAACATGCGGAACGGCTTCACGGATTCGGGGTAAAGCTCGCGGACCTTCGCATAAAGGGCAGCCGGCAAATAGACTTCCCATTCGTTCTTGCCACTTTCGAGTTCAGCCTTCGCCTTGTTCACGGTTTCCTGAAGTTCCGGGCCGAGGCTGCTAAAGTCAAAGCCGAATTCCGGCTTGAAAATGTTGAAGATACCCAAGCGGCGGTCGCAAGCTTCGCGGCAGACAGCAAAAGCCTCGATCTTGATATCTTCGAGCGTAGAACCGTTTTTGAGTTTTTCGCGGAATTCCGCGCTTTTTGCAGCAAGAGCTTCATCGTCCAGCGTTTCAAGAGCCTTGCAGGCTTCGTGAATCTTTGCAATCACCGGGCGGAGCTGCTTCACCTTACGTTCATGAGGTGTACCAAAAATCTTATGGAGTACTGTATCTACAATGCTCATGGTTATCCTTTATAATCGCCATGGGACGGCCCATAGCGCTGATTTAAAATTAAACGTGGTTAAAATTAGCAAAACCCATGCCATAAATTTTTTGTTTCAACTTGAAAAGTAGGCTAATCGCCTAAAAATCATTTTTAATTCAAGAAAGTACGTCTTGCGGGCGGGGCCCCAGCTCAGAGAATTCTTAACCCATCCTGGCGCAAGCGCCAACCTTACGGCTCAACCATGACCATACAAGTATGGTCGCGGCACTCGCCTTTTAAGGTTGTGGCCGACGCTTCCATTCTTTCACCGTTAACCTTTCATCCCTTAAAAACAAGCTAATATCGCGCTTTCACTAAATAATTGTTGTATTGACGGTTCACTTTCCAAAATATACCTGTCATAAGAATCATTTTTTTATTTAATTTGATTAAATGAAAGCACCAATATATATATTAGGTACATGAAGAATTTGCATTTCGTAAAAAGCTTTTTTGTGATTGCGGCTGGATTTTTCCTTGCCACCTCCGTGAACGCCCAAATCACCGACGAAGAACTCGTCAAGCATCCCGAATTCACATCCAGCAATTACTTGGTATATCCGGAACCTGTAAATATTAAATACACAAAGGTTCCCGCAGGCTACAAGCCGTTCTATATCAGCCACTACGGGCGCCACGGTAGCCGTTATCACCATGACGCAGACGAATACAAGTATCTCTACAAGACACTTTCCAAGGCCGATTCCGCAGGCAAGCTCACCGAGCTCGGCAAGCAGGCGCTCGCCTATGCAAAAGTGCTCTATAAAAAAGCCGCCCCCCAAAAAGGCGACTTGACACAGGTAGGCGTCCACCAGCACGAAGGTATCGCCAAGCGCATGTACAAGAACTTCCCGGAAGTTTTCAAGGACGTAAACGTCGCCGGTAAAAAAGTCACACCGCATGTCAAGGCCTACGCAAGTACCAGCGGACGCTGCATCGTGAGCATGGCAGCTTTCATCGCGGAACTCCGTGCACAGAATCCCAAAATCAGCCCCGAGCTCATCTCCGGCAAGAGCTACATGAATTTCATCAGCGCCTTTGACTGGGGCAAACTCGACTATTCCAAAGTCAAGACTTACACCGACGAAAGCGACAAACTGTGGAAAAACGTAAACCCGCAACCGTTCCTGAAAAAACTCTTCGCCGACAGCAATTACGTTGTAAACAACATCGAAGCAGACAAGTTCTATAACCGGTTCTTCGAAATCGCCACATCGCTCCAGGGCATGGACAAACCGCTCCTCGACGAAATCGCGGCCAACGCCAAAGTACCCGCCGACACTTTCGTGAACCTCTTCACCACCGAAGAAAAAATTACCCGCTGGAAAGCCCAGAACGCCTGGTGGTACAGCCTCGAAGGCACAAGCCCGCTCATCAACAGCCAAAACGGCCTCGATTTCGCAAAACCCACCTTGCAGAACATCCTTGACGAAGCAGACGCAGCCATCGCCGCCGACACCGCACGCGGTTCTGTTGCACCCATTGCAGCGACACTCCGCTTCGGCCATGACGCTGCCCTTCTCCCGCTTGCCGCCCTCATGCAGTTGCCCATCGCAAACGCAAAAGTCTCGGACCTCTCCAAACTGCACGAACAGTGGAACGACTTTAGAATCATCCCGATGGCAGCAAACCTCCAGATGGTTTTCTACAAGGCAAAAAACAAGCCCATCCTCGTAAAATTCCTCTACAACGAAATCGAACAGATGCCCGGTATCGAACTCGAACTGCAAAGCCCTGAACAAAACGCAGTCAAAATTGCCCACGGCCCCTATTACTATTGGAACGAAATCCGAGAATTTTACAGAGCCATCCTCAATAACGAAAAAGCTATCCGCCATTAGTAATTTATCATGAATAAAGTTGCCATACTCATTTTCGCCCTCGCCGCAAGCTCCATGCTCTTTGCCGCTCCGAATGATGCGTCCAAAAACGCAGCCGTCCAGGACGTTGTCCAGAATTTAGTCAACCAGGGCGTACAGTTTCACGAACAAGGTCAGTACGACGAAGCCATAGCCAAATACAAACAGGCCGAAAAGAAAGCTCCCAAAAACGCCCTCGTCAAATACGAAATGGCATTCTCGTACCACGCCAAGCACGACCTCGACAAAGCGCTCACTTACGCCAAAGCCGCCACGAAACTCGACACAAAAGGCCTCAACGAAAATCTTTACAGCCTGATGGGAACCATCTACGACGAAAAAGGCATGCCCGATTCCGCAATCGCCACCTACCGCAAAGGATTCGAAAAAGAGCCGAACTCGTACAACATTCCGTACAACGCGACCATCACCTACATGCGCCAAAACAACGCCGACAGCTCTTACGCCTGGGTCAAGCGCAGCATCAACAATTCGCGCACGCACGAAGGCAGCTACTACTATGCAGGGTTCATCGCAAGCCAAATGGGCAAATGGCCCGCCTTTTACGCCTACACAATGTACTCGACGTTCATCACCAAAAAAGGCGAAATCATCCGCGACAACCTTTCAAGACTTTACGGCAAGACAAAATACCTTGTCATAAAAAAAGACAATGCCATCGAAAGGAATAACCCCAACGTCAAACAGACCGGTAGCGATTCCACCGTCAACAACGAATTTCTGCTTTCCATACAAACGTCGCTCGTCACCGACTCCATCGGCCCGCGCAAATTCTATGACACCGACTCCACCTCCGCACAGCAAACAGAATTCCTGATCCACATTCTCGATAAATGCATCAAGCTCATCGCCTTCACCGACGAAATCGACGACCCCATCCAGAGATTCTATCAAGGACTCATCCGCGAAAGACTGACAGAAGCATTTATCTACAGCATCTGCGAACCCATTGACCGCCCGACGTTCGCCCAGTGGCTCATCAAGAACCGTTCCGAACAGGCGCGACTCTACCAGTGGTTCAACCGTGAATGGCTAATGCTGTAAAGGATTTTCATGCGCTTTTACGTCCCTACCGACATCTACGTTGAAAAAGACTGCGTAAAAAATCACGCGAAAGACTTGCTCGCCATCGGAAAACGCGCCCTCATCATGACCGGGCACACCTCCGCCAAATTGAACGGCTCCCTGAACGACGTCACGGAAATCCTGGCCGCAAACAACGTTCCGTACCAAGTCTTCGACCAAGTCGAAGAAAACCCGTCAACCGACACAGTCGCAAACGCGGCACAAACCGCCCGCGAATTCAACGCCGACTTCATCATCGGCATCGGAGGAGGTTCCGCCATCGACGCCGCAAAAGCCGCAGCGCTCCTCCTCGTGAATCCAGACGTAAACGCAGATGACCTCCACAAAGCGCAACCCCGCGCCCTCAACCATGCGCCCGTCGTCGCCGTCCCCACCACATGCGGAACAGGCTCCGAAGCTACCCCCGTCGCCATCATCACGAACCACAAAATAAACTTAAAGAAAAGCATCCCGCACCGGATTTTCCCCGCGCTCGCCCTCGTCGATGGCAAATACCTCGCTTCCGCAAAGAAATCGCTCATCGTCAACACCGCCGTCGATGCGCTCTCCCACATGGTCGAAAGCATCCTGAACATCCATTCAAACACATTCAACCGCATGTGCCCCGAATACGGACTCAAGCTCTGGAGCCAGTGCAAAGACGCCCTCCTTTCCGACACCGCCGTCGATTCTAGCTTGTACGAAAAACTCATGCTCACCTCCACAATCGCCGGCATGTCCATCGCCATGACAAGCACCGCCGTACCCCACGGCATGAGCTACGACCTTACACTCGGCAAAGGCACCCCGCACGGCCCCGCCGTCGGCTACTTCCTCGCCGCCTACGTCGAAATCTGCCAAAAGAACGTCCCCCAAGACGTCGCGAAAATCCTCTCGCTTTTGCAATTACAGAACCTCGGCGAATTTTACGAAATGCTCCGCAAACTCATCGGCACATGCACCGTCACCCGCGAAATGAAAGACAAATTCATCGCCGCCATGAAAGTGAACCACTCCAAACTCGAACTCGTCCCCGGCGGCATCAGTCCCGAAGACATCCAGTACATCTACGACAAATCACTAATCGTTGAATAACAACCCTTCAACCGTCATCCCATCTCGTGTTGTCATTCCCGCCTCCGAGCGGGAATCTCCCTACACATCCCAAAATTTTTATATTATTACACCGAAAATCGATAAACAATTTGGAGTCACAATGAAAAAAGCCCTTATCATCATTGCCGTCATCCTCGTAATCATCGTGTGGAAAGGCGTCAGCACCTACAACAACATCATCGCTCTCGAGGAAGGCGTAAAAACACAGTGGGCACAAGTCGAAAACACCTACCAGCGCCGCTTTGACCTTATCCCCAACCTCGTCAACACCGTCCAAGGCGAAGCCAACTTCGAAAAGAGCACCCTCACCGAAGTCATCGACATGCGCAGCCGCATGGGCGGAACCGTCAAACTCGACGAAAGCCTCATGAATGACGAAGCCGCCCTCAAACGCTTCCAAGAAGTCCAAGGCAACCTCAGCGGAGCCCTCCAGCGCCTCATGGCCGTCTCCGAAAACTACCCCGACCTCAAGAGCAACAAGAGCTTCCAGGAACTCCGCGTGCAACTCGAAGGCGCCGAAAACCGCATCGCCGTCGAACGCAAACGCTACAACGAAACCGTTCAGGCATTCAACACCACCATTCGCCAGTTCCCCACCAACCTCGTCGCAGGATTCGCAGGCGCCTCCCCCAAGGCACTCTTCTCAGCTGACGCCGGCGCAAGCACCGCCCCCAAAGTTCAGTTTGATATAAAGTAAACACGCAGAAAACACCTGCAAAAAGCCTGTCATGCCCGCCACCGAGCGGGCATCTGCTTTTTTAGACAGACTCGGCCCATACGGAGAATTTCTAACCACCAAAAAAGCAGTCAACGCCTGCAAAGAAACAACAACTTACTTTAAAATTTTAAACAACCTATACATAAAATCGAAAAACGGTTCAACAGAAATGGAAATCCCCAGCAATGAAACCAACATGATTATTTTGCAACGTAACCACTTAAAACATAAACTCATTCACGAATTCTCAAGCGATTTTCCCGCTTTTCCAACTTTTTTAGCGCATTTTACTCGTTTTTTTGCCAAAATCTGGGTTTAAAATTCGCCAAAGTCTTGGTTGAAAACTTGCCAAAGTCTTGGTTTTGAATTATATTAAAACTATGGAATACAGAAAACGCCTAGCAGATGAAGTATTAAAGGACAAACTCGAGGCCTCTGGAGCGGTCCTAGTCGAGGGGGCCAAATGGTGCGGAAAGACCACCACATCCAAGCAAATTGCGAAAAGCGTTCTCTATATGCAGGAACCGGCACAAAAAAAGCAGAATTTGCTAATGGCTGACACGAATCCGTCATTACTTTTACAAGGCGATGCTCCCCGCCTTATTGACGAATGGCAACTTGCACCAAAACTTTGGGACGCGGTGCGCTTCGAAGTGGACCAGAGGGACGATTTCGGACAGTTTATTCTTACTGGTTCTGCGGTTCCACCCGATACATTGGAAATTTCCCATTCCGGGACAGGCCGTATTTCGAGAATGCTCATGCGGCCCATGTCACTTTTTGAATCAGGAGAATCCAGCGGGAGCGTTTCCCTTGAAGGACTATTCAATACGGATTACGAAGTTTCCGCTTCTGTAGAATCCGACATAGAAAAACTCGCGTTCTTGATATGCCGAGGCGGTTGGCCGAAAGCGGTGGGCAAATCCATCAAAGTCGCGCTTCAGCAGGCGGTGGATTATTACGATGCTGTCGTGAATTCGGACATTTCCCGAGTTGATGGCAAGGAGCGCAACCCCGAGCGGGCCAAGCTCCTTATGCGCTCGTATTCCAGGAACATCGGGTCGCAGGCAAAATTCGAAGAGATTCGTCAGGACATTCTAGGCAACGATGTTGATTCGTTCAGCATCGATACTTTGTACGACTACTTGAATGCGCTCAAGAAAATTTTTGTGGTAGAGGACGCGCCCGCATGGAACCCGAATCTCCGTTCAAAGGCCGCCATCCGAAATACGGACACGCGCTACTTTGTTGACCCGTCAATCGCCACCGCCAGCATGGGCCTTGGCCCCAAGGATCTAATTAACGACCTAAGCACCATGGGGTTGCTTTTTGAGAATCTTTGCGTCCGAGACCTACGCATTTACGCACAATCTATTGGCGGCGAAATCTATCATTACCGCGACAAGAGCGGGCTAGAATGCGATGCAGTAGTTCACTTGCGTAACGGTTCCTACGGACTTGTAGAAATCAAGCTCGGTGGCGACAAGCTAATTGAAGAGGGTGCCGCAACTTTAAACAGATTCGAAAAAATCATCGACACGACTAAAATGAAATCCCCCAGCTTCAAGATGGTTCTGACCGGCGTCGGGAACTACGCATTCAAGCGCCCTGACGGGATTCTTGTTGTGCCCGTAAGGAGCCTGGGAGCTTAATTACTTTTTCGACAAAATAAAATAAACCTGCGGATTAACCGATAAATCCATTTAAATGAATTCCAAATAAATATTGGCGTTTTTCCTCAAAGAGGATAACTCAACTACGAAACTAAAGTTTCAAGTTTCGTATATAGGACTGAGCCTAGCATTTGGCGCTTGCGCCACGGGGAGCAAGAAATTTTACAATCAGGCAGATGCCGCGTTGTCTAGCAACACATTCACATAAGTCTGGTACGGGATACCCGCGGCGGCGGCCTTGCGCTTGATCGATTCCACCGTCTTGACCTTAAGCCTTATGGAATACATCTTCTTTTCTTCCTTGGCCTCAGCAATGGCGCGACTGATGCGCGCAATGGATTCCTCCAGCGTCTCCGATTCGTGACCGCCAGTGATTACCATCGGATCTCTCATAGTGGTATCGTTTTCAAGCGCCTCGATCTCCTCTTTAGACAGAAAATCGTCAACCAGCTTGAACCCCTTGGGCAGCCTAATCTTCTCGCGCTTTTTGCACTTCGTCTTCATGAGCTCTCCTTACGGTTTTTGCTATTCCTCCCTATTGTAGAAAATGTATATACGTTTGTCAATACACATTACAATACATGTTGTAATTCTAGCCCTCCCGTTTCTTCAACTTCAATTTATTTATTACCTTCGAAACCTCCAGCACCACATCCGTGTACCTAGACTTTTCCGTGTCAAAGCAAAGGTCTTTATTTATGTCGATGAATCTTATGCAATTACCTCCGGGGATTCGCAAAGAATATGTTACACCCTTATATGTGCTGCATACCTCTTCAAAAAATTCTACAATCTTACGAGATTCACTTTTTTCTTTTTGCAATGGCGTAAATATTCGCTCCAATTTATCGTATAGCTTTTGTTCTTCTTCATTGAAACCGCTTTCTCCGTCAGCGTACATCCCCCAGTTATACATCATTTCAACTTCTTCTTCTGTAAATGTATAGTTCATTTTTCCCTCACTTTTATGATTAAGTTGATTCCCCTTCAAATTCATTTACCCATTCCTTGACTTTCGCCTGCAGGAGTTTCTTGTCCGGCAGATACAACTCATAAGCGGAGGCATAAATATTCGCGTCTTTGGGCAAAGTCAGCCGGACAAGGGTATCCTTCTTCTCCTTGCAAAGCAAAATACCAATAGTCGGCTTTTCAAAATCCTGCTTTATATACCTATCGTAATAGTTTACGTACATCTGCATCTGACCAAGATCCTGATGGGTCAATTTGTCGACCTTCAAATCAACGAGCACGTAGCACTGCAGCAAACGATTATACAAGACCAAGTCCACATAGTAGTTGTCCTCGTCAAAAGAAAAACGCTTCTGACGCGCTTCGAACAGAAAGCCCTTCCCTAATTCTAGCAGGAATTCTTGCAACTTGACAATGATAGCGGATTCCAAATTTGATTCCGAATACGACGCATCCGGCTTTAAACCAACAAACTCAAGCGTCACCGGGTTCTTGATGATGTCCTCCGGCCTTTCCACCACGTTGCCAACCCGCGACAGACGCACAACCTGCTCCTTATCCCGGCTCAATGCAAGACGCTCATACAAGCTTGAGCCATACTGCCGCTGCAACTCGCGAACAGACCAGTTCCCGGAAGTAGCCTCAATCTCGTAGAAGCGGCGTTCATCGGCATTCTTGATGCGCATAAGCACTAGGTAATGGGTCCAACTTAACGTAAAATCAGGGGTATCGGAGATTTGACAATCACTGATTGTCAAATTCGAATAAGTCAGAAAAAATTGCCTAATCTGCCTCAAGTTTGAGTAGGACCACCCATCCCCATAACGAGCCGTAAGGCGCTCCGACAAGCCCTCAAGAACTTGTTTCCCATACTCGGCGCGCTTTTTTCCGGATTGCTCATCTTCCACAATATATCGTCCAATGTTGTATTTAGTGTAAACTTCGGCAACATTCATTGCCATAGCCACATGAGCGCGAGCTTGATCTATTTCGTTCGAAACCCTATTGAACAAAGACTCCACCACTTTTGCAGGGACATCTTCTTTCTTTTTAGCCATATTAGCCTCCATTTAGCCGCAAAGCGGCTAGTTGATGTTAGAGGCGTCCCCTTATTCCAAAATTTCAGAATAAAAAAAAAGACGCGATTCTCCATTTGACAGAGAATCACGTGCTGCATTAATGTACCTAATATTCAGAATCTTGGCTAGGGGCGTAAGAAAATTTTACATAACCTATTACTTCATGCAAATTTACACCCTAGCCATCGTAAGTCCGAATCAAAATTTTCAGCAGCAAAATGGAATAGTCATCGAAAAAAATTTGAAGTTGTCAACAACAACCTTCTCGACCTCTTCTTCGGTCTTGAATTGAACCTTTGAATAAAATGCGCCAGTGGGAGTGAAAAGCATGGGGGGGGGGCTATTTTTCTATTTAGACGAGTTGACATTCAACAGATTTTCTTGGAGTATTAAGCCTTGCCAATATCCACGCGT
>JAEEGH010015835.1_pt1 | contig 16307 bp, 13 predicted proteins | sample 9134181 | NCBI WGS metagenome assembly JAEEGH01 (sample SAMN16246544, study PRJNA631951) | gut metagenome | biome: gut microbiome; feature: rumen; material: DP-attached | host: Bos | place: Iran: Karaj | collected 2018-10
GTAAACCCGAACAAAAACGAAGAAAAACATGGAAGCAAAATTCGATAGCACCAACAACGAGCAGAGAGCCGCCTACCGGATGATTGAACGTACCAACAACAGCTTCTTCCTCGCGGGAAGGGCCGGCACTGGCAAAACCACATTCCTCAAGAATGTCCAGGAGGGCATCAGGAAGAAGTTTGTGGTTCTGGCTCCGACCGGTCAGGCTGCCATCAACGCCGGTGGGCAGACCATCCATTCCTTCTTCGGTTTTAACTTCGGCGTCCTTGGCCCCGGGGAAATCGGCAGCATGAACCGGTCCAAGATCGGGCTGGTACGCAACCTTGACACCATAATCATCGACGAGGTGTCCATGGTTCGTTGTGACATCATCGATGCCATCGACCGGACCCTGCGGCACTATGTCGGCAATTCGGCTCCGTTTGGAGGTATCCAGATGGTGTTCGTCGGCGACATGTTCCAGCTTGAGCCCATCGCAACCCAGAAGGATAAGGAAACGCTCCGGGAAATCTACGGCCACGATTGCTGCTACTTCTACAAAGCGGCAGCCATCGAGAGAATCCATCTGCCCAAGATAGAGTTCTTGAAGATCTACCGGCAATCCGATCCCGGCTTCATCGAACTCCTGGAGCATGTGCGCCTGGGAAAGATGACCGTTCGTGACCTGACTCGGATCAACAGCCGGGTATCCCTCTGCGAAGATGAAAAGCTGAGGATTACCTTGACTTCCACCAATGCAGACGCCAAGAGGATCAACGATGGACGCTTGGCTGAGATCGAATCCAAGGAGCGTTCCTACCAGGCCATCTACAGCGGAAAAACCAAGGTCACTTCCGACGTGGCGGAGGAAACGCTTACGCTGAAGGCAGGTGCGCAGGTGATGTTCACTAAGAACGACCGCGGGCACCGCTGGGTGAACGGTACGATCGGGGAAGTCATCGAACTTGGGGAAGAGAACGTCGTGGTCAAGGTAGACAGCGGAGACCAGTACATCGTGGAACGGGACGAATGGGAAACCATCGAATACGAGTACGACGCCGAGAAGAAACGTTGCATCAAAAACGTGACCGGGAAAGTCGAGCAACTTCCTCTCAGGCTTGCCTGGGCCATTACCATCCATAAGAGCCAGTCTCTGACCTTCGATCGGGTGGCGATTGACTTCGGCAGGGGGGCCTTTTCCAATGGGCAGGCCTATGTCGCGCTCAGCCGTGCTCGCAGCTTTGACGGGCTTGAGCTGATCCGGCCGATGAGTCCGGCATCCGTAAGGGTTTCCCGGGCCGTCCTTGACTTTGCCGAGGATTTCAACGACAGCGACGCCATTGACAGGGAGCTGAGCATCGGCGAGGCGATCAGTTCCTTTGAGAAGAGGATGGACTTCGACGGCGCTGCCGTGACGCTCTATGACATGGCCTCTGCAGAGGCCGCCGCCGGCCACTCTGATAGGGCCTTCGACTATCTGACCCGGGCAATGGCATTCGCGGTCGATGACGCTTGCCTGGTCGGTAAGCCGTGGACGATTGTAAGCGGGGCCGGGAACGACTACCGCGTGATGAACGCGTGCGGGCTTTACTACAACGGTCACAAGGAAGAGGCGGAGAACATCCTCCGGGAGACTGACCAGCCCTGGCTGGATAACAACATGCTGGGTTTGTACATCCTTGGCCGCTGCCTGGAGGACAAGGGCGCCTGGACTGAGCTGGAGGACGTCTACTACAGGATGCTCGCCATCTTCAACTCGGCGCGGGATATGGGGTTGGACTCCATCTCATACCGGAAAATGAAGTACCGCCTTGCCATTCTGAACGAGCGGGAGTACAATGATCCAGGCCTTGGAGTCATCCGGAGCCTCATCGCGGAGAACCCTTCCTACGACAAGTACCATCTTGCTCTCCGCTGGATGCTCTGGAAGCACCCGGAGCTTTTCGAGCCTGAACTGGATGAGGAGGATGCTGATGAAAGGACTGAGGATAGATGCCGGCTTGTTGAGATGGCGATGGACCAGGACTGCAGCGAGGAGGAGTTCCTGGAAAGGCTGCGGGTCGCCCGGGCGGACAGGAACGACGACTGGAACGGTTACCGGCACTTCATCAACGGACTGAAACTACCGATGGCCTTCTAAAAAAGTCCAATCGGACTGTAAGATATCATCGGTCTTTGCGTTAAGAAATGCAGAGGCCGATGAGTCATCTGAAGCCCACAGTAACAAAAACAGTAATAAACCAAAAAAGAAAAGCACTATGAAGAACACTTCAGCTCAGAACGGTTACGGACTCAAGAAGTTCGGGTACATCAACAACTTCAGCGCCCAGTTGGCACAACTCAATCACCTCCTCCAGGGAACAGGCCAAAGTCTCAAGTCCTACGAGGTTGACTCCATCGTGGATCCCCTCGTGGCCATGAACCTGAACTCCTACGGTTGCAACAACTTCCACGGAGCTCCCATCGACGAGGAGCACGCCGCCTACAAGGTAATCAACACCGGCCTGAAGACCGTCTCCGGTGAAGACATCGTCGGCCTCTTCATCAGGAATAGAAAACGGAATACCTACGAAGGTGTTACGTGGACGACCAGGCGGGGAATCCGGATGGAAATCAACCTTGCCGGCAAGCCACACATGGGTGACATCTACTTCGCCTCCAAGGATGCCTTCGACAGTTTCCTGGAGGGAATAGCAAACAGCGCCGTTCCCGAGCCGTGGGACTTCAGCGGCAAAGTATGCGGCTGTAAGTACCCCATCCTCAAGTCGTACCTAGAGAACATCTTCTGCAAGCTCAGGAAGGAGGCTGCAGAAGGGAAGGCGAATAAGATCGTGTATAGCGCTGACGGCCAGCACATCCTGTTCAACACCAACCTTCCCGACACTTTCGGCAACGACATCCTGATTCTCGCGGAGGTCAGGAAGAAATCCAATGGAGAGGAGTACTATGAGACCCCAAGCATGTCCAAGTCGGGTATCTACGGACGCCGTCAGTACGGTTTCCGGGACGATGCGAAGCCGGAACCGGCCACCTTCTTCGAGGATGTCAACGAAGTGATTTTCCAATCCGGTTGGCAGATTGATGCCAACTTCGACCACCTCTTCCATATCATTCAGGACAACCGGTCCCGGTTCCCCAAGGAGTACCAGGGTAAGAATCCAGCCGAGGTGGCGGGTGATTTGGAGAAGGCCATCGAGTTGGCAAAGCGTATGGCAAAGCGGAACTTCAAGTATATCGCGCCGATGTACCGTCCGCAGAAGAACGGCATCCAGCTCCTGATGCCCATCTACTTGAACGGGAGCTACAAGCAGGCTCCGGACTTCGCCCTCGTCCTTACGCCTGAAGACGGCATCTACCTGCCGGAGACCATCCTGCCGATTGAGGGGGCGTACCAGAACGCCCGCCTGATTGCGATGCCTGACGAAGCCTGGCTCAAGCCGGAAACCATTTTCAAGGGAGGAACTGCGGCATGAAAGCGATGACGAAAACTACGGTGGATTCTTCGCTTAAGAATGCGACGTTGCCGTTCATAGGCAAGTGCCTCAAGAATATGGGCATTGATGCAAAGAAGAACGGCAATTCCTTCTACGTGGATCTCGGCTATGAGAGCAGCCTGGTCATCGGATTCAGGCGCGGACGAATCTCGGTTGCGGTTGTCATGCCTGCACAATGGGAAGAGGTTGAAAAACTGCTCTTCCTCGCCAGCCTTACGATGGCCCGGACCACTTTGACCAAGGTGTTCCTTGATCCGGAAGAGGAGGAGATGAACATATGGTTTTCCGTCGAGAGTCTCTGCCGGAAGCGGGGTGAGTTCGAAGAGGTTTTCGATACCCTGTTCAAACAACTTATAAAATCTGTAAGATTATTCGTCGATATCCGTGATAGTATAATGGACACGATGCAGGCGGAGTCGATGGCGGCACTCCTTGCGAGCCAGGTCGAGAACCAGCAACCAAGCTGAAACAAACCAAAACGAACCTAACATATGAAAAACAACGAGAACAAACAGATGCCCGAGATCAACGAGGTTGAGACGGCAAGAGAGAATGCGGTTACCGCTGAAGAGACCAACCAGAATCCGGCTCCTCAAAAGGCACGGAAGAAGCTTCCCAGATTCGCTCTTGGCGGAACCGTCGAGCAGATCAGTATGACGGTAATGGCTATTGGCGTGGCCGTGGTCATCCTGTCCGGAAGCCATTGGACCAGGAACATTGTCGCAGGTGTCTGTGCTCTCGTTTTCCTTGTTCCAGTCGTTATCAGGATGATGAGGAGCCGCAATGGCATCAACATGGAGAAGGTATGCTGCGTCCTCAGGAGACGAGGCTATTCGCCGGTGGTCAACGGTGATGAAATTCGCTGGATGAGCAACGGAAAGGAGTGCATCCTCCGGGTACGTAGCCAGTGTCAAGTCGAAATCGCCCGCGAATACGACCTCCCGCCTGTTCCCGCCGCGATTGAGGGGAATGAGAAAGCAGCACTCGAGACCATGAAGGAGGTCTACCTGGCGAAGGTGACCGTCCGGGAGAACAACGGAAGCAGCCGGCTGGCCTTCTCGACTGAGTCTCTCTGCGCCTCTGCCAAGGAATTCTCCGCGTATCTTCCGATGTGTCTGGAGATCCTGGACCTTGCCGAGGACCGGCAACGGGAACATATCAATGAGATCCGTAACGGAAGCGCGGACAGAAGACCCAGGAAGATCGGGTTCATTCACGAGGACGGCGCTATCAGATAACGCGGAATAACCAAAAACAAGACGCACATGAAAAACAAACTCAACAAGAAAGACCTGCCCAAGTATGCAGGCAACTACTCCGGATTGAAACTCTGGAAGAAACTCGCAGAGGTGGCCAAGAACCTCGGGAGGAAGACCTTGTGGTATGTCCTTCTGCTCTACTACACCCTTGAGTCAGATGAGGTGTCCTTGGGCAACAAGGCAATCATCATGGGAGCGCTAGGATATCTCATCCTTCCTCTCGACCTGATCCCCGATGTCGTTCCGGTTTTGGGCCTTGCAGATGATGCGGCGGCCATAAAGCTGGCTTACGATACCGTCAAGGGCTCAATCACCCCGGCCATTGAGAGAAAGGCAACCCACAAACTGCGCCTTTGGTTCGGGGAGGAACCGCCAACTGTTGATGAGATGATCGATGAACTTAACAGCCGTCCGGGCATCTAGAACGAGTCGCCATGGGAAAGAAATCTCCGAACATCTTCACTTATGCCACATCTGAGCTAAGCCAGGACGCCATGTTCGCCTGGCTGCTCATGTGGGCGGCTCCGGAATACGCAGAGTCTGATATCGAACTTCACCGTATCGGGGAACAGTTCGTGAGGCTGCTTGCCGGGAAAGACGCCGCATTTCCCATCGAAAGCATCAAAGTTGGACGCCAGTGGGAGGGCATTGATATCTGGGCTGAGGTCAACGAGAATACAGTCTTAGTCATTGAAGACAAAACCGGGACTTCTGTTCACGATAACCAGCTCAAAAGGTATATGGATTCAATCGATTGGGTGTATGCCGGCAAAAGATCTGATCTATGTTATGCCTACGTAAAGACTGGCGATGAACCTTATTCGGTGCTAAAGGGCATTGAAAAAATCGGTTTTAGACCGATAACCCGAAGTGAAATACTGAACTGCTTGGATGATTATCAAGGCGGCGACACTTTGCTGGTTTCATATAGAGAACATCTGAGGAAGATCGAGGCATCGGTAAACTCATACAAGACTCTTCCTGAGCGAGAATGGGGATGGAATGCCTGGAAGGGTTTCTATAAGGAGCTAGAGTTAAGGATTGAGATAGATTCCTGGGGTTATGTCGCTAATCCATCAGGAGGATTCCTTGGGGCATGGTGGCACTTTATGGAAATAGGCGACTGTGAAATGTATCTTCAGTTCGAGCAGGGAAAACTCTGCTTCAAAATATCATACGAAGGAGAGGAAGACCGTTCTAGAATTAGATATAGGCATTATTCCAGACTACTTGCTATTGCCCACGAAAGGTTTCCAGAAATCCGTAGGCCAGACAGATTCGGAACGGGAACCTATATGACCATTGCCGTGGTGGACGAGAAAGATCTTTTTGGGGATGGCAATTTGGATCTCGATATGCTTGTGGAGAAACTCAAGAGATACGAATCCCTTATCGATGAGTGTTGTTGTTAGTGACCATTGGGTTCAAAAGACTTGAGATAAAAACTGATAATTTGGATAAAAGTGAAAAAGTGTCGTGGTTGAAACAAAAAATAGTAAATTTGTATACTTCATATTTACCGGTTTTGTTTCTCCACTGAGAACTTGATATATTATGCTTTATAGTGAGTATCTAAGATGCGCAGAGAGGCACCTGAAATCTTGCAGGGCTTTTTTGGCCACTTATCAGTCAGACCCATCCAGGGATTTTGAGGCATTCCTTGAAATCTTCTACATTACAGGTTATATACTTGAAGGTCTCACTGTCTTCTCAGCATACAAGCTTTACGGCTGGCCATCCAACGTTGAAATAGATGACTTGCATTATTACGACTCGGCATTTATTCAGCGTACGAATCTTGACTACTATCATTTTCGGTACATAACCGATGCTAATGGAGTGCAGCAGCGTATAGTCAATCGCGGATTAAAAGTACAAAGCCACGGGTTCCAACAAATAGCGATGACCTTACTCTCAAATCAAGGCCCGTTTGTCAATGACAATACCACGCCCTACTATGGAAATGGGCAGTTGGACATGGATGTACGACTTTTGATTGATTTGTGGAAACCTGCAGTCAGGTACTTTTATAGAGGGCATACCGCCGTCTCAACGCTTCCTACACTGAATATGGACTTAATCACTCGATTGGTTGATACATGTACTGCGATTTTTACCCAGACTATCAGCAGGGTCGGGATTTAATTCATTGTCAAAATAAAACGATTGAACCATGATACATATTATTGACGTTGCCCAGAGGATTAATTCATTCCTCGAGGATAAAGGTTTCGAGAAGTATAAGATCTTCATCCGGATTAACTTTAGCCTTGATGTTTATGTCTTCACCTCAAAGCCGGTTGCTTCTCAGGAGCTGAGAGAATTGTTCTTTGAGAGCCTGACGGATTCTTTGAAAGGCAAGCGCGGCAAGAGCTGGGAGGACTCTTTGGAAGATGGTACTCTGTACTATTATTCGAATAGGAACAATATGCGGATTAACTTTAGTGTGTTTCCGCTATCGGCAATAGACGATCCCTTCTACCAGAACATTCTGACGGGGGATAGTGATTCTACAATAGAGTATGGACCAAGATATCGTTTTGAATCCTTGATAGGGACAAAAAAAGAAAACGCCGTGAAACAAGATATCCCAGTAATAACTTTCTATAGTTATAAGGGTGGTATGGGGCGAACGACAGCACTTGTTTCTTATGCGATGGATCTTGCCATTAATAAAAAGAAGAGGGTTGTGATTGTCGACTGTGATCTGGAAGCCCCTGGCTATCTAAATTTCTTCGATCTTTCTGAGCACTATGGTTTGAAGAGCGGCAAGAAGAACGGTGTCGTTGAGTTTATTAGCGATGCCCAGTTTGTAACAAATAGGGACAATCTAGATATAAACGATTACGTGATTAATGTTGGTAACGATAATGCCAACAAGGTGGCGTACAATAATCTAAGCAATATATGGCTTGTCCCTGCTGGAAACTTGAACGAGAGCTATGAGAATGAGGGGTATGATTCGGCGAAGTCTTCGGAGAATCGTCGGAACTATTTGGAGGGGTTGTCAAGAATTAACCTTGCCAATATTTCTACAGTTGTTGAGGATTTCCAGTTATTATTCGTAAAGCTTAAAGAAACCATACATCCTGATATCATTTTACTGGATTCTCGTACTGGGTTCAATGATATCTTCGGAACAACTGCGTTCATTTTATCCTCATATGTCGTTGGCTTCTTTGGGTTTAGTCGCCAAACCCAACCGGGATTAATGAATCTGCTTAACGAGTATTATAACCCCGCTAGTCAGTTCAAACTATCCCTCGTTTTCTCAATACTCCCTCCCAACACGGACCAGGCAGAGGATTTATGGGCAGAAGCGCATAAGCAGGAGATTATCAATATGATTTCCCGTATTGAAACAGAAAAAAAGGACCTGCCGTTCTTCCATTATCTGCATAGAAATCCAGCGCTCGAGAGAATCGGTACCGGTGATAATGCATCTGATGAAGCTTTTGTTAATTTAATCAAGGACAATAAATTCGGAGATTACTCCTCTATTTTTGAGAAAATTAGCTCCTTGTATTTCAAGGAGGCTGAAGAACCTGAATTCTCGGCAGATACACCTTCGCTTACACTTCGAAACGTTGTCCTTAAACAATTGAAGGACGCTCTTGAGAATGTTGCAAATTTCGCTGAAGATACTGACATCAAGGAGAAGCAGTTCTTCTATCGGGATTGCATGAAGCAATTTTTTGATCCTCAAAAATTCCTCGTTCAGGGTTACAAGGGGACTGGTAAAACATATCTATACAAAGCCCTTGGAGATGAAACAATTTCTAAGAAGATAAGAGATTGGGCAGACCCGGCAAGAAAGAAGAATGAATGTATATTCATTAATGTTCTTCCAGTTAACAAGGGCGAAGAGGGTATCCCTTTTAATAACATATCGTATCTCAAAATAGAAGAGCCAGAGTATTATTTCAACTGTTTTTGGCAGATTCATACATGGAACTCTATCTTGCTTAACCCCGAGTTCGCTTCTGTAAAGGAGTCTAGCAAGTTGAAGGACCTCGTATTACCAATTTCTGGTATGGAGAGCGTCAAGCGGTTTAACGATATGATAGACAATGGTATTGATACTTTGATTGAAATCGAGAGAGATATGAAAAGTATCAATAACTATCTGGTCGAAAGCAATAAAACCCTATTTGTCTTGTATGATAGACTTGATACGTGTATTAATCCTCTAAGATGGAATAAGGCTGTATCTCCTTTGATTAGTTTTTGGCGTGACAACTGTGAGTCCTTCTCCAATATCTGTCCCAAAATATTCATTAGAACAGACCTCTTCAGACAAATTGAGGGAACGAATACCGCAAGACTGGCCGCAAATATAATTAACATTGAATGGTCAATTGGAGAAGTCTTTGGCTACTTCTTTAAGTTGATTTTTTCTGACGAGAAAGCAAGCAAAGCCTATTGGGCGATTGCGGAGAAGGTGGGTATTTCTCATGATTATATAAAGAATACGAAAGCGGCCTTTAAGAAGGCTCCTGGTAATCAATTCCGTTCCTTGATGAGGGAAGAAATGGCTCCGGTTATTCAAGTCTTTTTTGGTCGCGCCGTGAAGGTCCGTGATTCCTATTTGGGTTCACCTTGGGAATACTTTGGTAAGGAGCTCGCCAATGCTGATAATAGTGCCATAAGCCTCCGCCCGTTCATCAATACTTTTGATCATAATGCAGTCGATAGGGCGTTAGGACGTACGGAACGGTATGTAAAAGAGATTATCAGTCCAGAAATCTATGCGTCAAGAGAAGTGCGAATCGATTCGACCGATATGTATTTTAACGACTTGGCCAAAGATGAGTTTAGCCGTGATCTGCTTAAGTTCAAGGATGTTCTTATGTCTGCTTCGGGTGAACAGTTCCGGTATAAATCATTAACTGAGATTCAGTTTAATGATCTTATTAATCTGGTGTTTAGCAAAATCCCTGATAGTCCGGTTGTGAGGACCTCTGACGACTTGATTTCCCTTATTTTCGCGAATGGTATTATGTCAGAGAAAATCACTAGCATTGGCAAGTTCTATAAGTTCGCTTCAATTTACCATTATGCGTGGGGATTGGCAAATGGTGAACTTGAGACTGAAGATAAGAAGAGAAAAAGGGAAGAGAAGATAAAGCAGTCTCAGCCCGAAGAGGGTAAGCAATACGAAGGCGAGGTCATAGCGAAAGGGAATCGGTATTTTGCCGTCACACCGGAACTTCCGCATAAGGACTTTATCATTCGGCGGATGCCATTTGGATGTATTGAAGGCGATCAGATAAAGTTCTACCTGAAGAGTGAACCAAGCAATAAGGGACAAGGACTGTTCTGGTACGCTATGGATGTAGAAATCACCGAATAGATCACCACCGGAAAGAGTCGGAAACTACTGAATGATCGCCGGAAATTGGGCCGTAAAACTGATTTCAAGAAGAGAGACCAAATCCAGTTTCTTCAAGGTCTATTACTTGAGGTTATAACGTTTGATAAGCACGCTGACGGCCCAGGGAGTGAATTTGCTTCCGCGGCTGGTAACGAACCCTTCTGCGTTGAGCATATCTGCCATCTGAGTTAGTGTGAGATTTTGATTGATGACGGCGCGAAGTATGGCCGCCGCGCGCTTGTTATTTGGATTCTCCCTGGCCTTGCGCTGGTTCGTTGCCCTGCTGTGCGCCACGGCATCGTCTAGGTTGTCGGTCAGGTTTTCAGGTTTCCCAAGCTTTGCCCCTCGCGCTTTCTTGGCTTCGAGGGATTGCTTGGTTCTGGTAGAAATGAGCTGTGCCTCATATTCGGCGATAGAAGAGATGATGTGCAGCACGAGCTTGTTGGCTTCGGGGAAATCACAGAAGCGGATTTCTACGTCCGATTCCAATAACTGAGAGGTGAAAGCCACGTTCCTGGACAGGCGGTCGAGCTTCGCTACGATGAGCGTCGCACCGGTCTTCCTGCACAAGGTAAGGGCTTCTTTGAGAATCGGCCGGTTGTTGTGCCGGCCAGATTCAGTCTCGACGAATTCTGCAAGAGGTTCCTCCTCCCGCAGATAGTTCCGGATGATCTCCCGCTGAGCTTCCACCCCCAGACCCTCCAGCCGTCGTTAATCCTACGGCAGATGAAGGATACCGAGTTGTAGTTTTTCGAGAAAAATTCGAGATACTTTGACATTAAAACTGCACAAAAGTGTAGAAAATCCCGAATAACAGCGATCTCCCTTTTTGAATAAAAAACGCCTCTGGAGGGCCTCAGGGGCATAAAAGAATACCGCCGCGTGCATCACTGCAAGCGGCGGTCGCAATTCTAACCTAAAACCTCGCATAAGTAAAAGTATATCAAAGTAAGTAAACATAAATATACTGATAATCTGCTATTTACGATTATTTTTTACTGCGTTTTGTTTACTTTGATTGATACAAATTTTGTTACTTTCAGTATTTTTTGTTACTCGGTTGTTACTTTTCTGGGAAATAATGCCTATCTTTGCCCCAGCAACATACGACAAAAATGGGACGACCGAAGAAACAACTGAAGGCGAAAGAGCCCGTATCGGTCCGCTTCAAGGACCTGAAGAACGGGAGCAAGAGCATCTACCTGGATATCTACCGGGACGGGGTGCGCTCCTATGAATTCCTGAAACTCTATCTCATCCCCGAGAGGACCGAGGCCGACAAGACGGCCAACGCCCTCGCGCTCGACTCCGCCAACGCCATCAAGGCGCAGCGCGTCCGCGAGATTGTGAGCAGGGAGGCCGGTTTGAGCGACCGGAAGGCGGAGAGGATCCTGCTGCTCGACTGGATGAAGCAGCGCCAGGACGGCGCCCTGAAGGCCGCGAGGGAGGCGGGGAGGACCACCGCGAACAACGCCGACTCCATCCGGACGGCACGCCTCCACCTGGGGCGCTATATCGAAGCACGCTACAAGGGGAGGCCCGTCACGCTGGCCGCGGTGGACAAGGCCTTCTGCGTCGGCTTCGTGCAATTCCTGAAGGGATCCTCCAGGATGCGGACGAACAAGGACGGCGAGCTGGAGCCCATCAAGGACGGCGGCAAGCTCTCCGCGAACACCTGCAACCTCTATTTCTCGAAGCTCGTCGCCGCCCTCAACGAGGCGGTGAAGAAGGGCCTCATCCGGAGCAACCCCGCGAACCTTCTGGAGACCGAGCAGCGCGCCCGACTGGAGCAGGCGGAGAGGGCCTACCTCACCGCCGACGAGATCCGGACGCTGTCCCTCACGCCCTGCCCCAACGCGCAGGTGCGGGACGCCTTCCTCTTCTCATGTATGTGCGGCCTCCGGTGGAGCGATATCAAGGCCCTGACGTGGGGCCGGATCAACACCTCCGGCGAGACCTGGCAGGTGGAAACGAGGATGCAGAAGACGCAGCGCCTGCTCTACCTCCCTTTGAGCGACGAGGCGCGGAAATTCCTCCCCGAGAGGGGCGACAAGGGGCCGGAGGACCTGGTGTTTACCCTTCCCAGCTTCCAGACCACCAACAAGGACGTAAAGAAGTGGGCGCAGCGTGCTGGCATCACGAAGGACGTCACCTTCCACTGCGCGCGCCACACCTTCGCCACGCTCATGCTCACGCTCGGGGCGGACCTCTACACCACCAGCAAGCTGCTCGGGCACAGCGATATCAAGGTGACGCAGGTCTACGCCGCCATCATCGACAAGAAGAAGCAGGACGCCGTGAACCTCACCAGCGGCCTCTTCACCCTCTAACCTTCCGCGCCATGGGACTGCTCAAAGAATATGAGGACCTGCCGGTGGAGTGGAAGCTGGCACCTGAAAAGCACCTCGAGGAAATCTTCCGCCGCGTAGACGACTATATCCAGGAAGCCGATATCTTCTACCTCGACGAGCCCGGGAGGGCCGTCCGCGAGGCCGTCCTGGACCTCCGCGACCTCGCCCAGGCGAGAGCGGCGCTGCGGGAGGATCTCGCCTATCTGGACACGCGCCTCTCCCCGTGGGAGGCCTTCGACGCACAACCGACGCCAGAGCAGGCGGCGGAGTGGGAGATACGGCAGCAGGAAGACCGCGCGAAGGTGATCGCGCAGAGGAAGACCCTCCGGCTCTTCTTCATCTTCGCCTGCCGGATCTACCGCCAGGTGGGCACCCGGCCCTCCGGTGGCGAGGTCTCCCGCCTGAAGAGACTGGAGCTCACCGACGGCATGAAGAAGGCCCTGGACGAGGTGAAGCGACCGGCGCGCACGTCCTTCGACGACCGCGGACGCCTCCCCGGCGGGACCGTCTCCGCCATCTATTCCGGACTGGCCTCCGCTGGCCTCATTTCCGGCCCTCTGGAGACCTTCCGGAAGCATTTCGACCTGGAACCCTTCCGGGACGGCGCGGACTTCCTGCAGCCTCCGCTGGAGCCCCTGACGTGGACCGGCGGGCCCGCCCTGCTCGGTTATTTCATCTGGCGCTACTGGAAGCAGCTCCCGGAGAAGAACGCCCTCCGGAACTACGCCGTCCCAGTGCTCAACGCCTTCTCCATCCCGGAGCCCCAGCGCCGGAGCGTGCGGCGCCTGCTCTCCCTGCTCAACGAGGGAAAGCAGAAGACCGTCCGCGGGGCGGCAGCCATCGACCGGATTTTCGACGGCCTCCAGGGCACCGGCGAGACCTCCGCGAAATAGTGGAGGCGAGGACCGCCGCCACACCTCCGGAGCCTCCGCCGGTCTCCCGGCGCGGACTTCATCCAGACAACAAACAAACCCAATAAAATACAGCATCATGGAAACACCTACCACCACCCCCATCACCTCCACCACGGCCCCCGTCATCACCTCCGACGCCCCCGTGATTAGCCCCATCACGGCCAACCTGCTGGCCGCTCTCCGCAGCCTCGAGGCCGCCGTGGATTACTACTACAGCGCCGTGACCGCCTTCCGCAATCCGAGCGACGCCGACTGGCCCGTGCGGGAACTGACCCCCGAAGAGACCGAAGCCTTCGACGCCGTCCGCGACCTCATCGAGAAGCAGATCCACCAGCGCCTCGTCCTTTGGGCGAACACCACGGGACCGGCTCCCGAGCTCTGACCGTGGAGGCCCCGGCAGGGGGCGCAGCCTGCCACCAGAGCGACGATCCCGACGCGGACGGCCACCAGGCCCATGCGCCGGGACCGCTGCGTCTACGGGCTTTTTTGTCCGCTGTGGAGGTCGCTTCCATCCGGACGTGGTGGTGGCTTCCATCCAGGTGTGGAGGCCGTCTTCATCCAGGCGTGGAGGTGTGCGGCGTGGAGGTGGCCGGTGGAGGCGTGCGCCCTCGTCTCCGGCCTCGGGAAGCATAACCGCCTGACACAATGAAGGATAGCCTCCGGGCGCGTGGAGGCCGACACACATAAAGAACTGAAGGCACAGTTTTATGTGTGTATAAGTATTTGACTTACAATTAGTTATGTTGTTATATTTGCACAAAAATTGACAGCATAACTATGGCAAACGACATGAAAACGGGGCAGAACCACCTCAACGCGACGGAAGCCGCTGCCTTCCTGGGCTTCAAGAAGAGCTACCTCTACCACCTGACGAGCACCAAGCAGATTCCCTTCATCAAGTACGGCGGGCGCCTCATCCTCTTCGAGCGCACGGCGCTGGAGAACTGGAAGCAGGCCAGGATGCAGTCCGTCCCCACGGCAGCAGAGACCGACTCCGCCGCCGCCATGTATTGCGCCGCTAATCCCCGGTAGCCATGGAGCGGTACGCCGTATATGTAGGTGGATCCCGGAGGGACACCACCTGGAGGCGGAGGGAGTGGGACTGGCCCACCTTCGCCTCGATGCTCGGGGAGTGCAGGCGCACCAGCGAGACCGTCGCCCAGTACAAGGCCATGACGAAGCCCCAGCGGGCTGACGTGAAGGACGTCGGCGGCTTCGTGGGAGGCGTGCTCTCGCAGGGGCGCCGGAAGGCGGACTCCGTGACGGGCCGCTCCCTCATCACGCTGGATATCGACTTCGGCAGGAAGGACACGCCCGAGCTGGTGAAGGAACGGCTCGCGGGGACGGCCTGGTGCATCTATTCCACGCACAGCCACACGCCGGAGGCCCCGCGCTTCCGCCTGGTGATCCCGCTCTCCAGGGAGGTCTCTCCGGACGAATACGAACCCATCGCCCGGAAGGTGGCCGACGATATCGGGCTGGAGCTCTTCGACCGCTCCACCTTCGAGCCCTCACGCCTTATGTACTGGCCTTCCGCGCCGAGGGACGGGGAGTTTATCCACCAGACCGGGGAGGGCGCTCCGCTGGACGCGGACGAGGCCCTCGCGTCTTATTCCGACTGGACGGACGCGACGCAGTGGCCGGAGGGGGACGGCTTCGAGCAGCCGGTCCTGCCGGTGAAGCACGGCCCCAAGCAGGAAGACCCTACCGAGAAGCCGGGGGTGATCGGCGCCTTCTGCCGGAGCTACGGCATCACCGCGGCGATCGAGGCCTTCCTTCCGGAGGTGTACGTCCCCACTGCCCACCCGGACCGCTGGACCTACGCCCAGGGCACCACCACCGGCGGGCTCGTCGTCTATGGCGACAAATGGGCCTACTCCCACCACGGCACCGACCCCTGCTGCGGGCGTCTCTGCAACGCCTTCGACCTGGTGCGCCTCCACCTCTACGGCAAGCTGGACAAGAAGGCCGACCCGGACGCGCCGGTGGCAACCTTCCCCAGCTTCAAGGCGATGGAGAAGAGGGCGAAGGAGGACAGCCGCGTGCTCTCCGAAATGGCGGACACGCGTCTCCGGGAGGCGGCGGAGGACTTCGCCGGACTGCTGGAGGACGACCGGGACCTTATGAAGCAGGCGCTCATCTTCGCGGAGAAGCGGGGAAACAAGGGCGAGCTGTCGGTGTATATGGCGCTGCTGAAGGTGGACCCTCTGGTGAAGAAGACCGTCCGCTATAACGAAATGTCCGGACGCGTCGAGCTCATCGAGGACACCCCCTGGAGGAAGCGGATCATCCCCGACAAGGGGGACAGCTTCGAGTGGGAGGACACCGACGACACCAACCTGCTGGTGTATATGGAAGAGCGCTACAAGATCAGGGGAAGCAAGAAGGCCGACCTCCAGGCGGCGCTGGAGGCGGTGGCCGCCTTCGACTACGGCTTCCATCCGCTGAAGGACTACCTCGACGGGGTGAAGTGGGACGGGAAGCCGCGCCTCGACACCCTGCTGGTGGACTACCTGGGCGCGAAGGACACGCCCGTCGCCAGGGCCATGACGCGGAAACACTTCACCGCCGCCGTCGCCCGCGTAATGAGGCCCGGGTGCAAGTACGACTACGTCCTGACGCTCATCGGCCCCGAGGGCATCGGGAAGTCCTCCCTCATCCGGGTGATGGCGAAGAGAAACCGCTGGTTTTCGGACAGCCTGACGAGCATCGAGGGGAAGGAGGCGATGGACCTTATCAGGGGCCGGTGGCTCATCGAAATGGGCGAGCTGCTGAACTACAAGAAGGCGACGTCCGAGGCCTACAAGGCCTTTATCTCGAAGCAGGACGACAAATATAGGAGACCCTACGACCGGCACCAGACGACCGTCTTCCGGCAGTGCGTCGTCTTCGCTACGACCAACGAGGGCACCGTCCGGAAGGGCAGCACCGGAAAC
>JAEEGH010015837.1_pt1 | contig 16305 bp, 15 predicted proteins | sample 9134181 | NCBI WGS metagenome assembly JAEEGH01 (sample SAMN16246544, study PRJNA631951) | gut metagenome | biome: gut microbiome; feature: rumen; material: DP-attached | host: Bos | place: Iran: Karaj | collected 2018-10
GTATGTGGCGAAAAATACCTCTCACGGAGCGGACTGTGCGAGCGAAGCGAGTGCGGGTAGCGGAGTGCGATCCTTCTCAAATCGCAACCCAGCGAAGCGGATGCGATTTGATTTATTTCAGCTGATGCACTTCGCCGGTGGCCTTGGTGCGCCAGCGGGGCTTCAGGGGCAGGGGCCAGTTGAATTCCATGGCCCCGGGGGTGGGACAGTCGGTGGCGCAGCAGCCGCAGTACCAGCATTCCTCCGGATGCAGGAGGATGGGGGGCTTGCCCTTGACCGGATTGGGGATGAACACGTCGATCTGGCAGGTCTCCACGCAGGTGTTGCAGCCGACGCACTTGTCGGGATTGATGCGCACAGGCACGCTGGGAGTCTGCACATTGGGGATGGCATACACTTTCTTTTCCATCTGTTAAGTCCTCCTTCCTCAGTTTTCCGGCTTCCACACGCCGGTGTAATCCTGATTGTGGGCCTCGTACTGCTCCTTCATGTTGCCCCAGAAGCGGATGGGCAGGCGCTCGAATTTGGTCTCTCCGTTCTCCTGGCGGAGCAGGAGGTAGTTCTTCTCCTCCTCGGGATCGCCGTTGGGATAATCCAGGCGCTTCACGCCCAGCTTGGCGCTGGTGAGGCGCCGCTCCTTCATGGCCTGAATGATGATCTTCGCATGCTCGATCATGCTCAGATCCTCCAGGGAGCGCATGAGCTTGTGGGGGTCCAGGGCATAGAGCTGCGGCACCGCGTTCTCCTCGATGCGCTTGATCTCCTCCAGGGCCAGGTCGTAGAGCTTCTCGCTGCGGTAAGCGCCCACATAATACTGCATGACGCGGCTGAGGCCGTTGTGCAGTTCCTTCCATTCGATGCCGCCGGTGCGCTTGGTGGGAGCAAGGACCCGCTCCTTCTCCTGATCGATCTGCTCCCGGCTCACCTTTCCGGCTCCCGTCCCCTTGGCGTAGGCGGCGGCCTTGCGCCCCGCATAGCGCCCGGTGGCGGCGGCATAGCTGTGGTCCTCGGGAGAGAAGGTGGCGGTGCCCGCCGCATAGAGCCCGTCCAGGCTGGATTTCAGGTCCCAGTCGACGAGGATGCCGCCGCCGCGGGCAGCGTCCCGGAAATTCTCGTTGGGCTGCAGCTCCTGGAAACTGTAGTCCATGATCTGATCCTTGGTGGGATCGAAGCCACCCTCGGTCATGGTCTTGACCATGATCTTGGTGGTGGATTCCTCATTGAGCATCAGGTTCCAGGTGGCGTTGGATTCCTCCTTCTTCATGCCGGCGAAATCCCCGTAGAAGGGCAGCTCGAATTCCCCGCTTTCGATGCCCTCCTGGACGCGGTCCTTCATGGGGCCGGCGTAGGTGAACATGGCCCCGCCGTCGGCCCAGCTCTGGGTGGGCACGGGCAGCACCTTGTTGTTGGCGTCCACCAGGGGAACATTCTCATAGCTGGCGTCGCTGCCGCCGGTGTACCACTTGTGCTTGAGGCCCGTGGCGATGCGGTAGGGGTTGGAGCCCTCCATCATGGTGAGCTTCGCCCCGGCGCGGAAGGCCATGGTGGAGCTGTCGCCGCTCTCATTGCGGGAGAACATGGAGGAATAGCCGCCGTGCTCCATATCCATCATCCAGAGGCTGCCGGAGCCGGCGGTGGCCATAACGGTGGCCTTGGCCTTGACGATGATGAATTCGCCGGTGCGGGCGTTGATGCCCGTGGCCCCCACGACGCGCTTGCCCTGGACCCCGTCCTCGTTGAGGAGGCTGGTGGCCATGACCCGGTCCAGCACCTTGACGCCCTGCTTGAGGCATTCCTTTTTCAGGATGGGCTTGAAGGTGCTGCCCCAGATGCGCAGCGTCATGTTATAGCGGTTCTCCGGGGGATTGAAGCCCGGCTGGTCCCAGCCCGGCTGGGCCAGGTAGCCCGCGTGGCGGGTGTAGCGGGGGGATACCATAAACTTCGTCTTGTCGTCCCGGCCCTCCGCGCCCACGAACTCATCGTCCGTGTCCCGGATCTTGCCGCCCATCTGCTCCATCTCCAGCAGGGTATCGAAGTCCTCGCGGCACTGGATCTGGATGCCGATGCCGTTGGAGAAATCCCCCAGGGCCTCCATCTCCTGAATGGCCCAGTCGTCGGGGGCCATGCGGCTGAGGGGGTTGCCGGGGACATTGCACCAGTGGTCGCAGCCGGGGCCGCCGGAGCCGGAGCGTTTCACATCGCCCTTCTCCATGAGGACCACCTTCGCCCCGTGCCGCGCCGCGGTGATGGCGGCCCAGCAGCCGGCGATGCCGCCGCCCAGCACCAGCACGTCGGCTTCCATCTCCGTCTCCTCACCGAATTTGATGGGATAGGGCCATTCCGGCGGCGTGCCGGTCTCGTTCAGGTAATCATGCCAGGTTCCCATTGTTCGACCTCCTTCGTCAGTATCTTAAAAGCTTTTCTGAAAAGATTATAGCATAGAAGTTATCCCATTTTAAGGGGGGAAGGGAAGAATATTTGCGAAAAGTTCAGGGGTTTTGCATTTTCCGGTCCAGGTCCGCCAGAATGCCGCCGAATTCGGCGTAGTAGGCTTCCCTGCTCGTATGGCCGTGGAGCTCCAGGGGCATTTCCTTCAGGTTCGTCAGCACCGTGGGCGTCCACTGGTAGGGCACGGAGACCACCACCGTGTCGCTGGGCCAGAGCTGCCGCCCGTGGGGGCCGTGGATGAAGGCCGGCACCACGAAATTGATCTTCCCCGTCATATAGGGATAGACCAGGAACCAGCTGCAGCCCATGACGGGGGTGGATTCGGAGTGGTAGCCCTCCCCGGTGGAGTAGGCTGCCGCCCGCAGCACCGGCTCCAGCTGGGCGGCGGTGCCGGTGAAGACCAGCACGTCCGGCGCCTTCTTCAGCTGCTTGTAGGGGACGAAGGAGACGTAGTTCACCGAGCCGCAGGGCAGCCTTTTCACGCTGTAATAGAGCCTTGCGTTGCACCTTGCCTCGTCGAAGACCCCCAGCCGCGGCCCGATCTGCCCGCTCTCCGCGGAGGGCGGGAAGGAATCCATCCCCACCATGATCTTGCCCACGCAGGTCTCCTTGTTCTTGTCGGAGAAATAAAAGGGCTTTTCCGTCTCCTGGGCATAGCGAAGGATCTCGCAGAGGGATTTTTCGATGCTCTCGTCCAGCGGCTCGATCCCCTCCGGCCGGAAAAGGTCATAAAAGACGCCGATGGGGGGCAATTCCAGCCCCAGCTTGTCGATCACGCGGTAATCCAGTTCCATGGCGAAGGCTCCTTTCGTGTTTTCCCCCATTGTACCGCGCTTTTGCCTCCCCGTCAAAACAAAGAACGCGGAAGGCCCCCTTTTCGGGACCTTCCGCGTGATGATATCTGATTTCGACCTCAGAGCAGGGGAATATCTGCCACAGGGGCCTCGCACAGGCAGACCGCCTGCCGGGGATCGCGGGGCGCGGACATAAAGCGCCGGTACACGTCCTTCCGCCACTTCCGCGACAACAGGAACCAGACCACGACGACGATCAAAGCCACGATGATGACAATGATCGCGATGGTCTTCTCCTTCTTGGGCGTCATTTTATGGGCGGTCCGGTCCTCCTCGAACATCCCGTGGTAGGTCTTCTTTACCTCCTTCGGCTCGTCGTCGAACATGCCGCCGCTTTTCCTGTCGTCTCCCGCCATCTCCCATGTCCTCCCCTCTTTGTTTGGATGTATTATAACCGGAAATATCCGATGTGTCAAACAACCAACAGTTGACACCGGGAGTTCCACAGTTGATGCCCGGAAAAACGCCTTGTCCTGTTGTCCTGCGGCGGGAATTCCGGTATAATGGAAGCACAAAGGAGGACTTGTCATGTCTTATAAGGTGCTTGTGATCGGCGGCAGTTATTTCCTGGGGCGCATTTTCTGCACTCTGGCCTCCCGCACCGGGGAATTCGAGCTTACGCTGATCAACCGTGGCCGCTACCCCATGACCCATCTGCCGGGGCTGCGGGAATTCCGCTGCGACCGGCATGATCCCGTCGGCCTCTCTCAGCTTCCGAAAGCGGACTACGACGCCGTCGTGGACCTGTGCGCCTACAGTCCCGGCGATATCGCTTCCCTCCTTGCAAACCTGCCGGGAAAAGCGAAGCGCTATATCCTCGTCAGCACGGCGGACGTCTATGCCCGCTCCCCCGATGTAAAAACGGAGGACTCCCCGCTGATGGAAGCGCCCGGCTCCGGCGCGGCGGCGGAATACACCTGGAACAAGCGGCTGCTGGAAGCGGAGCTCGCCGTGAGCTGCGCAGGCCGAAGCATGGAAACCGTCATCCTCCGCCCGGCCTTTATTTACGGGCCCTACAACTACGCCCCCAGGGAATCCTGGTACATCGAAAAAGCGGTGAAGGGGGAGCCGCTGCCCGTTCCCTCCGACGCCGAAGGACGCTTCCAGACGGTCTATGTGAAGGACGCGGCGGAGGCGATCATGGAATGCGTCCGCCAAAGCGCCGCCGCAGGCCGGGCCTTCAACCTGGCCGCCCCGGAGGTGCTGGATTACCCTGGCTTCATCGAGACGCTGAGGCTTGTCAGCGACCGGCCCTTTACCACCCGCAGCCTGACGGTGGAGGAATCCCTCCGGGAAGGGGTCCCCCTTCCCTTCCCCCTGACGGCGGAGGAAAGCGAGCTCTTTTCCGGGGAAAGGATCACCCGCCTGCTGGGAGTGCGTTACACGCCCTTCAAAGACGGGATGGAGAAGACCTTCCGCGCCTTCCGCAGCGTGTACGAATAGATTTCAACAGGGAAAAACGCTCCGTCCGGGCGGTTGGAACGCCGCAGACGGAGCGTTTTCGTTTTTCAGAGCCGGATCATTTCCCGTGGGTGCCCCAGACGACCCGGACGCCCTTATCCCGGAAGGCCTTGACCATTTTCAGCATGCCAGGACATCCCTCCGCCTCCGTCTTCCCGGCGCAGATGCCGATATGGAGGATCTCGGTGCCCTCCTGCACCAGGCGCTCCAGCTTCTCCGTGAAGCCGGGGTCCTCCATGGGGTCGGCGTCCTTGACGCAGCTGGAGCAGCGCATGAAGGCCGTCAGCTCCAGCTCCTCCCCCGCGTAGGGGGCGAAGGAGCGGATGCGCTGATTGAACGCGCTGAGGCAGGCGCAGCCCGCGCAGACCTTATTGGAATTCAGACAGGACAGGATGGCGATCTTTTTCATTTGCTTCTCCTCCTTTTCTTTCGGGGACTTCTTCTTCCGCCAGCACGCCCGCCCGGATATGGATGATCCGGTGACAGACCTGCTCCGCCAGGCTGGTGCTGTGGGTGATGAACAGATAGCTGGTGCCGTGCTCCTCCCGGTAACGTCGAAGGAAGTCCACGATCTGGGCCTGGGTGATCACGTCCAGCATGCTGGTGGGCTCGTCCAGAAGAATGACCTCCGGCTCCATGACCAGTATCCTCGCCAGGGCGGCCCGCTGCAGCTCGCCGCCGGAAAGGGCGCCGGGACGCCGCTCCAGGTGCTCCGGATAGAGACCGAAGCGGCTGATGCACTCTGCCAGCGCCTCGTCGGAAACGGGCTTTCCCCGCAGACGGAAGGGCTCCGACAGGCTCTGCCGCAGGGTCAGCTGGGGATTGAAGGAGACCTCCGGATGCTGAAAGAGGATCTGGATCTTCTGCCGGGGCACGCCCTTGAAGGGGAACGGAAGGGGCTGCCCCCGGTACAGGATGGTCCCCTCGTCGGGGCGGATCAGGCCCACCAGCATCTGCCCCAGGGTGGATTTTCCGCTGCCGCTTTCCCCCAGCAGGCCCAGGGTCTCCCCCGCGCAGAGGGACAGGGAAGCTTTATCCACGGCGGTAAAGCTGCGCTTCCCTTCTTCCCTGCTGCGGAAGCGCTTGGTGAGGCCGCGGGCCTCCAGGATCACATCACGCATATTGCCAGCACCTCACCTGATGCCCGCCCAGGTCGAACAGGGGGGGCGTTTCCCTGCATTTTTCGCTGCAGCGGTCACAGCGCAGGGCATATTTGCAGCCGGCCGTTCCCGCGTCGCTGTGGGCGGGGGCGTAGCCGGGGCGGAAATGCAGGCCGTTTTCCGGCATGGCCGCCAGCATGTCCCGCGTGTAGGGGTGCAGAGGATTACGGAACAGCTCCTCCGTCGAAGCGGCCTCCACCTGGTTGGCCGCATACATGACCGAAACGCGGCTGGACACGCTGCGGGCAAAGCCCAGGTCGTGGGTCACGCATACCAGCGTTTTCCCCTCCAGGGCGTTGAAGGCCTCCGCCGTCAGCTTCACCCGGGTCTCATCCAGGCCCTTGGTGGGCTCGTCGGCAAAGAGGACCTCCGCGCCGGCGCTGATGCCCATGGCGATCAGGGCCCGCTGCCGCATCCCGCCGCTGTAGGTGAAGGGATACTGCTTCGCGATGGTCTCCTCCCGGTCCAGGCGGAAGCTTTTGAGCAGCTCCACCGCCCTCGATTCGGCTTCCTTCCGCTTCATGCCCCGGTGGGCGATCATGGGCTCCGCCACCTGGAAGCCCACCTTCAGCAGAGGATTCATGCCGTTGCCGGAGCCCTGGGGCACATAGGAGATCCGGCTGCCCCGGATGGCGTCCAGCTGCTTTTCCGTCAGGGCGAACAGGTCCTTGTCCCGGTAGAACGCTTTCCCGCTGACCTTGGCGGTGGGGCTCAGCAGCCGCAGGATCGCCAGGAGCAGGATGCTCTTGCCGCTGCCCGTCTCCCCGATGATGCAGAGCCGGTCCCCGGCGCGCACCTCCAGAGAGACATGCTCCACGGCCTGAACGAAGTTTTTCCCTTCAAAGCTGACGGAGAGGTCCTCCACCCGCAGAAGGATCTCGTGCGTTTCCTCCATCTTCGGCCACCCCCTAGTCTTTCTTCTGCTGCCCGTAGTAGCCCACGAGCATAAAGCCCATCACGGCGATGCAGATGCAGATGATCGGCGGCAGATACCACCAGACCTGGCCCCGGAGGATGCTGTTGCGGAAAAAGGCGAAATGCAGGATATTGCCCCAGCTCTTCTGCCCGTAGGTGCCCAGGCCCAGGAAGCTCAGGCCCGATTCCGTCATCATGGCGCCGGAGACCGAAAGGGCCATGCGGGTCAGCAGGATATCCTTGAGATTGGGCAGCACATGCTTGAAAAGAATGACCGGCGTACGGACGCCCAGGGTCTTTTCGATCTTGATATAGGGGAGCTGGCAGATCTGGCGGACCCGGGAGCGGAGGATGCGGGCGGTGCCCGTCCAGGCGGTGATGCTGATGGCCAGCACCAGGCTGAACACGCCGCTTTTCAGATAGGCGATGAGCAGCAGCGTCAGGGGCAGAGAGGGCACGGCCATGGCGATATCCGTGACGGCGCAGATGACGCGGTCCGCCGCCCCGCCGTAGTACCCGGCGATGAGGGCGAAGACGGAACCCACAAAGGTGACGATCAGGGCGGAAAAGATGCCCAGGAACAGGGAGACCCGGACGCCGTAGATCATTTCGCTGAAAATATCCTGCCCCAGATCGTTGGTGCCCAGAAGATGCTCGGCGCTGGGCTTCTGATAGGCCACGCCCAGGGCGGAGGGGTCGTAGGGCGAGATCAGGTCCGCAAACAGGGCCACCAGGACGAAAAAGGCGATGATGATCAGCCCTGCCAGCATGGCCTTGTTGTGCCGCAGCTTAGTCATCCGTCCCCACCTCCCTTCGGATGCGGGGATCGATGGCCGCATTGACGATGTCCCCCAGGAGATTCGACAGCACCACACACACCGCCGACAGCAGGAAGCAGAACTGCGCCGTGGCGAAATCCCGGTTGGAGACGGCGGTGTACATCATCTGCCCCATCCCCTTCCAGCCGAAGACCACCTCCACGATCATGGAGCCGGAGAGCAGGCTGCCCAGCTGCATGCACAGCGAGGTGGAATAGGGCACCATGGCGTTTTTCAGCACATGGCGGAACAGCACCTTCCGCCGCCCGATGCCCTTGCTTCTGGCGGTCAGCACATATTCCTCCGAGCGGATCTGGCTCACGGTGCTCTTCATCAGCATGAAATCCCCGGAGGTGCGGAAGACGATGAGGATGAACAGCGGCAGCGCCATGTGGCGGAGGATGCTGGCGGTGCGCGCCGCGCCCTCCAGGCCCGGCGAGACCATGCCGTTGATGGGCACCCATTTCAGCTTGTAGGCCAAGAGGATCAGCAGGAGCAGGCTGAGGCAGTTGGAGGGGATCGTGTTCAGCACCAGGAAAACGGGCGTGGTGATGCGGTCGAAGCGCCCGCCGGGATGGATGCCCGCATGGATGCCGAGCACCGCCCCCAGGAAGCAGGCGACCACCAGCGTGGGGACGGAAAGGCGCAGGGTCCACTTGGCGGCGCTGGCGAAGTTTTCCAGCACCGGTTTGTGATTGGAATAGGACTCTCCGAAATCCAGGGTCAGGACGCTTTTCATATAGCGGGCGTACTGGGTGCCCAGGTCGTCGTTGAGGCCGTATTTCTCGATGAGCATTTCCAGATAAGCCGGATCGTTGTCCATCAGATAGTAATACTCCTCCTCGCCGATGAGGAAGATGATGGGATCGCCGGGCATGGTATGGACCAGCGTGAAGCTGATGGTGATGATCAGCCAGATGGTGAGGACGGCGATCACCACTTTTTTGGTCACATGCAGAAGCAAGGCATCTACCTCCAGGCTTCCGGGCAGCCCGGCAGGAGACCGGGCTGCCCGGATCGGGACTGATTACTTCGCGGTGATGCGGAACCAGGTTTCGGAATTGATGACGCCCCAGCTCTTCCAGTTGCCCCAATTCTCGATCTTATCGGTGCGGAAGGGGAAGAAGGAGGTCTGCCAGGCGAAGGTCAGGGCGAACATTTCCTCGTCCGCCAGGTGCTGCAGCTTCCGGCTGTTTTCCAGATAGGCCTCGTCGTTGATGGCCTCGGTCATGGCGTAATACCAGTCCTTCAGCTCCTGGCTGTGATAGGATCCCCAGTGCCAGCCGCTGTCGCCCTCGCGCAGCTCCGCCAGCATATAGCGGAAGGGCGTGGAATAGGACATGCCGGAGGTGCAGAAGGTGATGGAGATATCGTAATCCTCCTTGGTGACCTTATCCTCCCAGATCTCGCTGTTGGTGATGGCTTCCTCGTCGATGTGGCAGTTGACGCCCACGCCCTTCAGGGAGGCGACCACCGTCTCGCCCAGGCGGGAGCGGACCTCCATATTGGAGCTGTACTGGGGGATGACGCTCAGGTCGATGGCGCTGCCGTCGGGGGCTTCCCGCCAGCCGTCGCCGTCGGTGTCCTTGTAGCCCGCGGCCTCCAGCATGCTCTTTGCGGTCTCGGGATTGTACTCCAGCATGCCGATGGAGCCGTCAAAGCCCTTGATGGAGGGATTCAGCACGCCCCGGTTGGCGGGCTGGCCGTAGACGCCGTTGATGGTGGCGGCGGCGGTGGGATAGTCGATGGCGTAGGCGATGGCCTGGCGGAAGTTCACGTCGTCGCCGGGGGCGCGGCTGCAGCCGAAGAGCATCTGATAGCTGCCGGCGAAGGGGCTCTCGCCCAGGTCCAGATCGGGCATGCCGGCGAAGGTGTCGATCAGGGTCGCGTCGATGGGGCTGGCATAGGTGTAGTAGGCGTCGCATTCCCCGTTGGCCATGGCCATCATGAGAGAGGCCTGGTCGGCGTAGGACTGGACGGTGACCTTGTCCACGGTGATCTCGCCCAGGAAATCATTCTCGGGCACGACCTCGTAGACGGAGGTCTGGGAATCCAGGTCGTAGGACACCAGCTTGAAGGGGCCGCAGCCGATGGCGGCCTCGGGACCGGTCACGTTGGAGTAGTCCGTCACGCCCTCCCAGATATGCTTGGCATAGACGCAGGAGGTGTTCATGACGGAGGTGTTCATCCAGTAGTACACATCCGGGTGGGAGAAGGTGAGGCGGCCCACGTTGTCCCCCAGGATCTCGATCTTGGTCAGGTTGGAGAGGCTGCCGACCTTCTTGACGTCCCGCATGTATTCGAAGGAGAAGACGATGTCGTCGGCGGTGACGGGCTGGCCGTCGTGCCAGATCGCGCCTTCATGCCAGGTGAAGTCCAGCACGGTGCCGTCGTCGGAAATCTCATAGCTCTTGCAGAAATAGGGCTGGATATCGCCGTTCTCATCCCGGTAGAAGAAGTTGCCCTGGGTCAGGCCGTTGTAATTCATGCGGCCGAAGGCGTCCTTCTGCCCGGTCATGTTGAAGGTGTTGTTGGCCGCCGTGGTGCCGACGATCAGGTTCGCCACATGCTTGGGGCCCGCCGGCGCAGGCTCAGCGGTGGGCGCGGGCGCCTGCGTGGGGGCAGGGGTTTCCTGGCCGCCGGAGGGCTGCTGCGTGGGCGCGGGGGCGGCGGTGTTCGTGCCGCCGGGGGCGGGGGTGGGGTTTGTCTTCGTTTCTCCCCCGCAGCCGGCAAAGAGGGCGAGGCAGAGAAGGAGAGCCAGGGTCAGCGCAAGGATCCTTTTCATGAAAAAACTCCTTTCTTTCCCAAATCAAACGGAAAGAAGGAGCCCTGGATGCAATCAGCCGAACGTGACCGGCCAAAAGGCCCTCACGCCGCACTTCACACGTCATCTCAAGACAGCCTAGCTCGGAGGCTTGCACTCAAGCATCCGGATGGAGCAGGTTTCATGACTTCGGGATCAAGCTCCCGTCCCCGCCTTCTCATGGTCTCCCACAATGGCGCCGATACGATTCCCGGATAAAAAAGCTTCAAGCTCCGTATCCGAGGATCGTATGGGGGACGGAATACCCGTTACATTGACCGGTTCGCTCAGGATTTGCACCTGATTCCCTCTTTCCCGGCGGCGCAGCCGCCGGACACTCGATCCGTTTGATTCAGTTTTCGGATTCCCATCTTGCATTTTACTCCATACCTCACGGGGCTTCAATTGTGCGATATGACTAATTATGCAGGGTTCCCCCGGAACTCTCCGTGAATATGCACAGTGACCGTATATTATCGGTAAACACACCCTTTACCAAACGGAAAGACCCGCAGGGCCGAGCCCTGCGGGTCTTTCCTTATGCAGACAATGAAAGGGGGAAGCGAACGATCAATGTCCCTCGCGGACGAGACGCTTCTCCAGCTCGTCGTCCAGCGGCAGGCCGGCAGCCTGGCGCAGCTTGTTGTCGTAGGCGATGATACCCCGGGGATTGAAGGCCCGGTTGCAGATGATGCAGATGACGGCCATGATGCCCACGAAGCCGAAGGCGTAGGCGTAGCCCAGGTTGGCGCCGATGGCGGCCACGATGAAGGGGAAGGCCGCGCCGATGATGGTGCCGATGGGGGGCGCGCCGGAGTAGACGCTGGGGAAGTCCTCACCGCGCCAGTACCGGACGATGGAGCTGAGGCCGAAGTTGGAGGAGGCGCCCATGAACAGGCCCAGCATCCAGGTGGCGGCCACCACGCAGTAGGTGTTGTTGATCAGGCCCAGGATGCCCGCCAGGAGCATGATGATGGAGGTGATGAACACCGCGGTGCGTACGCCGAACTTGGTGTCCAGCACGCCCAGGAGCCAGCTGCCGAAGCAGGCGAAGATGGCCAGGCCGAAGAGAACGGCGTTGTAGCCGTCCGCCATGAGCACGAAGCCGGGGATGGCCAGGGCCTTCAGCTCCTCGTTGTGGCTCTGGAGGATGGGCATGATCTGCACCATGAAGGCCATGGCGCAGCTCAGCAGCAGGGAGTTGGGAATGGCCTGGAGCCACCAGTCCTTGCAGCCCCAGATCTTGCTGCGCTTCCACACGCTCTTGGCCCGGAGCTCCTGCTCACGGATGAGCATCTGCTGGGCCATTTCGGGGGTGAAGGAGCGGTCGTTATCCCGGTAGGCGCCGCACTGCTCGGGGAAGTCCTTCAGGAAAATGCCGCAGAGGATGATGCCCAGGAGGGAGATGCCCCAGTAGGGCGCGAAGGAGATGATGCTGGCCCGGACCACGGCCTTGGAGGTGGCGATGCCCTGAGCGACCTCGGGGCTGTACTGGCCGGTGGCCATGAGGGCGCCCATCTGCGCCTCCATCTGGCCGCCGAAGATGCCGAAGAACTGGGTGGCGAACAGGCTCAGGCAGATGCCGGTGACGATGGGGAAGGCCATGGTCACGATGCCCATGACCGTGCCCTTGCGCCGGGGGAACCAGTTGCCGATGAGCAGGGTGACGAAGAAGCAGCCCCAGAGCTGGGTGGTGATGAGGGTCAGCACGAAGAACACGCACCAGAGACCGCTCTGAGAGGGAGGAATGATGCAGAGGCAGGCGCAGACGATCAGGGCCACAAAGCCGATGTACATGCCCACGCGCTTGACGCTCTTCATCTTGCCGATGCGGGGGGAGATGACGAAATAGGTGATGACATAGCCCAGCAGAGAGCCGATCAGGTTCATGAAGGTCAGCCGCGTGGTGCCTCCGTAGAAGCTGCTCAGGATGTTCTGCGGGAAGTTGGTGAACGCGGTGTACCCGGCATAGGCCAGGATCTGATAGATCATCAGGATCGAGCCGCGTCCGCCGAATCCGAGGCGTTGCTTGTTGTCCATTTCCACTTCTCCTTTTACGTATTTTGCTTTAACCGATATACATTATTGTAAAAATTGCGCGGCTTGTCAATCCCATTCCGCAAAAAGGTGCATAAAACTTTGTAACATTAAATATGCAGGTAAAAGTATTTAATTGCGGCGCATATTTGCGAGAAATTTGTCATTACTCCGCAGTTACCGCGTAACCGCCGCCCCATCTGGGGAGCCGGAAGAAAGGGGAAAGCGGGCAAAAACCTGCATATTGCCCCCGGGTATGCATTTCCCGGCGGTCTCCCCCGGCGGCGGAGCATATCCCCCGACGGGGGATGCAAAGCCCGCGGATCTGTGGTATACTGCAGAAAAAACTACGGGAGGGATGGGTAATGAGACGGATGCGCATGAGGCGCCTGACCCATGAGGGCCACGATCACGGGCCGGACCGGGCGGCCGGTCCTGCCTCCGGCGGCCATACCCACAGCCACCAGCACACGAAGCAGGTGCTGAACCGGCTCAGCCGCATCACCGGCCACCTGAACGCGGTGAAGACCATGGTGGAAACGGGCCGGGACTGCTCGGAGGTCCTGGTGCAGCTGGCGGCGGTCCAGTCCGCCCTGAACGGGGTCTGCCAGGTGATCCTGGAGGACCATATCGACCACTGCATCGTGGACGCGGTGAAGACCGGGGACATGGAGGCCATCGAGGAGCTGAACAAGGCCATCAGGACCATCATCCGGAAATAGGGCCGGCGGCGCGCCGTCCCGCCTTCGGCACATGGCCGGGGGCGGGGCGGCTTTCTCTGCCCTTCGGTTTTATTTTACAAACCGGGTCGGCGGTGCTACAATAGAAGTAAAGGATATCTGGATCTCATTTCGGAAAGGATGATCGGCTTTGAATATCCGGCGGCGCGCAGCCTCCCTGCTGCTGATCCCGGCGCTGCTGCTCCTCCTGTTCCCCGCCCTTGTCACCCCCTCCGCCGGGGCGGAGACCGTCGCCCGGGTGGACGTGCAGGGCTTTCTGCCGCCCTCCGGCGGGGAAACGCCCCCGCAGGTCACGGTCTCCCCGTCGGCGCGGTATACCCTCGCCAAAGCGGAGTGGTACGTCGCCACGGGGACTCACCGGCTGATGACCGAGGGGGAGGCCTTCAAGGCGGGGGAGACCTACTATCTGCGGGTGGAGCTGGAAACGCAGCCGGGGTATACCTTCACCACGTATATCGAGGATATGGAGAGCATCACCCTCTCCGGCAGCAGCGAATATGTGGATATGTCCTTCACCAAGCTGGCGAGCTCCGGCAGGATGGTCCTGTACAGCACGGACCTCGTCTGCCGGGAGCAGGAGATCATCACGGCGGTGGACATCACCGGGTTCACGCCGCCCGCGGCGGGGTTCCATCCCCGGTACGGCGCCCAGGACCCGGGCTCCCACTATGTTAAGGTGCAGAACTGGCGCGTCAGCGGGACCGACGCCTCCATGGACGCCTACGCCAGCGAGTTCCGGCAGGGGGAGAAGTATTATGTCCGGTACCGGCTGACGGCGGAGTACGGCTACCGGTTCCCCGAGTTCGCCGACTACTGCGAGAGCATTGCCGTCAACGGGGACCCCTCCCTGGTGAACGCCTCCCGGTGCCGGGTGGAGAGCGGGGGCAAGGTCTTGGTCGTGTACACCGCGGACGTCCCCGCCGCGGCGCCCCGGATCATCACCGACGTGGCCCTGAGCGGCTTCGTGCAGCCCTGGGTGGGGGAATACCCGTGGTACGGCCTGCGCATGACCGTCTCCCCGGACGCGCCCTATACCGTCAGGAACCAGTCCTGGTTTAACGTCACGGACGACGCGGACCTGGGCGCCAGCTATTATGAGGAGGGCAAGCTCTACAGCGCCCGGGTGAAGCTGGAGCCGGAATACGGCTGCGCCTTTCCGGAGGACCTGAGCGCCCTGCAGGTCACCCTCAACGGCGGCACGGAGTTCCTGAACGCCGGGGCCCTGCGGCTGGAGGGGAAGGATCTGCTGGTGTTCAGCAGGGACCTCCCCGCCCGGGCCCATCCCTGGAGCTTCGACCCGGAGGAGGGGATCACCGTCGGCCCGGTGCCCGAAGGCACCGCCGCAGTTGCCGCGGGCTACAGCACCTGGGGCCGCCTGCTGCAGGTCCGGGTGTTCCGGGGGCCGGAGCCCGCGCCGGTCCGGTTCACGGAGGAGGCGTACAGGGTGCGGGTGTTCCTGATAGACGCCGTGACCGGGGCGCCCCTGTGCACGCCGGACGACTATTGGATCTGGTGAGCGATCCCGGATACCGTATACTTATCTCATAAGGAGGGTCCAGCATGGCATCCAGCCAGAACTGTGAATACTGCGGCACAACCATGCGGTCGGATCAGCAGGTCTGTCCCGGCTGCGGCGCGCCGAATCCCAACTATGTTCCGGAAAAGGAGACCGGGCCCCGGCCCGGCGGTCCCTCCCGGGGAAAGCCGACTACCATTGAGGAGCTGAAGGCCTTCTGCGCGGAAAAGGGCATGCCCCTGCAGAAGATGCGCTTCTTCATCGGCACGGACGAGCGGAGCCCCCGGGCCTTCGGCATTTACCGGGACGGCAGTGACTTTGTGGTGTACAAGAACAAGGCGGACGGCACCCGGGCCCTGCGCTACCGGGGGCCGGACGAGGCCTTCGCCGTGAACGAGATCTATATGAAGCTGCTGGAGGAGCACCGGAAGCGGGCTGCGCCCCAGGCCCGGTCCTCCCCCCAGTATACCCGGAGCGGCGGCGGGTCCGGCGGCAAAAGGCCAAACAGAAGGATGTCCACCCTCATCGTCATCATCGCGCTGGTGGTCATCTTCGCCTTCAACGCCATCCAGAACCGCCTGGGGCACCGGGACGACGGGTATTACCGCATCGGCAGCGACCTGTTCTACCGCTACGGCACCTCCTGGTTCCTGGACAGCGGCAGCTCCTACGGCTGGTCCGAGGTGGACGGGTTCCCCTATGACGATCCGGATACCTATTACCAGGGCAGCGACTATGACTCCTCCTGGGGCTCCTCCGACTTCTCCGACTCCACCTATTGGGACGACCTCCACTCCTCCGATTCGGACAGCGACTGGGATTATGACGATTACGACTATGACAGCTGGGATTCGGGGGATACGGACTGGGATTCGGACTGGTGATCCCGGGCTGCGATCTGCCCTGATCTCAAGAAAAGCACAGCTTCGCCCGCCGTTCCCCGGAACGGCGGGCGAAATTTTGCTGCCCGGAAGGGGGAGAGAAGGGCTTATCCCGTCTCCCGCCGGGCCAGCCATACGTTATAGGCCACGATGCTCACCACCACCACCGCCGCCCCGGCAACGGCCAGGGGGCCGATCCGCTCCCGGCGGAACAAGGCCACCCACAGGGGGTTCAGCACCGGCTCCAGACCGGCGATGAGGCTGGCGGTCACCGGGGGCGTGCGCCCGATGCCCCAGGAAAAGAGGATATAGGCAAAGCCCACCTGCACGGCGCCCAGGGCCAGAACGGCCAGGAGGGTGGGGGCGGTGAAGTCCGTCTCCCGGAGGCACAGGGGGGTCAGCAGCACCCCCGCCGCAAGCTGGCCCAGGAAGCAGGAGGAGATGGCGTCCGCCCCCTTCCCGGCGTTCATCATGAACACCCCGGCATAGCAGACGCCGGAGAGGATGGCCACGGCGTTGCCTGCCAGGTTCCCCACCCGCAGGCCGTCCACAAAGAACAGGCAGACCCCCGCCAGCACCGCCCCGCAGGTCACCAGGTCCGCCCGCCCGGGCCGCACATGGCGGATCAGCGCCATTCCCAGGATCACGAAGACCGGGGCCGTGAACTGCAGC
>JAEEGH010015838.1_pt1 | contig 16305 bp, 18 predicted proteins | sample 9134181 | NCBI WGS metagenome assembly JAEEGH01 (sample SAMN16246544, study PRJNA631951) | gut metagenome | biome: gut microbiome; feature: rumen; material: DP-attached | host: Bos | place: Iran: Karaj | collected 2018-10
TTTTGAATATCATTTCCTTGATGCTGCCGGTACCGTAACCCACCAGTCCTCGCGTCAGCACATAAAAGCCAAACACCGCGGGAGAAGAAACGTCCTGCAGAAGGCCGAAGGCCAGACCGCAGGCAAGACCGGCCCGGGCACCGTAAAACAATCCCACACTATAAATAAAAAGCAAGGGCAAGTCGAAAAACAGATTGCCCCCAAAACACCCTAAAGAAGTCGTCTGCAACACCAGAACAACAAACGCAGCGGCAATCCATGACCACATTCTCATGGTTTGGCCTCCCCGGCTTCTTCCGCTATTTCTTTTTCGATACGCCGCTTAACATCTTCCTGTATAATAACAAACACCCTGTCCGGACGGCTGAGGTCGGCTGCCGGCTCGATCTGCACCAGTTTCTGCAGACCTGTAACATCTGCCTCTACACCTTTCACCGTACCAATAAACAAGCCTGCCGGATATTTTCCGCCAATGCCGCTGGTCACCAGCATATCGCCAGCCTGCACATCATCGTCCCGGCCAAAATATTCACCCTGCAACAGGGAACGGTTCGGCCCCTGACCCGTGAGCACACCTACGGCGCGGGATTCCCTGCGCAGCACCCTGATCCCGATGCGTGACCGGCTTGCGGAAATCAGCATAAAACGGCTGTAGTGACGGTAAACCTGATCCACCACGCCGGCCACCCCGTCGCTGGTAGTTACCACCATGCCGGCGAGCACCCCGTCAGCGCTGCCTTTATCCAAAAAGAAAAATTCATGCAGGTCCCCCAGGCTCACGCCAATCACCCGGGCAGGCAGCATCGTCAGTTCTTCCTTCTGCTGCCTGTAGCCTGCCATCGCCAGCAATTCCGTGTTTTCAGCCTCCAGCTTTTTCAGCCGGTACTCCGCGCTGCGAAGGGATTCCAGTTCCTTTTTCAGCCGGCTGTTCTCTTCCTGTAAGGTGGCATTCAGCCGCCGGTTTTCACGAAACGATACAACCTCGTCATTTATCCGGCGGACCGCCGCATTAACAGGCAGCAACACGGTGTTCACAACCGCGTTCACTAACGGGAAGCGCCACCGCTGATGCACAGCCAGTACCATGCAGGCGCACATCCCCAACACGGCCAGCACCGTCACAAACTGCTGCTTTTTCATAATCTACCATCCGGGGCATATAACTTACAGCTTGCTGCTGGAAGCCATAAAGCCTTTCTTATATGTGTCAATATTCTCCACGCAGATGCCGGTTCCCAGCACCACACAGGCCAGCGCCTCATCACTGACGTATACCGGCATGCCGGTCTCCTTGCTGATCAGCTTGTCAAGATTCCGCAGCAAAGAAGAACCGCCTGTCATGATAATGCCGTGGTCGATGATATCCGAAGCCAGTTCCGGTGGCGTCCTCTCCAGCGTATTGCGCACTGCGTCCACAATACTCGCTACCGGTTCCGCAATACCGGTGCAGACCTGATTTGCGTTGATCGTCAGATTCTTGGGCAGACCGCTGACCAGGTCGCGGCCGCGGATCTCCATGGTATCCGGATTGTCAACGAACATAGCCGTGCCTAATGTAATCTTGATCTGTTCCGCCGTACGCTCGCCAATCAGCAGGCTGAACGTTTTGCGGATATAGCGGGAAATTGCGTCATCAATCGCATCCCCGCCGGTTCGGATGGAACGGGACACCACAATGCCGCCCAGCGAAATGACCGCAACCTCACATGTACCGCCGCCAATATCGACAACCATGCTGCCGGTAGCCTCCTGCACCGGAAGACCGGCTCCGATCGCTGCCGCCATGGGTTCCTCAATCAGATAAGCCTCCCGGGCTCCCGCCTGGATTGCCGCATCCACAACAGCGCGTTTTTCCACTTCCGTCACGCCGCTGGGAACCCCTACAACGATGCGGGGCCGCACCAGGGAGTGATATCCGATGGCTTTATGGATAAAATATTTCAGCATGGACTGGGTAATGTCAAAATCCGCGATGACCCCGTCCTTCATGGGACGGATGGCAATAATGTTGCCCGGCGTGCGCCCGATCATCTGCTTGGCCTCGGCGCCGATTTCCAATACCTCATTGGTTTCGCTGTCCACGGCCACTACCGAAGGCTCGCGGATAATGATTCCTCTTCCCTTGCAATGCACCAGCGTGTTGGCGGTGCCGAGGTCAATTCCCAAATCGTGGGAAAATCTGCCGAATATGCTAAACATACTGCTTTCACCCCATACAATCTTTCAAGAGCCGCACAGTTCTCCGATGTTGCGGAAAAACCGCCCGTAAACAATTGTTATTCCTATATTTCAACAAGCCAGACTACAGATCACCATGCTCCTTGAAACTGTAATACCGCCCGTCGCCAATTACCAGATGATCCAGCAGCGGAATGCCCAGAACGCTTCCCGCTTCCTCCAGCGCATGGGTCAGCTTGCGGTCTTCCGCACTGGGATACGGATCCCCCGACGGATGGTTATGAGCCACCAGGATACAGGCCGCATGGGCTGTCACAGCAGGTGCGAACACTTCCCGGGGATGCACCACCGCGCTTGTCAGAGATCCTTCCGCAATCTGTTCGGTCTTAATGATCCGGTTTTTCGTATTTAACAACAGAACGATAAACTTTTCATGAGTCTCATTTCGTAGTCTGCCCATCAGATATTGCGCTCCGTCGCCAGGTGAGGCGATATGTCCGGAGTCAATGGCTGATGCGCAGGCTATCCGCCTTCCCAGTTCCATCGCAGCCAAAATACGGGCGGCTCTGGCATTGCCAAGGCCTTTGATGTGCCTGAACTCCTGCACCCTGTGCCAGCGGGCCACCTCCCGGTACAGTCCCCCGTTCCGGGTCATCTCTTCGGCGATACGCAGGGCGGAATGCTCTTTCGTGCCGCTGCCGATCAGGACCGCCAGCAGTTCCGCGTTGGACAGGGCTTCAGCCCCTTTATTGCACAACCGCTCCCGGGGCCGGTCCTCCTCGCTCATCTCTTTAATTTTTAAATCTGACAAACTATCAACTCCCTTACTTCTTTAAGAATAAACTTTTAAAACGCCTGTACAGGAAACGCCCGCACAGCTTTCAACGCTTCGCTCATTCAAACGTTCCCTGCACAGGCAGTTTACCTGCCACTGTATAAGAATGACTTGGGCTTCTCAGCCAGTTCTTCTACTTCCTCTTCTGTGTTGATCAGGTACTCTGCCGGCTCGATTTCCGCCACGGTCAGCTGTTCTTTTGTGCTGATAGCATCCCGGCGGAAGATCTTGATGTAATTGTAAGCAATATACATCCAGACGACTATGCTGCCGCCCACAAAGGGCCAGAACCAGAAGTCCATCTTAAAATAACCGGCCAGGGCATAACCGAAGATACCGCCGGCCGCCAGGCATAAAATGGGCAGCATGATCTGGAACCATTTTGCCTTGCGTGCGTCGACCTTTCGGTACTCTATAATCACATTATCCCCCAGATGGGCGCTGATGGGATTCCAGCAGTCGATGTAAGCCCGCAGCCCCCGCTCGGTAGTTTCTTTAAAATTAACACGGACCTTGGCGCGCTCGCCGTGGGTCTCCGTTACCGTTCCTTTAATCACTTGCAAACTCCTTCTCAAACTGGTAAAAAACATTATGCTGTAAAGATCAGCATCTGTCTGCAAACAGATTTTCAAGTTACACGAAGCCTTTACGCATACGGGTAGAAACAAATGTACCCTATCGCAATAGCAAAAATCAGGCCATACATGGCCAGGGCCACCAGGAGTCCCTGCCAGGTCCGGGGGTAGCCGAAATTCATGTACTCTCCAAAAATACCGCGACGGTTCAGCAGCGTATAATTGGTGCGGCGCTTAAACCACAATGCTTTCCGTTCACTTCCTACAAGACGCGCGGTTATAAAGATTATAACAAAAGAAAGAAAAAAAACAGTAAACAGACGACCGGTCACAGCCGCCGGCGGTACAGTAGAAATATCTATCATACAATCACTCCTAAAACTCCAGGTACTTGTCCGGCATCAGACGCACCAATTCTTTTAAAAACTCATCACTGCAGCAGAAGATGACTGCCGCCAGCCCCTTGCCTTCCTTAAAGGCCAGGATGCGGGTGGGATTGGCATCCGCCATATTGTAACGGTGGATATAATGTTTGATGCGGGTACGGCGGAAAAAATCGTGCCGGTAATGCTGGGCAAAGCTTTCCGTTTTGCTCAGGTCAACTTTGTAACTGCCCTGCTTCCATAACCCGATGGTCACGATTTCCAGTTCATTCTGGCGCAGGATTATCTCATAACGGTAATATACCTTCCAGATCCAAAGTCCCAGCCAGAGAAAATTGAGCCCCATGCCGGTAGGGCTGACTATACCGGTACTGTTAAAGCGGAATCCCTCGTAGGCCCAGCTGCAGCAGATCGCCAGCAACGCCATGTAGGCCAGCCCCATCTTACCGCTGCCCCGGGTTGTAGTTTCCCGGCAGATTTCCTTATTCTTCAAAAAACTCCCTCCAATACGCTTTAACGTTTCAGCGAGACACACTGATTTATCTTAAAATTGCCACATTATTATAACAGAAATGAAATAAAAAAGATAGAGGGAATTCTAAAATAATAACCGGAGAATTATATATTCCCCGGCTAAATTCGAAACAGGCGTAAAACTACATCAGCGCTATTTCTACAACTTATAAATCCCTGATTATCCTTCAAGATTTCAAATTATTTATCTTTCGTCTCCAGCATCTGGTTCAGACAACGTTTCAGCGTACCGGTAAAGGCACTCTGCTGCCAGTCGTTTTTCAGGGTCAGCACTGTTTCAATTTCATGATAGTAATTAATTTTTTTTACGTAATACCTGCCGGTCAGACGGTTGTAACCTGCAAACAATCCTTTCATATAGCACCTGGTTTTCGGTTCCCGGCGCGATCTGTCCACTTTTCCGTGTACATCCTCCAGACGCATGGCAACCACAATCTCTGCATCCGATTTATCACAGACGGCTTCTAATGTCTTCCGGTCAAAGTCCTTCAATCCATCTAATGGAATTACTGCTTCTGTCTTTGCCCCGTCTACCAGATCATATTCAGGATAGCGGAATACGTCGATCATTATATCCCAGTAATAGTTGTTAAAATCGGACGCCCTGGACACCTTCTCATCATTGATCTCAATCGGCGCTATCGCTACCCGGGCGGCTTCCGCCGTTTCCGAAAAGGGGACCTGCAGGAATAAAACTGCCAGAACCGCAAAAACAAAAGCAAAAATCCTTTTCATTTCATTACCTCCTGCGCTTCAACACTTTTCCAACAAATCGTACCATAGTAACCATATCATATATGATGCCATAATTCCAGTCTGAAATTATTTTTTCTGCTGAAAAAAAGAGAGCCGCAAAACGCAGCTCTCTTCACTTCAAAAAAATCAGTCTGTCCCGTCTTTGTTTATCAGAAAGTGAAATTCACTTCACTCCACAGGACATTTGACTTGGAATCACGGTCGCCTGCATCTCCTTTAGCCTTGGTGTGATAGTACGTAACACCCAATACTATATTCCTGGCTAAAGCTACATCACCGCCGAAAGACCATCCCTTAAAGCCGGAATCCCAGTCAGTATCGCCATCGATAGTATGTGCCAGGTAGGTCCCCCTGCCCTGATCATAGTATCTTGCGGCAAGGCCCCAGCTGCCGGGTTCGGATTCATCCGCGCCTTTATATCCTAAACCAACGGTATAACCGTTTTTAGAGGTTTCCGTGCCTTTAGCGCTGTCCTTATCAGACCTTAAGTACATGCCGCTTAACGTTAAATCTTTCGCCAGGTTAAAATCAGCGCCCACGTACCAGATTCCAATTTTATTTCCGTCAAAATCAGCGCCGTCACCCAGCTTTGCCGTCAGGTACCCTGCCTTTCCGTTTGCAAAAGAATCTTCCAGGTTGGTCCCGATTTCAGCAGCAGCAAATTTTTTGGAATAAACTAAAGGATCAGCGTCATCATTTAAATCTGTCAGTTTGCCATAGGCGCCGCTTACATACCATTTATCGCCATAAGACAACTTGAGAGCTTCATAGCCACCGTCATAAATGAAGCCGTCAGCAAATACGTCATCGTCGCGGCCGGCAACCACATTAACGCCACCAAGGCGGCCTTCCACTTTGGCAACTCCAAAGGAATAATCACCGTCATCGCCGACATGATTATGGAACCACTGCTGGTTTTCAAGGCGGCCTACGTACTTCCAGTTATCATTGATCTGACCATTAACATATAAACGTGTACGCAAGCCGGTCTCGTTCTTCCTGTCGTCTTCCATTATATGGCGGTTGGAGTAACCGTAATGATAACGGATTTCACCGGTAATCTTTACATTATCACTTTTCTTTTCCAGCGCTGCCACGCGAACACCCAGTGAATTCAGTTCGTCTGCAAATTCAGCAGCCAGTTTGTCAACGTTAGCGCCTTTGGCCATAGCTTTCGCTACGATCTGAGCCATTTCATAACGGGTCATCAGGCGGTCGCCGCGGAACGTGTCGTCGCCATAGCCCTCGATTACGCCGGCAGCCGCCAGCTTGGAGATGCTTTCATAAGCCCAGTGGCCGGCCGGCACGTCGGAGAACGGGTTAGCGGCATAAGCAGAAGCGGTTACGCCCAGCGCCATTGCCATTGCTAATACTATGGATTTTTTCATTTTTTTGCCCCCTTTAAGACAATTGTAAAATATAAATGGAACGCATTTATATAAGTTGGCAGAAACCATCGCCTTACTTTGCCTGCCGGGGCGAGTTGCCTGGTTTCCTCTCCCTTACAGCAAAACCTGCGAGACCGCTGTCAAATTATATCAATTAATTCTGTCAGCATGCACTCAAAATATTATTAGGAATTATATCATAAATAACAATAAATAGCAATAAGAATTTTTTTGATGTTTATAATAATGAACATTACTGCCCGTTATTTTGGAAGAATACCCCGGTTAACTATGATACATACAAGTAACAAACAGTCTGCGCAACCGGTAATTGTTAAAGTAAATCCTGCGAACGGATCCGCCTCTCCGGCGAAACACGTAAATTAAAAAAAGAGAAAAGCCGTTATTGGCTTCTCTCTCTTCCACAAAACTATCGCGTTACATTATTTCTTGCTTTTCATATCGGCTGTCTTGCGAATACAACGCCGTAGGTTGGCGGCAAACATTCTCTGCGCATAGTCCACTTTAAAAAGGAGTTCCGGCTCTACTTCTTCCCTCAGGTTAAACTTTTTTAAGTAGTATTTGTCTGTCAGCCGGTTATAGGATGCGTACTCACCCTTTACAAACACTTTTGAAATCGGTTCATAAGCAAAACTGTCATCATCTATTGTTATTGAATCCAGACGCATGGCTACCACAATTTCCGAGTCGGTTTTATTTACTATATCTTTCAGTGTCGCCTGATCAAATGAGCTTAACCCGGCTTCCGGCAACACATTATTTACCGCTTCCTCATCCAGCAGATCATATTCCGGATACTTGAACATTTCTATCATAATATCCCAGTAGTACGATGTAAAATCCGATGTCCTTTCGACCTGTTTTTCATCAAACTGGATCGGCACCACCGCTACACGCGCGGCTTCCGCGGTTCCTGCAAAGGGAATATGCGCGAATACCATCAGCAAAGACATACATAACAAAAGAACAAATTTCCTCATCTTCTCTCCTCCTGTATTAAAATAAAATACATTATAAGCATTGCCAATTTGCTATGTAAGTATAGCATATATCCATACAGATTTGCAAGACGAAAATGAAACATTTATATGAACATCCCGGCAGCTGCAGTCTCTCTTTACACAATAAACCGGTACAAAAGAAAACCAGGACTGCTTACACAGTCCTGGTTTAAACTTACATACTCAAGCTTCTAAAATCAAGACACTCTTAATACTGACTCAGTATTAGAACGTGAAGACTACAGAAGTGAACAGGGTCTTGGATTTTTCCTTACCTTCCTTCGCTTTGAAGTCATAGTAATGGATGTTGCCTACGATACCTTTATCGAAGGTGTAGTTGGCGGATACTCTGAAGCCCTTGAAACCGTCGTCCAGATCCTGAGTTCTTGTTGCATCAAAGCCATGGCTGAAATAGGTTCCGTTGCCCTGGTTGTAGTACTTGGCGCCAATGCCCCAGGTACCTTTCTTGGCAGGATTTGCACCTTTGTAGTTTACGCCAAAGGTAAAGCCGTTCTTTTCTACATCCGCATCGGTCTTATTGTGCAGGTACAAAGCTTCAGCCTTCACATCTTTGCCAAGTTTTGCTTTCAGACCAACATGCCACAGGTTGCTGTCACAAACATCAACCGCAGTATTGGTCTCCTCATCTTCATCATACACATTGCCCACACCGCTGAAGAAACGATCCAGACCGCCATACAGGGTTACATTTTTACCTAAATCGCCTTCCAGTTTGAAGCCCAATGCTTTTTTCCAATATTCATAAGTTGTATCCACTTCTTCTTTATCATTTGCAGCAGTAGGAATGCCGTAATAGGCACTGATACGAACTTTATTGCCATACATCAGCTTAATAGCATCAATACGATCTTCGTAAACATCACTGTCGCCACCGGCTAAGGCTTCATGATAACGGCCGGCTTTTACTTTCACGCCGCCGATACGGCCATTCACATGAGCGATGTGCCATGCGTAGTTATCATCATTACCTACATAGTCTTTGAAACTATGAATATTCTGGAAACGGCCAACATAGTTCCAGTTGTCATTGATGGTACCGGTAACGGTCAGACGGGTACGCAGGTCATGGGTAATTGCTTTTTTCGGAACTTTAGTCGTTCTCTTGTTTTCCATCCAGCGATAACGGATCTGGCCGGCGATCTTAACATTGTCGGCTTTCTTTTCCAGTGCTGCTACGCGAACGCCCAGCGCATCCAGTTCGTCTGCGAATTCAGCAGCCAGCTTGTCAACGTTTGCGCCTTTGGCCATTGCTTTCGCAACGATCTGAGCCATTTCATAACGGGTCATCAGACGGTCGCCGCGGAAAGTGTCGTCGCCATAACCTTCGATTACGCCAGCAGCCGCCAGTTTGGAGATGCTGTCATAAGCCCAATGACCAGCCGGTACATCGGAGAACGGGTTAGCAGCATAAGCAGAAGCAGTTACGCCCAGTGCCATAGCCATTGCTAATACTAAAGATTTTTTCATTGTGTTTTCCTCCTTTTTAGAAAAACAAATTTGTATTTATTACAAAACGTTTTCCCAAATCGGACGCTGCCCCGGCTTCCTGCTCGAGTGACCGTGTTTCCTCTGCATCGCCAAAACTTTGTCTGTCTGGAAGCGCGTCTGTAACCTGAAAAGTAAGTACAAAAATACACACACTTACACTATGCTAAAAGAACTATACCACCCAACTAATATTTTGTCAAGCTTTTTTCACTAATTTATCGTTTCTCTTATTCTGTCTCCGATTTTTCAGCGGCCACATTCCTTACACTACTGCTGCTTAAAATCTCCCGCAGCCTCTTTTCAACCGCGTCCGCCTCTGTCACGCCGTCAAAACTCATCACCGGCTGTTCGCCTACAAGCAGCTTATTCTCGCTGTTTGTCCAGACCGTTCCGTACTGCCCCCCGTCGTGGAAGACCCTGGAAAGATTACCTGCTATCAGGAAAGCCTGTTCCTGAGGGCTCATGGTTCCGGTCCTGGCAGGAGTATAAAAAGGCTGCCCCGCTACGGAGATCAGTCCGCTTTCTTCATTCACTTTTACCTGGTTTTTGCTCCACTCTGTAATCTTCCTATTATAGTTGTCGCGACGGCTCACACTGGTGGGGTGATCGTTGAACAGTTCCGCGAAGCCGCCGGATTTACTGCCGTTCTGTTCCAGAATATGCTGCCACAGGGCCGCGCCGGCGCCCACATTGTACCCCGCTGCCACGGCATAATCAAAAGCCAGCTTGTCTGCCTGGCTTTCCATTGGTTTTGTCACCCACTTGGCGGTACCGACGGTACTTACCAGAGCGGCGCCGACAGAAGAAGCCGTGTTCCGGTTCTGGCTGGCATACAGGGCCGCAACAATAGAAACCGGCAACGCCCGCTTCACGCCGGCAGCAGGATGGTTTTTCTGTCCGTGCCCCATTTCATGGGCAATGACAAAGGCCAGTTCGTCTTCATTGTAGTTTAACTTTGTAAACGCGCCGATATTGACGCTCATGTTATGACCCAGGGTACAGAACGCATTGAAGGATTTATCATTATTTACAAAATAATTGTACGGTTTTTTAACAATCGAATCATCGGTAAGCGCCACCGCGTCAGCCAGACGGGTCATGATGCGGGCCAGGATGGCGTTGGCCGCAGGATCGGTATTTACACCGTACTTATCCTTGATTTGGCCCATGTATTTATCCCTGCCCTTATTATCCAGATAGCTGACCTGCTTGTTAAGGTACGCGTACTCCGCCCCTACCTGGAACAAAGCCAGCCCGGCAGAAAGCCAGTCCCAGGCCAGGGCCTGTTTTGGCATGACGGCGCCTGTAGTAAGAGACAGACAAAGTGCAGCAGAAGCTGCAGTACGAATAATGGAAGATTTTTTCATAATGATAACCCCCAATTGTTTGTGACTAAATTGAAAGCAACATTTGTTATTTCAAAACCGTCCAGCCGCCTTCCTGGTACACCTTGTCCTCTTTCATCAGACGGCCCAGAGCACGCTTAAAGGCTGCTTTGGAAATACCAAATTTCGTTTTGATGATCTCCGCCGGCGTATCATCACAGTACGGCATGCGCCCGTTCCGGGACTGCAGCGTTTTGAGGATTACCTGCGCATCGTCCGCCATGGCGTTTTCTTTCTGCTTGCGAAGGGATACATCCACGTGCCCGTCTTCCCGGATGAACGTAATGCGGGCCGTAATTTGCTCCCCATAGGCAAGATACCGTTTCGGGTCCGTTTCGCTCCGGTGCAGAAACGCAATGTGCCGGTCGTTTGTGAAAATGAAGAAACCGTCTTTTGTAATATTATAAATGGTCCCTGTAACAAGGTCTCCCACTTTGGCATCCTCACCGACAGGTTTCGCCGCTCTGGCTAAATCCTTGTCCACTTTCATGGTCACCGCAGGGCGCCCGCTTTTGTCCCGGTACAGCTTAATCCATATCTTCTGGTCAGGGTTTACCCTTCCCAGCATTTCCGTATATGGGAGAAAAACGCCACGTTCTCCGCCGATGTCCACGAAGCCCCCGTCTTTTGTTACACTGATGACTTTCGCGTAGCCTAACTGTCCTTCTTTCATCCTGGGAAGCTTCATGCTGGCTGTAAGACGCCTGTGGGGATCCAGATACAGGTACACCCGTACTTCGTCTCCGGCCTTCACCGGGGTCAGTTGCTGCAGCTTATGCAGCAGGATATCGTCCGACGTGTTGCCGGTGCCTGCGTCCAGGAAAGCTCCCATGTCGGAGACCCGGGACACTTTCATGGTTACCACGTCGCCGGCCTTGTACCGCAGGTTATTCTCCATCGTCAGACCCCTTGAATTCTTCGCTGGGCGCGTCAGCCCACAGCTGTTCCAGATTATAGAAGTTCCGTTCCTCTTCCAGAAACACATGGACCACCGCATCGCCGAAATCCATCAGCACCCAGCGGCCGTCGTTATACCCTTCCTTATGGCTGCAGAACACCTGCTGTTCCGCCAGTTTGTCTTCAATGGCATCGGCAATGGCCCGTACCAGGGTGGTATTGGACGCGCTGGCAATAACAAAATAATCTGTCATGTAGGATATTCCTTCCATGTTCAGCAACAGTATATCTTTTCCTTTTTTATCGTCCGCAATCGTTGCAATTTTCTCTGCCAATTCTCTCGGCTGCATGGTCATACAGTCTACCTCCGCATATTTTTCATTTTAGTTTTTTCAACATCTTTAATATTTATATGTTTGTCATTTGTTACGTGTTACCCGCTGTCGGTTACCGCCCGAACAGCACAGGCCGTTATCATTAACTCCGGCTTAGTTCTTTGGCGCCGCCTGGGGTTTGTTACTGATCACCGGTTTCCGGATCACAGGGGGCGCGCTCTTCTTAGGCGCCGGCTTCGGTGCACCGGATACCGAAGGTGAAGATTTAGACGCGCCGGATGCTGCTGAAGAACCGTTTGAACCGCTGGCTTTCTGTTGTGACGTTGCTTTCTTTTCCGGTTCGGAGCGGCGGACTTCCGCAGCTTTTCGCCGGGTTTCGGAAGAGGAACGTCTTGCGGCAGCAGCCGCAGCGCTCCGCTGCGAATCGCTGTTGCTGCCTTCGCCGAGATCATCCACGCCTGTCACCGGGTCACTGGCATCCGAATTCCCGTTCAGCGCCATAAAGGGGATGTCAACCTCTGTCAGTGATTTTTCGATTTCCGCCCGGTTGGACCTCCAGTAGCTGATACCGCTGGAAGGGGAATCATAGAAGTTCCCATACAGCATGCCTGACTTGATGTTGTTGTCGGACATAATATTAAAGCTGCGGGCGGCTTTCAGCATGGTCACCGTGTCCATATCCGTTTCCACGTATTCTTTCGCCGTGGCCAGAAGTTTCGGTATCTTGGTTATGTTTTCCACGGAGAACATCTGAAGGCCCAGCGCCTTCAGAAATTTCTGCTGGCGCTGCACCCGGCCGATGTCCCCCAGCTCGTCAGACCTGAACCGTACATACTGACCGCTCTTTTCCCCGTCCAGATGCTGGTAACCATGCTTGATATCGATTTTCAGGTTGGCCCAGGGATCTTCGTAATGCATGTCCCTGTCGACGTATAAGTCCACGCCGCCAATCAGATTGATGATTTCAATAAACCCTTTCCAGTTCGCCAGCGCGTAATAATGGATGGGGATGCGCAGCAGGTTGGCGATGGTCTGTTTAGCCATGACGACCCCGCCATACGTATAGGCAGAGTTCAGTTTTTCATACCCGGTATGCCCCGGCAGGATGACCATGGTATCCCGGGGCAGGGAAAGCAGTGAAATTTTATGGGCTTCCGGATCGAAACTGGCTACGATCATGGCGTCGGTACGCTTTGGTTCGCTGTCGTCCGCTTCACTGTCGCCGTCGTCAATTCCCAGCAGCAGCACATTGATGCGCTGGTTCAGTTTCTCATCTTTTTCAATGGCAGGATCTGCCGCAACGACCTTCTTTTCCGGAGCGTGGATGATATTGGTATACACCCACACCGAACCCCAGAAAACAGATGTCAGCAGCACAGCCAGCACAACCAGCAGCAAAAACAGCCTTCCCCAGCGCAGTCTGCGCCGTTTAGGCCGGTGATAATGCCTGTTGCCGTTATGTTCCGCAGGGTTTCCGTTTCTCTTTTCTAAATCCATTTATTTCCTCTTTTTTGTTCTGATTTCAGTTCTTCTTTTTGGGCTTTTCTTTTTTGGACTGCGCTGTTTTGATTTTCACCGCCAGCTGGTTGTATCCCGCAATTGCATCCGGATGGATCAGCAGACCGTCTTCCAGCAGATAGCGGATCGTGTTGTCATAGGACAGGAGCATGCCTCTGTCCAGATCCTGAAAAGACGCTTCCCGCAACGCTTCCACGCCTTCAAAATCCCGGCCCGGTTCGATCAGGTCCGCCAGGAAAACGATCTTTGCAGTTTGCGTCATATCCGCTGTGCCCGTGGAATGATACCGGATGGCGTCCAGCACTTCCCTGTCATCAGGACTAACGCCATATTTATGGATGGCATAATACACGCCCAGCTTGGCATGCAGCAGGATAGGCTGTGCTTCTTCCACCGGATCGACAGGGATTCCCAGTTCCTTTGCTTTGGCAACACTGTATTCTTTGGAAATCTGACGCCCGCAGTCATGGATCAGGGACGCCACAGCCACTTTTTTTAAATCAGTATGATAATGTTCCGCCATTTTCAGCGCCGTCCTGTAAACGCGCACGGAATGTTCATAGCGTTTCGGTTTCAGGCTCTTCTGCAACAGGATACGCATTTCTTCTAAGGTCATTGCAGGGTTCTTCTCTCCTTTTTACGTAACACAAGCTTCATTTACAGCTTTTACTTATACGCCCGGTACAACCCGTGCTCATAAATATAATGTTCCACCGGCAAAGGCGTCATGCCCCGGATCGGTTTCCCGTCCCGCAACCGTTGCCGGATCTCTGTAGATGAGATTGCCGTTTCCGGCACTTCCGCATGGATGATTTTGCCGGCGACCCAGGAACCGTAGGCTTTGGTCAGCCTTGCAACGCCGGCCTCCCCTTCATATCCGGGCCGTTCCGCCGCTACAAAATATACCAGCCGCAACAGATCCAACACCCTGTACCAGGTATACAGCTGGGTCAGGGAATCTTCCCCGATGATCAGGTAAATCTCCGCATCAGGCCACAGTTCCTGCATGAAATTTACGGTATCGTAGGTATAGGATATGCCGCCCCGGTCAAATTCCAGGCAGCTGACCACAAAGTCATCATACTTTTGTATCGCCAGTTCCACCATGGCCAGCCGGTCCTGCCAGGAAGCAAAATCCGACCGGGTCTGCTTATGAGGAGGGATACAGGCAGGCAAAAACACTACCCTGTCAAAGTCAAGCTGCCGCTGCACCGCATGGGCCATGCGCAGATGCCCCATATGGATCGGGTCAAAGGTTCCTCCCATGATCGCCAGCCGTTCCATGACCTTGCCTCCCGCGCAAAGAAACATTTCTATCTGCGTTTCCATGACAGAAAAAACGCAACTCACGTTTCCAAAAGTATTACATTATATTATAGCAATCTATCCCTGCTTTTGTAAATAAAAGCAAAAAGAAATCCCCTCTTATTTCACATTTTCAAAATAATACAGCAGCCCTTCCAGAATTGCGATTATTACAACAAACAGAACAAGCAGCCGGAACCGGTCTTTTATATCAAAAATGGTTTTAGGCCTTCTCAGAAATTCCGAGAAGGCCTGTAAAAAACTCTTGATTTTTTGCACTGTACTTTGCTCATCCTGCATGTTGCATTCCTTTTTATTCATACCGCAGGGCTTCGATGGGATCCAGCAACGCGGCTTTCCGGGCCGGGTAGATACCGAAGAACACGCCGATGCCCACAGAGAATACTACGGAAATGATAATAATCGGAACGGAGATAACAGTTTTCCACTCTGCAAACGTACTGATGGCATACGATGCGCCGATGCCCAGTACCACACCTAAGAAACCGCCGATGATACCGATAACGGCCGATTCGATCAGGAACTGCAGCAGAATATTGTTGTACGTTGCGCCCAGGGCTTTCCGGATACCGATTTCCCGGGTACGCTCTGTTACAGATACCAGCATAATGTTCATGATGCCAATGCCGCCTACCAGCAGACTGATGGCCGCGATGCAGCCCAGCAGCATGGTAATGGTGTTGGCCGTGCTCATCATGGTGTCCATCAGGGCCGCCAGGTTACGCACGGAAAAATCATCATCGTCCGAGCTTTTGATCCGGTGACGGATGCGGAGCAGGTTTTCCACTTCCGCCTGCACGCTGTCAATGACATTTTCATTCATTGCCTGTATGGTGATGTTATTCACGTACGTGATGCCCATCATCCGATTCATGGCCGTGGTCAGGGGAACAAACACCACATCATCCTGGTCCTGGCCGCCGGAAGACTGCCCTTTGGCACCCAGCACACCCACCACTTTGAACGGTGCTTTGTTGATGCGGATGGTCTTGCCTACGGGATCCCCGTCCGGAAACAGGTTATCCACAATGGTCTTGCCGATGACACAGACCCGGTCCTTGCCTGCCATGTCATGATCGTTTATGTTGCGGCCTTCCTCTACCGTATAGTCACGGATATCAATAATGTTAGGAGTAGAGCCCTGCACGTTAGTCGTCCAGTTCTGGTTTCCCACTACCAGCTGGTAACCGCGGGAGACCATAGGCGCTACATGTTTGATCCCGTCAATATTCTTCTCGATGGCTTTGGCATCGTCATCGGTCAGACGCGCGCCGCTGCCGGCCTGGATGCGGGCCCCGGTGGCCGTGCGTCCGCCGGACTGGACGATAAGCAGATTACTGCCCAGACGGGAGATATTATCTTTTATCTGTTCCTTGACCCCAAAGCCCAGGCTGACCATAGCGATAACGGCGCCCACGCCGATGATGATACCCAGCAGCGTCAGCAGCGTACGCAGTTTGTTGGATATCATACCGTCAATGGCCATCTTGATCGACTCATTGAACATAATCGTGTACCAGCCTTTCGTCACTGTTCAGGTGACCGTCCCGCATTACCAGGATGCGTTTGGTCTGCTGCCCGATATCCGGCTCATGGGTGACCATGACGATGGTCTTGCCCATGGCATTCAGCTTTTTAAAAATTTCCATAATTTCATAACTGGA
>JAEEGH010015839.1_pt1 | contig 16305 bp, 32 predicted proteins | sample 9134181 | NCBI WGS metagenome assembly JAEEGH01 (sample SAMN16246544, study PRJNA631951) | gut metagenome | biome: gut microbiome; feature: rumen; material: DP-attached | host: Bos | place: Iran: Karaj | collected 2018-10
TTGCAAATTTAATAAAAAATTCTCTATAACACTAATAACGACAGATAAAAACTAATGATTTTAATTTTTATTATTAGAATCAACAAACATTTTAATCTATATTTAGATACATATATTCCTAAATGTATATATAAAGTTGCGGAATTATTCGTACCTTTGCCCGGAGAAACCAAAACTATACGTAAATGAGTGAAAAGAAGGAAGTTTCAAAATCAGCAGCGGTCATAACAAAGACCATGTACGCCGCCATGCGCATACTGAAGGAAAACGACGGCTCAATGCCATATACTGAACTGAGGGATAAGGTTGCCAGCGAAGTGACGTTCACGGAATGGGAGGCTTCGGCACCATCCGAAAAGACCACGAAACCCCGGTGGGAAATCAATATGCAATTCTATGTCATCGACTACTCCGAGGCAGGCTTCATTCGTAAGGAGTCTGGAACGTGGTATCTCACATCGGAAGGCGAGAAGGCTTTGTCACTGTCACCAGAGCAGGTTTTCGATGCCGCCCGCACGGCTCACCGCATCGGAAAAGGAAAGAACGGTACACTCGAGGACACGGATTCTGACATTGAGGAAATCGAAGAACCGACAAAGGAGATTATTGTCGAAGATGCCGAGAGTCTGGCGATGGACGGCATCAGGAAATTCATTGCCCAGATGAACCCGTATGCCTTTCAGGAGCTTGTTGCGGCATTGCTTCGCGGCATGGGCTTTTATACGCCGTTCATTGCCGATAAAGGCCCCGATGGTGGCATTGATGTTGTCGCGTATGAGAACGCCGCAGGAACGGGCCGACGCATCATCGTCCAAGCAAAGAATATGCCGACCTCTGGAATTGATGTGATGACCGTTCGGAATATTGCGGCATTATTGAAGAAGGAATCCGATACTGGCTGGGTTGTGACCTCTGGAAGGTTCACCAAGGAGTCCAGACGCTTCGCCCGTGAGTGTAAGAATAACATTCGGCTCATAGACGGAGAGGAACTGGTTACGCTATGGGTTGCCGCCTATAACGGACTGCCGCAGGCAGACAAGATGAGACTGCCAATTCATCCAGTCTACTTCCTCGGTCAATGAAAATGAGTGCGCTATCCTCACGGACGGCGCACTCTCGTCAAATAGGTAACACTATTATATAAAAACCAAACGGTTAAGAAACCTCTTCTATCTTGTCAATCTGCCATAGGTGCCAGGTACATTCTTGCAAGTTCACGAATTGATCCCGAGGCGGGAAAATCTGTGCCACCGTCATCTTGTCTGGCATGAACTTGTAGCGTACATCCTTCAGCTGCTGATAGCCCAGAGGGAATTTCGCAGACACACTCAGATGCCACGTCCCTTCTTCCTTGTTGATGAATATGTGCATACCTTTGTATACATACATTCCCGTCCGGTAGATACCGAACTCGTCTTTCAGTTCTTCCTCCACATAAAACTTCTTGAAGAAGTCGGGGATGGGAACGGAATACTTTTTCAATTCAATCTCTGTCATAATCGCTTGTGGTTTAATAATAACTTTTGTAATGTGCTATATCGCTGCCGCTTTTCTTGTCAACGACGCGAAGTTTCAGGTAACGATAGAATGTTCCGTAGGATTCCGTCTCATATTCGCGTGAGTAATTTTCATCCTCGCAGTAACGCTTTTCTTCGATGGCCATTATCAATCCGTCATTCGGCTTTTTGCACTGGGCTATCCATAGGCAGATGGAACGGCATTTCTTGGGGTCATGGGCGTAGTAATTGCGTTCGCCGCTTTCTGTATAGTTCGTTCCACGTTTGCCCACTATGCTCACTGAATAGAGGTCAGTATCGAGCAGCTCGGTATTGGCATACTTACGCAGATAGCGACGCAACAGCTCGAACTCCTTGCATGGCTTCATCATAAACGTTAGTCCTACAGTGATCCGTAGGTAATCAGACGTTCTGCCGAAACAGTCCCTCGTCTCATACCAGAACTTATCGCGGAGTTCGCGGACGTAATAACCTCGCTTGGCATTCAGTTCCACCATTGCTTTGGTGAGTGTACGGGAAACATCGTCCACGGTTCTCAGTGAACAGTCATCTGCCTCGAACACCCTCCCGCCAATTTTGAACACATAACGGGCATTCGTGTGGTTGCCATTGCTTCGCGTCCAGACTTCCATCTTCATGGTTATGCTCGGGCAACGCTCTGACAACCTTTTCTTCATTCCTATCGCAGACGCTATGACGTGCTGCTTTAGCTTTTCCAGTTCCATCATTTCGCGTTTAGGTCTTTGACAATACGGGTATTGAGTGCTGAGAGTGCATCCCAAACCTTGTTCATATCACTTGCGTACTTGGTGCCTGCCAGTCGCATCTTCGCGCTGGAGAGCAACTTTCCAGCTCCATAGATTTCCTTTTGCGCAAATCGCGCTTCTTGGTTGTAATCGATTCTTGCCATAATGTTATTGTTTTTTGAATAATGCCACGGCCTTATGCTTGGCCTGAATATGTTTTGAAATATAGTTACTATTCTTCCTGAGAATCGCAGCTTCCTGCTCATCGCAGAAGTCGTAGATGAAGTCGTCATCCGTGTATCTGACCTGCGTGCCAAACGAGTAGCTTATGCGCATAATTCGGTATTTGCACTTGTCCTTCGGATGACTCGGACTGACGAGGTAACGGGTCGAACCGAAACGAAATTCATGCGTCTGCTCCATAGTCATCATAGTCTCTCATAGCTTGCCAGAATTCTTCCGTACCCCGAAGTTCGCTAATGAACTCACGCATAGAGACGAAGGATTTTGTGGTCTCGGTCTTCAGCCATCCGTCGCCCTCCTTGATATAGTACACGGCGACGTAAGCCGACTGTTCCATTTCACCAGCGAAAGAGGTGGACTTTCGCAGTACCACCTTCAATTCGCCGTCATTCGTCAGAACCTCGCATCCATCTGTGTTGGGGATGAATTTCGGAATCTTGTTTTCCGTTTCCCTGCTTCTCCAGTGCTCCATAATACTATCACTTCTTTAGCTGTTTGTTGAGACCGATATTAGAACCGTCGTACATGCCTTTCATATAGGCCTTGTAGTCAACGTCACGATGTTGTTCCTTGCGTTGCGGGCCATTCTTCACCTTATACTTCTTTGTCGTATAGTCCTTGATGGCTTCCTTGTGGCACACCATCAAACCCGTTTCCTTGCTCGTCGGCTGGTGGGCCTCGAAATTCTCATCCAGACCGATGGCACAACCTTCGAGATAGGAACGGAACCAAAGACGTTTCCTGTCGGCGAAATATAACAGCCGGTCACTTCCTACGGCATCGTCATAACGTTCGCGTGAGAGGCGGCGAAATGCCTTGGTGAGGTAGTTGAACAGCTCCTTGCATATCGCAATATTCTCCACCGTCCCGAAGAGTATCATCTTCGGCTGGCCATTGACGATGAACAGCTCGCAGTAGTTCCATTTGGCGATGGTGGTCATTATCATTCGTCTCCATTTCGTGCCGTACTCACTATCGTAGTTCATCCTCTCACTCTCGCTGATGCTCATTGCCTGGTTGCCGTTCTCGTCTTTGATGTCGGCCATTGACAAGTTATACTCCGTGAGTAATCGGTGAACGGCATTAGCTGCCTGAAACGCTTCACCTTCGCTGTGAACCTTCTCTGCCGACTCCTTCAGTCGGAGAAGCTTGCGAATCTTTTCCAGAATTTTCTCTGGTACTTCCTTCTGTTGTGTCATTGTCTACTGTTTTTTTTGTTGTCGATAATTTCTAACGATTCGTCTACCACTTGATTAAGTTCCTCCTGCGTCATCTCAATACGAATCAGGGTGCTTCCATCCTTACGTTGCTTAATAACGGTTCCTCGCGGCTTCTTTACCGCAACGAACTCCACTTGTACATCACCCATGCTCATACCTCGTCCTCCTTTTCCATTTCAGCGTCGGGGTTGTCGGACTTCCAGACACGGATGCCCTTACGCAGACGACGGCGGTTATACTTCAGCAGATCATCGAGTTCATCTTCCCCCGATACCCAATACTCGCCACATTCCGTTTCGACGGTAATCTCTTCCCACCAGCCATCGTCGGCATAGGCGAGACCATTCGCAGTTTCCTTCACTTCGATTGGATTCATCGGAGAAGTGCCGATGATGGTACAATCAATTCCTGGAACTTCGTCACTCTCCGTCATCTTTACATAATCGGCGAGTTCCTTGTTGTACTTCTCGATTTTGCGCCTGATGCGGGCAAAATCCTTTTTGAAAAACTCTTTTTTGTTCATTGTTATATCTGTTTGATTGTTAAACATCAAGGCAAATTTAATGATAATTCGCGGAAAGATTGCCCGATGAATAGGGCGTTTTAATCAAGTTTATGCCAAAAATACCATATTTTGCCTTTGGTTGCCTAAATAACTCAATTTTATTCCTATCGTCCTATTCTTATCGTTATCGTATCGTCACCTATAACAACCTTGTCGCCGTCCTCGTATGCCTGTGTGAACCTCGACAGCTCAAAGGCAAGGGAATCGGCCTTGTGTTGACAATAGACGGAACTGTGCCGTTCTTTGACAAAGGTTGTCAGCCATCCCGCTGAAACGGCAAACAGGCAAGCTGCCAGGAATACGCAGGCGAATGTTTCCCGAAGGAATCCCCGTTTTAACCTCCTTGCGACAAAGAGAATAACGCTGACCATGCCCATTATCAGGCAGATGACGAAAAGCCCGCAGATGTCCCAGAAAAGCGACTTGGCATAATATTTCAGGGCTTCCAGCCAAGATTTGAAACTTGTGTAAATCATAATCCGTAACGTTCTTTTAACCATCGTTCTACCGTAAACTTAAACTCCATGAGAGAATGACAGACCTTGTAGATATGCCCGAGCCGTTCCACGTTCTTCTGGAACTCTTTCTGGGTCATCTGCTGTTTGCCTTTCGGCGACTTCATTTCAACGAACAACACGGCGCGTTCAGCAATGATGAGCAGGTCGGGAGCTCCGGCAAGAATTCCCTCCTTCCGCATGTTGGCCGCTTCCATAGCATTACGGGAGCCACCATTCGGTATGCTGAGTATCATGTAAGTCGGGTATTGCATACGGAACCACCGAACACACTCCTGTTGTATGCGGCTCTCTATGTGCCGTGGCTTGCGCCGTTCCTTCTGCTTATTCAGCAGTTGCATTATTTCATCGAATTTCATAATATCATTCCCATGTTTTAGGTTCTGCCTCAATATGCTTATAAAACACTCTTACTTTCATGTTCTCATAGATGCCGCCATTTCTGGAAAGCGCGTTCCAGAGCGCACCCTTGCCGATGCCGAGTAATTCCTTGTCCGTCTCGCGAATGAGTCGTGCAACCGTCGGAAACGGCGTTTCCTCGCCAGTCTGCTTATTATGTAGTATGACTATCTTCTTCATTGGTTGACAAGTTGTCTTATCTGTTCATTTGCCTCCCGTATAAGGAGGTCGAGCACGGTCACTATGACTTGCGGATTCTTGATCGGGTAATCCCCGATAAGCGTATGGATGGTTACTCCAGTTGCCATCTTCTCATTCCGTATGCGCTGATAGGAGTCGCGCAGACTTTTCAGATTGCTGATTGTTTCGTCGTTCATCATATTGTACCGAATATAAAACCGTTGTACTACTTCTGTTCAAGTATGACTTTGCGGAGGAATGACGCGATCCATCGGCCATGCCGTCATTCCGTCCGCTCAGTCGTTTCTACGCATGCTCACATCGTCTACTTGGTGGTATTGTCATCATTCGTCTTTTTGGCGTATTCGAAAACATCCCAATACTTCGTCTCTTGTAATGATGTGATAACGTAATCTATCATCGTGCCGTCCATGACGGAATGGATGGACTTCAGGGCACCGTCGATTGTGTTGGCCTGAATGAGATAGCAGACCTTGGTTCGCTTCTCCTTGTCGGACTTCTCGTCGTAGGCGATGAAATCAATACTGGCCTTATACCACTTGTCGGCTGAATCATCATCGGAGAAGAATACTTCCGAGAATGGTGCTATGGCGCACGTCTTGACATCGAACTCACCACTGATGTACGATGACATTTCCTCTATTATGCGTTCCTCTGCCTCGGTGAAGGAAAGCGCATCGATTACATACTGCTCGGTGACACGTTTCTGTGCTCCGTCGTCCATTGTCTTTTCGTAGCGGATGCCGCATACGAAGAATGTTGCTGTTCTGCTTCGCATAGTTATTTGCTTTTACTGATTTTAGTGATTTTATACGTTAGATAATCCTTTGTCTTTGCCATATTCTTTGATATGGCCAGTTGATTGTATGCTCCTTCCAGTCCGAAGAAATCAACAATTCTGACTACAAGCTGCTTCCTTGAAATGCAAACGTTATCTGCGTTCTCCCGCCATTCCAGACCATCATCCTTCATGAAGATGATATACAGTGCCTTCTCGTCGTCCTTCTGGGCAACGCGGAGGTATTTAAGCCCAGACTTCTTGATTTCCGAGGACACCTCACGGTTAAAGGAGATACGCCAGCTCTTATGTGTGTTGATGGAAATGTAGCCATCCTTCAGCCTGCGGTTGCTGAACTCGCTGAGCTCAAAGAACTTGAAGCCGTTGAGTGCCATCTGTTCCTCGGTTACATTGGGACGTGGCGCAACGGGGGGAGGCGCTGGCTTTGCTTTCTCTCGCGTCTTGAATATCGGGCCGTCCCACATTTCCAGAGGTTTTGCCGCCTGTTTCGAGATGCGTTCTCTGGAGATTGCCATATACACACCGCTTTCCGAAGCAGCTACTTTTCTGCTCTCCCATTTCACGGCAAGGTCGAGCCAGTAGTCAGGGCCGAAATTCGTGAGCGTAGAAGGGAACTTGAAGGCGCTGGTGATAACATCATCCGAATCAACCTTCACCAGATATTCCTCAACCGAAGTTGGGTTGTCGGGGAATGGGTACTGGCGGTATAGGCCACAGAAGATCTTGTTTGCACCATGCTCCTTCAAGAACTGCTTGAATAATGCAATATTCGCTGGTTTCATACAGCTCTGACTTTAGAATGGTAAGTCGTCGGATTCGTCGAAAGGAACGGTGCCCGTCTGTATGGTATTGGCCGCATTGTTGTTTGGCATATCGGTGGGTTTCCCGTTGCCCAGAATAGGTTTATTCTTGCTTTCCTCAGGGTGCGCTTTCTTGTACTCCTCGGAAAGAGACTGCTTGACGTAGTGCGTCTCACCATAACGTTCTTCCTGGCTTTTCCACGCCGTCAGATGCAAGTAGGCGGCTTTTGCCCTGCCTGTCGCATCATCCTTGCTGATGAAGATGTCGTTGTCCTCAATGGGAATACAGACGCAACGTTTCGTTGCTGCCCGTCCTTGAATGTCTCTAATAAAGGCGTTGTCGAACTTCAGTAAGTTCAGGTCGATGTTCAGATGTTCCATAACATTGATAGTTTAAAGGGTTATTGTTTCAAGAGTGTTCTCAGTTTGCCGAGATTCGGAACGAGTGCCGTGCATGAAGTGAAATTCATATACGGGAGTGCTTCCGGGAATTGTTCACGCACATTCTTCTCTGTTCTGAGATTCATCAGTGCCAGCGTAACGTCGTACACATACTTTTGTTTGTCCTGTATGAGTTTTTCCCTACTCTTTTCGGACTTCTGTAGTAGCTTAAAATCCTCTGGCTGGAGGATAATGTGTCGTAACTTTGGGAAGAACCTGTCTGGAATCCTAACGCGAATATAATCATAGCAGCTCGCGCCATCAAGTGTGAAATCCAGATAACATTCTTTGGTGTACACCTCGACATATTGTTCCCCTGCGTCTCGCACTGGCTTGGGAATGTATTTCTCATACAGCGAGAGGGCAACGGAGCGACAATGCTCCGTTGCTTCCTTAATCTTCTCGTCGAAAGCTTTCTCTGAAAGTTGGCTGGCCGCTTCCTCGGCCATAGCCTTGTTCACTCTATTGCTCATCGGAATTCTGTAATTTTGTTTTTATATTTTGTTTTTATAACGTCTTTAACAGATTCGATAATCGCAGTGAGGAACAAGCCAGTCAATTCAGGCTCTTTCTTCATCAAAAGTGTCAATGGCATTGCCAGCAAAAGTCTATTGTTCGTATCAAGTTTCAAAATACATGATAATCCCATTACCGCCAAGAGTACTATCTGGGCACCATCCGTTAATCCCAGAAATTCACGTCCGAATTCTTCACCTTCCTCGCCAATCCTCTGTCTCAACTTGGCAAGAAGTTCCTCGTCAAGCACACTTTGCTTTTTGTTTGTTGTTTCCATAATCTGTAGTTTTTAATTGTTAGACTTATTGTTCGAGTGTCTCTCGTTCTTTCGTACAATATCGTTCTTGACATTTCGGAGCCTGCGGGCAATATTGTAATCACGACAACGAGGGCTTGCGCCCTGTATAATCGCGACCGCCTTGTCGATCAAGGTCAGTAGCGTGCTCCAATCTGTCTTTGATACTTCGATTTTCATGTTTTCGGGTCGATATGACGGCATTCATCGGGGCGACCGTGTAATAGTACGCCCCGATGAATGTTCGCCGTTTATGCGAAGATTTCCTGCTCTCTCATAAACTTCATCATCGAGAGGTTCTGGGGGAGTATCAGGCTATTGTCAGCTGTCGCTGGCTTGTAAATGTCCGTTGCGCAGTTGTAGTAGTCCCATGCCGTGACACGTCCCATCTCTGCCTGCTTGACCAGCAGCGATTCGGTGAACTTTGTCAGTTGGGTGTCAGAAAGAGGGTAGACATCGCCATTGCGGCGAATCTTCTTGATGGCCGTGTCCATCTGGACGCGGATGGTCTTCAGCATGCCGATGGTCGTGAAAAGCTGCTCTGCCGTCAGTACGCTGGCTTTCATGCGCTCGATGACCTCATCATCGCTGATGACGATATGCTCCGCATCGGTGAGCCAGCCATTCACGGTCTTCAGTATTCCGTCGAGCGTCGCCTTCGCGGCATCGGAATGGGCGGCGTAGTCGCTGACGAAGCTGCCGCTTCCGAGCATACACTGGTTATGGCAAATCTTCACGTTGCGACCGAAGCCAATCTGAAGGCCTCGCTGAGTGTAAGAAACAGCCATGTTCGTTGTCAGTTCCTCGGTGTCGAAGTTCTTCAGTCGAATGTTCGCGTAGACCCTGCGGAGGGTGTGTGCCTCGACGGCACGCTCACCGTATTTCTTCTCCAGCTCTGGGTTGAGCGAAACGCCCGGAGTCTGCTTGTCGCGGTTATTCGTGGCAAACAGGTCATACACCTCGGCATCATAGCCGTGTTCTGCCGCCATGTCAAGAATCTGCTGAATGAGCGCGAAGTGGTAGATGCCGTGAGGACAACTGCGGTCATCGCCCCTATTCTCCTTAATAGTCCGCTTCAGCTGTTCGAGGGTTAATACTTGCACCTTCTGTTTCTCGAAATCGAAAAACTGGTTTGCGTTCCGAATCTCCGTTGCTACCTCTGCTACGGGAGCAACCTGTGTCTGTGGCGTTGCGCCGAATCCATTGATCTTCATTGTTGTGTCAATTGATTGTTAAACTTATGTGAATTACTGTTGGTTGAGCTGTTGGCTCGTTACCTCTGATTTTACTATGAACTCTTCCCATTCCACGAACAGCGGCAGCTGAGTTTTCAGGAAGAGCCATTTTGCCATTGTTATGGTCACCGTGTCTGCCTATTCGCCAGAATCGTTCATTTCCAGCTTCGACAACGGAACCCAAATCTTGTCCTTCGCCCCCTTGTTGTAGCAACGGAATAGCTGTGCCTTGTCCGTTCGCTTCACCATGTCCTTCTTCGGGAACTGGAAGCGCACCATCGTCGTTGTTATCTCCATACGCATTCCTCCTATCCTAACATACATATAAATAATGAAAAGGCGAAGATGTACACAGAGTAGAAGATTCCTATGATTGCATCCTTCCATTGGCTTGCGTCCCATGTCATGGGATCCAGCGGGTCTTTCTCAAACTGATTTGTTACATTTTTCTTCATTGTTGTATCTCCTTTGCTTTTGTTAAACTTGAAATTCTTGTTGCAAATATATGAAGTTTTTTGCGAAAAACCTAATAATTGCATATTAAAACTAATGTTTTTTAATATTATTTTTGCTTATTATGGTGTAGTTAAAGAGATTTTAAGCCATTTGCAATTATTCACCACTAATAACTATAATCTTAAAAATAATTAAGCCTAATATTTTTTCTCTGGAAAATTTGCATACTCTTAGATTTTTGCTTAATTTTGCACCCGTTGAAAGCGATAAATGGTACTTGTTGCAAAGGAATGAAAGTGAGATGCCGAAAGGCTCAACGATAAGACCTCGGAAGTAGTACCATTGCTTTCGGGGTTTCTTTTATAGATTCCCAGCCATGACTGAGTGGGACTGATAAGGCAGGAAGTTCCTTTGAGGGGTACACGAGCGGTCATTGGTATTAAAGTCGGTACTCGGGGATGCGTCAGACCGACAGCGAGGTTAAAGCCGAACCGCGACGCAAGGTGGATAAGCACCTGAGACGGCGAAGTAGCGACACTTATCTATGCGCTGCCGAAGTTCGGGGGAATACTCGCGATATACTGGGGTTGGAAATCCAAACTTTGAAGCATAATCAAAAGACCATGCTATGCCTTGGATTATTCGGTTATGCTTCGTTGAAAGAAGCCTGTTCAACCTGGGGTTGTTCATTGAAAGATAAACAATGAATTGAGATTATACATAAATAAATTGAGAATATACATAAAAGACGGCGAAACATGTCGAAATTTATTGCATATACAGATGGCTCTTGTGACAACCTTAGTTTAAGGCGACCGGGTGGCGCTGCCTATGTCATCCTTGATGAAAATGGGCAGCTTTTCAAAAAGGCTTCAAAAGGCTTCCTTGGCACGACAAATAACAGAATGGAGCTGCTTGCCATCGTGAGCGTCGTCAATTCTCTGCCCGCAAACTCCGAAGTAACCATATATACCGACTCACAATATTGTATTATGGCCTTGAATTCGAAGAAGCCCAAGAAGAATATCGACCTGATACGGCTGTTCCATGAGATTTGCGATTTCAGAATTACCGTTGCCTTCGAATGGGTAAAAGGACATAATGGGGTATTTTATAATGAAATGTGCGACCAGATGGCAAACTCAGAATACCAGAAAATAGCATGGAATATAAAGGAATAAGTCTCGAAAAAGTCGCCGAAACCTCGGAATTCTCATGTGACGGCTGTTTCTTCATTCACTACGTGAAGAAAACCGTGAATGTCGGCCCGAGAATCCGACATGAGTACGAAGAGGTCAAGACTGGCCAGAGAGGCTGTTCAGCCCCGAATATCGAGCCGTTCCGCAGTTGCAAGCATGAACATGTAATATTCAAGGAAATAACCAAAGTTTAACAATCAAACAATGAATGTATGAGAAACGAAGAAAAACTGAAAGCCTTGAAGGCATTCCTTACCGAGAACAAAATCAAGTTCAGCGAGAACTATCAGCTGAAAAAACCTGCCGTCAGCTTTATTCCAGAGCTGTACCTGAACAAATACCGAATCGTCGTCCATCTTTCTGATGAACACGACCAGGAGTTCTACCTTGCTACTCGCTGCCATTATCACCCCTTCTTCATCCGCGAGAACGAGAAAAAGGAGTTTATCATTGAGAAGATGCAAAATTGCATTATCGACAGAATGAAACAGTTCCAGAAGAAGTGGGACAAGAAAAACAATAAAAGTAGGATATGAAAAAGCCGCAGTTATACATCAAGAACGAGAGAGGCCGTTATGAGCCGTATAGGGAGCCAGAACGACCAAAGCGTGACAATGCCTTCTACAGGCGCATCGGTAACAGATACGAGCCATGGGGTATGGTTTTCAATAGCGTAAAATCATGGCAGGAGGGCGTGTTCGCAGTCACGAGAGTTCGAAGCAGCGTTAGTCCAGATTCATGGACGAGTGCTGAATATTTACAAGAAATATTCAAGCTCTATCGGTGTGGTGATATTGAAAATGTCTCTATCGGCAAGCTCGGAGGCATGGAAAAACTTGCTGCCCATCTTGCTTCACATTGGAATGAAATAGGAGGCGATTCTGTTTTTGAGATGGCAGCAAGTGTTGTTGCTATACTTATGAACTACGAAAATAAAAAGGAGGTAAAACGATGACAGACGATAAACTATCGAAGGCACTATCATTGAAGGATGATATTTTGAGAACTACGAAAGGCATCGAAGAGATAGAACATCTGTTCGAGCAATGGAACGACTTGCACGCTAGTGACGATGCGTATAATTACCATTATGTCGACCGCAAGAAGGAATGGGCGATAATAACGACGATGGCAGGACAATTTGATTCTGTACGTGAGGAAATCATGCGAAACACCATCTACGCACTACGAAGGGAGCAATGCCGCCTACAAAGGAATCTTGACGAGTACAATAAAAAATTCCAGAAGCTATGATAGGAACGCTTGAAGAGTACGAGGCAAGGTATAACGCATCGTCAGCGGAGGAAATCGAAGCCGAATGGTCGAAGTGGGGTAGTGACAGGAACCAGCGTTGCCGAAATAAAAGAAGCTATGACCAGTGGCTCGACTGCGGTTTCAAAGGAGAGCCTGTTTTCGGCGCATGGGGCTGGCTCGATAACGACCAGCTGATAAAGGCGCAGGAAACCATCAGGCTATGGACGAACGGCTGCACCGAGAGTACGGTTGAGTGCGCACAACTGCCCAATGGGAAATGGATTTCTGGTATTCATTGGCAATTGTCTATATCGGGTTGTTCACGCGGTTTGTCGATATGGAGTCATCAGTATGACAGCCGTATAGAAGCATTGCAAAAACCTCTCGTAGACCTTATTGCTTATATAAAGAAGCACGGCTCTGCCAAAGATCGGGAGCACATAGCTGAAGTGACGAAGGTGTTGGGTGAAGTCAGACAACTAAACCTGTTTGATTGATATGAGAATAAACCACAGAAACCGTTGAACTGATGAAACCAACGAAGAATAGAATCATGTGCCCCGACTGCCGCAAGCCGAAGATGCTGTTCGAGACGGAGCGTAAGGCAAACGATTTCATCAAGTGGAATCGTGAGGACATTGAGCATGGTGAGAAATTGAGGGCCTACTATTGCCCCTCATGCTGCGGTTGGCATATCTCCCACCAGAAGCATCGGCGCGGCTACGACTTTAACACCGACAAGCTCATAAACGCCTATCATCGTATTGGAAAACCGCGAAGAAAGATAGATAAGCTTATTCGCCATGAAGAAGTGTCACAGACGGAGCAGAAGCTGATGGTGGTAGCGCAGCGGGTTTACGACGATATTCCAGAAGAACTAAAGGCCACAAGTCAGAAAGGCTACATTAAGAGGTTCCTCGACGATTATCTTAGTAAGAAGAACTTCAGTGAATACGGAGGACGGCTGAGAGCTTTCGTATACAAACTGTTCAAGGACGACATGATTCAACGGTTCAAACGTCAATAGATATGGCAAAGGAGAAAAAGTATTGCGGCACCTGCTGCTGGTTTTATGCTGAGGACACTTACGGTTTCGGTGCATGTCCGTTCCGCTTCGCCGAGGTGTCCGAGTGCGGAAATGAGTGCCCGATTCCGAATAAGTATGTAAGCCGCCAGCAGATGCGGCACAACATGGCAGTATTGATACAGGCCAACCGCTATCGGCGGGATGACGAGGTGCCCCCCATTTACAAGATGCCGAACCCGAAGGAACTCGGCATTGCAATTGATTTCGCGGTAGAGTATATGAGAGTGTTTAGTAATTTGTAAGAACATGAAACCATTCCCAGGAAAGACCGAAATGACGAAAGGCAAGGTGCATCGCCGTGTTCTGAATGATGAGCAGCGCGAATGGCTGTGCAAGTGGTTTCCAGTCACGGAAAACTGCCGACTGGCAAAAGCTATGGGCATCAGTCTCTATAAATTACATGACTTTGCCCGTCAGCTCGGACTGACGAAGAGCGAGGCGGGTCTGAAAGCGATAAAGCGGCGGCGTGACAAAGCGGCGGCAAAGACAAACCACAAGAATGGATGCTATGACCGCAAGCGCGGCCACCCATGCAGCGCGGCCACAATAGCAGGAATCTGCAAGCGTTGGGAGGAAGAACGCACCGGACTGCGAGAAAACAGCCATCTTAAAATGAAGCGGGAGAACCCAGAGAAATACGCGGCATGGATAGAAAAACTTTCAAAGGAAAGAAAGGAGAGTATCAGGAAGGAGAAAATGAGAGTCCTGTATGGCATTGAGCGTAAGACGAAGCTGAAGATGATAGTGATGTGTCCCTTTTCCAGAAGTCAGGTGCACCATAGGAATAACGCTCTGAAACGCGGATACTTCTTCGACACTGACTGCTCGGAGAATTCCCCTAACCGTTACACCATCTTCTATGACGATAGCACTAACCGCAGTGCGAGGTTTGAAAGTAACTTAATCAAAGACGGATTTATATTGAAATATGAACAATGAATACGAAAGCAAAGAAGTCTACGTCGAAGGGCTTCAAGAAAAATTCCGCAAAGGCAGGAAGTCAGTGCCGACGGAAAAACAGCTGTTGCAATCATGCTGCTGATCGCTGGCTCCGTCACCGACGCGCCGATTTGATGGCACATGCCTCGGATGCCGAGAGAGCGGCATATCGCGTACTTTGCGCCTTGGGGTATAAAGTCATACGGCAACACCCCATAAACACAGGCAGGAGGCTTTATTTCGCGGATTTGTACGTTCCTGCACTCCGTGCTGTGGTTGAAATAGACGGCGGCTATCATTTCACGTCCAGCCAGAGGCGGCTCGACACAAACCGAAGCAGGGGACTCTGGAGGCTGGGCTACCATGTCCTGCGGCTATCGAACCATGATGCGAGAGACCCGAACAAAATAAAATCCAAGATAGCGTTCTTGGGCGATTCATAACACTTTATAGGATTGCTTGTAATTTCCAATCAAAGCGTACCGCTTGTGAAAGTCGTGCGCTTTCCCTTACCAAAGGCAAAATCGTGGTATAATGGGCAAAATAAGCATAAAGATTCCCATGAGATTGCAACCAGACGAAATGCTATGCTTATATTTGCACATGAGTTTTTAAGTTAAACCATTTAACAATAGGAGATACAACAATGAACACGGAAAAGACAGCAGCAGAGAAGTTCGGCGAGATTGCCGTCTGGCTGAAGAAGCAGAACAAGGAGTTCACGAAGAACTTCAAGAGTATGAATAGCATCATCAGGGTGTACAAGGTACTTCCTGCGGACTATGACAAGAACAAGAGCCTCCTTGCGCATATCAAGAAGAATGGCACTACATGGTCGAACAACCGGCTTAAGCTGATACTCAACAGCGAGTTTGGCATTCGTTATTTCGCCGATGCTCCCCATCGTTACACATTCCGATTTACTCTGAGAAGATGGGGAAGAGTTGGTTACGAGCACACCGAGGTCAGATGTGTGGTAACAGACCACTGCTCACTCTGGAGGAACAATCTTTATGAAAGTCAGGAGTTCGGTGCGGCAACCATTGAGATAAAAGACCTCGGCGATGCAAGGAGGGCGGCAGACAGGTTGCTTGCTGGAGCCATCCAGAGTCATGGAAATGATTACGAGTCGGTGTACGGCGATATTCTGAGGAAGGCAATGAAAAACAGCAACCCTACCGCCGAGAAGCTGACGGAGCAATACGAAATACCTGTTTAGTACAGGCTCTTAGTGATAATGTTTGTTTCGATGCGCTGCCTGTGAAGGTGGCGCATTTTTCGTGCTCATGCTCGTCGTTCGATATATTGCCCGATAAAGTCATCGGGAAAGGAATGAAACGCCTTCATACGCCCTAAAAACGCCGAAAAACGCACTTGTTTACATGCATCTTCCTAAACTTTTCTATGAGAAACTAATAAATCCTAACTTTGCGGTGGAAATTTTTCATTCACAAAACAAATTTGGAATTATGAACATCAAGGAAAGAGCGCTTAACGCTATCAAGCAAAACTACGCGAAGTTCGGCCTGAAAGCAGAAGAACTCGACAAACTGGCTGGTCATATCGCTGGCGGTCTCAAGGACGAGCCAACCGACGATGAACTGAACACAGCAGTTGAGAATGCGAAGTTCTTTGCCGAAATGATGCAATCAGTCGGGAACCGAAAGGCAACCGAGGTACAGAACAAGTACAAGGACTACATCCCGAAACCACAAGAACCGCAGACTCCCCCTCAGACACCGCCTGCCACCCCTGCTGCCACGTCACCAGCCTCTGGAACGCTGACACTGGAACAGGTAGAGCAGATGATTGCTCAGGCACAGACCAACAATCAGAAAGCCATTGAGGATGCCGTCAAGGCAGCTACCGAACCATTCC
>JAEEGH010015841.1_pt1 | contig 16303 bp, 9 predicted proteins | sample 9134181 | NCBI WGS metagenome assembly JAEEGH01 (sample SAMN16246544, study PRJNA631951) | gut metagenome | biome: gut microbiome; feature: rumen; material: DP-attached | host: Bos | place: Iran: Karaj | collected 2018-10
ACATATGGGTGCATTTCGTGGACTTCGGGGATGACCAGCGTGTATGGCTGATGCCGAAGACCCGGATCAAGGCCGAAGGTGAACTGGAGCTTCAGGTCTTCAAGGACAGGATCAGCGTCAACTGCCGTGTCGAGGACCTCTCCAAGTGGGTTAAGGACGAATCCAAACAGTAGCGGCTATGGCGGACAAGAAATACAACAGCGACGGACCGTCGGCGGCTGACAGAGCCCTCGAACGGTTCACTGAGCTCATGATAGAGAAGATCCAGACGCTTCAGGGAGACTGGAAGAAGCCCTGGTTTACACCGGGGGTCACCCAGCCTCCCCAGAACCTGTCCGGACGCCATTACAATGGCGGCAACTCGCTCATGCTGATGCTTCAGGCGGAGAAGATGGGGTACGACATCCCCGTGTGGGGAACCTTCGACCGCATTACGAACCTGAACTACATCAAGGATAAGCATGGCAACGTCTTCCAGGCTCGGGACAATCACGGGAACAAGCTTCCTATGGTAACTGTCAACAAAGGTGAGAAGTCCTTCCCTGTATTCCTTACTACCTTCACAGTCAAGAATCCTGAGACCGGCGAGAAGATTCCCTACGATGATTACAAGAACCTGTCGAAGGAAGACCAGGCGAAATACAAGGTCTATCCGAAACTACAAGTCTACAACGTGTTCAACGTTGCAGCACAGACCAATCTGGCGCTGACGCGCCCTGAGATGTACGAGAAGCTCAAGGCCCAGGCAGCCGGTCAGGTGCAGCAGCAAGGAGACCTCAAGAGTCATCCGGCCATAGATATGATGATCGACGAAAACCTGTTCTTCTGCCCTATCAACCAGGTCAAGGGAGACCAGGCCTACTACTCCCCTGTCAAAGACCATATCGTCGTTCCGAAGCGTGAGCAGTTCGTCGATGGTGAGGCCTTCGCAACCAACACACTCCACGAGTGCGCCCACGCGACCGGGGCAGAGTCAAGGCTCAATCGTGCTATGGGAAATGCCTTTGGCTCTGAGGAGTACGCCAAAGAGGAACTGATCGCCGAACTGTCGGCGGCAGTGGTTTCCAGCCAGTATGGGATGAGCAAGCATATCAAAAACGACAGCGCCCAGTACCTGAAGTCCTGGCTTGGCTCCCTCCAACAGGGACCCGAATACTTGAAGAGCGTCCTTGGTGATGTCCGGCGCAGCTCCGGCATGATCATCCAGCGTCTCGAATCCATCCAGCAGGAGATGGATAGGGGCGAGGAGGCGGACTACGGGAAGTTTCGTTCAGCGAAGGTAGAAAGCCAGCAGCCGGTGCAGGAGCACCAGGCCCAGGCCGCCAAGGAGGCCCAGCCTGTCGAACAGGAAGAGCAGCATCACTACCACGGCCGGTCGAGATGACCGAAAGACGGAGGGCGCCATGGGCAGGAAGAAGAAACGAAAGGATAAGGGAGTACTGGAATATGTCTCCGTGAAGAATAGGAAGAAGGTCAAGGCGCTCATCCGTGAACTGGGATTGGAATTGGTCTCCGTTGAGAGGATCCCTGATGATTGTGACGACCCCGGCAAATGAAAGCCGGGGTTGTTGCGTTCAGGAGGAAGAATAATTCGAGGTTGTATCACAGTTTGGCACAGAGTGCGTTTATTTTTGCCGCAAAGAGAAGGTGAAATAAGGAAAAGGGTGCCGTTTTATGATACAACAGGTATAGACGGCACATTGTAATATGCGGAAAAACATTACTAAAAATAGATACCCGATGAAAAAATATTAAATTTGTAGGTTAAGCAATCCACAAGAAGTTACACGTATGGAAGCCCCCAATAAAGAGAATACTCTTTATCTGCCCATAAAGCAGGTCTATTTCGACCAGATCATAGCTGGGACGAAAAAGATTGAGTATCGAGAAGTCAAGGAAGGCACTACTGCCAACAAGTACCTCATCAAGGATCCGGCTACGAAATTCAAGCTCAATCCGGATGTTGTCAAGGACTTCTCGAAGGAATACTATGTCGATGACATCGTGGAAGGTGGCTTCCCTTTCCTCCCCCGTCAGTACAAGTACCTGGCTCTGGCAGTAGGTTATGCAAAACAACGTGACAGGGCAATCGTAGAAGTGGTCGATTTCTCTTTCCACCCGGAAGGCATCAGGGAAGACGCCCAAGGTATTCCCCGCTTTGCGTTCTGGGTCGAGGAATTCCATCTGGGTAAGGTCATAGAGGTCCATAGGAAGAACGAAGCGGCTGCACCTCCGGCACCAGATAGTGTCTTTCCGGACACTTCCCTCTCCTTCTTTGATAACATCAACAACAAGGTCGTAGATAACCTGCGTGTAACAATCGGCGAAGGAACAAAGGTCAGCATTGCGGCCGCGTGTTTTTCCATCTATGCTTTCAACGAGTTGAAGGAACAGCTACAGGATATCGATGAGCTTCGCTTCATCTTCACCGCCCCTTCATTTGTTCAGGAACGTGAGTCCAAGCAGCGTCGGGAGTTTTTCATCCCGCGGATCAACCGCGAACGCACGTTGTATGGCTCTGAGTTCGAGGTCCGTTTAAGGAACCAACTCACCCAGAAGGCCATTGCCATCGAGTGCGCCAAGTGGATCAAGGAGAAGGTCAAGTTCAAGTCCAATACGACTCCCCAACAGATGATGGGATTCATCTCAGTGGCAGGCAGCAATGAGAACTTCACCTATCTTCCGGTTAATGAGTTCACGACGACCGGTCTCGGATGCGAGCGAGGCAACAATTTCATGAATTACGTCCAGCGCATCGACGGCGAGAACGCGAAGCAGTACCTGAGGGCTTTCAATGAGGCCTGGAACAATGACTCCCAGTTCTCAGACGTGACCGAACAGATCATCGACCACATCTCGAACATCTACAAAGAGAATTCTCCGGAATTCATCTATTTCGTCACGCTGTACAACATCTTCAACGAGTTCCTTGAGGACATTTCCGAGGATGTGTTACCCAACGAGGCGACGGGGTTCAAGGACAGCCAGATCTGGAACAAGCTTTACGACTTCCAGAAAGACGCGGCTCTGGCCATCATCAACAAGCTGGAGCGATACAACGGCTGTATACTCGCTGACAGTGTCGGTTTGGGTAAGACCTTCACGGCTCTGTCCGTCATCAAATACTACGAGACCCGTAACAAGTCAGTCCTGGTCCTTTGCCCGAAGAAGCTTTGCGACAACTGGATGACCTATCGCAGCAATTACACGACTAACCCCATCGCCAAGGATCGTCTGTCATACGACGTGCTTTTCCATTCTGACCTGTCGAGAAATCGTGGCTATTCCAACGGCATCGATCTGGACAAGGTGAACTGGGGCAATTATGACCTGGTCGTCATTGATGAGTCCCACAACTTCCGCAATGGCGGTAAGGTCACCCGAAATGATGAAGAGGAGGATCCTCGCGAGAACCGGTACCTCCGTTTGATGAACAAGGTCATTAAAGCAGGCGTGAAGACCAAGGTCTTGATGCTGTCCGCAACTCCGGTAAACAACCGGTTCAATGACCTGAAGAACCAGCTCCAGTTGGCCTATGAGGGTGATGTCCAGCGAATGGATAGCCTGCTCAATACCGAGGCCTCCTTGGATGATATCTTCCGCCAGGCACAGAAGGCGTATAACAACTGGGCCAAGCTTCCTAACGATCAGCGCACCACGGAACGACTTCTTGGAATGCTGAGCTTCGATTTCTTCGAGGTACTGGACAGCGTGACCATCGCCCGCAGCCGCAAGCACATCGAGGCGTACTATGACACCGCCGCCATTGGCAAGTTCCCGACAAGATTGGCCCCTATCTCCAGGCGTCCGCCGCTGACGGACCTAAAGAGCACGATCAACTACAATGAGATCTTCGCCCAACTTCAGGAGTTGAATCTGTATATCTACACGCCTTCAGCATTCATCCTGCCGAGCAAACTGAACAAGTACGTGGATCCGGAGATGGCCGAGGGCCTGACTTCTCTGGGCCGAGAGATGGGTATCCGTCGTTTGATGTGTATCCTTATGCTCAAGCGTCTGGAGAGTTCTGTCAATTCCTTCCGTCTGACTCTTACCCGTGTGATGGATCTGATTGAAAAGACCATCAAGCAGATTGACCGTCATGACCAGTTCATCGAGACCGAGGAAGTCAGCGGATACGACTTCGACATCGAGGACGGCGACAACGACGCCTTCATCGGCACCAAGAAGGGCAAGGTCCTGCTTGAGGATATGGACACCGATTCATGGCGCCAGTATCTTGCCAGGGATATGGAAACCCTTGGCCTGACAAAACTGCTTCTGGAGGATATCACTCCAGAGCACGATAGTAAGCTTCAGCAACTCATTGAGGATCTTCGTAATAAGTTCGCTCATCCCATCAACGGCGACAACAAGAAGGTCATCATCTTCACAGCCTTCTCCGACACGGCCGTCTATCTCTATGATAACCTGGCCAAGCCTATTAAGGAGAAGTACGATATGGACACTGCTCTTGTCACCGGTGATGTCGAGGCGAGGAGTACCCTCAAACTCAAGGAGAAGCTGGACTTTAACAAGGTCCTGACGCTCTTCTCCCCTATCTCCAAGGAAAAGGCTTCCGTCTATCCGAATATCAACGAGGAGATCGAGGTTCTCATCGCGACCGACTGTATATCCGAAGGTCAGAACCTCCAGGACTGCGACTACCTCATTAACTACGACATTCACTGGAATCCGGTGCGCATCATCCAGCGTTTCGGACGTATCGATCGTATTGGGTCCAAGAACGATGTCATCCAGCTGGTCAACTACTGGCCGGACATGACATTGGACGAGTATATCGACCTCAAGGGCCGTGTCGAAGCCCGCATGAAGGTGTCGGTCATGACTTCCACTGGCGATGACAACCTCATCTCTCCGGAGGAGAAAGGTGATCTCGAGTATCGCAAGGAGCAGCTTAAGCGCCTCCAGGAAGAGGTCGTAGACATCGAGGATATGAATAGCGGCGTCTCTATCATGGACCTCGGCTTGAACGAGTTCCGGCTAGATTTGCTGGAGTATATGAAGACCCATAGCGATGTCGAGCATACTCCTTTCGGCCTTCATGCAGTCGTTGGGGCCAACGAGTTCACGGAACCCGGTGTCATCTATGTGCTGAAGAACCGCAATGCGGGCGTCAATATCGACAAGAAGAACCGCCTGCATCCCTTCTATATGGTTTACCTCCGGAACGATGGTTCCGTTGTCGTGAACCACCTGTCCCCGAAGGAGCTTCTGGATAAGTTCCGTAGTCTCTGCAAGGGCAAGAACCAGCCCATCCCCACCCTCACGAAGAAGTTCAACCACGAGACGCGTGACGGATTTAAGATGGGTACATATTCCAAGCTGCTTGGTGATGCCATCAGCAGCATCATCACCGTCAAAGAAAGCAGCGATATTGATAGCTTCCTTGAGGGAATCCAGGGAGATCTCTTCACCAAGGAGATCAAGGGGTTGGATGATTTCGAGCTAATCTGTTTCCTGGTCATTAAGTAACCGCATATGTTAGGACTGCCGAAGAGTACAGAAATAGCCCAGCAGCTTCCGAAGAAGGCCATCTTCCAGAAGTTCGAGTTGAAGCCCGCCCAGCGCGACCACTTCGACGCGGATATTAGCAAGCTTACCCTTGTGAATGCTATTTCTCAGAACAAACTCCCAGCTCTCCAGAAAGGCGAAACCATCGAGACGATATATGTTGTCGATGTCGCATTGAAGCGGCCAAACTACGATCCCAAAAACATCCAGATGCTCAGCAAACTCATTCCTCAGAAGATGCTTTTCGCTCTTCACTATGAGGATGAAATTCAGCTGGCCATATATCATACGAAGCTAATCTGTGGCAGTTGGGTGCCAGCCGATGCTTATGAGCTGGAGCTTGTCGGAACTACGACCGATTTGGTCTGGGAGAATCTTGTGAAGACCATTGGCGGAATTGAAGTCGAAGAGGGCAATACCCTCATTGAGCAGATTGTCATTGACGAAGAGCGCGAGATTCTTCGCAAGCAGATAGATGCATTAGAAGCAAAATCACGGCAAGAAAAGCAGCCTCGTAGGAAACTGGAGATGTTTGAAGAGTTGCAAGAATTGAAGAAACAGTATGGAAAAGATTAAGTTATCCAAAGACAGCAAGAGAATTCTACTGTCATTATATAAAGGGAATTATGGTGATATGGTTCCTGAAGCAGACTTAGATTTATTCAATCTTCTTGAAGTAGAAGGTTTTGTTAAATCCGCCCATACCAAAGGAGACGGCCATGTTGAGTTGTTGGCACCACGATTAACAGATGAAGGACGAGCTTATATTGTTGCGAATCCCTCATTACATAATCCTAGCATCTGGGATGATAAAAAGTATATCATTAACACGATTATTTCGGTCGTGGCTCTCGCTGTGGCCATCATTGCACTTTTCAGGTAGCTTATGGAAAAGATGAAGATGCACACTTTAGATATTACAGAGAGTAATATCGAAAGAATCGGGAAATTGTTTCCTAACTGCCTTACTGAACGCATCGGTGAAAATGGGAAAGTGGAAACAGCGATTGATTTTGACCAACTTCGTCAAGAGCTTTCCAAAGATATTGTCGAAGGCCCTCAAGAACGTTATCAGTTTACTTGGCCTGACAAAAGGAATGCAATAAGACTTGCAAGCTCTCCTTCAACAATGACGTTGCGACCCTGTAAGGATAAGAGTATCTCATTCGAGCAAACAAAAAACGTATATATTGAAGGAGATAATCTAGAGGTTTTGAAGTTATTACGTGAAACCTACTTAGGTAAAGTTGATTGTATATACATTGATCCACCTTATAATACTGGAAAAGACTTTGTTTACAAAGATGATTTTAGTGTTTCCTCACAGTTATTTCAGGGATCAAGCGGCTCAGTAGACCTTGAGGGAAATACGCTTTTGGACAAGTTTGAGCAGAACCTTTCGAGTAATGGAAGGTTCCATACAGACTGGTTGAATATGATTTATCCGCGTCTAAAGGTCGCTCGAGATCTTATGGCACCTCAGGGTATTATCTTTATCAGTATCGACGATAATGAGGTGGAGAATCTCAGAAAGGTTTGTGATGAAATTTTTGACAAGAAAAACATGATAGCCTGTTTCTGTTGGAAAACAGATGGTAATTTTGATAATCAGGCAAAAATAAAAATCTGTCATGAGTACATTTTAGCATACGCGAAACACGCAGAGTTGTTCCCGATGCCACTTGTTATTGATCCAAGCATTCCCTCCAATAGTAAACTATTCCGAGAAGAGATTCGTAATACGATTATTAAGAATGGCCCCAAGAATCCGATTAGTACGGTAATGATTCCGGTTGGGTTCCCATGTGATTTCGAGAAAGGTATTATTCATAAAGATGATGTAGTTTGGCCAAAATACGATGTTGATATTATTGTCGAAAGCGGGAAGACGTGTAATGAGGTAAATGCGACAACTGGCTGGGCTTCAAAAGCTCAATTAGTGGATTTTATTCGCACGGGGTATTCTTTGGTGGAAGATTCTAAAGGACAACTTGCTTCGTTTGTAATGACAAAGACAGGGGCAATTGAATCTATTAAGAAAAGGGAAAAACCGAGTCACGTTATTTCTATGCTCCAAGGTTTAGGTGGTGCACAGAAAGCATCCATTGATTTAGGAGACCTATCCCCATACTTTGATTATCCTAAACCAGTTGCTTTAATAAAGTACCTGTGCAGCATGATTAATAGCAAGAACGCGACATTTATGGATTTCTTTTCGGGTTCTGCAACCACTGCGGCTGCAATCATGGAACTCAATCTTTCCGACCATGGATCTCGCAGTTATATCCTAGTTCAACTTCCAGAGTCGATTCATGATTCAAAATATGAAACTATCTGCGATGTCGGTGAAGCAAGGATTTATCAATGCGTAGAACGATTAAAGGCAACAATGAGGGAGGGCCAAAACTCTCTATTTGATCAGAATGAGGATTGGGAACCAGATTTGGGCGTGAGGGTCTTTCGCCTCGATTCAAGCAACATGTCTGATGTTTATTATAGGCCTGAAGAATTCAATGAACAATTGATCAAGGAGGATAATGTTAAAGGGGATCGTGTACCAGAGGATCTGCTATTTCAGGTTATGCTCGAGTGTAATTTGCCCTTATCCTCTTCCGTTCAGAGTGAGGAGATTGCCGGGAAAGAGATTTATACAGTAAATGACGGATATCTTATAGCTTGTTTTGACGAAGATGTTAATGAAGAGGTTATAACTTCTGTTGCTAAACGCAAGCCTTATTATTTCGTGATGCGGGATAGTTCGCTTTCTTCCGACAATGTGGCCGACAATTTCGAACAGATTTTCCAGGCATACAGTAAAGAAACCATTAGAAGGATTCTGTAATTATGGAAAAAGTCAAAATGCATACAAGGGACTTTGCGTCCGTTTATTCTGAGCAACTAGCACATCTCTTTCCAGAATGCGTGACTGAGGTGATTGCGGCTGACGGCATGATTCAGAGCGTTATAGATTTTGATAAGCTTAAGCAAGTTATTAGCAAAGACGTCGTCGAAGGAGTTAACGAGCGGTATCAATTCACCTGGCCTGATAAAAAGAATGCGGTCCGGATTGCCAATACTCCAACAAATATGACACTACGCCCATGTAGAGAAGATAGTGTTAATTTCGATACTACAGAGAATCTATACATCGAAGGTGATAACCTAGAAGTGCTCAAACTTCTTCGTGAAGATTATCTTGGTAAGATTAAATTAATCTACATTGATCCGCCTTATAACACGGGTAATGATTTCGTTTACGAAGATGACTTCAGTCAATCAGAATCAGAATTCATCGAATCCTCTGGGCAACTTGATATCACTGGGAATCGTCTTGTTCAGAATACTGAGAGCAATGGTCGCTTCCATACGGATTGGTTAAACATGCTATATCCGCGATTGAAAGTAGCTCGTGATCTATTATCTGAGGACGGCGTGATTTATATTTCCATTGATGACAATGAGGTCTTTAATCTAAAAAAGCTTTGTGATGAAGTCTTTGGGGCTTCAAATTTCATCGCTAATGTCATCTGGGAAAAGGCGGATTCTCCTCGCAATGATGCAAAGACATTCTCTGTAAGACATGATTATATTTTGCTTTATGCTAAGTCATATCATGACGGTATTATTCTCAAGAAGAAGTTGACGGAGGTGGCTGAGCATTACGATAAAGTAGATGAGAATGGTAAGAAGTACTATTTGAAGCCTCTCCGTTATATGGGGACGGCTGACACTCGTGATGCTAGACCAAGTCTTTATTTCCCGATAACAGCTCCTGACGGCGAATTAGTATATCCCAAGAAAGCTGATGGTAGCGATGGAAGATGGCGCTGGAGTAAAGAGAAAGTAATCCAGGATAAAGATCGTTTGGAATTCATCAAAGGGAAAAATGGCTGGTCTGTAAACATTAAGATATATGCAGATTTAGAGACAGGTGTCCCATATGAGACAATCTGGTATAATACGGAAGTCGGCAGTAATAGAACCGCGATTGCAGAGATTCGCGCCCTTTTCGGCGAAGAGAAACCCTTCCCTACTCCCAAGCCTATTAATCTGATAAAAAACATGATTCAGACTGTTGAGTGTGATGGAATTACGATTCTCGATTTCTTTTCCGGTTCATCAACTACTGCTCATGCTGCAATGTTAACTAATGCAGACAATCAGAAGAACATTAAGTTCATTATGGTGCAACTTCCGGAAGAAACTGATCCGAAGTCTGAAGCTTATAAAGCAGGTTACAAGAATATCTGCGAAATCGGGAAGGAGCGCATCCGCAGGGCCGGAAAGAAGATCCTGGAGGAGCAGGAGAAATCCGAATCCGGTGGCGGTCTCTTCGCCCAGACCGAATCCAAGCCCAAGGTGGATGTTGGATTCCGTGTCCTCAAGCTGGACTCCAGCAACATGCAGGATGTCTACTACCGCCCGGAAGAATCCAACGAAACCACCCTCTTTGAGGACAACATCAAGCCGGACCGGACTCCGGAAGACCTCCTCTTCCAAGTGATGCTGGAATGCAACCTGCCGCTGTCAGCCAAGATTGAAACGATGAAGATTGCAGGCAAAGAAGTGTTCAGCGTTAACAACGGATACCTCATCGCCTGCTTCGACACCGATGTCAACGAGGATGTCATCAAGGCCGTCGCCAAATTGAAGCCCTATTACTTCATAATGCGCGATAGCTCCCTCTCCTCTGATAATGTTGCCGACAACTTTGACCAAATCTTTCAGGCATACAGTAAAGAAACGATTAGACGAGTGCTCTAGATATGAACTTCAAATTTAAGATACAGCAATATCAGACCGACGCAGTTGAGAATACCGTGTCTGTATTTGCCGGTCAACCATCCCGAGACTCATTCCAATATAAAAGGGATCTGGGCAAAAAAGCGTACTCTCAACTCACTTTCGATGATGACTATGCAGGCTATCGAAATAGCGACATCGAACTCTCTGATGACCAGATTCTAGATAACATCCACCAGATTCAGGATTCTCAAGATATCAAGCAGTCTCCGAAGCTTGTGGGGGATTTAGGCAAGTTGGGCCTTGATATAGAAATGGAAACCGGTACCGGTAAGACCTACGTCTATATCAAGACCATGTTCGAGCTCAACAAGCGCTATGGCTGGAACAAGTTCATTGTCGTTGTCCCTTCCATCGCTATCCGTGAAGGTGTCAATAAGAGTTTCAATATGCTGGAAGACCATTTCATGGAGCACTACGGCAAGAAAGCTCGCTTCTTCATCTACAACTCGTCCAATCTTCAGCTTCTTGATTCCTTTTCCAGCGATGCCGGCATCAATGTGATGATTATCAACACCCAGGCGTTCGCGACGGACATGAAGGAAGGAGGAACCAGAGGAGCCGCGCGTATCATCTATACCGAACGTGACGACTTTGGTAGCCGCAAACCCATCGATGTGATTGCCGCCAACCGACCGATTATCATTATGGATGAGCCTCAGAAGATGGAAGGTCAGGCTACCCAGACGGCACTCAAGCGCTTCAAACCGCTGTTCGTGCTGTACTACTCCGCCACTCACAAGACCCAGCATAACTGCATTTATGCTTTGGATGCATTGGATGCATACAAACAGAAGCTTGTCAAGAAGATCCAAGTGAAGGGCTTCGAGGTCAAAAATCTCAAGGGAACCAGTTCCTACCTGTATCTGGATGACATCATCCTCTCCAAGAATCAGCCACCGATGGTACGTCTTGAAATGGAAATCGAGACTGCTTCCGGAGTCAAGAAGGTGATGAAGAAACTGGGCCAGGGTGATAGCCTTTACAGTGAATCCGGCCTGTTGGAGTATAAGGACTTCACAGTTTCCGACATCGATGCGTTCCGGAATACCGTCACTTTCCTGAACGGCGTCAAGATTGCTAAAGGCGAGGTCTATGGAGACAGCAGCGAAGAGGCCATGCAGCGGGTCCAGATACGTGAGACCATCGCGTCCCACTTCGAGAAAGAGCGCGACCTTTTCAAGCGAGGTATCAAGACCCTTTCCCTCTTTTTCATTGATGAGGTCGCCCACTACAAGAGTTACGACTCCGAGGGCAATGAGGTCCACGGACCTTTCTGGATGATCTTCGAGGAGGAGTACGAGCGCATTCTGAACGAGAACATCTCCCTGTTCGAGGATGATTATCAGGAGTATCTCCGTAGGTTCAGCGCTTCGGAAGTTCACAACGGCTATTTCTCCATTGATAAGAAAGGCCGGGCCGTGAACAGTGAAACTAAGGGGAAGAGTGACATATCCGATGATATTTCCGCTTACGACCTGATCCTCAAGAACAAGGAGCGCCTGCTGAGTTTCGACGAGCCAACCCGGTTCATATTCTCGCACTCTGCTCTCCGTGAGGGCTGGGATAACCCTAATGTCTTCCAGATCTGCACGCTGCGCCATGCGGCCTCTGCCATTGCAAAGCGACAGGAAGTCGGCCGTGGTCTTCGTATCTGCGTTGACCAGAACGGAAACCGCATGGATATGGAAGAGCTCGGTGAGGAGATGGTCCAGGACATCAACAAATTGACTGTCATCGCCAATGAGAGCTATAAGACCTTCGTGGATGACCTCCAGAAGGAGACCAAGGAGGCTCTCCGTGACCGTCCTACCAAGGTGTCCGTCGAGTACTTCACTGGCAAGGTCATTACCGTGGATGGCGCGAAGTATACCATCACCCAGTCAGATGCCGAGGCGATTGTCGGTTATCTCAAGCTGAACGAGTATGCTGACGACGACGGGAAGATCACCGCTGATTACAAGAACGACCTGGCAGCTGGAAAACTGATGCCTATGGGTAAGAAGTTTGCCGGCAAGGAGGAAGGCGTTCACACGCTTGTCCAGTCTATCTTCGATGAGAGCATTACGCTCGACACGATGATTGAGAACGGCAATGCCTCCGCCGATGCTATCAATAAGCTCAACGAGAACTTCTCAAAGAAGGAGTTCCAGGCTCTCTGGAGCGAGATTAACCACAAGTACGTTTATACGGTCCACTATGATAGCAAAGAGCTAATCGAGAAGGCTATTGCTGCCATTGACAGGGATCTGACCGTCACCGAGCTCAAGTATGTGATGACCGTGGGAGACCAAGACTCCGTGGATACCTTTGGAGACACCAAAACCTCTACTAAGGCACTCGGAACAGTCAGCACTTCGACAGTCAAGTACGATCTTGTCGGCGAAGTGGCCAAGCGGACTACCCTCACCCGCAGGACGGTGGCTACTATTCTCAGGGGTATCAAGTCTATAAGGCTGGCCATGTTCAGAAACAACCCCGAAGAATTCATCAAGAACGTCAGCCGGATCATCAAGGACGAAAAGGCCACAATGATCGTGGAGCACATCGAGTACGATCAGATCGACCAAACCTATGACAGTGAGATCTTCACCCAAGAGAAACATACCCAGAGCATAGCGAAGAGTTATTCCTCGAAAAAGAGCATCATGGACTACGTGTTCACGGATTCCGATGGAGAACGTGCTTTCGCCGAGGATCTGGATGCGGCCACGGAGGTCTGCGTGTACGCTAAACTCCCCCGCTCTTTCCAGATTCCCACACCGGTCGGCAACTATGCGCCGGACTGGGCAATCGCCTTCAACAAGGGTGCCGTCAAGCACATCTTCTTCATCGCCGAGACCAAGGGCTCGATGGATTCGATGCAGCTGAAGGAAGTGGAACGTGCGAAGATCGGATGTGCTGAGAAGCTTTTCAATAATCTCTCAACTTCCAACGTCCGCTATCACAAGGTAGATAGTTACCAGACGCTTCTGGACATTATGAAATCAATGGACTGATATGGAAAACCGAAACCCTGACGAAAACTATACAAGGCAGGTCGTATGTGAATACAAGAGCCATCGTTATTCCGTCAGGGATAACGGTGCCATCATGCGGCATGGCGAAGGTCTGTTTCCCGAGTCGGAAGAATGGACCTTCGGCACATTCAATTCAAAGGGTGTCCTTCATTTCAAGAACGTGTCTGTCTCCAAGGTCGTTGCTACTGCATTTCACGGTTCTGCTCCAAACGATTTTTATGTCGCATCTCACATTGATGGAAATCTGGAGAATAACCGGCCGGAGAATCTGAGATGGCTTTCTCCAATAGAAGTGGTACTTGATAATCCAGATACAGTCACGGCAATAATGAATCGCTTTGGAAGCATAGACGCTTTCTTGATGAGGCCTTCAAGCCTGCTGTTGGATGGGAGTCAGTTTTTACGATTCCAAACCATAACTGGTGGTGAAGTACTAGATGCAATCAAGCATCTTGTGGCTATTTCAGCCGATGGTCCATTGAGGACTGGGAATGTATATGTGGATTGGCTTAAAACCAGAGAAGAGGAAGAATCCCTATCACCTGATATTCCCAATGACGGACAGTCCATTACCATGGACGATGCCTTTCTCGTTGCGTGGTCTGAACTAATTAAGAGTTACTCCGATCAGCCGCGTTTGGCACGTAGTCTTGATAGGTGCAGAAAGGAACTCATGAGAGATTCAAAGGGGGCGTTTTTACTTACAATATATGTGGATACCGATGCCCAAGCCAATTGGCTTCGAGAGAAAAAGCTTAATGAAATGGAAGCCTTCCTCATCACTAAGTTGGAAACCCCGATTCGTCTACAAGTAGAAACAGAGAAATAGTATTGATATGATTACAATCAACCACACCAAACTTCAGGAAGTTATAGCGGGATATAAGCAGTATTTTCCGTCACATATCAGTGATGAGATCTACAAGTGGAAAGCCGTCAAGCATTTCCAGGAACACTGGGATATCGACGCCCCGGACTTCCTATCGATGTTCTGGGAGGCAACGGAAACGTTCGATAATCTCCTCACATCCAGGAATCATTTCCCGCGTGGCATGGTCAAAGTCATGTGTGAGTCCGAGCCTGAAGCGGTACGGCAGATGTTTCGTGATTTGTTTGACGAATCCAAGCCCCTTGAAGGTCGAGTGAACGCCTTTAGGGCAGAAGCAGACCGTATCCGCGAGCAATACTGGCCGGACAAGATGCATTATCAGGATTTCAACTCTATCAGCACCTATTTATGGGCCAGGTATCCGGACAAGTATTACATCTACAAGTATTCCGAGATTCGGGCAACTACCAGGGTATTGGAGTCCAGCTATGTCGTTCGGAAGGGTGCAGATGCCGCAGGATTCAAGCAGGCAATCGAGTTCTTCGATCTCATTCGTGCAGAAGTCCAGAAGGATCCCGAGATTCGGCCGATGCTGAACGCTGTCCTTACATCTGACTGCTATAAGGACGAAAACCTGAACTGTGTCGTGGTTGACCTTGATTTCTACGTGAGCCGTTTTTGGGAAGATATCACTCCTGTGAAACCGGTAGCACAAAAAGACGTCAAGTACTGGATGTACTCCCCTGGCGAGAATGCCCGCAAATGGAACGACTGTACCTCTGAGGGTGTGATGTGTTTGGGCTGGGATGAGCTCGGGGATCTTCAAGATTATGAGAGCCGAGAGACCATGAGGGAGCAGATGCGCCAAGAGTACGGTCTTGATGGTTCCTATATGAACGCCAGCCTTGCGACTTGGGAATTCGCAAACGAGATCCAGGTGGGTGATATCGTTTTTGCGAAACGTGGCCGCACGACGATTGTCGGCCGTGGCGTGGTCGAGTCTGAGTACTACTATGACGAAAAACGGGATGAATACCGTAGTCTCCGTAAGGTCCGCTGGACGGAAATAGGCAACTGGGAGACTCAGCAGTTCCAGGCCATGAAGACGCTCACGGAGATTACCCAGTACTCCGATTACGTCAAGCGTCTCACCATCCTTGTGACCGGAGGTGTGGTCCCCGAAGAGGATTGCCGGTATTGGTGGCTTTGCGCCAACCCCTCTGTCTGGAGCATGACGGACTGGCCCGTAGGTGATGAGCAGGACTACACACTCTACAACGATAACGGCAACAAGCGCCGCATCTTCCACAATTTCACTGATGCAAAGGCCGGAGACAAGGTCATCTGTTATGAGGCCAATCCTACCAAGCAGATCACGGCACTCGCTATCGTGTCAAAAGAGAATGACGGGCAGCAGATCTGGTTCGAGAAGGTCGAATCCTTGATGACCCCGATTCCCTACGCAACCGTGAAGGAGAATGCTGACCTGAAGAATATGGAGTTCCTCCAGAATCCAAACGGCAGTTTCTTCAAGCTTACCAAGGACGAATACGGCGTTCTGATGGACCTCATCCGGGAGTCCAACAAGAGCGCCAGCCATGTCACTTCTTACGAGAAATATTCCCAGGAAGATTTCCTCGAGGAGGTCTACATGTCCAAGGACGACCTCAAGAATCTCGAGAACCTGCTGAAGAACAAGAAGAACATCATCCTTCAGGGTGCTCCCGGTGTCGGTAAGACTTTCTGTGCTCGCCGCCTTGCCTACGAGCTGATGGGTGAGAAAGATGAGTCCCGCGTGAGCCTCATCCAGTTCCATCAGAACTATTCATACGAGGACTTCATCCTTGGTTACAAGCCGTCTGGAAGTGATTTCGAGCTCCAGAGAGGCATCTTTTACAAGTTCTGCATCAACGCAGCAAACAATCCGGACAAGCCGTATTTCTTCATTATCGATGAGATCAACCGAGGCAATCTGTCCAAGATTTTCGGTGAGCTCCTGATGCTTATTGAGAAGGACTACCGTGGTGAGAAACTAACCCTCGCCTACAAGGATGAGAAGTTTTTTGTCCCGAAGAATGTGTATATCATCGGCATGATGAACACGGCAGATCGTTCT
>JAEEGH010015843.1_pt1 | contig 16303 bp, 13 predicted proteins | sample 9134181 | NCBI WGS metagenome assembly JAEEGH01 (sample SAMN16246544, study PRJNA631951) | gut metagenome | biome: gut microbiome; feature: rumen; material: DP-attached | host: Bos | place: Iran: Karaj | collected 2018-10
CCGTCTTCCGTCCTGTGCCACCTCTCGGGTGGAATTGCTGTATCTTTCCATGAAAGGCACCAGACCCGTACTCGTCAATGCGGAGTTGTTCACCGGAGTGCCTTTGGGGCGGATATGCGAGAGGTCGTGCCCCACTCCACCTCTGCGTTTCATGAGTTGCACCTGCTCCTGGTCGATGCGCATGATGGCACCATAGGAGTCGGCATTCCCATCCAAGCCGATGACGAAGCAGTTGGACAGCGACGCCACCTGGTGGTTGTTTCCGATGCCCGTCATGGGACTCCCTGCAGGAACGACATACCTGAAATGGTCGAGGAGTTCAAATATTTCCTGTGCTGACAAGGGATTGGGATATTTCTCTTCTATGCGGGCTATCTCATTGGCGATGCGCCAGTGCATGTCTTTCGGCGACTGTTCGTAAATATTGCCAAAACTGTCTTTCATGGCATATTTGTTCACCCACACACGGGCAGCCAGTTCATCGCCCTTGAAATAGTCGAGCGAGGCGTTGAAAGCCTCTTCATAGGAGTAAGTCTTTACTTGGCTCATGATAAAAAGATGTTTGAATCGGACAAATCAATTATTTCGGATTGCAAATTTACAAACTATTTGTGAGATAAGAAACAATTCCCGAGACAAAAAAATCCACAAAAATGGAAACCTTTGATGTTCAATAGGTTATCCTTTTGGAAAACCATGTTGTCACCTCATATGGGACAAAATGTTCAATTATTACTTTTATCATTCTGTATTTATTGTTTATATAAGGATAGATATAACGATTGATTCAAGTAAATTATAGGTATATATCTTCTTCAAAACAGACAACTTGTTTCATTCCGATTCACAAAAAACAGGCAAAAAGTGTTATGAAATAAAAGAAGATACATAGCCATGATCTACTTTTAACCCAGGGGGCCGAGGCAGAACCTCGGCTTACGGAGAAGGGCTAGCCTCGGGATGCGAAGAAGGGATGGGAAGAGGCGGAGCATTGGTGTGAGGTGAAGGGATCCAGAAGACATCATAAAAATAAATGGCTTCATCTCATGTGTAAATGGGAAAAAAAAAGTAATTTTGCAAAATCAATGACAAATGACGACTAATGATGGCTAATGATGGCTAATGATGACTAGATGGCTAATGATGGCTAGATGACTAATGATGACTAGATGGCTAATGATGACTAGATGGCTAACGATGACTAAAGATGACTAATGACGACTGATGACGACAACTGACGACAACATATAAAAAATGAATATGAAGCATATCAAAGATAGGAGAACGATCAGGCGATACCGCCAAGACGATGTGGCAGAACCCTTGCTCCGCCGTCTGCTCAGTGAGGCCTCACGCACCCAGACGATGGGCAACCTGCAGTTGTACAGTGTGGTGGTGACCCGCGACGCAGAGATGAAGCGCCGTCTCGCACCCGCCCATTTCAATCAGCCGATGGTGGAGAACGCCCCTGTGGTGCTTACTATCTGCGCCGACTTCCGGCGCACCACCGACTGGTGCGACCAGCGCCAAGCCGATCCCGGCTACGACAATTTCCTGTCGTTCATCAACGCAGCGACCGACGCTCTGCTCTTCACCCAGACATTCTGCAACCTCGCCGAGGAAGAAGGGTTGGGCTGCTGTTTTCTCGGCACCACGGTGTATATGCCACAGATGATCATCGATGTGCTGCAACTGCCGCAGTTGGTGATGCCAGTCGCCACCATCACCCTGGGATGGCCCGACGAGGACCCGCCCCTCACCGACCGCCTGGGCACCGATGCCTTTGTGCACAACGAGACCTACCAGCCTTACACCCCCGAGCGCATCGACGCCTTCTACAGCGAGAAAGAGGCACTCGAGGAGAATCAGGAGTTTGTGCGCATCAACGGCAAGGAAACCCTCGCGCAGGTGTTCACCGACTGCCGCTATACAAAGAAAGACAACGAGGCCATGTCTGCCGGACTCCTCGAGGCACTCAAGAACCAAGGTTTCCTCCATTGACATGATCCACCTCAACGCCATCCACAAGACCTACCAGGGAGCACAGCCGCTACATGTGCTCAAGGGCATTGACCTGGACATCGCCAAAGGCGAGTTTGTGTCCATCATGGGTGCCTCCGGTTCTGGCAAGTCTACCCTACTGAATATCCTCGGCATTCTCGACAACTACGACAGCGGGGAGTACATACTCAACGGCACGCTCATCAAGGACCTCTCCGAGCGGCGCGCCGCAGAATACCGCAACCACATGATCGGCTTCATCTTCCAGTCGTTCAACCTCATCAGTTTCAAAACCGCCGTGGAGAATGTCGAGTTGCCGCTCTTCTACCAAGGTGTGAGCCGCCGCAAGCGCCACCAGATGGCCATGGAATACCTCGACCGTCTCGGTCTGGCAGAGTGGTCAGAGCACTACCCCAACGAACTGTCGGGTGGTCAGAAGCAGCGTGTCGCCATCGCCCGTGCCCTCATCACCCACCCCGACATCATCCTCGCCGATGAGCCTACCGGAGCCCTTGACTCCAAGACCAGCGTTGAGGTGATGCAGTTGCTCAAGCGCCTCAACACCGACGAGGGCATGACCATTGTCGTGGTGACCCATGAGAGCGGCGTGGCCAACGAGACCAACAAAATCGTGCATATCAAAGACGGCATCATTGGCGACATCGAGGTGAATCTCGACCATAAGGCTTCGCCCTTTGGCGTGAACGGAGTGATGAAATAGGCCGTTCCGCGCATCGCAGAGCAGCCCTCTGGCATCACAGATCAGCCCTCTGGCATCGTAGAAGAGCCCTCTGCCGTTGCAGAGACGCCTGATATGAAATATAAAAGAAACTTTAATGCATAGCGAATCTCTATGAGAGATATCATCACAGAAATATGGAGCACCGCCCGGCGCAATAAGCTTCGTACCGCGCTGACTGGCTTTTCGGTGGCATGGGGAATCTTCATGCTCATCTTCCTGCTGGGAGCCGGCAACGGACTTATCAATGCCCAGCTGCAGCAGAGCAACCGTTTCCTGGCCAACTCGATGAAGGTCTTTGCGGGCAGAACCGCCAAATCGTACAAGGGACTGAAGGAAGGCCGCTACATCCAGCTGATTGACAAGGACATGAATACCACGCGTCAGTCGTTCCGCGACAATATTGACGAGGTGGGTAGCGAACTGAGCCAGGGCGGACTGATTATCAGCCGCGGACAACAGTATGTGAGCGGCTCGCTTACAGGCGTCTATCCCAACAACGCCCTGATCAACAAGCGCGAAATGCTATACGGCCGTTTTGTCAACGATATTGATATTCGTGACTGCCGCAAGACCATTGTGCTGAGCCGTACCATGGCCAAGGAACTGAAGGAAGATTATCCGACACTGGTGGGCGAATATGTGAAGGTAGGAAATTTCGCCTTCAAGGTGGTGGGCATCTACCAGACCGACGAGTCGGAGCGGAACATTGATGCCTATACAGCCTTTACAACGGTGAAGACCATGTATGGCATGGGTAACCGTGTGGGAAATATTGAATACTCATTCCACGGACTGCCAACCCTGCCTGACAACAAGGATTTTGAGAAGAAATACCGCGAGCGCATCAACTACAACCATCAGGCAGCGCCCGACGACGAGCGTTCCATCTGGTTGTGGAACCGCTTCACCGATAACATTCAGATGAGCATGGGCATTGGCATCATCCGCAGCTTCTTGTGGATTGTGGGCCTGTTTACATTGTTAAGCGGCATCGTCGGTGTCTCGAACATCATGCTCATCACCGTCAAGGAGCGTACCCACGAGTTTGGCATCCGTAAGGCCATCGGAGCCAAGCCCTGGTCGATACTGAAGCTGATTATCGTCGAGAGTGTCATCATCACCACTTTCTTCGGCTATATCGGCATGGTGATTGGCGTGGCAGTAAACGAGTACATGGATGCCACACTGGGCCACGAGGTCGTCAATACGGGATTGTTCAAAGCCACCTTCTTCGTCAATCCCACCGTAGGACTCGACGTCTGTATCGAGGCCACGCTCGTGATGATTATCGCAGGAACCATAGCCGGGCTCATACCGGCGCGCAAGGCGGCACGCATCAGGCCTATTGAGGCATTGAGGGCCGATTAAACCATCAGCAAGGTCGCATATACTTGTCTTGCATGTCTGACCGGGCTGATAACAAAAAATAAGAATATGAAAGTAAGATTCGACATAGACAGCTATCGCGAGATACTCGACACGCTGACCCGCAACAAGAGCCGTTCGCTGCTCACGGGCTTCGGAGTGTTCTGGGGAGTATTCATGCTGATAGGGCTGATGGGTGGCGGACAAGGACTGAAGGAACTGCTGAAGAACGAGTTCGCTGGCTTTGCCACCAACTCGGCACTCATCTGGTCGCAGCCAACCTCCAAGCCGTATAAAGGTTTCCGCAAGGGCCGTCAGTGGATGATGGTCTATAAGGATGTGGACCGTCTGCGGGCTCAGGTGCCTGAACTGGATGTGATTACGCCAATGGTGTCGCGCTGGGGCAATAGTGCCGTATACGGCGACAAGCGCAACTCGTGCCATATGAGCGGTGTGATGCCCGAGTATGCACAGGTGATGGAGCCGAAGCTGGTGTATGGCCGCTATCTGAACGATGTGGACCTGAAGATGAGGCGCAAAGTGTGTGTCATCGGTAAGAAGGTCTATAAAGAGCTGTTCCCCGGCGGTGGCGACCCATGCGGCAAGATGATTCGTGTGGACTCGGTCTATTATAGTGTGGTGGGTGTTGACTACAAGGAGGGCGGCATCAACCTGAACGGACGCTCGGAAGAGGGAATTACCGTTCCGCTCACGCTTCTTCAGCAGACCTACAACATGGGAAATGAAGTGCATATCATGTGCGTGACGGCCAAGCCCGGAGTGGTGATGAGCGACATTACGGAGCGCATGCGCGAGGTGATAGCCCGTGCCCACACCATTGACCCGAGCGATGAGCAAGGCGTGATGGTATTCAACACGGAACTGCTGTTCAGCATGATGGACAACCTTTTCAAGGGCGTGAACTTCCTGATATGGCTGGTGGGACTCGGGACGCTGCTCGCAGGAGCCATCGGCGTGTCGAACATTATGATGGTGACCGTGCGGGAGCGTACCACGGAGATAGGCATCCGCCGCGCTATCGGTGCCACGCCAAAGATGATTCTGTCGCAGATTATTAGTGAAAGCATGGTGCTCACACTAGTCGCGGGCATGAGCGGCATCTTGTTCGGAGTGCTGATCTTGCAGCTGATAGAGCTGGGCAACACCGAGGATGGCATCCTGAAAGCCCATTTCCAGGTAGGGTTCTGGACGGCGATACTTGCGGCTGTGGCCATCAGTCTGATGGGAGTGCTGGCAGGACTGGCTCCGGCAGCCCGGGCCATGAGCATCAAGCCTGTTGATGCCATGCGCGACGAATAACAATTGGGAACTCCCGGAGATTCGGAATCGTCCGTTTGTTCCGGACTAAAATGAAACAACAATAAAAAACAAGAATATGAAACGCTATTCAAAACTGATTATTGCCGCAATTGTGGCATTGATTTTCATAGGAACGTTTGTGTTCCTTTGGAAAAAGTCACAGCCCAAACCGGTTGTTTACAATGAGTTCACGCCCAAGGTGACGGATGTTTCGAAGATGACTGTCATCACGGGAAAGATAGAACCGCGCAACGAAGTGAATGTGAAGCCGCAGATCAGCGGTATCATTACCGACTTGCTGAAAGAGGCGGGCGACTATGTGAACGCAGGCGACGTGATAGCCAAGGTGAAGGTGATTCCCGACATGAGCCAACTGAGCAGCGCCGAGAGCCGCGTCCGTCTGGCCACCATTAACTTGCAGCAGGCTCAGGTGGACTTCAGCCGTGAGGAGAATCTGTTTAATCAGCAGCTGGTGAGTGCCGACGAGTTCGACAAGGTGAAACAAACGCTGCGCCAGGCACGTGAGGAAAAACTGGCTGCCGAGGATGCTCTGGCTGTTGTCCGCGACGGCATATCGAAGAGCAATGCGAAAGCCAGCTCGACCTTGATACGAAGCACCATCTCCGGCATCATTCTCGACATTCCGGTGAAGGTGGGAAACTCGGTGATTCTGTCGAATACGTTCAACGACGGTACCACCATCGCAAGCGTTGCTAACATGAACGACCTGATTTTCCGGGGTAACATCGATGAGACGGAGGTGGGACAGCTGGTGCTGGGCATGCCGATGAAAATCACCATCGGTGCGTTGCAAGACCTGAATTTCGAGGCCTCCCTGGAGTATATTTCACCGAAGGCGGTTGAGAACAACGGTGCTAATCAGTTTGAGATCAAGGCTGCCGTGCGTGTGCTGAAGGGCAATAAGATTCGTAGCGGCTATAGTGCTACGGCAGAGATAGAGCTGGCCAATGCCAAGAATGTGCTCACCGTTCCCGAGAGCGCTATCGAGTTTAAGGGCGATTCCACCTTCGTATATGTGGTGAAGGGCGATGAAAAGCAGAAGACCTACGAGCGGAAGCCTGTCGTTACGGGCTTGAGCGATGGTGTTGACATCGAGATTAAGAAGGGAATCAGCAAGACGGATAAGGTGCGCGGTCCGAAAGTGGTGACAGAGAACAAGGAGATGGAATAAATAACACGTATCGAAGATGAGAAAATACATAATATATTTGATGATGGCGGTTTCGGTGCCAGTCTCTGCCCAGCCGCGCCAGTGGACGCTGAAAGAGTGTATTGACTATGCGTTGGAGCACAATATCAGCATCAAGCAGCGCGACCTGAACTGCCAGCAGCAGGAGATAGAGGTGAGCACGGCGCGAAACAGCCGGCTGCCCGACCTGAACGCATCGGCAGGTGAGAATTTCTCGTTCGGCCGGGGACTGACAGCCGAGAATACCTACACCAATACCAATACCAGCAGCACGTCGTTCAGTCTTGGCACGTCGGTTCCGCTGTTCACGGGCTTTCGTATTCCCCGCACGCTGGAACTGAACCGTCTGAATCTGGAGGCGGCAACGGCCGATTTGGAGAAGGCGCGCAACGATATTCGCATGCAGGTGGCACAGGCATATGTGCAGATTCTCTACAGCATGGAACTGTGTGATGTGGCCCGCAGTCAGATAGAGATAGACTCGCTGCAGGTGTATCGTCTGAAGGAAATGCTGAAGAACGGCAAGGCCAGTGGTACCGAGGTGGCTCAGCAGGAGGCGGCAATGGCTCAAAGCAAACTGACTGCCACCCAGGCAAACAATGATTACCGACTTAACATACTGGCGCTGACACAGTTGTTGGAGCTCCAGACACCCGAGGGCTTCGCCATTGAGCGTATTCCCGCCACGGCACTCCCTTTGAAAGAGATAGGAGGCGGCTTGTCGCCCGATGTCATTTATCAGGAAGCCGTCGGCATAAAGCCTGAGATTCAGGCAGAGGCGTTGCGCCTGCAGGGTACAGAGAAGAATATCGATATTGCCAAGAGTGCACTCTATCCGTCACTCTCGTTGAGCGGCGGACTGGGCAGTAACTACTACAAGACCAGTGGTTTCCCCGCCGAAAGCTTCGGCAAGCAGCTCAGCAATAACTTCAGCCAGTATATCGGCCTGAACCTGACGGTGCCTATCTTCAACCGTTTTGCCACACGTAATAGTGTGCGCACAGCCCAACTGAACCGCCAGAACCAGCAGCTGCAGCTGGAGAATACGAAGAAAGCCCTCTATAAGGAGATACAGCAGGCCTGGTATAATGCAGTCAACTCGCAGGCAAAATATGAGAGCAGCGAGGAGGCTCTGCGCAGTAACCTTGAGGCATTCACGCTGATGTCGGCCAAATATGAATACGGCAAGGCCAATATCACCGAGTTTAACGAGGCGAAGAATAATCTGATGAAAGCCGAGAGCGACCTGGTGCGTGCCAAGTATGAGTATATCTACAACCATGCCCTGCTGGATTTCTACAGGGGCAAGGAGCTGAAGTTGCAGTAATAGTTTATTTTTAGTTATGATGAAAGACGGCTTCCCAAATTGCGTGTGGCAATCGGAAAGCCGTCTTTGTTATGGTTTCTTGAACCTCGTTTACAGCAGGTTCATGGTATCGGTAGCAATCATCAGCTCCTCGTCGGTCGGGATGACGCACACGGTAACCTTCGAGTCGTCGGCAGAGATGATAGCCTCCTGGCCGCGAACATTGTTCTTCTCGGCATCGAACTTCACACCGAGATAGCCCAGACCCTTGCAGATATCCTCGCGCATGCCAATCTGATTCTCACCAACACCGGCTGTGAAGACGATGATGTCAACGCCGTCCATGGCTGCGGCATAAGCACCGATGTACTTCTTGATGCGGTAGAAATACATGTCGAGTGCCAGCTGAGCGCGCTCGTTACCCTCGTTGGCGGCATTCTCTACGTCGCGCATGTCGCTCATGCCACCAGTAATACCAGCCACACCGCTCTTCTTGTTGAGCAGATTAGACATACCGTCGGCATCCAGTCCGAGCTTCTTCTGAATGAAGGTGATGGCACCACCGTCGATGTCACCGCTGCGGGTACCCATCATCAGACCCTCCAGCGGGGTGAGACCCATTGAGGTGTCAATGCACTTGCCATTCATCACGGCTGCGATAGAACCGCCATTACCCACATGGCAGGTAATCACTTTCTTCTCCTCTGCCTTCACGCCAAGGAAATCGCACACGCGCTGAGCCACATAGCGGTGGCTGGTGCCGTGGAATCCGTAGCGGCGGACGCCGTAGTTCTCGTACAGCTCGTAGGGAACAGCATACATATAGGCTTTCTTCGGCATTGTCTGGTGGAATGCTGTGTCGAACACTCCTACCTGGGGAAGTCCGGGCATCAGCTCGCTAACGGCACGAACACCCTTCAGGTTTGCCGGATTGTGCAGCGGAGCCAGTTCGATGCAGTCCTCAAATACCTTCAATACCTCATCGTCGAGTACAACACTCTTGTTGAACTTCTCGCCGCCATGCACCATGCGGTGTCCGACAGCATCAATCTCGCTCAGGTCTTTGATTACGCCAATCTCAGGGTCTGTGAGCAGAGAGAAGATGAACTTCACGCCCTCGGTGTGCTCGGGAATGTCGTGCATAATCTGCTTTTTCTCACCATTGGCAAGCTTTACCTTCACAAATGCACCGTCCAAGCCTACACGCTCAGCACCGCCACTTGTCATCACACTCTTGTCGTCCATGTTGTACAGAGCGTACTTGATAGAGGACGAACCGCAATTCAATACTAATATCTTCATGGTCTTTATCCTAATTGTTCTATTTTTTTAAGAAACTAATTAGTGATAATTTGTTTCTTATTTGTTTAAACCGTTTATTTCTTGGCGTCCATAGCCTGGCAGGCGGTAATGGCAACCATATAGTAAATATCGTCAACCGAGCAGCCGCGCGAGAGGTCGTTCACCGGGCGGGCAATACCTTGCAGAACCGGGCCGATGGCGATTGCGTCGCCTAAGCGCTGAACCATCTTATAGGCAATATTTCCTACCTCGAGACATGGGAAAACAAGCACGTTGGCGTTGCCGGCGATTTCGCTTCCGGGAGCCTTTTTCTTTCCTACGCTCGGAACGAGGGCGGCGTCTGCCTGCAGCTCACCGTCAATCTTCAGCTCAGGATCAAGTTCCTTAGCCAGGCGGGTAGCCTCGATGACCTTGTCGACTACCTCGTGGGTGGCACTTCCCTTGGTCGAGAAGCTCAGCATAGCCACACGCGGCTCAGCAAAACCAGCCACGGCACGGGCGGTCTGTGCGGTGCAAACGGCAATCTGCGACAGTTGGTTGGCATCGGGCATCGGCGTAACGGCCACGTCGCCTACTACCAGCACACCATCCTCTCCATACTGCTTCTGCTTCGAGATGAGCAGCATACCACCACTGACACAGGTGATTCCGGGCTGGCACTTGATAATCTGAAGAGCCGGACGAAGGGTGTCGCCAGTGGTCGAAAGGGCACCACTGATCTGACCGTCAGCACCTTCAGTCTTGATAATCATACATCCCAGGTAGAGCGGATTCTTCACCAATTCGCGGGCTTGCTCGATGGTCATGCCCTTCTTCTTGCGAAGCTCGCAAAGCAGCTGGGCATATTCCTCGCTCTTCTCGCAGTTCTCTGGATCGATGAGAGTAGCCTTGTCGATGTTGTTCAGGCCTTTTTCCTTTGCCAGTGCATGCACCTTCTCTGGGTTACCAATCAGGATGATGTCGGCAATGTCGTCTGCCAATACGCGGTCGGCAGCGGTCAGGGTGCGCTCTTCCTCAGCCTCGGGGAGCACGATGCGTTGCTTGTTTGACTTAGCACGCGCAACAATTTGACTTAATAAATCCATAGTTTGTTTGATATTAAAAGATGTGTTTTGCAATATTTAGAATGCAAAAATAGGAAAAATAATCGGAATATCCTATTTTATTAAGATAAAATATGTTTTTTCACGCTGATTCCACACGATTCGTGTCCTGACCGGTGGGGTGGAGCCAAGAACAGTTTCAGGCGATACTCACCCTTTGTCAATGAACTGGCTGTTCTCCATGCGGCAGACCGAAAAATATTGTTAAAACATCACAAAAGAAAACAATACGAAACCATTTCCGTGCAATATTACGTATTTTTGTTGTTACAATTAAAAAAGGAGTATTTATGATGGTTCCATTATTGTCAAAAGTGTGTCAACACTCTATCCTCTGCACAATCGTGCTGTCGCTTTGTCTCTTCGGTTGCAGCAGTGATGGCGACTTCGAATCTGATGCATTGCCGGAGTTTGCCGAAGGGTTGGGCGTGAATCCAAGGGAAGCAGGTCCTGTGAGTGTAACGACGGAGGGAGATGTGTCTATCACCCGCGATGCTTTGGGCAGTTTCCATGCAATTTCTTATGCGGATGCTGAAAAGGCACCCGCATCGGCTGCAGAGATGTTTAGTCGCTGGATGTGTCTGACCCCAGATGATTCTTTCGTGCTTTTTTATTCAGAAGATCATTCGTGGATGTCGAGTCCCATGAGGGTTGAGCGGTATCAACAGTTCTACAAAGGTGTTCTGGTGTATCAAGGAAGTTTTGCCGTCAGATTACAGAACGGGAAAGTGAAGAGTGCCAATGGTATGATGATGAATATTGACAATTTGGATGTCCGTCCGACTGTCAGTGAGCAAAAGGCGTTGGAGACCTACGCGAAATACCTGAAAGTCCCTACTGATGCAGTAGGGGCAGGACATATCATGGCATGGTTTGATGATGCCTTGATGATAGCCGAATTCCCTATCTCGAAAGGCTCAACACAATGGGCACCTCGGTTGGTGTATGGGCTGTGCTATCATGGCATGAGCAAGGAGGGCATGTGTTTCGTGGATGCCCATACCGGCCGGCTGCTTCTGACATGGCCCAACTATGTGGATTAGACTACCCATTCAGACTAAGAATTCTCCCCCTCTCCTTTTCTCTGAGAGGGGGAGAATCCTGACTGCTGTTCCCTTATAGAATCAGCCTACTATATATTTGCTCCCTGGAAGCAGGGAGATGAGCTTCGTGGCTATTATGCAGCATATATACGTGAGCACGGCAATGACGGGAATCGCCAGCCACACGGGCAGCAGAGACTCGGCCACATTGCCGGCAATGAGTCTTCCGGAAATGGGTACGAGGAAGAAAATATGCATCAGATACATACCAAACGTCAGTTTGGCGATGGAGGTAATATACGATGGTGCACGGCGGATGCAGGTGAAGAGCAGGAAGGCTCCAAAGGTGGAAAGCAGCACATTGGGCGTACAGAACTGCCACGACCACTCCATCTCAGGGGTGGGCATCTGAACACCCGGCACTCCTTTCATCCAGAAGCTCCATGCCGTGAATGCCCCTCCGACGATGAAACAGATGGTGCCTATTGTCAGACGTCGGCGCTGCGACCACTTCAGATGCACACGGATGTAATGCGCCAGCACCACGTAGCCCAGGTAGCCCGAGCAATACCACAGGGCAGAGAACTGGTTCCAGTGGCATTCGCCCCAGATGGTGGGTGAGACAAAATGATGGAGCCAGGGAAGCAATGTCGAGACGACGAAGAACAAGAGGAAGAGGCGTTCGTCGCGCGCACTGGCCCGCTCCAGCCATGGCGACACCACGGGGATGATGAGGTAGATGCTGATAAGCGGGTACATGAACCACAGATGGCCGGCCATCGGCGGGAAGTTGAAAGGCACCATGCGCAGGTCGGCCATGGCCTGCTCCCATGTCGTTCCGCCCCATGCCAGCGGCAGAAGGGCATAGAGCAGCAAGAAACAAATCATTGGCGGCAGGATACGCATGAAACGACGGCGGTAGAATTGCCTCATGGTCATGCCTTCGGGCATAGGAACCAGCAGAAAGGCCGACACGATGATGAAGAGCGGCACCGACACACGGCCCAGGAAACCGTCTTAGAGACTTACCCACAGACGGTTCGACTCGTTGGCCAGCATAGCCTCGTCGAAAGTGACACAATAGAAGTTTTCAGCACTGTGGACCAGCATCACCATGAAGCAGGCCACTACTCGAATGTAATCAACAAATGCTATCCGCTCTTTCATACTGTTTTTTAGTTGGTTAAGTAGTCAGGACTTTCCTCCGTTTCTGGCTTTGTCCTGCTTTTGTCTGCAAAGGTAGCTATTATTCCTTATTTCTCAAAAACATCCTGACCTTAATTGTCCAGCGAAGCCAAATAATCGTCATAGTCGGCCCCTTCATAGTCGGTGTGTCCATCGTCCAATCCATCATCTTGCCAATCCAAGTCATCATCATTCATCAGCCAGTCCTCGTCGTCAACATTCATCAGCCAGTCTTCCTCGTCATCTTTCATCAGCCAATTCTCCTCGTCATCATCTTTCATCAGCCAATTCTCCTCGTCATCATCTTTCATCAGCCAATCCTCCTCGTCATCATCCATCAAACCATTATCCGGATCATGATCAGACATGTGTCTCTCCTTGTTGTGTTTCCTTAGTTTCTCAAGCAGGGCAGCACCTGCAACGACCGTTGCGGCCTGATTTACGACCGAAGGCTTGGCCGTACGGGTATGGTCGGCCCGGTTCACCGTCGCTTCGTCGATGCTTTTCTCCACCTTTTTCTCCATGTCTTCTGTCTGCGTTGTCACCTCGTCGGCGGCGACATGCCGTTGCCGACTCCTTCTGATGTAGAAAAAGGCGATGATGATTATCACAATAAAGATAATGTCAAGCACTAGCATAACCAAGAGAATAAGATGATAGGTGTCAGGTAAGAAAAACAGGGAGAGCGTCCACAGAGGTCGCTCTCCCCATTCCCATGATAGCAGCAATTAATATTCCAGGATGAGGGTTTGTCGCGGACTGAGGCGCAAGTCTTTTTTCAGACTGTACTTACGGCCTGTGATGACATCCTCGGCCTCAGTCTGGTCGACATCGAACAGCTCGGCATAACGATTAATCTCCATCACAGCCGGCTTGCTGGTGCCGTTGAGAATTGTCATCACGCCATGGCGGTGCCAGCGGCGGGCAACCACATAGATGCCGTGATAAGGGATGAACTGCGTCTGGTAGCCGCGGATAATCGTCTCGTTACCGTTGCGCCAGTGGAGCAGGGCAGAAAGCCAGTTGAACATCGCGTTCTCGGCCTTTGTGCGTCCCTCAGCGGTAAAGGCATTGTGCTTGTCGCCCGGGAATCCGCCAGGGAAGTCTTTGCGCACGTTTCCATCGGTGACTTCCTTTGTGCCGTTCATGAGAATTTCGGTGCCATAATAGAGCTGTGGGATGCGCTTCACGGTGAGCAGCAGGGCAAGGGCCTGCTTCAGGGCAAGCGAGTCTTTGCCGTTGCCGAGGAACCGGTCGGTGTCGTGATTGTCGATGAACGCCATGACGTTGTTAGGATCCTCGTAGAGATAATCGTAACAGAACGAGTTGTAGAGGCGGTTCAGACCGTTCCACCAGCCGTCGGTCTCCTCATTCTTAGCCTGCGAGAGGCGGTCGAAGAATGCGAAGTCCATGACCGTTTTCAGATAACTGTTGTCCTTGCTCAGTTTCGAGTTTTTCTGCCATGCGGCTGTATAGGCAGGCTCGGTAACCCATGTCTCGCCCACCACGTTGAAGTTGGGATACTCCTCGTCGAGCGTCTTCATCCAGCGTGCCATACCCTTCGCGTCGGCGTAGGGATAGGTGTCCATACGGATTCCGTCGATGCCCACGGTCTCTATCCACCAGATGCTGTTCTGAATGAGATAGGTCATCACGTGTGGATTCCGGTGGTTCAGGTCGGGCATGGAGGGTACGAACCAGCCGTCGACGGTCTCATGCAGGTCGATTTCCGAAGCATACGGGTCCTTCACGGGAGTCAGTTTGTAGCTCGTTTGCAAGTACTGGCTCTTGGCGGGCTCACTACCGTCGGCATTGGCTGTGAAGCCGGTCATCGGATCGCGTCCGCTCGACTGTTTCTCGCTCAGCCATTCGGGCGTGTTGAACCAGTCCTTGGTGGGCATGTCGGCCACCCACGGGTGCTCAAATCCGCAATGGTTGAAAATCATGTCCATCACAATCTTCAGTCCTTTCTGGTGTGCCTCGTCGATCAGTTGGCGGTATTCCTCGTTGCTTCCGAAACGCGGGTCTACGCGGTAATAGTCGGTCGTGGCATAACCATGATAGGTGGAGAAACGGTTGTTGTCGGGAGAGTTGTTCTCCAAGACGGGCGTAAACCACAAGGCGGTAACACCCAGCTCGTTGAAGTAATCGAGGTGCTGGCGGATGCCTTCCAGGTCGCCACCATGGCGCAGGCTGGGCTGGCTGCGGTCGTTCACATACGTGTTCAGACCTTTGATCTGGTCGTTGTCACTACGGCCTGACGCAAAGCGGTCGGGCATGAGCATGTAGAGCACGTCGGCATTGGTGAAGCCCTCGCGCTTGTCACCGCTCATTTCGCGCTGTTTCAGCTGATACTTGAACTTCTTCTTGTCGAACTGAAGCGTCATCTCACCAGGCTGTGCACCGCTCAGGTCGAGATAGACCAGCAGGTAGTTGGGTGAGTCGAGTCGCACCACCTCGTCGATGGTCACACCGGGATAATCGGTCGTCACATTCTTAACGGCGGCTATGTTCGGGCCGTAAACCATCAGCTGCAGCTTGGGATTCTTCATTCCCACATACCAGTTGGTCGGGTCAATGCGGGTGATATTTGTTTTCGGAGCAGCTGCCATGGTTAATGTGAGACTGAGAAACAAACTGAATAATACTACTTTTTTCATATGAAGAATAGTTATGGTTCATACATGATGAGTGCCGACTGGCCCGAGACGGGAATCTTGCGGCCGAAGGTCTTGCTGGTCGACTGTTCGTCAATCTTTCCGTCCTGGCACACAATGGTGTACATGCCTTTCGGTACGGGAACACTCACTTTCTCTTTGTTGCCATTAAGGATTACTACAATGTTTCGCCAGTCGTCGCGTCCTGCATAGTTTTTCAGGCGGAAAGCCACGACGCCTGCAGGAGCATCGAGGAACTCCAGATGCTTGCGCACCAGATGGGCATCGCCCAAGCGGAATGCCGGATGATTACGGCGCAGCTGGATGAGGTCCTTGTAGTATTTGAACACCTGCGGATACTCTTTCATACGGTTCCAGTCGAGGTGGTTGATAGAGTCGGGCGACTCAAAACTGTTGTGAACGCCCTTCTTGTCGCGGAGCATTTCCTCACCACTGAGCATGAACGGTACGCCCTGGGAGGTGAAGACGGCTGTCTGTGCCAGCAGGTCCAGGCGTATCAGCTCTTCCTTTTGTTCGGGACTGAGAGCCGCGAACCGGGATGCCTTGCCGCCCTTGAGACCGGGAACGCTGGCTATGAGGCGGTCGACCAGGCACATGTCGTCGTGACAGCTGACGTACGAAATCATCTGTACAGGCTCCTCCGCCCATGGTGTTTTCGAGTAGTTGACCTTGGTCATGTCGACCTGCGGATGTTGGATACCGCCTGCAATACCGAACTTGATGCTCTCTTCCGCTCCGGGGAATCCAGCCAGGAACGCACCCTTGGTGTCATCGTCGAACGGTCCGCGCAGACCGTCGCGAATCTCGTCAGAGAAAGCGGCAATGCGCGGCATCTTCATGATGTTGGCTTTCATGCCCAGTTTTTCCTGCGGATAAGCGCAACTGCCGGCACTCCATCCCTCGCCGTAGACAAAGATGGAAGGGTCTATCTTGTCGAGTTCGTCGCGTACGGCATTCATCGTCTCGATATCGTGGCAGCCCATCAGGTCGAAGCGGAAGCCGTCAACGCGGTACTCATTCGCCCAATACTTCACCGACTCGATGATAT
>JAEEGH010015847.1_pt1 | contig 16302 bp, 10 predicted proteins | sample 9134181 | NCBI WGS metagenome assembly JAEEGH01 (sample SAMN16246544, study PRJNA631951) | gut metagenome | biome: gut microbiome; feature: rumen; material: DP-attached | host: Bos | place: Iran: Karaj | collected 2018-10
AGCTCACGTTCATGGGCTTGAAGGGCCTCAATGATATCTTCGATGTCGCCGTTCATAGCGGCGGTAATATTGCTGCGGTTATAGTGGATGCGGTGATCTGTAATGCGGTCTTGCGGGAAATTATAAGTGCGAATCTTCTCTGAGCGGTCGCCAGAGCCAATAAGAGACTTGCGGGCATCTGAAGCGTTGGCGCGGTCTTCGGCAATTTTGCGTTCCAAGAGGCGGCTACGGAGGACGGTCATAGCTTTGATGCGATTTTGTTGTTGTGAACGTTCATCTTGCATTGTCACAACGAGGCCGGTAGGAAGATGTGTAATGCGCACGGCGGAGTCGGTAGTATTGACGCCCTGGCCACCGTGGCCACCAGAACGGTAGATGTCAATGCGGAGATCTTCGGGATTAATCTCAAGATCGTGCTCTTCGGCCTCTGGCAGAACAGCAACAGTGGCAGTGCTGGTATGAATGCGGCCTTGGCTCTCGGTAACTGGGATACGCTGGACGCGATGAACGCCACCTTCAAATTTAAGTTTGCCATAAGGTTGGTCGCCAGAGACGCGGAAAATGACCTCTTTATAGCCACCGGCATCGTTAATAGATTCAGATTGAAGTTCACACTTGAGGCCATGTGTTTCGGCGTAACGGAGATACATACGATAGAGGTCGCCCGCAAAAAGGCTCGCCTCATCACCGCCAGCGCCGGCACGAATTTCAATAATAGCTGGCTTGTCGTCGTTAGGGTCGCGCGGAATGAGCATTTCAGAGAGTTTTGCCTCGGTTTCTTGGAGCTCCGCCTCTAAATCCGGCTTCATTTCGGCTAATTCTGGGTCATTTTCGGCCTCTTTAATGTCGTTTTGGAGCTGCACGCGTTTTTTACCGAGCAAAATTAGCTCGTCCACCTCTTGGAGACGGCGATTTTTGGCCGCAAAATCAGGATCGGCGTAAGCATCTGGGCGACTCAAAAAGTCCGTAATTTCCTGGCGTTCTTTAGTTAATGCATCAAAATCTAGTTCTAGGTTCATTAACGATATTTTAACATCTTATAGGCGATTTGTCGATTTGCCCTGACAGAGAGACTTTCTTGTGCTAAACTAGTGCTATGGATCTTTAGCTCAGTTGGCTAGAGCGTACGATTCACATTCGTAAGGTCACTGGTTCGAGCCCAGTAAGATCCACCAAAAAGTCCTTACTCGACCCCTTGTCTAAAAGCAAGATATTGAGCAAGGACTTTTTTTATTTTTCTATAATGAATGGGTTATCGCTAGTGCCATCACCGCTTTGCACCCTAAAGCCCTTCTTGAGTGAAACCATTGGCCGGACACCGCCGAGACCATTACTGGTGAAAATTGGCGTAACGTGATCCACTCTCGAATATGCGACACCGACATAGACGTTATTAGCACTCACGAGCGATGGAGACATCAGCCACCAACCTTTGCCATTATTGAGGTAGTTGTCGGAGCTATTGTCATAACGATACCAGTTGAAGCCGGCCATTACCGCTTCGTCGAGTGTCATTAAACCTACAGGATATTCAAGGTTTCCGTTGCCGTTTTCTTCACTAACAGTAAACGCATCATTTTTATTGGCGCAATTAATGTCTGGCTTGCCAGAAGTGAAAACGCGATAGTTGGCATTAAAAATCATTTTGCCATCTTGCTCGTTCGTTATTTCGAATACGTCATTATTCTTATCCCAACCGCCAATATCGTAGAGACTGCGATCATTGCACCATACGGCATCCTCAAGATTATCCGTATATGCCGTCATATGATCTCTGTACCAGTTATCGACGGTTTCGCGAACAATTGACTTGTTTTCGTTTTTTTCGTTGGTAACTTCATCTCTGACGACATCTTCGATTTTTTCACCATTTTTGAGCGTGACATAGAACATATTTACACTTCTTGTCATATAGACATATCTTACCGTAGTACATTCAGTGCCATTAACAGCATAACAGGTGTAATGGTGAGTTTTTAGGATAGAATCACGATTAGTTGCAAAATCACTATCTTTAACATATTGATCGCCGCTTAAAACATAGTGGCCGTCAACGTAGGAAACATCATTGGCAAAAATCATGCCGTTAGTGATTCTGGAATTATTCATATAACTGAAAGTGTGGCCATTTGACGCGTAACTATAGCCAAAATAGCTGAGATTGTTTACGGCGGCGTTATATTTAACTCCAGTAGCAATCATCGTGTCATCCCCTTCGGCAACGCACTGCCCATTAGTTGGAATGCCATTATAGATGATCTTGAGACCTTCCGTTTCGGTAGTTCGGAATATCTTCCAGCAATAATCCGCGAAGATTAAATTATTATTATTGACGGCGCCACGGTAATAGTAAATTGGAGTTTCGTCATTTTTGGTCGGTGCAAAGATATAGACGCCTTTTCCATTTGTGTCGCTCGAAGGTTCCAAAAAGTTTACTCCCGTGACTGGCTCCATATATTCACTGTGCTCATCATCAATAATCGGCTTATCCATAATTACGTTATTTATTTCACGCCCCTCGTATCTTGGCACGGTAACTTTAGTTTTTATTTCTATCACACATGATTCGACAGCGTAAACGCCGATTGAGATGAAAGCGCCAAGCAATAAAACTATAATGGCGACTGATCGAATGTGGCCATACCTTCGATAAAACATATAAGAGACTGCAGCAATTCCAACTATCATGATGATCGGAATTAACGGCGAATCAAAAGAAGTGGCAGGATTAATGGCGGAATTGTCTTTAATCAAAGTTAGCGTTGCGCTAAGATCGGCAGTGTATACGTTATCTAGATAATCGTCGTCTTCAATTGGATTTTTATATTCAATCGTTAAGACGGCTTCCTTCGTTTCGTTTGGGGCGATTTTATTGTTATTGTCGGTAAAAACAAACGAATACACTATGGCTTTATTGTCGTCGAACGATAAGTCGCTCAGCTCAAATGTATCGCCCGAGGTGTTTTCTAGTAAAAGTTTGTATTTAATATAATCGCCAATTTCCAACATTTTGACATCGGTATTGATATCGGCGTCGTCTATTGATGGATCATTGAGTACGACTGTATTTTCTGATTTTTCGAGAAATTCAATCGACGTAGGGCAGACAGCATTCGCGCTGCACGTTGCGGCGCTCGCATATGATGGCACGAATAATGAAATTATGGCCACTGCTGTTGCGATGATTTTTGCGTATTTCATCTTGACCCTATTCTACTTATGTTAATTGTAGCACATCAGCAACACTACAGCTGGAATGCATCGTGAGATTATTTCGCGACGATTTCGCCGTCGGCGAGGATTTGGGCGTTGGAGCCATCCCAAGATAAGATTTGGTTGATCTTTTTGATACGTGCATCGCCAGAGAGTAAGCTCGTAAATACGCCTTTCTGCTGGCCAGGGAGAAAATAGAATTTTACGCCGCCTTCAGCGAGGAACTTAATCTGCAAAATACCAGTATCTTCAGTTTCGTCGTTAAAGATGAAATCGCCGAGATTATAGACGATAGGCTTGCCGTCATTATAATCAATCCCCTGCAAAGTATGGGCGTGGCCGCCGACAATAATATCCGCGCCAGCATTAAGATAATCCTTAGCGGTAGTCTTCTGCACTTGCTCGAGGCGATGCGATTCTTCAGTGCCCCAATGGATAATAGCTATTACGTAGTCGCTATTAGCCTTAGCCGTTTTAATAGTATCGATAAATTCAGTAGTGTCATAACAGAGTAAAACGCCGCCGGTAGTCGCCGTAGCGCCAGGGGTGTCGATGCCCCATTTCTCGGCACGCGTCGCATTAACGAAAGCGACTCGATAACCATTCGGCAGAGTTAAATAATATGGCTTCTTGGCTTCAGTAAGGTTTCTACCGGCGCCAACATAGGGCATGCCAATAGCCTCAAAGCTTTCAAGCATATCATTAAAGGCGAGTGGACCAAAATCGTAAACATGATTGTTTGCAAGTGTCACCAAATCGACACCCATGTCGCCATAAATCGCTAGACGCTCTGGTTTAGCGCGAAAGGTATAGTATTTCCCAGGGGTTTTGGAACCGCGATTGCTAACGGTAAATTCACTGTTAGCAACCATAAAATCGCTCTCGCGCATAATCTTGAGGACTTCGTCTGATAGAATTCCATTCACTCCTTGGCCGCGACGATCATACCATGGCATCACTTCCCAGTTATCGGCCAAAGAAATGTCGCCAACGATGCTGATCACATAATCTTTATCTGGTTCGACGGTCTCGCTGGGATTCGCCGAGCCAATTTGGCTCTCGGAACGTGACGGCCTAAAGAAACTAAGCCCAGCAAAAACTAGCAACGCCACTAGTGCTACCGCTGCTACGAGGCCAACGATTCGAACAATTATGGAGCGAGTTTTTACCATTTATTCACTAAATTCAAAATATTCGATTGGGTATTTGCCGGATTGGTCCGGGGCAGTATTATAGAGCTCAACAAGCGCGCGCTCGCGGGCGGCTTGAGTATTGGCGGAAATCATGATACAGAAATCGCCTTCCATAGTCTCACAAACACCATAATCAATTCGATAATTATTGCCGATAATCGGCAAATAGCTAATGATTGGATAGTTGTCGTAATACTCGGCAGCTTCTTTATCGAAGGCTTGGTCGTCCACATAATTCGAACCGCCGCCAGTATCTTCTACGCCACCGTTATTAATAACCGTCACAACAGAGATGATTACTAAAATTGCGATTATTCCAATAATAATTATTAGGATTGCTTTTTTCTGATCTTTTGTAAGGCCATTTAGCATTATTAATCTCCGATATACCTAAAGATTCTAAATTTCTCGCCACTCTTACTGTTCTTGAAGTAGGCACTATGGATGCGAGCTGACCAAGTTCGCGCCGATGCGCCAACCATATCGCCGTATGGGCTGCCATATTTACCCACATAAATCATAACGTGAGTACTATTTGCAAAGACATCGCCTGGTTGAAGATTCTTCGTATTACCATTATTAGTGATTTCTTTCCACTTTTTGGATTTGGCAAGATAGTTGCGCTGGCTAGTCGGCGAACTCGGGAAGCTAGACTTTGTGTCCATACCGGTATAGACAACAACCGCCTTTAAGAAGTAAACGCAGTCTTGAACGTGACTCTTAAAATAAGAATCATTGATTGAGCTCTTTTTATAAGCGGATTTATAAATAGCTTCGTTTTCCGGCTTAAGGCTATAGCCGCAATATTTTGTATCATCACTGTAAACTTTCTTTTTGTTCCAGCTTACCCAGCTGCCGGCTGGAGTTTTGCATTTGCCTGCATGCTCGCCAGACGTATATGGCCAAGCGGCACTGACGGCATTAATAGCGAGCTGTTCGGCTTTGGTCGAGCCAACTGGCTGAGACGAGGTGCCACTACTACTGGTTCCGCTACTAGTACTACTGCTGCTTCCACTGCTACTACCGGTGCTACTACCACTGATAGGGCCACCATTGATCGGAGAAGGCGTAGTTACCGTAGGATTCGAGCAAGTCGAAGTACTCACGTCTGGCGTAATAGTCATAATGTTGCCAGGGGTAAGAAGCTCCAATATGAGATACATTAGGCCGTAAATACCGATGCCGATGATGATATCTATGAGGCGCTTTTTCGCCCTAGCTAACTGCCCCTCATTATCGCGGGCAGTCATGTATTGGACGCCGACGACAATGATGCCGATTGTGGCAAGAATACCAAAACCGATGGTGAGAATTTTCACCGCCATTAATATGATTTTTAAGATTGGGCCGCCTTCGCAGTTATCGCAAAAAGTGCCCAAGAGCATCGTATCGATGCAGGTATCAGCAATAGTTAATAGTATCGACATTTACTTTTATTATAGCATGAGCATTTTTAAGTGTCGTAAATATGCATGCTCTGATATGTTATGATAGAACTAGTGAAAATTTTATCGGTTGCGATTCCCTGTTATAACTCTGAAGCTTACATGGAAAAGTGTATTAAGTCACTTTTACCGGCGGGTGAAGAGATTGAGATTTTAATTGTCGATGATGGTTCAACTGATAAAACGGCTGAAATTGCTGATCGATATGCTAAAGAATATCCAAATATCGTACGCGCGATTCACCAGAGAAACGGCGGGCATGGTGCGGCCGTAAATACTGGCCTGCGCCGTGCGAAGGGTCTTTATTACAAAGTGGTTGATAGCGACGACTGGGTTGATTCACGGGCGTTTATTAAGCTCGTAAAACGCATGATTAAGCTCGAGATGGCTGGCACACCAGTAGATATGTTCTTGGCAAACTTTATTTACGACAAAGTTGGCGAGCGACACAAAAAAACAATGCGTTTCCGCCATGTCTTCCCGCGCAATGAAATTTTTGGTTGGGATAAAGTCGGCCACATGGCGCAAACACAATATCTGTTGATGCATAATATCTTCTATCGCACGCAGCTGTTACGTGATTGCGGGATTAAACTGCCGCGCCACACCTTTTACGTTGATAATATTTTTGCTTTTCAGCCTTTGCCGTATGTAGAGAAGATTTATTATCTAGATGTCGATTTATACCACTATTTTATTGGCCGTGCCGATCAGTCGGTGAACGAGAATAATATCATCAAGCGCATCGACCAGCAGATTAGAGTGAATAAAATCATGATTGATATCATGGCTGCTCAGGATTTCAAAGGAAAAAGCCCGCGCCTAAAACACTATATGCTGATTTACCTCGATAAGGTGATGACTGTGGCGTCAATGATGTTGTCCCTAGATGGTTCTAAAGAGGCGCTCCGTAAGAAGAAAAACTTATGGCGCTACATGAAGAATAAAGACAAGACACTCTTTTATCGCCTACGAAATACGCCGCTCGGCGTGGCGACGAATTTACCGGGCAAGAGCGGGCGTATGATTATGCGCGTGGGTTATAAAACGGCGCAAAAAATTGTTGGTTTTAATTAGATTTGCTGTGGCTTAGGCACCAAATGGCAAGCGAGCCAATAAAGTTCCCGGCGATACAGATGACGATAGTCCAGCTGAAAGTTTGCGCTACGCCAAGCGTAATAATGTTGGCGATGCAGTGCTGGAAACCACAAAAGATAAAGAGTGGCACGCCAAGCAGAATGCCAAGTTTGGAGCCTTTGCGATAAATAGCGACGGCGAGATACATAATGACGCCGCACAAAATTGATTTAATGAAAAACGCCCAGGAAAAATCCCAGCTGGCGACTTTTTCTTGGGCGGCCGTGACGATTGCCGAGTCGCAAACGCTAAACATGAGGCCAAAAAGGTAACCAGCGATAAGGTTTCCCGCCAGAATTAGCGCAAGATGGAGCGGCTTGATCTTATCTTCGAATAGAAAGCCGCACTTCCCCGTAAAGAGATTGGCGCCCATCACGCAGACTCCTAAAAGGCCGAAAGAAAATAGGAATGGGCCAAGTGGATTGCCGAGTTTTAATAGAACATAGTCGCCAAGGCCGATTAAGAGTGCGGCGGCGGCCGATTTGCTTAATAGCTCTGTATATAGTTGTTTCTTGCTTATGCTTGACTTTTTACGCATAGTGTGGTATAATAGATATATTAGGGTTATTCTTGTGAAATTATTTTGCCATGTTTAAGATGTAGGATGCGCTGATTGCGACTACCGCGGAATTTGAGCGTCAAATCGCGCTGCGACAAAATAAATGGGCCATCGATGAGAGCGTCGAGTTCTTCGACGAATTTCCAGGCTTCGGAATCGTGCGGAATCTGCTCATAAACAAGGCCAGTAAAGGACCAGACGTTCCAGCCGAGCTCTTTGTGGCAGAATTCGGCGATTTCGCGGCAGGCTTTAGCCTGTAACATCGGCTCGCCACCGCAAAAAGTGAGGCCGCTCTGCCCCTTAAGGGCGCGGAGTTCTTCTTTTACTTCTTCGATGCTAACGAGTTTACCGACACCTGATTCGGCCCAAGTTTCTGGATTTTGACAACCAGGACAATGCTGACGGCAACCCTGCGTCCATAGTACGGCGCGGAGGCCGGGGCCATTCACGATTGAATCGTGCTCCGTTTCGCCAGATAAGAGAATGAAACCTTCTGGAATATCCATTTGAGGCTCACAGAGCATATTTCTATTGCGCTTGCCGCTAGAGGCGGCAAGCGTTTTTGGATCTAAATCACCTTTGGCTGGCATTTATTCTTTTCCTACGGCTTTCTTGGCACGAGCTTTTTTCTGCTCACGCTCGACCTTGGTTTTGACATCATATTGACCAGCGCTGACATTGTGTTTGACGCGGGCCTTTTCCTCGGCCTTTTTGCCATCATTCCAGCGCTCAAGCGAGCCAACGAGATAGCCGGTAATACGGCGGAGGCGCTCAAAGCCGAATTCACCATCGGATTCGTGGCGGCCACAACCTGGGCAAACATCACCTTCGATAATGCCAGAGAAGCCACAGACTGGGTCGCGATCAACTGGATGGTTGACGGAACCATAACCAATGCCGGCTTCTTTCATGTGGCGGATGACCGCTTCGAAAGCTTCAATGTTATCGGAAGGATCGCCGTCCATCTCAATGTAGGTAATGTGACCAGCGTTACAGAGGGCGTGATATGGTGCCTCGATATCAATCTTGTCAAAAGCAGAAATTGGATAATAAACCGGAACATGGAAGGAATTGGTATAGAAATCGCGGTCGGTAACGCCCTTAATCTTGCCATATTCCTTGCGATCGATACGGGTAAAGCGACCGGAGAGACCTTCGGCTGGAGTGGCGAGGAGCGAGAAGTTTAGATGATGCTTCTTGGTGCGAGCATCGCAGAATTCACGCATGTGGCTCACAATGTCTAGGCCAAGCTCTTGGCTTTCTTCACTTTCGCCATGATGCTTACCGGTCATTGCAACGAGCGTTTCGGCAAGGCCGATAAAGCCGATTGAAAGCGTGCCGTGCTTGATGACGTCGCGAAGTTTGTCGTTTGGACCAAGCTTTTCGCTGCCAACCCAGTTGCCTTGCCCCATGAGGAATGGGAAGTTTTTGACTTTTTGGTTAGCCTGGAATTCAAAGCGCTGAAGTAGCTGTTCGGCGCAAAGGTTGAGTTTTTCGTCGAGTTCTTTATAGAAACCATCCCAATCTGGCTCTTTGCGCTCGCCGAGACAGATACCATGCTTAATGCCAATACGGACAAGGTTGAGCGTCGTGTAAGAAAGGTTGCCACGGCCAGAGACATGACCATCGGTTTCTGGGAAGCAAGAACCAAAGACGCGCGTGCGGCAGCCCATGGTTGCGATTTCAGTATCTGGATCGCCTGGCTTGTAGTACTGGAGGTTAAATGGCGCATCAATGAAGGTGAAATTCGGGAAGAGACGCTTGGCGGAAACTTCCATTGAACGCTTGAAGAGATCATAGTTTGGATCTTCTGGGTTGTAGTTGATACCTTCCTTGACCTTGAAAATCGAGATTGGGAAGATAGGCGTTTCATGATGGCCGAGGCCGTTCATAGTGGCTTCGAGCAACATCTTGGAAACAAGGCGACCTTCTGGGGTAGTGTCGGTACCGAAGTTAATGGAGGTAAATGGTACCTGAGCGCCAGCGCGACTGTGCATAGTATTGAGGTTATGCACGAAGCCTTCCATAGCCTGAAGAGTCTGATGCTCAGTATCGGCATGAGCCTCTTCGATAACCTTTTCTGGCACCTTAGCCTTCTTGAGCTTCTTGTCGTCGCCCAAGGTAATATCATCTTTAATTTCAATCTTTAAATCTTTGCCGGTGAATTCGTTATATTTTTTGAGGTTCTCTTTAAGAGATTTGCGGAAGGTCTTGTTGACGGATGGGGCGAGACAATAGTCGAAGTAAGGAATGGACTGACCACCATGCTGTTCGTTCTGGTTGGCCTGGAGGATAATGGCGGCGAGAGCGGCAGCAGTACCAATGGATTGTGGGGTACGGAGGAAGCCGTGACCAGTGTTGAAACCTTTTTCAAATAATTTTAGGACGTCTGTCTGGCAGCAAGTAAGCGTACCGGTTGCCAAAAAGTCGAGATCGTGAATGTGAATATCGCCATGATCATGTGCCCAGCTAAATTCTGGCTTGAGAATGCAAATCTTAGCGTATTCCTTGGAACCTTCTGCGCCAAATTGGAGCATTTTGCCCATGGCGGAGTTGCCATCGACGTTGGCATTGCCGCGCTTAACATCGGAATCTTCCTCGGCGTCGAGCTGAGAAATGGTGTCGTAAGTCTGCATGAGCTTGGTTTTAGCTTCGCGGACACGGGTGCGCTCGGCGCGGTATTCGATATAGGCCTTGGCGGTGTTCTTGAAGGCGGACTCCATGAGAACTTCTTCGACAATATCCTGGATTTGCTCGACGGTCGGGATGCGACTAGTGATTTTCTCTTGAGCAACACGAACAACTTTTTCGGCAATATTAGCCGCACGATCGTGACCAAATTCGCCAGTAGCAGCGCCGGCCTTAGCGATAGCCTCGGTAATTTTATCTTGATTGAAAGCGACTACTTTCCCATCGCGCTTTCGAATTGACTTGAACATTTTAACCTCCGTAGTTCTGAATCAATTTGTGTTTTTTCTGACCTTAAACACTATATATAGTGTTTGTTGTCATAATGTTAACGCTATATGTATGGTTTTTCAATAGAAAATGTAAATAATACAACGATAACAGATGGGGATTTTTGGGGCTAAAAACGCTATATATAGCGTTTTATCTGTTGTTTGAAACACTATTTTTTGTAATATTTACAACATTTTTTAGAAAGTTGTTGCAATTATGCATTCCATGATATATTTGAATTATGAAGAAGCAAGCAGATTACATGGTGGAAATCGGCGAGCTGATTGCTACAGCACGCACCCGCCAAAATATGACTCAGGTTGAACTCGCGAGAAAAGTTGGCACTAGCCAATCCGCGATTAACCGCATCGAGCATGGCAAGCAAAACGCCTCTCTCGAGATTATTAGTAAGATAAGCAAGGCTCTCCGCACCCAGATCGTAACGGTTAATGATAGTGCTACGACTGGTTACCGCATCCATGGTGGCAAGAAGTTGCACGGCGAGGTAACCGTGAATACATCCAAGAACGCTGCCGTTGGCCTTCTCTGCGCTTCTCTCTTAAATAACAAACCGACTACACTTATTCATCTGGCGCATATTGAAGAGGTTTATCGTATTATTGAAGTACTCGAATCCATCGGCGTAAAAACTGAATGGGTGCACAATAATCGTGACCTTAAAATAACCCCACCAAAGCGTCTAGGACTCGAGAACCTAGATATTGAAGCGGCGCGCCGTACACGCTCCATCATTATGTTTATGGGGCCGCTGCTACACCGTTTCAAAGAGTTTAAACTGCCTTATGCTGGTGGCTGCTCGCTTGGTTCACGCACGGTCGAACCGCATTTGCATGCCTTGAAAGAATTTGGTCTTGAGGTTGACGCAAAAGCCGAATCTGGTTTCTACCTCGCGAAAGTTAAGACCGTTAAGCCAACTGACAAAAAGATTGTCCTGATTGAGCGCGGCGATACGGTTACGGAAAACGCCTTGATGGCGGCAGCGCTTTACCCAGGCAAGACAACGATTGTCGGTGCTAGCCCGAACTATATGGTGCAAGATGTCTGTTTCTATCTGCAGGCGCTCGGCGTTCAAATCGATGGCGTTGGCACTACGAATTTGGTCGTACATGGCAAGGAAAAAATCAGCAAAGACGTTAAGTATGCTCCGGCCGAGGATCCAATTGAAGCAATTAGCTTCGTGGCGGCTGGCGTCGCAACCAAATCTGAGATCGAGATTAAGCGCGTGCCGATTGAATTTCTAGAAATTGAGTTTGAAGTGTTGCGCAGTATGGGTCAAAAAATGAAGATTAGCGATGAATATTTGTCCGAAAACGGGCGTTCGCGCTTGGTAGATGTAAAGTTGCTCGCTTCTAATCTTCAGGCTCCAATAGACAAAATCCACCCGATGCCATTCCCTGGCCTAAATATTGATAGTTTGCCGTTTTTCTCTCTGATTGCTGCTACCGCAGAGGGGCGCACGATGATTCACGACTGGGTATTTGAGAATCGTGCAATTTATTCGACCGAACTTACAAATCTGAACGCAAAAGTCGAGCTCTTGGACGCGCACCGCATCTTTATTACTGGACCAACCAATTGGCGTCCGGCCGAGATGATGGCACCACCAGCGCTTCGCCCGGCCGTCGTAATTATGCTGGCGATGTTGGCTGCTCCTGGTGAATCGATTTTGCGCAACGTTTATTCGATTGCGCGTGGCTATGAAGATTTTGCAAACCGCCTAAAGAAACTCGGCGCCGACATCGAACCGCTATCCGATATTTAAGGTTTACATCCTCTTAACGCTTATGTTATAGTAGACTCAAGTGAGTGTGGTCTTATAGTTATTCATTAATAATTTGGAGGCCATCAGATGAGTCTTGCGCGGAGGCGTATTTCTAAGGGTAGATTAATCCTTGGGTTATTTGGATTTTTGATAATTGCAGCAGCTAGCTTTTTGATTGCTAGGGCTAATTTTGCGAATGCTGCTCTTGCGGAACTTAATCCAGACGACTGGACTCTTGAGTTGGTGTTTTTTGATGATGATGTGAATAATGGTCGCGAACCGTTGACAAACGTGCAGTGGAATATTGAAGATTCTACGATTCTCGACACTTACCAACGAACGATCACTATGCAAGTTAACTACCGAAATGAGAATGTGGATAAGACATATGATGCCGGTTCACTATCAATAGCTACCCCAAACATAATGAAGTTAATTAATGATTCGACAAATGATGTCACGGCATACGATTATGCTATTAGTTCGGGCGGCGAAGGATACGATTGGCAAGCATATGGCAGTATTTATAATTCTGATACTCTTTATTTCCATAACAAAACTCCAATAGAAATAAACTCCAATACGGAAGGAAGTATCCAAATTAAGGTTATTCTTACGTCAATACAAGAAAAAGAATTAGATAAATACAATGATAGTTGCGACAAGTATTTAGACCTTACAAACCTTCAGGCCACTCTAAACAGCAACATAATCAGTAATACTGCCGAATTGCATTTTCATAGGCATACTTCCCACCAATGGCAGCAATTAGGCTATTATGTAGCCAAGGTTGCTAACGACATAAACTCATACGATAATCTTGGCGAAAATGCCTCAGATTATATATGGGTAAATTATAAGTTTGGCGGAAAAAGTACATATGATGAGGATAACGGATTAGTCGTTAACTACGATGACAAAGACTATACATATCAGATGAGTGGCAGTGCCGACCATCCCATTATTAAATATTACGGCCTTATAGGCCTCAAGGATTTCTATATCAGAGATAAGTTTCCGACCGATGTTAAAATCGTGGATATTAATGGGAACCCCATTAGTCAAGACGACGAAGGCTATGTGAATATTTCCAGAGACGGAACAGACATCGGCGGGTCTAGATGTAATCAACTCGGGATAGACTACCAGTCATCATGTTGGGCAATCTTCGTAGGCTATCCGAAATCGATCTATAACGAAGAATCAAATAACATGACGTTTACGAATAAGGCTGAGCTACGCGGAACATATTCGAACGAGGAGGAAGAAAAAGAGCTCGCTACGGACGAGATTGAGATGGATCTCTCAAGTTTTAATAGATATATAACTCCTGGACGTAATCTCTTAAACAAGTATGCATGGTATAACTTTAGCTCTAATAAAAAGCCAATTGCTCAACAGGATATGGTAAAAGGTGGCGGGCAAGGAACATTTAATATTCAAGTAGAATCGCCATACAATGGAGCTACATACGATTTTATACTTGGAGATGACTATTTGTTTTATACAGATGATGATGGAGGAAGCTATCATAAATTAAATGAGAGCGATTATTATGTCTCTAGCATCGGCGGCTTCTCGCCAGAGAATTCTTATGGAGTAAATATTTCATCAAAATATAACCCAAAATTATACATTAGACGTGCCAACGAAGAATCCTACAGCGAATATGGCGTCATAACGTCGACAATATCATTTTCCGAGAGCGATCATGTTGTTGCATGGTATATAGAAATGAAAAATGTGACCGAAAAAGTCAAATCTAATTACGTAAGGCCCGTATATACATTTAAATCCCCGAATTACGCCAAAGAAGGGACGATATATAATCTTGCATACTTAAAACAGATAGTAAATGGAGAGTTAACGAACGAGTCCGTCCTAGATTCATATCCAAGCGAGGCCGCCAAAGAATTGGTCGCACCATATGATTTGTCTGTATATGGCACATATCTTCAGCGCTCCCAGGGCGAAATTGACTGGGCCTATCAGGAAATAGGAGGCGTGGATACTGGAGTATCTGCAACAAAAAATCACAACAACATCAATGTCACTTATGACGCCGCTAACGAGGTATTTAAGGGTTCATTCAATATAGGCGGAAGCGTTACCCAGAAAACGAAGAATACATTAAACGATATGGATGACGTATTTGAACAACTCACGGAAGACGACATGCTCACTAGGGTTGACTACATAGATTTATTCCCATTAGGTATGGAGCCGCAAGTTTCTAGTACTACCCTTAAGAATAGAGTTTTGGACTCATCGTGCCCAACCGACATAAAAAATCCCGATGGTACAAAAGCCTTTACGAATAAGTGGCAATGCTCTCTATTCTTGTATAATCATTTTCATTATAGCCTCGTAAAAAACTGGCACAATACTGGCCGAACATTATTAAAGATATCTTTCATATTCGAAGACGCGCCTAAATCTTTAGTTGGAACGAGTGGCTATTTCCCGTCATTCAATATTCCATATACGGTGTCATATGACTCATATGTAGAAAATGGCCGCGATTATACCAATAGGGTCTACGTATCAACCAATCTCGAGCGCGACGATTCTGGATGGTCATATACAAGAGATAACGGGACACTCGATGCACAAGAAGTAGACATGGACGAGGACGGAGACACAGAAGAACGTATAGCCTATGCATCGGATTCAGTACTTCTCATATCCGCTACGTCCTCGAAGCAAGACCTCCAGACATCTGTGTTAACGAATCATAATGGTAAATATGACACTGATCCCGCACTGAGTGGTCTAAGCGAAGATTATTCATACAAGCTTCGCGTGCGCACTGGCCCGAGTCGCGTAACAAACTTGGTCCTTTATGAACATCTTGAGGAAGAATATGGCAATAACGAGCACTGGCAGGGTAATTTTGATGGCATCGATATCTCTTATGCGGAAAAACAGCTAGACTACTACGATAACCCAATAACCATAAAGGTTTATTGGTCGGAAAATAGTGACGCGGGGTCGCTATCGGAAGATGATTCGTGGCAAGAATATGACGAAAACACTGTTGACAAGGGCAAAGTGAGATCATTGGCATTTCAATATCTAGACCAAGATGGGAATCCGGCCATATTTGCGCAGAACTTTTATACCTACGTGATAGTAAATATGAAAGCGCCAGATAACGAAAATGTAATGACTCTTGCATACAATAATTCTCATAGCGAATGGAATGCTATCGATAATCTCACGGGTGAATTGATTTATAACATTACTGGTATCCAATCCAATATAGTCGTTGTGTTGCTTTCTGAGAAATATAATCTAACCGTCAAAAAAGTTTGGTCAGATTTCGACAATTACTACAATATTAGGCCGAGTTCTATTACTTTCAACTTATTGAAAGATGGCTCTGTGGTCGACACGAAAGATCTCAATGTCGAAGATGGCCAAACCGAATTGATATTTGAAAATCTAAACGTAATTGACCAAAATTTGTATAGCGTGCAAGAGATTTCAGTCAATGAATACACGAGTGAATATCAATTAAGCGACGATCTGCAGACGGCTACATTCACGAATACAATTACGCGCGATGACCCTGGAACGGGCGGAGACCCCGATCCTGATCCAGACCCTGATCCAGACCCTGATCCAGACCCTGACCCTGACCCGGATCCTGATCCAACTGGCGACGATGTCTTACCGAAGACAAACGATAATATTCGAACATTCTTCCTGGGTGGCGCTATCGCAATTGCAGTAAGTGCAACTGGCTTTGTAGTCATTCGCAGGCGTAGATAACTGGGCATTTGGCAGAACTGTCAAATATTTCGCTGAGCGAAGATCAGATTGAGCCATTGATGAAAGATTTCGACAATATTGTCTGTTATATCTTTTAGTATTTACACCCTCTTAACGCTTATGTTATAGTAGACTCAAGTGAGTGTGGTCTTATAGTTATTCATTAATAATTTGGAGGCCATCAGATGAGTCTTGCGCGGAGGCGTATTTCTAAGGGTAGATTAATGCTTGGGTTAT
>JAEEGH010015848.1_pt1 | contig 16302 bp, 13 predicted proteins | sample 9134181 | NCBI WGS metagenome assembly JAEEGH01 (sample SAMN16246544, study PRJNA631951) | gut metagenome | biome: gut microbiome; feature: rumen; material: DP-attached | host: Bos | place: Iran: Karaj | collected 2018-10
GAGAATTTTTCGAGGGATTTTTGCTGCGGACGACGCAGCCTTGCTGGCGCAAGGCAAGGAGGACAAGGGAAAAAGCGCCGGAAAAGGCCGCTGTGAGGCGTTCGCGGGCCGGGGCCTCCAAGCCCCTGTCTAATCTGCACAAACGTAATTCTGGTCAGAATTCTGGTCGGGAAAAGTTGCGCGAGGTCCCCTAAAGTTGCGGACATGAAAAAAGCCTTGAAACACAAGTGTTTCAAGGCTTCGTGTGGTGGAGATAAGCGGGATCGAACCGCTGACCTCTTGAATGCCATTCAAGCGCTCTCCTGCGAGAATCGGCTGCGTCCCCCTGGAAACCGATTTGCCCGGGGGAGCGTTTTGCGTTGCGACGGGCTTTTGATCATGCCGCCTTGCACATTCCCTTGTGCTTGACCGCAATGCGGCAGCGGCTGCCGGTAAACGTATCGGGTTTCCGTCGGACTGTTCATGAACGGGGTCCGGATCCACCCGTTATCCGACTGCGGCGGGGTATTCCGTACAGAGAAGCCGGTATGGCGCTTCATCCTCCTCAATGGACGGAAAACGGCCGACAGGGGGCTCGAAGCGGTTGTCCGCAGTGTCGTCGTTGACCTGACTCACCTCTCCCAGCAGCACCGGACCCGTGCCCGGAAGGAGGGAAAAATCATGGTAAAGCCGGGGATAGATATGGATGCTCTCTCCAGGTCTCAACGGCACCTGCGTTCCGGCTTTTACGGTATAACGTCGTCCATCGGATATCACTTCCACGTCGCTGAGCGGATCGATCCTCTCGTCGGGCAGGGAGCGGAATACCCGAATCAGGACGGTGCCGCCTCCCCGGTTGATGATGTCCTCGCTTTTCATCCAGTGAAAGTGGTTGGGGGCATACTGGCCTTCGCGGAGATACAGCAGCTTTTCCGCGTAGACCTGGGGATATTTATCAGGCATAGCCCGGCAGCCGTTGCGCAGAGTGATGAGGGAAAAGCCGAAGTGCTCGAAATCTCCTTGTCCGTAGTCGGTGATATCCCAGCCCAATCCGCAGTCGCGGATCTCATCGTATTCATGTCCCAGGTGCGCCCAGTCCTCCGGCGTAAAGGCGCAAAAGGGAGGCAGCGGATACAGGAGCTTTTTGCAAAAGGCCTCCATCTCCCGGAGGGCGGCGTTCACTTCGCTTCGTTTCACAGAATAACCTCCTTCACGTTGAAGCCCCGGAGCCAGAGGGATGCTTCCTCCGCTTTGCATTCCAGGCGCACGGTCCTTTCCTCTCCCGGCAGGAGCAGGAGGAAATTGCGGTCTGAGAAAACCGGGAGAAGCGTCTTTTTCGTTTTCGGATCCTTCAGGCGCAGTTCCACCATGAGAGCGGGGGCGCTGCCGGGGTTCCGCACCAGGGCCAGGAAGCCCCCTTCCGTTTTCTGCAGGCGTCCCTCCAGGGCGACTGCGGGCAGGTCCCGAAGCCCCCGGTAATCCGTATGCGCCCAGCCATTAACCCAGTAGTTGTTCTCCACCGGCTCCCGGCCTTCCTCCCGAACGGTGAGGCGCAGCAGCTGCACTTCGTTCATCCAGCGAGGGGCTTCCATCACATATCGGGCGGACCCGGCGGGAGCGTCGAACGTCCGCTCCTCCCGCCGCAGGGGGTTCCCTCTGAGATCAAACAGCTCCATGCGAAGCGTCAGCCGCCGGTCCATCGCCGTAGCGTTTACCAGGCAGATCTCCTCACGCAGCACATCGTAAATGGCATTGACGCTTCGGCAGCCGTCCTTGCAGCCCTGGAAGCCGCCGTTCACGTCGTAATAGGCGTCGTAGGTCTGCCAGACCATGCTGGGCCATGCAGGGTTGCTCATCCACATGAGGAGTCCCTGGCTCTGCCCGGCGAAGACCGCCTCGAACATGGCCTTGTGGTTGGAATAGCACAGCAGCTGGCTCAGACGGGTGAACTCCTCCAGGCTGTCGTAGTCCCCGTAGCTTTGGCGCAGTTGGGCTTCGAATTCGTCGGAGCGCATGGCGCCGCCCCGGCAGAAGTCGTGGAGGGCCCAGACCTCGTCGATGGGCCAGCGGTGCTCCTTCCCCAGCATGGCCTCCATGGTCTCCAGGGAGGGAATGTTCATCATGCCCCGTTCGGAGTGCAGGGTGTGGTAGGTGTGGCCGAAGTAGTATTCCGGTCCGGCGCTGTGATAGGGTCCGAAGCCGCTGACCGTGCCCAGGGCCGAGTGGGGGAGGTAGGGCCTCGTGCCGTCCCATTTTCCGCAGAGCGCCCGCAGGCCGCGGTCCAGTGCCTCCGGGGCGTAGCCCTCATTTCTGGCGCAGTACAGAGCGACGGAGGGATGCCGCCGCACCCGGCGCAGCTTATCCTCCGCGTTCCGAAGGAACATGGCTTCATCGTCCGGGTCCGGCCCGTCCACCGGGTTCGCCAGCCAGAAATCATCCCAGATGAGGATGCCGTAACGGTCGCAGGCGTCGTAGAATTCCTCCCGGCCCACCATGCCCACCCAGTTGCGGATCATGGTGAAATTCATGTCCCGGTGGAAACGGACGCGGATATCGTAGTCCTCCGGCGTACAGCGCAGGAAGGCGTCGTCCATGCCCCAGTTGCCGCCCCGGCACAGGATGGGCACACCGTTGCAGCGGAGCGTGAAGGGCCAGTCCTCCGTCCATCGAAGCTCCCGCACGCCGAAGGCGAAGCTTCGCTCATCGCTTTCCTCGTCGCCGGACAGAGCCGACAATCGGCAGGTGTAGAGGAAAGGCTCCCCATAGGTGTTGGGCCACCAGAGCCTGGGCCCGGAAAGGGTGAGCGCGGCGCAGATCTCCCGGCTTTCTCCGGGCGCCAGATCCACGGTTTCGCTTTCAAAGGGAAGGTCGCCGGGTACGACGGTCCCGGAAAAGGAGGCGCGGCAGGACGTTTCCCCGGTGTTGCGCAGTACGGCGGCCACGGTCAGCCTGGCTTTCCGGCGATCATCGGACAGCTCGGTCTTCACCCAGGGGTCCTCCGCCAGCAGCCGCCCCTTCGTCCTTTTCAGCTCCACAGGGCCGATGAGGCCCACGTTCCGGCCCCGGACGGTGGGCATCCAGTCCCAGCCCGCGGAAGCGTGGATGGTGGGATTGTCCGCGCCCAGGGGGCCGCCGTTGGGGCCCGCCGTCTCCCGGGTGTGGACCTTTATGGGGCCGGGGGTGGCGTTGGTGAGGATCTTGACGGCGAGGCAGTTGCCTTCCGGTTTGAGCAAGCTCGTAACGTCCCATTTGCCCCGCATGAAAGCGCCTTCGATTTTCCCGAGGAAACTGCCGTTGAGCCATATTTCCGCCTTCCAGTTCACCTGCCGGAGGATGAGCCAGACCCGGCCTTCCCCCTCCGGCGCGTCAAAGACCCGGCGATACCAGAAGTCCGTCAGGAACCAGGCGTCGGAGACCTGGAACTGCGCGTCGGCGGTATCCATCTCCGGCACGGCTCCGGCCTTCTGCCAGCTGGTGAGGGCCGTCCCCGGCACCTGGGCCGGGAGCCAGCCGGTATCGTCGTAATCTCCGGAGAGAACGGCCCCGTCGGCCTCCGCATCGGCAGCCCGGGCGATACGCCAGGGGCTTTCCGGCAGGGGCGGCGTCACGCCCTCGCCCAGCAGCTCCGCCTTTCGGACGCCGCAGCGCTCGCCGGGTGCGGAACGGAAAAACAGACGCAGCCGGTCCGTCCGCAGCTCCCCCGGCAGGACCGTCTGCACGCCCGCTTCCGCGCGCAGGGTGCGCACGGTGAACCAGCGCCCGCCGCCGGAGGGGACCTGCACCTCCAGCGCGGCGGGGCAGGCATACCAGGTGATGCGGATGAGCTGCACCTTGCAGGGCCCGCCCAGGTCGAAAAGCAGCCATTCCCGTCCGGAATCACCGCTGAGCCAATAGGCCTCCGGATCCCCGGAGGTGACGAGATGGCCGCAGTGGTCGTAGTCCGCGGCGGCGGAATGCAGGACGGCGCGGCGATAAGCCAGGTCGCGCATGGGATATTCCTCCTTATCGGCAGATTCGTATGAGGGCAGCGCCGCGTCGTTCGGCGCCGCCCTCAGTATACCACAACCCGGCAGCCGGGTCACCTGTACCGCCGCTTTTTCGGAGATTTCCGACGGAAGCCTGACGGCGGCTGCAACCGGGCATGTATGATCCTGCGGCATGGGGGCGTGAAACGGCCGGGAAGCGTGCGATTCCGATTGACGGCGGCACCCTGTCCGACATATACTTGAACGGAACGCCCTGCGGGGCCGCTCCGGGGTACGGTATCGCCTGAGCCGGATCGCTGCCGGACCTGTCCCTGCCGCCGGTTTCCTCGCAGACAAAAAAGCAGTTGCATGGGAGCAGAGAATATGACGATCGCAGAAAGGATCGCCCGGGAGCTGGGCAAGCCCGAGCAGTCGGTCCAAAACGTTATAAACCTCATCGATGAAGGAAACACGATCCCTTTCATCGCCCGCTACCGCAAGGAAGCCCACGGGGCGATGGACGATACGACCCTGCGTACGCTGGAGGAGCGGCTGAAGTACCTTCGCAGCCTGGAGCAGCGGCGGGAGGAGATCAGAAGACTGATCGGCGACCAGGATAAGCTGAGCCTGGAGCTGAGCGCGGAGATCGACCGGGCAGAGACTCTGGCCGCTCTGGAGGACATCTATCGCCCCTATCGCCCGAAGCGGCGCACCCGTGCCTCCGCCGCGAAGGAAAAGGGCCTGGAGCCTCTGAGTATGGCGATCCTGCTGCAGCCGCAGAAGGACCCCGCGGAATTGGCGAAAGCCTATCTGAACGAAGAAAAGGGCGTAGCGTCCGTGGCCGACGCCCTGGCCGGTGCATCGGACATCATTGCCGAGCAGGTCAGCGACAGCGCGGAGAACCGGAAAAAGCTCCGGGAGACCATCCGCAGACGGGGCGGCCTTCGCACGGAGGCGACAAAGGACGAAGACAGCGTGTACCGGCTGTATTACGATTTCCGTCAGCCCGTAGCCCGGCTGCAGGGGCATCAGATCCTGGCCATCAACCGGGGGGAGAAGGAGGGCTTCCTGAAGGTCTCTCTCGACCTGGACCGGGAGCTGGCTTTGAACGAGATCTCTCAGGGGATGGTGAAGCCGGGCGCCCGCAACGAGGCCTTTCTCCGCGCCGCCGTGGCCGACGGGTACGACCGGCTGCTGCAGCCGGGCATGGAGACCGAGATCCGCGCGGCCCTGACGGACGCGGCCGCGGAGGGGGCCATCCATAACTTCGCCCTGAACCTGAAGCCACTGCTCATGGCCCCGCCGGTGAAGGGCGCCGTGACCATGGGGCTGGATCCCGGCTACCGCATGGGCTGCAAGGTGGCGGTGGTGGACCCCACCGGCAAGGTGCTGGATACCGCGGTGGTCTATCCCACCCACGGGGACAGACAGCGCGCGGCCTGCATCGACACCCTGGCGGGCATGATCGCCCGGCACGGCGTGAAGCACATCGCCATCGGCAACGGCACCGCTTCCCGGGAAACGGAGCAGATGACCGTGGACCTGCTGCGCCGCTGCCCCGGCGTCAGCTATATGGTGGTCAGCGAGGCGGGAGCCAGTGTCTACAGCGCGAGCCCCCTGGCGGCGGAGGAATTTCCCCAGTACGACGTGAACCTGCGCTCCGCCGTCTCCATCGCCCGGCGGCTGCAGGATCCCCTGGCGGAGCTGGTGAAGATCGAACCCAAAGCCATCGGCGTAGGCCAGTATCAGCACGACATGCCCCAGAAGAAGCTGGAGGAGAGCCTGGACGCCGTGGTGGAGGACTGTGTGAACGCCGTGGGAGTGGACCTGAATACGGCGTCGCCCTCGCTGCTGAAAAGAGTCAGCGGCCTTACGGCGGCCACAGCGAAGAACATCGTGGCCTATCGGGAGGCCAACGGGGCCTTTTCTTCCAGAAAACAGCTGCTGAAGGTGCCCAAGCTGGGGCCCAAGGCCTTCGAGCAGTGCGCCGGCTTCCTTCGGGTGCCGGAGAGCCGGAGCGTTCTGGACAACACCGCCGTACATCCGGAGAGCTACGCCGCCGCGGAAAAACTCCTGGAGCTCTGCGGCTTTGCCGTGACCGACGTGAAAGCCGGCAGGCTGGGCGAGCTGCCCCGGCGGCTGAAGGACCGGGGCGAAGCGCAGACGGCGAAGGACTGCGGCGTGGGGCTTCCCACCCTGAAGGACATCGTGAGCGAGCTGATGAAGCCGGGCCGCGACCCTCGGGACGAGCTGCCCAAGCCCATTTTCCGGACGGATATCCTGGATATGAAGGACCTGCAGCCCGGCATGGTGCTCACGGGCACCGTGCGCAACGTGATCGACTTCGGCGCGTTTGTGGACATCGGCGTCCATCAGGACGGACTGGTGCACGTCTCCGAGCTCTGCGACCGCTTCGTGCGTCACCCCAGCGAGGTGGTCAGCGTGGGGGATACGGTCCGGGTGCTGGTCCTGGGGGTGGACGAGAAGAAAAAACGCATTTCCCTGAGCATGAAGCAGGTGAAATGACCCGCGCCGTCGGCGCCGCCGAACTCCCGGCCCTCTTCCTTCCGGTCCCGGGCCGGAGCCGGAAGCAGAGTTGGGATCAGCGGTCAAATAAGGGCGTTTCCAAACCCCGACGGGGGGGCGGAAACGCCCTTTCCTCATTCCCGGATCCAGACGCGCATCTCTCCCGTGCCGCGGTTGGCCCAGGCGTAGTAGGGGACCCATTTCAGCTCCACGGGCCGCGCTTCCGGAGCATCCCGGAAATCGTAGAGCCGATCCTCCGGCCAGTCCGACCCTTCCCGCAGACCGGTGGTCAGCACCGTGATCACGCCCCCCAGGGTATCCGGCTCCCAGCGGGTTTCCGCTGAAGGGTCCGGCCCGCGGCGGAGCAGATGCAGATCTTTTCCGTTGTCCGCCTCCTCCAGACAGTAGACGATGGGACCCCGCTGCAGAGCGACCTTTCCTGCGTCCTCCCGCACCCTGGGGTCAGTACGCACCCAGCGGGGGATCATCTCCAGCTCCAGGTTCAGCCGGTCTCCGGTCTGCCAGCGCCGCCGGAGCAGGGCATAGCCCTCCCGGCATTCCGCCGCCGCCTCCTCTCCGTTCAGGAGCAGGCGCCAGACCCTGCACCAGCCGGGGATCCGCAGGGCCAGGGAGCGCTCTTCCCGCGGCGCCGCCGTCACCTTCAGCTCCACCCGCCCGTCCCAGGGATAGCGGGACTCCGTCTCCAGGACCAGGCCGCCGTCCCGCAGCGTCCCGCCCAGGTAGAGGTTCAGATACAGAGTGTCCCCGTGCCGTACCGCCGCGTAGTCCTCCAGAGAGGCCAGGAGGCGCACCAGGTTGGGCGGGCAGCAGGCGCAGCCGAACCAGGGCTGCCGCTCGGGCTTCACGTGGCTCTTGTGCCGGTCCCACCGGCAGGCCTCCGGTACCACCTCCAGGGGATTCACGTAGAAAAAGCGCTTCCCGTCCAGCTGCATGCCGCTGAGTACGCTGTTGAAAAGCGCCCGCTCCATCACGTCGGCGTATTCCCCCCGGGGCTCCAGACAGAGCATCCGCCTGGCGAAGAACACCAGCCCCACGGAGGCGCAGGTCTCCCCGTATACGGTGTCGTTGGGCAGATCGTAGTCGAAGGTGAAGGCTTCCCCATGCTCCGATGAGCCCAGGGCCCCGGTGACGTACATCCGCCGCCGGACGGCGCTCTCCCAAAGCCGCCGGCAGGCCGCCGCCAGCTCACCGTCCCCGGTCGCCCCGGCCACGTCCGCCATGCCGGAATAGAGGTACATGGCCCGCACCGCATGGCCCACCGCGTCCCTCTGTTCCGTGAGCGGGGCATGAGCCTGGTAGTACCGGAGCCCCAGGGGACTGCCCTTCCAGGCTTCTTCCCGGCCGGAGCGCAGCCGTTCTTCTTCAAAGAACAGGGGCTGCTTTCCCCGCTGGCGGATGAAGTAGGCCGCCAGGCGCAGATGCCGCTCATCCCCGGCGGCGTCATAAAGCCGCATGAGGGCCATTTCCAGCACCGGATGGCCTGGATACCCGTGGAGCTTTCCCTCCTCCGGCCCGATCACGCTGTCGATGTGCGCAGCAAAGCGGATGGCGGCGTCCAGCAGGACGCGCTTTCCCGTGGCCTGCCAGTAGGCCACCGCCGCTTCGATCAGATGCCCGGCCACATAGAGCTCATGGTCGTCCCGCAGATTCGTCCATCGGCGGTCGAGGCCCCGGATGATGTAGTAAGTATCCAGATACCCGTCCGGCTGCTGGGCGGCTGCGATGATCCGTATGGCTCCGTCCGCCAGGGCTTCCAGCGCCGGATTGGGCTTCCATCGCAGACTGCAGGCCACCCCCTCCAGCCACTTATAAACGTCGCTGTCCTGAAAAGGGTAACCGTGGAAATCTCCCGTTTCCAAGCCCGCCGCGATGCGGAAATTGCGCATGCAGCCGCTTTTTTCCGCCGTCTCCGGCAGCGCGTCGTTCAAAGCCGCCCATTGATAGGGGATGGCCTCTCTGACCAGGGTGTCCCGGAAGCTCCCCCAAAAGCCGTCCCGGACGTCCGTCATGGGGACAGGCACGCCGTATTCTGACATGATGCCGCCGCCTCCTCGCGTTTTACGGTTATTGTACCATCGCCGGAGTTTCCTGTAAAACCGAAAATAGCGGATGCGCGCCGGAATCGGTCGGGCGGCGGGAGAGCGTCCTTTCTTTCCGTTTGATTTGTCGCGGCGGAAAGAGTAAACTCAGGACGGTGGGGCCGCATCGGAATCCTTGCGGCAATCGGATCAGGGGGGATAACGATGGCGATCCAAAACGGCTTCCAGGAAATCGACGTTCACAACATGACCAAAACCCAGGCCTTCGCCGCCATCGACGCCAGGCTTCGGCGCGCCAACGCCTCGGTCTACCGGCTGAAGGTGATCCACGGCTATCACGGAGGTACGGTGCTGCGCGACGCGGTGAGGTCGCATTACCGGGATCACCCCAAGGTCAGGCGCGTCGAGATCGGGCTGAATCCCGGCGAAACGGACCTGGTATTGCGAGAGCTGTAAAATGATACGGACATCGAACCGGACGATATGGAGATCTTCGATGCCGCGACCGTGATCCGGGAGCTCGCGTAAAGGAAGGAAAGCGGGCTTCATCACGGGAACCGCGGGGCCCCGGGCTCTGCCCGTCCCGCGCTTCAGTCCGGAAGCAGGCTCATCTGCCCGTCGATCCACGATTTCTGAGGCACGTCGCGGACCCTGTCTCCGTCCCGATAGCCGCCGATCAGAAACGGAGACCCGGGGTCGTGGAGCCGGCACTGCGCCAGCACCTTTGCCGGTTCCGCGTTGGCATAGCAGTATCTGCACAGGTGTCTGCAGCTGTTGTATGCGCCGATATCGCAGGAGATGCAGCAGGCGCATTCGGCCCGCGCACCCTTCCTTTTCGGCGCATGCAGGCGCTTGCCGATCGCCCGCTCAAAGTCGCTGATCCGCATGCAGCCCCCGCACTCGGCTCCGTAAACAGCCAGCTCGTCCCCCTCGGCGCAGGGCTTCACCGTCATACCGCGGGAGGAAGCGATGTCTATGATGGCTTTCCCCAGTGTCAGCCGCTGCGCCTTTGTCACCTCCGCAGCCTCGGGGAAATTCCTCCTGACCTTCGGATAAAGGTCGATAAAGCTGATCACGACGGTCTTTGTATATCCCTCCAGCGCAGCCGCCATCTGCTCGAAGGCGCGGAGATGGTATTCCTCCGAATAGCGCCCGGAGATGAAGATCGGGTCGTAGCGCCAGCCCACAGCCTCCGTGCCTGCCATCCCGGACAACCGCCTGAAGTCGTCGAGCAGGCGGCGCTTGTCCGGCACGTTGGGTTCAACGTCCCGCCCATACGGCGTGATCGTGACAAACCAGTATTGCCCGTAATCCTTCAGAAGGTCCATATACGGGAACATCGGCGCGGGGTTCTTCGAGCAGAAGCCGATCGCGTCCACAAGCTCGGGGTCCAGACGGTAACGGTTCACCTGATGGGCGTCATACGGATTGCGGACGCAGACATAGCCCTCCCGGAGCCTGTTTGCGAACCATTCAGCATAAAAGGCGGGGATGTCCGTCCGCTGCCCGGTGTTGATGATCATTTCGTTCCGCCGCCCTTCGTTATGCTGTCCGCCGGTCCTAACGCCGGCAAGCCCCTCGTCCTGCCGGTTCCCCTCAGAAGTATACACCCGACCGCGGATGGGGACAAGCCGCTTCTCCTTAAAGGAACCGGAAAGCGCGTCCGCATCATCCCGGCGGGAAGCGCGGGCGTCCGCCCAAGGGGATCGGGAAGACGCCGCGGACGCACGGTAATGGCAACAAAAACGCGGGGGCCGCCCAAATGCGGCCCCCGCGCAGATCATATCGCCTTCAGTCCTCCACGTCGCTGTTCACGATCAGGCCGTAATCGCCGGCCTCTCGGCGATAGACCACTGCGAAAGCTCCGTCCTCGTCCTGGTTGCGGAACACGTAGAAATCGTGCTCCAGCAGGTTCATCTGCAGGATGGCCTCGTCCACGCTCATGGGCTTGATGGAGAAGCGCTTGGTGCGGATGACCTTGAATTCCTTCTCCTCTTCCTCCGGCACGGGCACCGCGGCGGCAAAGTCGCTGTCCAGGACGTTTTCGTGGATGCGCTTTTCCAGCCGGGTCTTGTATTTGCGGACCTGGCGGGTCAGAGCGGCTACGGCGGCGTCGATGGAAACGTACATGTCGTTGGTGCTCTCGCTGGCCCGGTAGAACATGCCGTTGGCGCTGACCGTCACCTCCGCGATGTTGCGGTTGCGCTCCACCCGGAAGGTGACGTAGGCGGTGGGTTCTCCGCGGAAGAGCTTTTCCAGCTTGCCGATCTTTTTCTCGGCGTAGGCGCGGAGATCGTCGGAGGAGGACATCTTCTTCTCGGTGAAAACGAAGTTCATGATCTTCTCTCCTTTCATGGAGTGATGGGCAGGGGAGCCTGTCCTGACTGAAGTATACCACAGGAAACAGAAAAAGGAAAGAAGGCGATGCGTTTTTCCCGGTTTTTCATCTTTTATTTCTCTCCGACGCTCTTCGACGCCTTTCGCGCCGGGCGAGTGCTATGCTCGCATCACAGCTTACCAGCGGCTCATATCCCGTGGAAGCACCGGCTCAGCTGCCGGGCTTCCGACCCCACATCCCGTCTGGCGGGCCCTCCGGGGCCCGCCGCCTTTTTCGCTTCTTTCGGCAGAGACAAGGATCCCCTCCCGAAGAAGGGAGGGGATCGGCTGAACGCTCAAAGCGCCGACTCAATCGTCGTAGTCGCCGCCGCCGCTCCTGCCGCCGCCGCGTCGGCGGGAGGAGCGCTCGTTGTACTTTCGGACGCCGGAAAGCCTGGAATCCGAATCCTGCATGAACTGCTTGAGCTTGTCTTCAAAGGAAGCGGGAGCCGCCGGAGCGGCGGGACGGAAGCCGGAAGGGGGATTACCGCGCCGGGGAGGCCGGGAGGGAGGCTCCTGGGCCTTTTTGATGGACAGATTGATGCGCCCGTTCTCATCGACGCTCACGACCTTGACCCGGACTTCCTGGCCCACCGAAAGATGATCGCTGACCTCGCTCACATAGGTATAGGCGATCTCGGAAATATGTACCAGGCCGGAACGTCCCTCCAGCAGCGAGACAAACGCGCCAAATTTCGTGATGCCGGTGACCTTGCCCTCCAGAATGCTCCCAACCGTCAGTTCCATGAAAAAGCCGGACCCCTCTCCCTAGCTCCGTGACCCTCGGCAAAGCCTCAACCGCCGATGTCGTAGTAAATGATCTCTCCGGGCAGGACCAGCCCCAGCTTATCTCTAGCGACGCGCTCGACCATGTCCAGGTCGTCGCAGTGCTCGATCTCGTATTCCAGGGAGGCGTTGCCCACGGCCAGACTCTGCGCCTGGGCAGCCAAAGCGTCCCGCACGGCTTCCGCGTTTTCGATGCGCTCGTTCATTTTCACCAGCGATACGACCGCGTAAACCAGCAGGGTCGAGAGAACCAGGCCCGTAACGATATAGAATCCCGATCTTCGATGCTTCATGCTGTTCCTCCGCCGAACTTCTGCTAAATGCCGAGTCCAAAAATCCAAAATGTATTTTAACCCATTTTTTCACAGAAGGAAAGAGTTTTTTTATCATTTCAAAAGTTTTTTTGAGCAGCGAATGCAAGATGCGGAGGGGAAGCAGGAGAAAGCGGACAAGAGAGGCCGCTGCGGCGCAGAGCAGCTCGGCCAGCCGGCGGCCCGGCCGCCGCAGGACCGTGAGATAGAAGAGCCCGCCCAGCAGCATCCCCAGCAGCATAAACAGCCGGAGCTGGCCCCGGCCGGCGATGCTGCCCAGAAGGAAGAGCAGCACCGCCGCCAGCAGGGAATAGGGAACATAGAAGAGGACAAGCCACTTTTCCAGCCGGAGGGCGCGGAGAAAGGCCGTCAATATCTCATAGAGGAGTCCCAGCGCCATGCCGCAGAGAAGACTCAGCAGGGCCTGGAGGCCCTGGCTGCCGGGATCGATCTCCATCAGCCCAGCAGCCGCCCCAGGAAGCCCCGGCGCCGTTCGTTCTCTCCGGCGTACTCCAGGCCGTCGATCCTGCCCTCCACCAGCAGCTCGCCGCCGTCCAGGCTCAGCTTGTTGATCTTGAGGCCGCTGCCCCGGATGGTCAGGGCCCCGCCCACCGTGGAGAGGGCCACGGTCTCCTCGTCGAAGGAGTCCACCTCCTCCACGCCGCTGAGGCTGAGCCGCTTCCGGTCCGTCAGGGTCAGCAGATGGGAGAGGGGCTGCTTTCGGTTGTCCTCATACAGCATTGCCATTTTTATCACCTCGGCCTATCCCTATGCGCCTCCCGGCGGAAACATGAGGGGTGATTTGGAAAAAAACGGATTTTTGGGTTGACACGCATCTGTAACTAGTGTAGAATGCCTGTAACCCAAATGTAACCTTTGCTGTAATCTGTTGACAGGAGTTCCGTTGGGATGCGAAGAAAGTTCGATCTCAATTCGATATTGCCCGCAGGCGCTGTACGTCGGCTGGGGCAGCGCATGAAGGAGAGCGGCCATCTGCTTCTCCTGGGGGCGCTCTGCCTGGGCGTGCTGGCGGCGGCGGGCAGGCTGAATATGGCCGTTGCCGTGAATTCGGACGGGGAAGCCTCGGGGGAGGCCCAGCCCTTCCTGCAGCTGGCGGCCTTCGCCGGGGGCCTTGGAGAAGGCGGAGCGCCTTCCGCAGCTGCGCCCCGGGAGCTGACGGTGGTCTATGCCGACGGGGAGGCCGTCTGCGCCTACCGGAGCGCCGCAGAGGCGGCCAGGGCGCTGGACGCCCTGGGGGAGACCTACTCCGACGCCAATACCGAGAGCGTCCGCTTCCTGCAGGAGGTGGCCCTGGGCCGTGCCCCGGTGGACGACGCCCTGCTGCGGGGCGCGGAAAAAAAGCTGGCCGGGGCCCTCACCGTGGAGACGGTGGAGGCCGTGGTGGACGAAAAGCCGATCCCTTACGAGACCCGGGAGGTCGTGGACAGCCAGCTCTATGAGGACGAGGGATACGTCCTCACCCCCGGCCAGAAGGGGCTCGAGCGGGTGGAGACCCTGGTGCGCTTTGAAAACGGGGTGGTCTCGGAGAAGGAGATCGTTTCCGAAGCCCTGAAGGAGCCGGTGACCGAGGTCGTGGTGGTCGGCGGCCGGGTCCACCATTCCCAGGGGAACTACATCTGGCCCGTGGAGGAGGGGTGGCTTTCCTCCCCCTTCGGAAGCCGCTATGGCAGCATCGGCTCCGCCGACCATAAGGGCGTGGACATCGCCAACGAGCGGGGGACGCCCATCCTGGCCGCCGACGGCGGCGTGGTCTTCTTTGCCGAGGACTACCACGGCTACGGCCTCCTGGTGAAGATCCAGCATGAGAACGGGGACGTCACCTATTACGCCCACTGCAGCGAGATCCTGGTGAAGGAGGGGGACGTGGTGGACCAGGGACAGGTGATCGCCCGCATCGGGACCACCGGCGTGGCCTCCGGCAACCACTGCCACTTCGAGCTGCATCCCGGCGGCGGCGAGGCGGCGGATCCCATGGATTATCTGCCGGAATGCCCCTATCCCTGGCTGGACTGAACACAAGAAACTGATTGAGGCCGCTGCAGGATCGTGCAGCGGCCCCTTGATATTTTGAGAAAGGAAGGCGGGAAGTATGGCGGCCATCATCCGCACGGCGTCCCCGGAGGACGCTTCGGCCCTGCGGGATATCTATGCCCCCTACGTGGAGCAGACGGCCATCACCTTCGAGTACGAGCCCCCCTCCGCGGAGGAATTCCGGCGGCGTATCACCGAGACGCTGAAGAAGTACCCCTACCTCTGCCTGGAGGAGGACGGGACGCCCCTGGGCTATGCCTACGCCTCCCCCTTCCGGACCCGGGCGGCCTACCGTTGGACGGCGGAGATCAGCATCTACCTCTCCCCGGCGGCCCGGCGAAAGGGCTATGGGCGGCGGCTGCTGGAGGCCCTGGAGGAAAAGTGCCGGGCAATGGGCCTGCAGATCCTCTACGCCTGCGTCACCTGGCCGGAGGGGGAGGACCCCTACCTGGATGCTTCGAGCGCCGGGTTCCACGCCCATATGGGCTACGAGCGGATCGCCCTGCTCCGCCGCTGCGGCTATAAATTCGGCCGCTGGTATCACGCCCTGCTGATGGAGAAGGTCATCGGGGAGCAGACCACGCCGGCGAAGGAGCTCGTCTGGTTCCCGGAGCTGGAGGCCGGGGAGGGCTGAACGCCTCAGCTCTGCCGGAGGCGGACGGAGACCCCCTCCAGGGCCGCGGTCCGGAGCCTCTGCGCCAGCTCCTTCCGGGAGAGCCTGTCCACCTCCTCAATGAGGAGGACGCCCATGTCGGCGGCCCGCTGCCGCAGGGTCTCCCGGGCGGCGTCGGAGCCTCCCAGGCGGCTGCAGGCCAGGGCCTTCACGGCGTACTCCCCGCCGAAGCGGGAGGCCACGGTATCCACCTCGTACAGCGCCTCCTTGGGGACCGCGCCCAGCTTGCAGGAGACGTAGACCGGCACCGCGCCGTACATCAGGAGCCCGTCGATCTCGTTGGAGGTGCCGCCCCGGTCGCTGCCGTTCCAGCCGATCTTCGCGCCCATGACGGCGTCGGTAAAACCGCTCTCTCTCGCGGCCAGAAAGACCCAGAGCTCCAGCAGGTCCCCTGCGCGGGTCAGGGTCCGCTTCACGTGGGCGTTCCGGAAGGTGAGGGAGACCGCGTCCCCCTTCTCCCGGTAATCCGAGATGAGCCCTGCCTTGAGAAGCGCCTCCACGTGGCGCTTCTCGCATTTTTCGTGCATGGTCCCGGAGACGGCGAGCCCGCCGCCGCTTTTGGCGGTGAGGTTCGCCAGAAGGGAGCACTGCCGGGTCCAGGTCTGGGGCGAAGCGCGGTAGACCTGCCAGAGGTCCTCCACGTCCTTCTCCAGGCCCTCCGGCAGCTTTCCGGAGAGGGTGTAGCTGCTTTCGGTGAGGGAGCCGCCCCGCAGGCGGATGGATTCGGAGACGGTGATGCCCCGGAGGGGGCGGACGGGGCCGGGCTTCAGGGCGGGGGAAGCGCCCTGGAGGAGCCGCAGCCGCTGCTGCCGGACGTCCAGCTCGAAGAGGGCGGGCTTCTTCTCCGCCGCCGCGCTCCCCAGGGCCGCCAGCAGGAGGTCGCTGCCCCCGGTCATCTCAAAGCAGGCCTCCGGCTCTTCCTCCAGGACGTCCCGGATCGCGTTTCCGGCCCCGGCGTAGTCCCGGTCCTTCACCCGCAGGAAGCGGAGGGCAGGCGCGCCGGGCCTTCCTTTGAAAAATGCCCGGAGGGCGGCGATGCGCCCGTCGGTCATCAGGCTCCGGGAGCCCAGGAAGATCACCCGCTCCGGGCGGAGGCAGAGGGCGGACAGAAGGTTTTCCGCCGGTTCCGCGGAAAAGAGCTCCACAATGGTCATCTCATCCCTCCTTACAGCAGCAGATACCCCGCTCCGATGCCCAGGGCAGCGGAGAGGAGGACCAGAAGGATGGGGTGGGCCTTCTTGAAGGCCAGCACCGCCGTGAGAACGAAAATGCCCAGGGAGACGAGGAAGGCGGGCGAGGTCAGTACCGCCGCGCCGAAGCCCTCCGGGAAGAACACGGTCCGTCCCAGGCTCAGCAGGGCGGCGGCGATGAGGCCGATGACGGCGGGCTTCAGCCCGCTCATGACGCCGGAGACCCACCGGCTCTCCCGGAAGCGGGCGTAGAAGCGGGCCACCAGGAGAATGATGATCAGGCTGGGGAGGGCCACCCCCAAAGTGGCGCAGGCGGCGCCGGGGATCCCGCCCAGCCGGGAGCCGACGTAGGTGGAGATGTTCACAGCGAAGGGGCCGGGGGTG
>JAEEGH010015849.1_pt1 | contig 16301 bp, 11 predicted proteins | sample 9134181 | NCBI WGS metagenome assembly JAEEGH01 (sample SAMN16246544, study PRJNA631951) | gut metagenome | biome: gut microbiome; feature: rumen; material: DP-attached | host: Bos | place: Iran: Karaj | collected 2018-10
CCTTCTCTCGAGTCCTATTACAGGGCAACTACAGGGGAGTATCATCTCTTTGAGCTAAAGAGAAGACTTACGGGAGGAACACTTCCGGAGGTTGAGATAGCTGACCTTAGAGAGGAACTAAGAGCCGGTAACAGATCAATTTTCTCATTAAGGCTTCAGGAACTTATGGCGGACAGACTCTCAAAGGGCGAGCAGGCGATGCTCTTTATCAACAGAAGAGGTCTGGCGGGCTTTGTTTCCTGCAGAGCCTGTGGACATGTCTTTAAGTGCCCTCACTGTGATGTGTCTTTGTCCGAACACAGAGGCGGAAGACTTGTGTGCCACTACTGCGGACATGAGGAAGTAAGGCCAAAGATCTGTCCCAAGTGCGGCTCTAAATATGTCTCCTCCTTCAGAGCAGGAACCCAGCAGATTGAGGATGAGGTTAAGAAGTTCTGGCCACAGGCCCGTGTCCTTAGAATGGATGCCGACACCACCAGAACCAAGGGAAGCTATGACAAGATTCTTTCGTCATTTGCCAATAAGGAGGCGGATGTTCTTGTCGGAACCCAGATGATCGTAAAGGGCCACGATTTCCCGGATGTCACACTTGTGGGAATTTTAGCTGCTGACATGTCTCTTTATGCCAGCGATTTCAGAGCCAGTGAGAGGACTTTCCAGCTCCTTACCCAGGCGGCGGGAAGAGCCGGGAGAGGCACAAGGCCCGGTAATGTAGTCATTCAGAGCTATCAGCCTGAGCACTACAGCATTCAGACAGCATCAAGGCAGGATTATGCTTCTTTTTACGAAGAGGAGATATCCTACAGGAAGATGCTGCGCTATCCGCCGGTATCACATATGCTCTGCGTTCAGCTCTTTAGTAAGGATGAAGATGAAGGAATGCAGTTTGCCACCAGGCTTCGGGCAGTTATGGAGCAGCGCAAAGTCCCGGGAGCAGTCTTTATCGGACCGGCTTTTGGCTCAATTGGCAAAGTGAATGATGTATACAGAATAGTCATCTATGTTAAGCTCGCTGACTATGACGTTTTAGTCGGCCTCAAGGACATGCTTGAGGGCTATATAAAAGAGCTTGAGGCAATGGGCAAGTTAAAGACCATAACCGTTCAATTTGACTTTGACCCCATGCATACCGTATGATTAGGTTACGTACAATCAAATTAAAATATCAGTTTTTATATAGGAGTAAGAAATGGCTTTAAGACAAATCAGAGAATACGGAGACGACGTCCTTGCCAAGGAGTGCAGGGAGGTAAAAGAGATAACACCCAGAGTTCGTGAGCTGGTAGAGGATATGCTCGATACCATGTATGAAGCGAACGGCGTGGGTCTTGCAGCACCACAGGTTGGTGTGCTTAAGAGAATAGTTGTAATCGATGTATCACCTGAAGCTGATCAGCCACTTATAATGATCAATCCAGTCATCATTGAGAAGGATGGAGAGCAGACAGGATACGAGGGATGCCTTTCACTTCCCGGCAAGTCAGGTATCGTAACCAGACCCAATCATGTAATAGCAAGAGCTATGGACCTTGATGGCAATGAGTATGAGATAGAGGGCGAGGAACTCCTTGCAAGAGCCATCTGTCATGAGCTCGACCACCTCGACGGTCACATGTATGTTGAGAAGGTAGAGGGAGACCTTGTAGATAACGAGGATCTCGTGGCACAGCAGGAACAGGAATATGAGGACAATGCGGAGTAATATTCTGTAGTAAAAAAGAGACCGGGAGTCTCTTTTTTGTTGAAGGAGAGAAGCGTCTTATGAAGATAGTATTTATGGGAACACCTGACTTTGCCAGGTCAGCCCTTGAAAAAATAATTGAAGCAGGACATGAGGTGGTTCTTGTCGTAACACAGCCCGATAAGCCAAAGGGCAGAAGCGGAGAGCTGCAGCCCTGCGATGTCAAGGTATGTGCCCTTGAGCACAACATTCCGGTTTATCAGCCGGTGAAGATCAAGCAGCCGGAACACGTAGAGTATCTTAAGACAATTGATGCGGATATATTTGTGGTTGCGGCCTTTGGCCAGATTCTCTCACAGGAGATCCTTGATATTCCAAAGTTTGGCTGCGTCAACATTCATGCATCCATTCTTCCTGAGTACAGAGGAGCAGCGCCTATCCAGCAGGCAATCATTGATGGCAAGAAGACCACCGGAGTTACCATCATGCAGATGGCGGCCGGAATGGATACAGGAGACATCCTTCTTCAGAGAACAATCAAGATTGATGAAGAGGAGACGGGAGGAAGTCTTTTCGACAAGTTATCAAAGCTTGGCGGAGAGCTCATTGTAGAGGCGCTTCCCAAGATTGAAAGAGGTGAGATAACCCCTATTCCACAGGATGAAGCTCTTGCAACCAAGTGTGGCAAGCTTTCCAAGGATATGGGAAGGATCGATTTTTCAGAGGATGCAGAGAGTATCAGAAATCTTATACGCGGCCTTAATCCATGGCCCTCAGCTTTTACATATCTGGGAGGCAAGATGCTCAAGATCTGGCATGCGAAGGCTCTTTCGCCTGTTGATTTCGGAGCGCTTTGCAATAGCCTGAGTCCCGAGGATGGAGCCAGGGCAAAAGAGATTGCAAGTACAAAAGCGTATGGCAGCATCATTGCAGTTTTAAAAGATTCGTTTGTTGTCCTTACAGGTGATGGATATCTTCAGATTACAGAAGTTCAGCTTGAAGGCAAAAAGAGAATGGATGTTAAGGCGTTCCTGTTGGGAAATAAGCTTGAGATCGGAACTGTTCTCAAATAATGGGATTCAATAAATGGAAAAGAGGTGATTTGTCACTATGTATTACGGAATGAGCAGAATGGCATATGGAATTGATCCAATGTACATCCTTACAATAATTATGGCTATTGTCTGCATGATAGCCAGTGCTAGAGTTTCATCTGTCTATAAGAAATACAACAAAATACGCAGTATGAGTGGAATGACCGGAGCTATGGCAGCCATGGAAATCCTTAGGAGAAACGGGATTACAGACGTGGCAGTACAGCACGTTCCGGGGAATCTTACAGATCACTATGATCCAAGAACAAAAACGGTAAATCTCTCCGATGCTACCTATGGTTCAAATTCGGTTGCTGCAGTAGGCGTTGCGGCTCATGAATGCGGTCATGTACTTCAGCACCACACCGGATATGTTCCGCTGCAGATCAGGTCGACCATACTGCCTGCTGCCAACATAGGCTCCAAAGCGGGAATTCCTATTATAATCCTTGGAATGTTCCTTAGCTTTTCGCCTCTTATAACAATCGGAATCTGGGTGTTCTCACTGGCAGTTATATTCCAGGTTGTAACGCTTCCCGTGGAGTTTAATGCTTCCCACAGAGCGCTGGTGATGCTTGAAGATTACGGTATACTTGGACCGGAAGAAGTGGATTCTTCAAGGAAGGTCTTAAGCGCAGCAGCCATGACTTATGTGGCAAGTGCTGCATCTGCAGTAGTACAGCTCTTAAGGCTCGTGCTCCTGAACAACAGAAGAAGATGAACAATTTGTGAAGCCTGCGGAATAATCGCCGCGGGCTTCTTTTTTTATGCTAGTATAAATTGAGTGTAAAATCGGCTCAAATCAGTGTATGGGGACACAATTTATGGTTTGAGTGGTAAATTGTATATTCAAGGAGGAATAAAAAGATGAGTGTTAATGAAAGAAAAAAGTTGTATGTCTTTTTGGCTGTAGCCTTTGGTATGACAGCGCTGATGAGCATATTTATGTTCCTGGGACTTAAGGGGGACAAAGACCTGACGGCCTTCGTCAATGCGATGATGACTTACCCGGCTTGCGGAGTAATAATCGGTATGCTGTTATTTGACAGGAAAGAAAAGAAACTTCCGATGGTTGGATTTATCGCGTTTCTTGTTACATCAGCGATCATGGTTGTCATTGCAGTAATATCTGTTTTTGCACCTGAGCAGATGATTGACAGTGGCGCCGGAATGGTATCCAACTGGAATCTGTACAGTCAATACATCCTTTTGATTGGAAGTGTTATTGCCTATATAGCATTCTGGGCTTGTGGAAGAGAAAAGAGGGAGAATACGGGACTTTGCAGAAAGAATGTTTTGCTTAGCATAGTGATGATCCTTGTGTTTGTTGTACTTTTCTTTTGCAGATTCTATATTGCACAGCTTTCGGCCAACATAGCAGCAGGAGAGGGAATCGGTGATTTTTCTGAATTAAATTCAATGACCTTCAATCCCATGAACTGGTTTAGTGCAGCAATGATCATGCTGAATTTCCCAATAACCATGATTGCTTTCCTTGGTGAGGAGTATGGCTGGCGCTATTACCTGCAGCCAATCATGCAAAAGAAGTTTGGCCTTAGACTTGGTGTTATTCTTGTGGGTGTTGTATGGGGAATCTGGCATACAGCTGCTGATTTCATGTTCTATTCCACCACTTCAGGTCCGCAGCTTCTGGTCACACAGATTATAACCTGTGTAACAATGGGAATTTTCTTTGGCTATGCATATATGAAGACTCAGAATATCTGGGCTATAGCAATAATGCATTTCATCAATAATAATTACGTTGTTATATTCACGGGCGGAGATGTTAACGTGCTTCAGAACCAGAGCCTGACCTGGTCTCAGATTCCGATAATGCTGATCAGAAGTCTTATCTTTGCACTGTTCATCTTCGCACCGATCTTCAATAAGAAAAAGGTGGCTGAGGAAATCAACACTCTGGACACAGCAGTTTGAGTCACCGGGGACGTTTCACTTTGACTCATTTTGAGACACTGGGGACGTTTCAGATTGACTCAAAATGAGACACTGGGGACGTTTCAAAATGACTCAAAAACTGACAATTTTGCGGGGTTAGCTTATTGACCCGCCGACAATAGGTTGATGTTCATAAAGATACCGGAGCCAAGGGCTGCCCGGGCGCCAAAGAGCGGAGCCCAGCGTACTGTCCCTTGACTCCGGTATTTTTATGAGCGCTCGGTCACTAAGGCGGGCAGGATAAGGGGATGCTTATAACTACATAATTACAATTCGTCTATCCGGGGGAGATTTCGCTGTTACAGTGCATCACAACAGGCTGATAATTTTAACCATGGTTGGAAACGTAATTTCGACCACCCCACAACTTTCTCCTATACGAAAAATAGTTGGAAAGTTCAAAAAAGATTTTTGGGCTTCCATAAACAATTACATCACATGGCATCCGTAGGCCAAGTGTTGTGATGTAGGATGAGCGTTAGGAATCAAATTATTTTGATCTATGGCTTGGAAAAGAGCTTGTAATTTCCAACTATTTTTTCATATATCAATTTTTGTGATGCATTTCAAAAACAAGCTCCAACCAACATGACTTTATAGAAGGTCTTGTGATGCACTTTCCGTCCCATAATTCTCCGCACATAAAAATAAGTCAAAAGAACCGTCCCCCTGACTTAAAAAGGAGTCAAAGAGAACCGTCCCCATTGACTCAAAATGAGTCAAAATGAAACGTCCCCGGTGTCTCATTTTGAGTCAAAGTGAAACGTCCCCGGTGACTCATGTTTGACAAAATTCCATAATACATCAGATAATTGAATATATATAAGTACTTGGAGAAAAACATGGCAAATATCAGAGAAATAGTTCTGGGTATCCTTATTGAATACGACAGGGATGGCGTTAGAAAGCCATCCCTTTTAAAAGACAGCCTGAATAAATATGATTACCTTGAGAGCAGGGATAAGGCTTTCATGAAGAGGGTGGTGGACGGATGCATCGAGAGACAGATTCAGATCGATTACGTCTTAAACTCTTTTTCCAAGACCAAAGTGGACAAGATGCAGCCCCTTATCAGAAGCCTTCTTCGCATGAGCGTTTATCAGATCATGTTTATGGACAGCGTTCCTGATTCTGCTGCCTGTAACGAGGCGGTAAAGCTTGCGCAGAAGCATAAGTTTGCGGGACTGAAAGGCTTTGTTAACGGAGTCCTTCGCAACATATCAAGAAATAAGGACAAGATCGAATATCCTTCCAAGGATGAAAATAACGGTATAGACTACCTCAATGCGCTTTATTCCATGCCGAAGTGGCTGTGCGAGATGTGGGTTTCTACCTATGGCTTTGAGAAGACAGAAGAAATCCTTAAGTTTTTCTTGGAAGCGCGTCCTACAACCATCAGGCTTGGAGCAGGGTGTGACAAAGAGAAATTTGTAAAAGAGCTGACGCAGGCCGGAGTTGTCGTGACAGAAAGCGATATTCTTCCCTATGCCCTCAATCTGGAAAAGACCGACAACATCAGATTCCTTCCGGGATATGATGAGGGTATGTTCTTTGTACAGGATGTAAGCTCCATGATGGTCACAGAGATTGCAGATCCAAAGCCCTCTCAGGTTGTTATTGATGTCTGCGCAGCTCCCGGTGGAAAGACCCTTCACGCTGCCGAGAGAGTAAAAGAGGAAAAAGCAAGTGACAACACTGATGATGCAGGAGTTGTTATTTCCAGAGATGTATCTGATAGAAAATGTGAACTCATCAGTGAAAATGCAGAGCGTATGGGCATGACAAATGTGAAAGTAGAAGTTCACGATGCCAGGATACACGACAGCAGCCTCGAGAATAAAGCAGATATATTATATTTAGATTTACCCTGTTCAGGTCTTGGGATAATCGGAAGAAAGAACGATATAAAATATAACGTAACAAAACAGAGCCTTACGGACGTTTCAAAACTTCAGTGGGAAATCATTAAGACTGCCTGGGATTATGTTAAGCCCGGAGGAATTCTGATGTATTCCACCTGCACTGTAAACAGAGAAGAGAACGAAGAGATGTTTAACAGGATCTGCAGTGAACTTCCTTTTGAGCCCGTAAGCTTTAAGGACAAGCTTCCTCCTAAAATGCAGGAGAAAGCTCTTTTGCAGACCGCTGAAAGCGGCTATATTCAGTTGCTTCCAGGCGAATTTGGAACTGACGGATTCTTTATCTCAAAGCTCAGAAGAAAAGCAGAGTAACAAGACAAGAGGAGTAAAGACATGCTTTTTATGATCTTAAAAATGTCAGGTATAACCTTAGCTATCACAATTCTTACGGTGCTTTTGTGGATATATCTTCGTGACAAGAAGATAACCTGGCCCATAAGGATTCTTTTGGCTGCGGTTTATGCCGGATGCGCAATACTCTCTACTCATTATGGCGTTGACTACAGCCATATGCTGATAAATGTCAGGGATATGGGCCCACTTTGCGCAGGACTTTTCTTTGATCCTCTGGCCGGAATAATCGCAGGAGTTATAGGCGGTATAGAGAGATATATTGCAGGTGCTTACTGGGGAATCGGCTCTTATACCAAGGTTGCCTGCAGCGTTTCAACCGGACTTTCGGGCTTTGTTGCAGCCTTCATGAGCATATTTATTTTTAAGAGAAAAAAGCCTTCCGCAACCTATGCGTTTTTCATGGGCGCGGTAATGGAAGTTTTCCATATGTATGTTGTGTTCGTTACACACAGAGATGACCTGAAGATGGCCTTTTATGTTGTAAAGGCCTGCGCGCCTCCTATGATCATATTCACAGGAATAGGACTTGCGCTTTGTGCCAATGCACTTAAGATTTATGCAGGAGAATGGAAGAACCCGTTTAAGAGACGCAAGGATTCTGAAATTCAGGTAGCTCAGAAATTCCAGCGCTGGCTGTTTCTGGTAAGCGCCATCATCATTGTTGTCAGCTTTGCCTTTTCTTTTGCTGTTCAGACTGCATCAGCCGTTCAGAATACGACTGAGAGACTTGCGACTGCTTCAGCGGATATTATTGAGACATACAACGAAGTCCGTGACATGAACTATAACATTAATGTTCTGCACTCCCATGTCGGAGAGACCGGAGACTTTAATATCTTAAGGGAATCGGGTCTTAGTATTACCGGCGGACATAAGGGAGATCATTTGTCAGATCCGGAACTGGCTGCTATGCAGACAAACGTTGATAAGGGAATGTACAGAGCAACGGCGTATGGGGTGGATTCGTTCTGCAGAGCAGACACACTTGCAAACGGCGAGATCCTTCTCGTCAGCCTTCCTTCTGAAGAGGTATACGACGACAGAGATGCAGCATCTTATGAGACAGCTCTTGCTGACATTATTTTGTTTACGGTCATCTATGTCCTTATATCAATGCTGGTTCAGGAAATAGTTGTTAACAACCTGGATCTGGTCAATGAGTCACTCAACAAGATCACCAACGGAGATCTCAACGAGACAGTAGATGTCTATAACTCATCTGAGTTTGCATCACTTTCAGATGACATTAATCAGACCGTTAATGTTTTGAAGGGCTATATTGATGCTGCGGAAAAGCGCATAGCCCAGGAGCTGGAATTTGCGAAATCTATTCAGGAATCAGCGCTTCCTCAGAACTTTCATATTCCGAGAAAAGATGTAGAAATATTTGCCACCATGGATCCGGCAAAAGAGGTCGGTGGAGACTTCTACGATTTCTTCTTCATTGATGCTGATAACCTGGCACTGGTCATTGCTGATGTATCAGGAAAAGGTATTCCTGCATCCCTGTTCATGATGAGGAGTAAGGCTGCCATCAGAAGTACTGCAGTTCAGGGCTCAAATCCTTCCGATATCCTTGAGAAGGTTAATGAAGTTCTGTGCGAGGGTAATGATGCGGATATGTTCGTTACGGTCTGGATCGGAATCATGAATCTTAAGACCGGAGTCATGAGATGTTCAAATGCCGGACATGAGTATCCTATAATCAGGCATAAGGACGGGGACTATGAGCTGCTTAAGGATAAGCACTTCCTGGCGCTTGCAACCATAGAGGGAATTAAGTTCAAGGATTACGAGATTGATCTTAAGTACGGAGATGAGATCTTTGTTTACACCGATGGTATTCCTGAGGCTATAGATAAAGACATTAAGCAGTATGGCACAGAAAGACTTCTGTCTGCCCTTAATGCAAACAAGGATATTCCTCTGGACAGACTTCTTCCAAGAGTAAGAAATGATCTTGCTCAGTTTGTTGGAGAAGCAGATCAGTTTGATGATGTCACCATGCTTGGCTTTAAGTATAAAGACCCGGTGGCGTAAATTAAATTTACAGGAGATATAGATGTACGATTTAAAAAGAGATATTAAGTCTCTGAATCTTGATGAGCTTACAGCGGTTATCAAGGATTTGGGAGAGCCGGCTTTTAGGGCTAAGCAGCTCTATCAGTGGATGCATGTGAAGATGGCAAGAAGCTATGACGAGATGACCAACATTCCGGCAGCGCTAAAAAACAAGCTTCTTGAAAACTTCGATTATACATCACTTAAGCAGGTTGATCTTCAGGAGTCTAAACTCGACGACACTAAGAAGTTCTTATTTGCACTCTCCGATGGCAATGTCATCGAGAGTGTTTTCATGAAGTATAAATTCGGAGTCAGCGTATGTATCTCATCTCAGGTTGGATGCAGGATGGGATGCAAGTTCTGCGCCTCGACAATTGACGGAGTGGTGAGAGGTCTTTTACCATCGGAGATGCTGGACCAGATATATGCAATATCCAGGATTACAGGGGAGAAGGTTGCAAGAGTAGTAGTTATGGGTAGTGGAGAACCACTTGACAACTACGACAACGTAGTGAAATTCGTAAGGCTCCTAAGTGATCCTGACGGTCACAACCTGGGACAGAGGAACCTTACCATATCCACCTGTGGAATCGTCCCCAACATATATAAGCTTGCAGACGAAGATTTTGCCATTAACCTGGCTCTCTCCCTTCATGCATCTAACGATGAGAAGAGAAAAGAGCTTATGCCCATAGCCAACAAGTATACAATCAATGAAGTACTTGATGCCTGCAAGGCATACTTTGACAAGACAGGAAGACAGCTTACCTTCGAATATTCCCTTGTTAGTGGAGTGAATGACACTGATAAGGACGCAGCAGAATTGTCGGACCTTCTCAAAGGTCTTAATGCAGTTGTTAACCTTATTCCGGTCAATCCAATCAAGGAGAGAACCTTTAAACCCACTGACCGCAAGGGCGCTGAGCAGTTCAAAAATAAGCTTGAAAAAAACCATATAAATGCTACTATTAGAAGAGAAATGGGCAGGGACATAGACGGAGCCTGTGGACAGTTGCGCAGGCGCCATTTGGAAGAGAAATAGTACCACCTGCTTTTTTTCCATGAATAAATGTACTCTTAGGAGGCAGTTTTGCTTAAGACTTTTTCCATTACGGATATAGGAAAAAAGAGAAAACTAAATCAGGATTATGTCTTTTCCTCAGACACCAGGATAGGTAATCTCTCCAACGTCTTTATTGTTGCTGACGGAATGGGAGGTCACAATGCAGGTGATTATGCATCGAGATTTACCGTTGATACCATGGTGGAGGAGATCGAGAGGTCTTTTGAACAGAGCCCTGTTAAGATATTGGAGAATGCTATCAAGATAGCCAACAGGAAGCTTCGCGAGAAGGCAGCAGAGGATCCCAGCCTCTTTGGAATGGGTACAACAGTTGTTGCAGCCACTGTGCTGGGAAGATTTTTGCAGGTAGCAAATGTCGGAGACTCAAGGCTCTATGTCATCAATGACAAGATCACACAGATTACCAGAGACCATTCTCTTGTGGAAGAGATGGTTCGCATGGGCGGAATTGACAGAGAAACTGCAAGGACTCACCTTGATAAGAATATAATTACCAGGGCTATCGGTGCCACTGAAACAGTAGACATCGACTTTTTTAATGTGGAATTAAATCGTGGGGACATTGTGCTCATGTGCTCTGACGGACTTACAAACATGCTTGAGGATGAAGAGATCCGCATGATAGTAAGCGGGCAGAGAGATATTATCGAAAAGGCGCAAAGATTAGTTGAACAGGCCAACAACAACGGAGGCAAGGACAACATAGCTGTTATTTTAATTGAGCCTTACGCAGATGAGCATGGGCACACCGGAGGAATAGATGGTTAAGATTGGAATGGTGATCGGGGATCGCTATGAGGTGCTTGAAAAGATTGGCACCGGCGGAATGTCCGACGTTTACAAAGCAAAAGATCATAAGCTTAATAGACTTGTTGCTGTTAAAGTGCTCAAGCAGGAGTTTTCAGAGAATGAGAACTTCGTATCCAAGTTCAGGGTAGAAGCGCAGTCAACAGCAGGTCTCTTACACCCCAATACTGTTAATGTATATGACGTAGGAGACGAGGACGGCATCAACTACATAGTAATGGAGCTTGTTGATGGTATCACTCTCAAGAAATACATTGAGAAGAAGTCAAGGCTCTCCGTCAAGGAGGCGGTCAGCATAGCTATCCAGGTAGCTATGGGACTTGAGGCTGCTCACAACAACGGTATCATACACAGAGATATTAAGCCGCAGAATATCATGATCTCAAGGGATGGTAAGGTTAAGGTAACAGACTTTGGTATCGCCAAGGCTGCCACCAGTAACACCATTACCTCCAATGTTATGGGATCGGTTCACTATACATCTCCTGAGCAGGCAAGAGGCGGATACAGCGATGCCAAGAGTGATATCTACTCACTTGGTATCACGCTCTTTGAGATGCTCACAGGAAGAGTTCCTTTCAACGGTGACACAACCGTTGCAATTGCGATCAAGCATATTCAGGAGGAGCTTCCAAGCCCTGCTGAGTTCAATGATGAGATACCTATAAGTGTAGAGAAGATTGTTCTTAAGTGTTGCCAGAAGAGCCCTGACAGACGTTATCAGAATGCCCAGGAGCTTATAGCTGACCTTAAGAGATCTCTTATCACTCCCGACAAGGACTTCGTTTCTCTTGTGGATCCCGATGAAGAGGGCGCTACAAGGGTTGCTGACCAGGAAGAGGAAGAGATGCTTCACAGCGGTACAGGCAAGCTCTCTGATACAGAGCAGATGAGGCTTAAGTCCGATGTGATGGGTGATTACGACAGAGACGATCACTACGACGATTACGATAAAAAGAGACCTAAGAGAAGAACCTATGACGATGATGATGACGATTTCTACGGTCGTCCAAAGTCATCAAACAGACGCAGAACAGGTTCAGGCTCCGGCTCTAATTCCACACAGTCCAAGGTTGAGAAGATGACCATTGTAATGGCAATCATTTCAGCTGCTCTTGTAGGATTTATAGTACTTCTCCTTCTTGGAAGAAGCCTTGGAATATTCGGTGGATCGCAGGAACCTTCAGAAGGCGCAAGCACAGAGCTTTCAAGCACTGAGTCAGCTTCGGATTCATCTGACGGAATTGAGGTTCCGGACGTTGTAGGTAAGACAGTGGCTGAGGCAGTTTCAATCCTCCACGATGACAAGGGCTTTGATGTAGAGAAGGCCACTGATTCAGCAAATACTGCAGCCAAGGACACAGTCGTTTCCATGAATCCTTCATCAGGAAGCAAGGTAAAGAGCGGATCCAAGGTTACGATCTACATAAGTGACGGATCAAATTACAGCTCTCAGGCAGCAGCTGCTACAACTGAGGTTTCAGCAGCCAAGTCAGAAGGACAGGTTAAAGTGCCCAACATTATCGGCATGACTTCTGAAGATGCTGTTATCACTTTGGTAGAAGCAGGCCTTGAAGCAGGTAAGGTAGTAGAGACCACCAATGAGGATTCAAACCTTACAGGTCTTATCTGCGCTCAGAGCATCGCACCTCAGACACCTGTTTCACAGGGCACGGTTATCAACATGGAGCTTTCAACAGGTCCTGCCAAGGTAACTTACAGCTACAATGCAGAGATATCAGCTCCCACTGAGGGAGAGAATTTTACATATGGAATTCCTGTAAAGGTGACACTGGTCACATCAGACGGAACAACGCTGCTTAGCACAACAACCACTGATTTCCCGGTACAGGGTACTTACAAGGGAATTACAGCTCCTACAGGTACCATCACCTTTGTTTACACAGCAACTACTCCAACCTCCACCAATCCTGAGACGGGTGAGACCACAGGTGGACAGAGCCAGGAGTACACGGTAACCAGAGCGGTTACTTTCACGCAGGAGAACTAACCCTTATGCGAGGTAGAATTCTTAAGGGCATCGCCGGGTTTTACTATGTGGAGACTTTAGATCTTAAGGTCTATGAATGCAAGGCCAAGGGAATCTTTAGAAAGTCCGGAATAAAACCCATAGTCGGCGATAATGTAGAGATCGAAATAATTGATGAAGATAACAGGCAGGGGAATCTGACCGATATCCTGCCTAGAAAAAACTGTCTATACAGACCGCCTGTTGCAAATGTTGACCAGGCGGTTATTTTGTTCGCTATTGTCAAGCCTGATCCCAATTACAATCTGTTAGACCGCTTTCTTATCATGATGAGGCAGCAGAATCTTCCTGTTATCATCTGCTTTAACAAGCAGGATATAGCAACCCCGGAGGAGCAAAAAGAACTTCATGATGCCTACGAGAAATGCGGATATAAGGTTTTGTTTGTCAGTGTCAAAGAAGAGCGCGGCCTTGATGAACTAAAGGCACTTCTCAAGGGTAAGACCTCCACTCTTGCAGGTCCCAGCGGCGTTGGCAAGTCATCTCTTTTAAACAAGCTTGTTCCCGATGCTGATATGCAGATCGGCGAGCTGAGCAGGAAAATTGACAGAGGCAAGAACACTACAAGACATTCAGAGCTCTTTTACGTAAAAGAACTGTCGGATGGCGAGGAGGATACCTTCATAATCGACACTCCCGGCTTTACATCATTAGAGCTTCGTGATGTAGCTGCCGACGAACTTATGGGATACTACCCTGAGTTTGAGGAATTTGAACCTTCCTGCAGGTTTGGTGGCTGCTCTCATATAGCAGAGCCCGACTGCGGCGTTAAGGCTGCACTGGAAGCGGGAGAGCTCTCAAACGTCAGATACGACAATTACAGGATAATCTACAAGGACTTAAAGAATGCCCGTCCTGATTATTCAAAAAAGAAGAACTCGGAGAAATGATTTTAGAATGAAGATTTATGTAACAAGACACGGCCAGACAGACTACAACAAAAAGAGAATGATGCAGGGAAGAAGCGACATTCCCTTAAATGAAGTCGGCATCGCCCAGGCAACGGCAAGAAGAAAGACGCTGGGAGATATTAAGTTTGATGCAGTATATTCAAGCCCCCTTATAAGGGCGGTCAAGACTGCGCAGATCATCGGAAATGTTTCGGAAGAAGAGATCATAAAGGATGAGCGTATCATCGAGGCAAACTTTGGTAAGTATGAGCTGATGAACTATTACGGAACAGGAATTCCAATGATGCTGTACTGGAGTTTTCCGGAACTGTTTAAGGCACCGGAGGGCGTTGAGACCATTCAGGAGATGATAGACAGGACAAGCTCTTTTCTTAAGGAGCTGGAACAGAAGAACTACGAGAACGTACTGGTTGCCTGCCACGGAGGAATAATAAGACCCATAAGAGGGTATCTTGAAAATAAAAAGAGCGGAATCATCTGGAGACCAAGGCCCAAGAACTGCGAGATTTTTGTCTATGAATGCATAGACGGCAAACACAGACTGGTAGAGGATATTCAGTAAAGACAAGGAGACTAAAGCATGAACGTATCTGAACTTGTTTCAAAAATGACATTGCAGGAGAAGGCATCACTTCTTTCGGGAGGCGATTTCTGGCATACTCAGGCCATCGACAGGCTTGGCATCAAGGGATATATGATGTGTGACGGCCCTAACGGTCTAAGAAAACAGGAAGGTGATCCGGACCATCTTGGCAAGAAAGAGAGTATCAAGACGGTTTGCTATCCTTCTGCCAACACTCTTGCATCAAGCTTTGATGTGGATATGGAGAAAAAGCTCGGAGAAAGACTCGGTGAAGAGTGCATCCGCGAGCACATCAGCATGCTTCTTGGCCCGGGCCTTAACATGAAAAGGAGCCCTGTCTGCGGAAGAAACTTTGAGTATTTCTCAGAGGATCCATACCTTGCAGGTAAGCTCGCTGCTGCATTTGTGAGCGGTGTTCAGTCAAAGGGAGTAGCTGCCTGCCCCAAGCATTTTGCTACAAACAATCAGGAATACAGGAGAATGTCCGGCAACTCGATCGTCGATGAGAGGACACTTCATGAGATATATCTTCAGGCATTTGAGATCCTGGTAAAAGAGGCTCATCCAAAGTCCATCATGTGTGCCTACAACCAGTTAAACGGAACCTATCTTTCTGAAAACAAATATATGCTTACCGATGTCCTCAGGGATAAATGGGGATTTGACGGCTTTGTCGTAACCGACTGGGGTGCAGGAAAGGGACCGGCTAAGGGCGTACAGGCAGGACTTGACCTTGTTATGCCCGGTGGACATGAAGACCACGAAAAGGCCATAATCGCTGCAGTAGAGGCAGGAGAACTTGATGAAGCGCTGGTTGATAAGGCTGTAACGCGAATCCTTAATGTATTTTTCTGGAATGAGGAAAGCGTTCCTGCTGATCCCAAGCCTTCAGATGAAGCTACAAGAGCAGCTGACTACGCTCTGGCAAAAGAGCTTGCGGAGAACAGTGCAGTGCTTTTGAAGAATAACAAGGTACTTCCTCTTAAGGATGACAAGAAAGTATTGTTTGTGGGTGAGTTTGCAACAAAGCCCAGATACCAGGGCTCAGGCTCATCACACATAAACAGCGTCTGTGTATCAAGTGCTTTGGATGCGGCTAAGGACAAGGGAGTTTCTTTTGTACGCGGATATGATACTGCAGATGCAAGGAACGATTATGTCCTCAGGGAAGAGGCCATGAAGGCTGCAGAGAATGCTGATGTTATCGTTGTATTTGCAGGACTTCCGGCTTCGTATGAGTCAGAAGGTTTTGACAGAGACGATATCAATCTTCCGCAGGATCAGAACAAGCTCATTGCGGATCTTTCAAACCTTGGTAAGAAGGTAGTGGTTGTTCTTCACAATGGCGGAGCAGTTGCAATGCCTTGGATTGACAGCGTGGATGCTGTGCTTGATATGATGCTGGCCGGTGATGCAGTAGGAGAAGCTACGGTAAGACTGCTCTGGGGAGATGTCAATCCTTCAGGTAAGCTTGCAGAGACATATCCCATCAAGCTTTCAGATAACCCAAGCTTTTTGAACTTCCCGGGAGATCATGGAAATCCTGTATATGCAGAAGGAATCTACATCGGCTATAGATACTATGAGAAGAAGAGAATGTCTGTGCTGTTCCCGTTCGGACACGGCCTTACATACACTGAGTTTGAATACTCAAATATGAAGATAGATAAAGACAGCATAACAGACAATGACACTGTTAATGTCAGCGTCGATGTATGGAATGTTGGCAGATACGCCGGCAAGGAAGTGGTCCAGCTCTATGTTTCAGAGAATGATCCAAGGGTATCAAGACCTC
>JAEEGH010015850.1_pt1 | contig 16301 bp, 15 predicted proteins | sample 9134181 | NCBI WGS metagenome assembly JAEEGH01 (sample SAMN16246544, study PRJNA631951) | gut metagenome | biome: gut microbiome; feature: rumen; material: DP-attached | host: Bos | place: Iran: Karaj | collected 2018-10
TAACCTTCCGGATGTCCAACATGAAGGCCTGCAGCACTTGGATATGGAAACATGTCCAATACATACATGCGTTTTTCGGCCGGAACAGATTCATCCTCGGTTACCTTAAAAGTTTTGTGTTCGTCCCAAAATTTCTGCCATTTTGGTTCGATTTGTTCAAATGGATACTTACTCATTTTGCTACCTCATATTAAAAAATATTAAAATATTATAGTAGAAAACTTTCTCTTATGGAAGTATTTGCAGTATGACAGAATCGCTCGGGGGGTGGGTATAAATGGCTATATACTTGACATATGGCTATTGTAGTGTAATAATTTTATTACAAGGAGGCCTTTTCAATGTCAAATACAACAAACGCAATTCCAATTTTTGAGGCAAAGAACAAACTGCCGTTTTATATTCATCAAGCAGAAAACGGCTCACCGGTAAAAATAATGCGACACAACAAGGTAGTGGCTTATCTTGTTTCGAAAGAAGATTTTGAAAAGGTTTCTGCACCTAAAGAAAAGAGTATTGTTGAAAAGATCCAGGAAAGCCGCAAAGAGTATGGGCTTGAAAATGATGATTTTGATTACACTTCGTATTTTGATGGTGTAAGAGAAACAAGTTGCTACGGGCGTGACGATTCTGAGCATATTTTTGATGAGGTGTAATTATGCTCAGACCTTATTATTTACTTGATACAAATTTGATTTCTGAAATGGTAAAGCCTTGTCCGGGTAAAGCAGTTTGCAAAAAGCTTATTGAATATCAGAATCTGTGTGCGTTACCTTCTACTGTTTGGAATGAACTTATTTATGGTGTAAACATAATGGAGCAGGGTAAAAGAAAGGATTTTCTTTTTTCAGAAATGATAAAAGAAGTACAGTCAACTTTTGAAATTATTCAATACGATAATCATGCTGCCTGGATTCAGGCCGATATTCGTTCACGCTTGAAGGAACTGGGGACACCGATTGATTTTCCAGATACCCAGATTGCCTCTATCGCCATAGCCAACAACATGATTTTAGTAACCAGAAACATCAAGCACTTTGAACCTATTCAACAGGTTGCTCCGCTTATGCTCGAAAACTGGTTTGAGGAATAAAATATGAAAAAAACAAACGCAATGAGAATCCTGGACGGCTTAAATATTTCTTACGAGGCTGCTGAATATGAAGATGACGGTGAACATGAGCTTGCAAAAGGCGCTGCTTTACGAATGGCAGAAAAGCTTGGTGTTGCACCAGAAACAGTTTTTAAAACAATAGTCATGCGAACAGAAACAAAAGAAATCTGCGTCTTCTGCCAGTGTGCTACAGATGAAATAAATCTTAAAAAGGCCCGTCAGGCTGCCGGCTGTAAAGAAATCAATCCAGTACGCCCGGAAGAACTTTTAGCCCTTACAGGATATATCCGCGGAGGCTGTACTCCAATTGGTATGAAAAAGAAATTCCGTACCTTTATAGATGAGCAGATTATCCTTCATGAAAAAGTATGCATCAGTGGAGGGCAGCGTGGCGTTCAGATTAAAATTGCCCCGGATGATTTAATAAAAGCTACCGAAGCCACAGTTTGTGATTTGTGTCTGTAAAATACTTGTGTTATAATTGAGGCATGAATAACAGCTATAAAGAAGTAAAAGGATTTTTTACAGAGTTGGAGTATGGCTCGCTGCAGGAAAACGAGCTTTACTATAAGATTGAAAATTACGATTGCATGGAAGATTTTTTCATGACAATCACAAGCTCTTCCGATATATGGAATTTCTGCTGGGCACAGGGTGGACTTACTGCCGGACGCGTAGACAGTAATCACGCAATTTTTCCTTATTATACCGCAGACAAAGTTAGTGATGACAAATCATATACAGGACCATATACTGCAATTCTTGTGCATACAAATCCTCATGGGTTTGCCCCTATACTTTGGGAACCTTTTGCGTCCATGTCTTCTAGTCCCGCAATCCGCCAGAAGATTGAAACAAACATAAGAAGAAATATTTACAAAAACACAACAGGAACAGAAGTCTGGTTTGAAGAAATCAATTATGATCTAGGCCTTATATTCAGATATGCCTGGACTTCTTCTGCAAAGTTCGGACTCGTGCGAAAAGTTCAGCTTATTAATTTAAGTTATGAACCTGTAAAGGTTGAAGTTCTTGATGGCTGCCGCAATATTCTTCCTGCCTGTGTAACTTCCGATTTTCAAAACAGTAACAGTGTTCTTCTTGATGCTTATAAAAAAACAGATTTAGATAAAACTTCCAAACTTGCTTTATTTGCACTTTCTTCAATTGTTACAGATAAGGCAGAACCAAGCGAAGGACTTTTTGCAAACACCTGCTGGTTCAGCTGCAAAGAAGATTTAATCATAACTCCAGATGCTCCTGAACAATTTGCATACTCTGGAGCTGTTGAACCTGTGGACCTTGTAAAAGGAAAACGTCCTGGCGCTTATGTACTGCGCTCTCTGGAATTAAAAGATCCGTATAATCCTGCGTGCTGGTATCAGGTTTTTGATACACGGCTTGATCATTCAAAAATCACAGAACTCAAAAAGCTTCTTGCCAATAGAACCAGAATTACCGAGCTGCTCGAAGATGACATAAAGCAGGGTAAAAAACTCATGAAAGAATATATTGCCCAGGCTGATGGTGAACAAAAAACTGCGCAAACCATGACTTGTGTTCATCATTCGCAGAATGTAATGTTCAATATTATGCGCGGTGGATTTTTTGCAAATAATGGAAAAATTGGCCTTGTTGATTTTGAAAAGTTCATTAATCAGAGAAACAAATCGCAGTTGCCAAAGTTTAAGAAAATCCTTGCGGAATTAAAAGCTTGCGCAGATAAAGAGGGCCTTGTTTCTTACAAGGCTTTTGAGGATGCTGTTCTTGCTAAAAAGAATCCGCAGCTTACAAGACTCTTCTACGAGTACATGCCGCTTACCTTTAGCCGAAGACATGGCGACCCAAGTCGTCCCTGGAATAAATTCAGCATTAATCTTAGAGACAGTGACAACAATCCTATTTTGAATTACGAAGGTAACTGGCGCGATATTTTCCAGAACTGGGAAGCGCTTGCCTGGTCGTATCCAAATTACATAAAGAATATGACTTCAAAGTTTTTGAATGCAATGACTATTGAAGGCTTTAATCCTTACAGAATTTCGCGCGAAGGAATAGACTGGGAAATTCCAGATCCTGATAATCCTTGGGCTCAGATTGGGTTCTGGGGAGATCATCAGGTTATTTATCTTCAAAAACTTCTGGAGCTATATGCAAAGATTGATAAGCAGGGTTTAATTGATGAACTTGGCGAGGAAGTTTTTGCAAGTTCAAACGTTCCTTACAGAATTAAATCGTATGCCGAAATTCTTGAAAATCCTAGAAGCACAATTTTGTTTGACCGCGAACTTAGTGACCGTCTTAAAGCAAATGCTGCTAAAAATGGTTCAGACGCAAAGCTTGTAAAATCAGGAGATGACGTTGCACTTGTAAATCTCACAACAAAGCTTTTACAGATTATAATTGCAAAGATGTCTAATTTTATTCCTGGAGGTGGAATCTGGCTTAATACACAGCGCCCGGAATGGAATGATGCAAACAACGCGCTTGCAGGCTATGGCCTTTCAATGGTAACGCTTTATTATTTGTATCGTTTTGTAAAATTTACAAAGGAGCTTTTGGAGCAGTCGAGCGTTGAGGCTTTTAAAATTCCTAAGGCTATTGCAAAATGCTTTAAGGAGCTTGGGGGCCTGTTCAATAAAGTTGAACCAAAACAGGCTGCAACAAATGTTTCTGCCAGAAAAGAGTTTGCAGATTGCTCCGGTAAGAGCTTTGAAAAAGAACGAAATGCTTTGTACAAAAATGGTTATGGAAAGCAGGAAGAATATGCTGATTATTCAAGAAAAGATATGCTTAAGGCTCTTGAAGCAATCTTAAATCATATAAGTTATACAATTAAATTGAATCGCAGAAAAGACGGACTTTATCATGCATATAACACGCTCAAAATTTCAGGCGACAAAATGCAGGTTGAATATCTTCAGGAAATGCTTGAAGGTCAGGTTGCAGTTTTATCTGCAGGCATTCTTTCGCCACAGCAGGCCCTTGATGTTATTGATGCATTAAAGAAAAGCCGCATGTACGAAGAACGTCAGAAATCTTATATGCTTTATCCGAATAAAGAGCTTCTGCCTTTTGAAAAGAAAAATTGCATTTCAAAGACTGTTATGAAAGATGTGCTGCCAAAGCTTGAAGGCCTTTTGGCACGCACAGGAAATAAAATTCTTAAAAAGGACTCCAAGGGCGTTTATCACTTTAACGGCGAGTTTAGGAATGTTGATTTCCTTCGTGACCTTTGCGAAGACCTTGCTTCTAAAAAAGAACTTGCTGTTCTTGAAGAGCTTTATGAAAAGACATTTAATCACCAGAGCTTTACAGGACGCAGCGGAACCTTCTATGCATACGAAGGCCTTGGAAGTATTTACTGGCATATGGTTTCTAAGCTTATGCTTGCAGTGCAGGAAAATCTTTTTGCGGCAATTAATTCCGGCGCGGATGAACAGATTGTTACGGGGCTTACAAAGGCCTATTATGATGTTCGCGCAGGAATTGGCTTCAACAAAACTCCTGAGCTTTATGGGGCATTCCCTGCAGATCCATACTCTCATACTCCGGAAGGTCAGGGTGCAAAACAGCCTGGTATGACAGGACAGGTAAAAGAAGAAATCCTTACAAGATGGGGCGAGCTTGGTGTAAATATCAAAGATGGTTGTGCAACATTTGAGCCAAAGATTTTGAAAGCCGATGAATATTCTTCGAGCGGTGTTTTGCGATTTACCTGGTGTGGTACAAAGATTGTTTATAAGCGTGGTAAAAAACAGCATATCGTAATAAACGGTAAAGTTGTCCGCGATGGAAATACTCTTACTGCTGGGGAAAGTGCAGACTTGTTTGCGCGTAATGGCAAAATTACAGAAATTGTAGTAGAAGTTATTTAATTCATTTTTATGGAACAGATTGATACTTTATTAAACGGAAACAAAATTGTGCAGGATACAGACGGCTTTATGTTTGGAATAGATGCCGTTCTTCTTGCACATTTTGCGCTGGGCCAGATTAAAAAGAATGATAAGGTAATTGATTTATGCACAGGCACAGGCATTGTTCCCTTGCTCCAGGAAAAAGCTGTTCCTGCGGAAGTGACTTTTACCGCTGTTGAAATCCAGGAAAAATATGCGCGCCTTGCACAAAAAAGTGTGGATCTTAATGGCCTTGCAGAAAAAATAAAAATCATCCAGGGTGATATTAAAAAAGTGGCGCAGCTATTTACCAAACACAGCTTTAATGTAATTACCTGTAATCCGCCTTATATGATTTGTGAGCAGGGAAAGTCAAATCCAAATGATGAAAAGGCAATTGCGCGGCACGAGGTTTGCTGTACGCTTGCTGATGTTTGCAATGCCGCAGATTTTCTTTTACATACACACGGAAGCTTTGTTATGATTCATAAAGCTAACCGTTTGCCAGAAATTTTTGATTGCCTTCTTGAGCATAAAATGGAAGCAAAACGCATGCAGCTTATTCAACCGTTTGAAAATGAAGACGCAAATCTTGTTCTTGTTGAAGCGCGTAAAAATGCAAGTAAAGGATTAACTGTGTGCCCACCGATTATTGTAAGGCAAAGTGAAGGTGCTCATAAAAATGAATACACCGAACAAGTGCAGGCAATTTATAAAAGAATGTCAGAAGCAAGAATGTAACTGTAAGAAACTCCGTCTTCTTCTGTTACTATATACTTTCCGATTATTGTAATTTCCTGATCCTGCTTTGGATAATCCTGAGGCCATTTGTGGTCGCCTGTCCATACAAAATCAATTCCTTCCTGGCAGCACATTGTAACGTCGTTTATGATTACAGAAAAATATGGAAGACCCTCTGGTGTAAGTTCATTTGTGGAAGCCTGGAACTTTCCTTTGATTTTAAAAACTTTATTTTCATAAGTCGGTGGATCAATAAGCATTTGAAAAAAGAATCCAGAAATCATTGCAAAATTCATTTTGGAAAGATCGTAATCTACCTTTGTTTTGGGACTTGCCGCGTGAAGAGGTGTGGTTAGAAGAAGGAGTATGAGAAGGCCCTTCGACAGGCTCAGGGACCGCAGAGTACTCAGCTTTCTCATCTTGCGAGCTTTCCTATAAGAGAGCAGATTAAAAAGGCTGCAATATCAACTGCGACAATTGTGCTTCCTACTGGAGTTCCCCCGATTATAGAAATCAAAAGTCCAGAAACAGAGCAGAAAACAGAAATAGCGGCAGAGCAGATTGTAACAGACTTAAAGCTTTTAAAAATCCTCATGGCGCTAAGAGCCGGGAAAATTACAAGTGCCGAAATTAAAAGTGAACCAACAAGATTCATTGCAAGAACAATTATTATTGCAATGATTATTGCTATTACAAGATTGTATGCGCTTGCGTGAGTTCCAACTGCCTGAGCAAAAGCCTCATCAAAAGTAACTGCAAAAATCTTATTGTAAAAAAGTACAAAGGCAATGATTACACAAATAGAAAGAATTGTGCATAACCAGACTTCGGCCTTTGTGAGCGTAAGAATAGAAGTTGAACCAAAAAGGGTAGAGCAAACGTCTCCGCTCAGGTTAGAAGAGACAGAAAAAACGTTCATAAGAAGATATCCAATTGCCAGAGCGCCAACAGAAATCATTGCAATTGCGGCATCACCTTGAATCTTTTTATTGCGTCCGGAACGAAGCAAAAGAACTGCACTCAAAATAGTAATTGGCAGCACAAGGAACATGTTGTTAGTTATGTTTAACACAGAAGCAATACAAATGCCTCCAAAGGCAACATGGCTAAGACCATCTCCAATAAATGAAAAGCGTTTTAATACAAGTGTTACACCAAGCAGCGAGGAGCACAAAGAAATCAGAACTCCAACAATAAAGGCATAGCGTACAAAAGAAAAACTAAAATACATTGCAAGATTCTGCATTATATTTCCTCCAGTTTGTCGGGAGAAATAAACAGTGCTGATTTATCCTGAACCTTTAAGATTTTTGTTGCATATTTTTTAGCAGCGTCAACATCGTGCGTAATCATCATAATTGTAATGCCGTCTTTATGAAGCTGTTCTATGAGCTCGTACATTTCCTGTGTAACAGAAGGATCAAGTCCGCTTACAGGTTCATCAAGTAAAAGCATTTTTTGTGCAGCACACAAGGCTCTTGCAAGAAGAACTCTTTGCTGCTGACCTCCACTAAGCTCACGGTAACATCGTTTTGCAAGGTCTTCTATTTCCATTCGCTTCATTGCTTCTACAGCAAGATTCTTTTCTTCTTTATTGTAAAAAGGACGTTTTCCGCAGCGAGACTGACAGCCCGAAAGAACAATTTCCCAAACCGAGGCCGGAAAATCACGCTGAACTTGTGTCTGCTGAGGAAGATAGCCTATTTCATCTGGAAGCACTCCGTCGCTTGTAAAAATCCGGCCTTCAAGAGGCTTTTGCAGGCGAAGAATTGTTTTCATGAGTGTAGTTTTTCCGGAACCGTTTTCACCGATTATGCAAAGATAGTCCCCTTTTTCTACAGAAAAACTTACATTTTCCAGAACGATGTTTGAGTTATATCCTAATGTCAGATTTTCACAAATTAACTGTGCCATATATTCCTGTTTTGCTCATATATTTTTATCAGTTTGGACGCAGTAAAGTCAAGTTGTTTTGCATTATATTAATATAATTTTTACCGCTGAAAAGCTGACTCAAAGTAAGAGATTCCATTGAATCAAAAACAAGCGTGTCGCATTTTGGATTTTTGGAGTTTGCAATTACCTGCTTTGCAAGCTTTTTATCTGAATCTTCAAAAACATAAACTGCGGTGGCGCCTGACTGATCAATTTTTTGACCAAATTGTTTTATTGTCTCAAGCGATGGATTTGATTTTTCTGGAGCAGGGCAGCCATCATAAAGCGAAATATAATTAAAGCTGTATTCCTTGAAAAGCGGTCCAAATGGCATGCGGTCGCAAATTATGAAAGTCTGTTCTTCTGTTTTTTGTGCCTGAAGTTTGTAAGTGCTGTCTAACATAGAAAGCAGTTCTGAATATTTTGAATAGTACTGTTTGTATGAAACTTCGTTTTGCGGGTCCAGTTTGCAAAGAAAGTCAGAGATTTTTTCACAAGAGATTTTTGCAAGTGAAGGAGAAAAAATGAAGTGTTCATCAAGAGTGGAATTATCGCTCGCAGCGTAATCAGTCAGTTTCAGGACAAGACGATCTGGTTTTTCTGCTGAGTCTTTTGCAATAATATCATCAATCCATTTTTCAGACGGGCCCCCGACATAAATAAGAAGATCTGCAGAATTAATAAGGTTTTCTTCTGTTATGCCCGGTGTGAAAGAATGATATTGCAAACCATTTTTTACAATGAGATTGAGAAAAAGATTTGTGTTATCTGCTTCGTTCATTAGGTTGCGGGTCCAGTCATAAAGGACCGGAACAGACGCAACCACCTTTAATCGCGATGATGCCTTCTTCTTAGGCATACAGGAACAAAGCGACAATGCAATAAGAATTGCAAATATCGCTATCGCGGTCCCTGGGCCTGTCGAAGGGTTAGAACAAGCCTTTGAGCTTAGATTTTGCTGCATCTTTAGCCTTTTCCTTTGCAGAATTTACAGCATCATCTGCTGCTTTCTTTGCCTTACCAAGAGTTGCATCTTCAAGTTCTTTGCGTTTTGCTTCTACCTGAGCATACAAATCGTCTATCTGTTTTTTATAGACATTGAGCTTGTCAGAAATATCATTAAAGTTGTTTATCTGTCCTAAAGCTCCATTTGTATATTCATTGATTTTTTCCATCAGTTGTGCTTCAACTTTTTCTTTTATTGCCACAAGCTGATTTGACATTTCTGCGCTAAAGGCATTTATGAACTGTTTGTCTACATCTGTATCGAGCTTAAGATTTATACCCTTTGATTGTGTAAAGCCAACACTTACACCAAGACGCATTGCATTAATTTTTTCGAGAGTATTTTCATAAATAGTATAAACAAAGGCTGGTTCAAAAGCAGGTGCAGAAAGGGCAAGCTCTGTAAAGAATCCTGTTCCTGTTAAATCAAAGCCGTCATTTTCAAAAATCTTAAGGATAAAATCGAGCTTTGTTTTAGAAGAATCAATTCCCGGGAGTCCAGGAACATCACCAAACTTGCTTGAAGGATATGCAAGGGCAAGCTTATCGCAATTGTATTTAGTTGTAACCAATGGTTCTTTAGAAGCAGAACGGGTGTCTACAGTAATTTGTGCCTTGTGATCAATATTTAAGAAGCTTGCCGAAATGTTTAACTTAGCAGGCTTTCCTGTAAGATCCATGTTGTTTGTAAGATCAAGACCATCAAAAGCAAATGCCGGGCCGGAACCTGCAATCTTTTTAATCCAGAATTTTGGAGTTGAATCATTTCTATAGTAAACGGTTCTTCCTTCTGCACGGGCGATTGTATAAGTTTTCTTCTCCTTCTTTTCTTTTTTAGGTTTGTCCTTTTTGTTGTTTTTTGCTTCCATAAGCATGTTTACTGCTTTTGTATAATATGGATAATATTTTCCAAGCAGCTGATAGATTATAGAATCAAAAGTTCCCGAAACAAAGTTTTTGCCTGTATCAAGATTCAATGAAGTAAATTTATTAATCTGTTTTTCAACAAGGCCCTTATCATTTGAAATTGCATTTTGAATCTGAGTTGCAAGACCTCCAACCCCGTTAATATCAGACTGAACTTCATTAAGGGCTGTGTTTGCATCTTTTTTAAGAGATTCCAGATTTGTTTTAAGACTATTTGCAGATTCAAGTGCTTCTTTAATTTTTGTAGGATTTGACTTAAGAGAATCAACATCAATATTTGCTAAAGTCTGAGCCGATTCCTGTACTGTTGCAAGCTTTGTCTTAATTTCTTCAGGCTTTGCCTTGTATTTTTCAACAAGAGCTTTTGCTTCATCCTGAACCTGTTTTGAAACTCCAGGTGTCTGAAGATTATTCTGAACTTCTTTTAGAATTGTTTCAGGGTTATACTGATCAAATAATCCGCTTACAGAATCCTTAAGAGTGCTCATAGCGGCATCTTTTTTAGATTCAAGAGAAAGCATAAAAGCTGATTTTTCATTTTGCTTTGCCTTCTTCTTTGCCTGCTTTGCCTTTTTCTTCTGGATTTTTGCAAGGTGCTGTGCAGAAATATCTCCGGAATATTTGCGGTCGGTATTTGTGTCAACGCCAAGAACAGAAAGTTCATTTGCAACAAAGCGTGCTTTTAAAAGCTGGTTCATGTCAAAATCAAAAGTCATCGATTCAACGCTGAAGAGATTTTTCATAGGCTGCTTTTTATTTGCAACCTGCCATCCTTTCATGTTGAATGTAGATTTAATAAAACTGATATTTAAATAATCAATGTCACACTTTGCTTCAAAAATACTTTCGCAGGTAGAAGTAATAACTTTGCGTGCAATAAGATTTTTTGTAAGTGTAAGTGCAATTATAACAGCAGCAATAAAGGCAATTGTAGCAAATAGAGGAACAAGTTTAACTCGTCCTTTGTTCTGTTTAATTTCACCGGCGATTGTTACAAGACGAGCCACTTCTTTCTTTTCAAAGAGTGCATCCTTTGGAACAGAATAAAGTGCAACATCCTTTTTGTTTTTGCCAGATTCTTTAAATAAATCCTGAACATATTTCTGATCTTCTGGAATGTACAGTTTGTTCAGGAGCTTTTTATTAAGCTGTTTTTGTGTATATGTTTTTTTGTAAATCTTAGGCAGCTTTTTAACTGGATAAGTTTTAAGTTCTTTTGGAGCTTTTGGTGCTCTCTTAGCTTTAGGAGCCTTTGCAGGTTTAGCAGGTTTTTCTTTTTTAGCAACTGCCTTTTTTTCTTCTGGTTTTTCTGCTGGAGTTTTTGTATCTTCTTTTTTCATGCCATTTCTCCTATTTTAACAATAAGTGGAAGCTTTGAAAGATATACAACAAGCTTTGTTTTGCGTACAGCAGGAGCAAGGAAGGCTCTCCAGTATTTTAAGAATACTCGAACAATAACATAAACAGGAATGTATGCCGCAAGAGAGAAGAGCAGGGAACCCATTACAATAGTGTTATTGAATCTTGTGAATCCAACAAAAGGAATGTCGAGCAGCCACGAGAAGAACGGTGTAAGCTTTTCGAGATTCAGGAACCACCAGCCCATTGTATCAAACAGAGAATCTAGAACTGGGGCAAGCAGCGAAAACAGGAAAGTGAATAGAATGAAAGTTCCTTTGTTTATGCGCACAAAAAGGAAGAACACTGTAAGAATGTACCAAAGTGCATTTGTTTTTGGTAAAAATCCCAGAATCATTCCGAGACAAACTGCATGCGCAACAGCACCCGGATGGACATTACTGTTGAGCGCCTTAAAGAATTTAATGATGGCCTTTAGCATAAATATCTCCTTTTTTTCTATATATATTCTATTCCAACAATAAGCAAAATTCAATATTATATTTAATATGAAGAAAAAACACTTATTTACTGGACTTTTAATTTTAATTTTGTTTGCCGCAGGCGGATATTTTGCATGGGATCATTTTTCTGCGCAAAAAACATATATGCCATATAATCAGTTTTACAATCTTGTCGAAAGGGGACAGGTTAATACTGCCGTAATTAAAAAAGATTCAATTGAATTTTCATGCGAAGGCAAAGAATTCAAAACCGAAAATCCTGATTCTCCGTTCCTGCATGAATATCTTTTGCAAAACAGCGTAAGTGTAACAGTTGAAAAAGATTCCACAGAAATTTTTAATCTGATTTTTGATCTGCTTTTTTATGTATTTTTCTTTGGGCTGATAATCCTTGTATTCCGAAAGTTTATATCACCTAACACATTTAAAGTTGTTCATAAAACTGGCGTAAAGTTTGATGATGTTGTTGGAATGGATAACCTCAAACGCGATATGACACAGGTTATGAATATTATGCAAAATCCGGCCGCTTATGCCGCAAAAGGAATACGCATGCCAAAAGGTATTTTGCTCGAAGGAGAACCTGGTAACGGAAAAACTCTTTTTGCAAAGGCTCTTGCCGGAGAAGCAAAAGTAAATTTTATTCCCGCCAAAGCCACCGATTTTGAAAGCATGTTCATGGCAATTGGCCCAATGAAAGTAAAGCTCTTATTTAGAAAAGCCCGCCGCCGTGCCCCATGTATTGTTTTTATTGATGAGTTTGACGGAATTGGTACAGTACGAAATTATTCGGGCAGCGCAATTGAAACAGAAAATACCAGAATTGTTACAGCCCTCTTGAACGAGCTTGACGGTTTTGAACCAACAAATGGTGTTCTTGTGTTAGCTGCAACAAACTCTATTCAGGCTCTTGATCCAGCCCTTATCCGCCCAGGTCGCTTTGATGCACGTTTCTGTGTTCCTTATCCGGATTATAATGCGAGAGTTCAGCTTGCCACAATGTATAGTAAAGGCAAAAATCCAGCAAGCGAATGCACCCCTGAAGCAATTGCAAAAATGACCGACGGATATTCATGTGCAAAGATTGAATCTGTTTTGAATAGGGCAGCACTTTTGGCAGGACAGGAAAATCGTACTGAGTTTACGCTTGCAGATGTAAGAAAAGCGGCTAGTGAATTATAGAATCCGCCAGGCAGGTAAGCCATCCTGCCTGTTCGGTGGTTCGGTCAGCAACCAGGGGAATTGTTTCTAAAAGATAATTGCCTAAAGTTATTTCAATTTTTCCATATTCGCTGCCGGCACTTATCTGGCCTTGTAAATATTCAGGCATTGTTACAGTTACTTTTACATTCGAAAGATTTTCTGCAAGTGAGCTTCCTGTAATGAAAGGAACGCAAATTGCTTTTTCATCAAAGGCGGTAACAAGATTTAAGGCTTTTGTTTTGCTGCCGTACACTTTTATAAAATATGAATTTGCAAGGGTTTCAAGATTATAATCACGGAAAGTACCGAATGCAGTTTCCATAATTGCAGTACCGTCTGTAACACGTCCGGCTTGTCCTTCTCGTGCATTACGTCCCTGACCTTTCATTGTAACGCTTAAAAATCTTGTTCCCTCGCGTTCAACTGTAAGTGCAAGGTTGTAGCCGCTTTCGTCAATGTATCCTGTTTTTAAGCCGTCGCAACCAGCAAGCTTTCCTAAAAGAGGATTTGTGTTTTCCTGTGTAATTCCCATTGTGATATGTTCTGGAAGTCCGTTAGTCCAGTCCTGAGCACCGTAGCGGTCTCCTGGTGCCATGTTCTTTTCTTTTGGATATGTAAAGGAAGACACGCTGTGGAAACGTCTTAAGGAATCGGGATGTTCAAGAATATAAAGTCTGCAAAAGGCTGCCATTTCGCGGGCGGTAGTTGTGTTTTGTTCACTGTAGCCGGAACTTTCTACAAAATGAGTATGTGTAAGTCCAACATTCCACGCAACTTCATTCATACGGTTTACAAATTCTTCCATGGAACCGCAGACTGCATAAGCAAGCGCATAAGCCGCATCATTTCCGGAACAGATTGAAAGTCCAAGCAAGAGCTCTTCCAGCGTTACAATCTGTCCTTTGCCCAAAAACATAAGTGAGCTGTGAGGAGGCATGTTGCAGGCCCAGCATTCAGGAGGTAAAGGAATTATGTCACTGTAATTAAGGCGACCAGCCGCTACTTCCTGCTCAACAACATACATCGCAAAAAGCTTAGTCATGCTTGCCGGCGGAATAACCTGATCGGCATTCTTTTCCCAGATTACACTTCCTGTCGTAACATCAATTAATATTGCAGATTCCGCCCCAATTTGTATACCAAGATCCGGAAGCGTGTAGGGAAGTGGTTTAAGAATCTCATCATTTTTATTCTTTTCAAATACAACAGGCTCCGCAGACGTCAACTTATTAAAATCCGCCCTGCGAACACCTGTAAATATAAAAAATACTGCTACCAGAACAATTGGTAAGCTGCATGAACTAAGCGCTATGATTTTTGATTTTTTCATTACTGTTTCTTCTCAGTTGCGATTTCTTCTGCAAGTTCTTTGACTTTTTTTAAGGGGAGATCTTCTGCTTGTGCAATCTGTTCATGAGTTACATTGCCCATTCTAAGCCAATTTTTTGCTGCTTCAACTCGAGCTGCCCATTTTGCGTCTTGAATACGTATTGGTTCGCACATATAAATCCCCCTTAGAGACTCGTCTGTCTTAACTTTCTTTACAGCTAAATCAATCGTATGTGTAAAATTATCTGTGGGTCTCTTATTCTTAATATAATCAAGAAATGAACGGATTTCAATATCTGATGTATTATCTCTTCTTTTTTGCATTATTGAATTTATACAGAAAAAACTATAAAATATTCTCCAAAATATTTGTGCGTCCGTGCAGAAAAGGGCGCGCTCAGGAGGAAAAAATGAATATTTTTCGTGGTGCTTTTACAGCTTTAATTACACCTATGAATGGTGACGGTACTGTAGACTTTGAGGGCTTCCGCAAAAATGTCAAACATCAGCTCGAACAGGGCATCGATGGTCTTGTTCCTCTTGGAACCACTGCTGAAACTCCGACTCTGGATGAAAGGCCTGGTGAAGAAGAAGACAAGATTATTTCGATTGTTATGGAAGAGGTTCGTGCTTTCGAAAAATCTACAGGCAAAAAAATCCCAGTTATTCTTGGAGCCGGATCTAACAATACAAAAGATGCTGTTCATTATGTTGAACGTGCAAAGGCTGCCGGTGCAGATGCTGCTCTTGTTGTTACACCTTACTACAACAAGCCTTCAAAAGAAGGTATCTACCAGCATTTTGCAGCTGTATCAAAGGTTGGAATTCCAATCATTGTTTACAACATTGCCGGTCGTACAGGTTTGAACATCCCAACAGACCTTCTTGCACGCATTGCAGAACTTCCAAACATTGCTGGTGTTAAAGAGGCAAGTGGTTCTGTAAGCCAGATGATGGAAGTAATCGGACAGATTAAGAATAAAAAGCCAGACTTTGCCGTAATGAGCGGTGATGATGGTCTTACACTTCCTTTGATCGCTGCTGGTGGTGACGGAATTATTTCTGTTGCTTCTAACATGATTCCTGCTTTGATGCATGAATTGGCCGCTGCCGCATTGGACGGAGACTTCAAGAAGGCACGCGAGATTCACTACAGACTCGCTCCATTCTTCAAGGCAGAATTCTGTGACGGAAACCCTTCATCAATCAAGTATGCAATGAACGTAAAGGGAATGCCTGCAGGTGCTTTGAGATTGCCTTTGGTTGAGGTAAATGAAGCAGCTAAGGCTCAGATTGAAGCTGCTATTAAGGAATGTAATTTGTAAAGAACGTCATTGCGAGGAGCGTAGCGACGTGGCAATCCACGTATGAGGATGCATTCTAATACATGGATTGCCACGCTGCGCTCGCAATGACACAGGAGTTAAATATATGAGTGAAAAGATAAAGGTAGGTGTGCTCGGAGCTACGGGCATGGTTGGTCAGCGTTACATCAAGCTTTTGGAAAATCATCCATGGTTTGAAGTAACATATGTTGCTGCAAGTCCTCGTTCTGCTGGTAAGCCTTATAAAGAGGCTGTACAGAATCGTTGGCTTATTGGTGCAGAAATCCCAGCTGGTGTTGCAGATCTCATCGTAGAAGATGCAAACGACGAAAAGAAAGCAATCGGTAAATGTCAGTTTGTTTTCTCTGCGCTTGAAATGGGAAAAGATGAAATTAAGGCTCTCGAAGCTGCTTATGCCGCAGAAGGTATTCCTGTTGTTTCTAATGCTTCTGCTAACCGCTGGACAGAAGATGTTCCAATGCTCGTTCCAGAAATCAACTGGCAGCACCTTGATGTAATTGCAGAACAGAAAAAACATCACGGTTGGGACAAGGGCTTTATTGCTGTAAAACCTAACTGTTCACTTCAGACATACATGATGCCTATCCACGCTTTGATTCAGGCTGGATACCCAATCAAGAGAATGATTGTTACAACTCTTCAGGCAACATCTGGTGCTGGATATCCTGGTGTTTCTTCTTTTGATATGATTGATAATATCGTTCCATTTATTGGCGGTGAAGAAGAAAAGACAGAAAAAGAATGTCTTAAGATTCTTGGTAAGGTTGTAGACGGAAAGATTGAAAATGCTGCTGGTCCTCTTGTTTCTTCTACTTGTACACGCGTACCTGTAGTAGACGGACACACAGCTTGTGTTTCTCTTGAGTTTGATTTGCCAGATGACAAAAAACCAAGTCTTGAAGAAATTGAACGCGTATGGACAAGCTATACTTCAGTCCCT
>JAEEGH010015851.1_pt1 | contig 16301 bp, 18 predicted proteins | sample 9134181 | NCBI WGS metagenome assembly JAEEGH01 (sample SAMN16246544, study PRJNA631951) | gut metagenome | biome: gut microbiome; feature: rumen; material: DP-attached | host: Bos | place: Iran: Karaj | collected 2018-10
ATTTCAATTCGTCCCACTTTATATTAATGAATTGTTTATCTAGTTTATTTAGATCACTATTAATACTACTATAATCAGAGTAATTGACAGATAATCCTTTTAATATTGGCTCTTCTTTATAAATATTAATATTTCTTTTATTTCCTGCCCACTCATATAAATCGGAAAATAATATTTTATGAATAACAAATATATCTTTAACTGAATTGATTAAAATAGGGTTCCTAATTAAACTGTTAATATTTAAAGAAACAATTGAATATTCTGCATTATCAAGTTTATTCGCATCTTTAATATTAAGTTTATTAATTAAAACCTTTGTTCCTGGATATACATATTTATCTGTCATTAGCAAACAACCTCATAATACCAAATTTTGCAGTTTCATAATCAATATATCCTAAAGAATATAGATGAATTAACTTTTTTGCCTCAACTGGTGGTTCATTACCGTCAACTGAATTAATAATATAAGCTAATTCTTCAATATCATCTTTTTCATTAGAAATATCATTAAGTTCAAATGGAATTCCTCTTTTTAAAACTACTTGTCTTAAAAACAAATCTATAGATTGACTTAAAGTCATTCCAATCTTATTCAAAATGATTTCGGATTCCTTTTTTATATCTTCAGAAATTCTTGCATGTATTACTTCATTCTTCATATTTATCACCTATTATTATTGTATCACAGTTGTGATACATTATCAAATAATTATTCATTATAAAGATATTTTTTCATGTATTCACTTCCTTTCCTAATTAAGACAAAAATAAAAGACCCTGCCAAAATTTGACAAGGTCATTCATACTTATGTTTTATGTCATTTTCTTGCGAGTGACTGTGTCACTTCACACAAATTATTACTAGTCCTTAACGAATGGTAATAAAGCCATATGTCTTGCTCTCTTAATAGCGATAGCAAGCTTTCTTTGATACTTAGCAGATGTACCAGTTACACGACGAGGTAAGATTTTGCCTCTATCAGTAACGAACTTTCTTAAAGTGTCAACATCCTTGTAATCAATGTACTCGATATGGTTAGCTGTAAAATAACATACTTTCTTACGACCGCGTCTTTCACGATCATTTCTTCTATTATTTTGCATAATACGTTCCTCCTTTTTTAGAATGGTAAATCATCATCTGCAACCTGAACATTAAATGATTCAGGAGCTTCATTTGCTGGTTGCTCTTGTCTTTGATAAGATGGATTTGAATATCCATTATTTTGAGCACCATATGATGGATTGTTATATCCACCTTGCTGTCTTGGCTGATTGTTTGCAAATCCAGCCTGAGGAGCAGCATTTTGATCTCTAGGAGTTAAATTCTCTACTTGCTCAGCAACAACCTCAGTTACATAATGAGTTTGTCCATCTTGACCTTGATAATTTCTAGTCTGGATTCTTCCTGCTACTGCTAATAAGAAACCCTTCTTTACATAACGACCAATGAATTCAGCCTGTTGACCGAATGCTGTTACACTGATGAAATCAGCAACAGTTTGACCGTTAGCATCTCTTTGATTTCTATTTACAGCAATTGTAAACATTAAGAATGCTGATCCGTTTTGAGAATATCTAATCTCAGGATCTCTTGTGATTCTTCCTATTAATGAAACACGATTCATATAGTTCCTCCTAATTATTCGCCCTTAACGATTACGATTGAACGAATAATAGTTTCGCTATATCCAGCGATACGATTGAATTCATTAACAGCTTCCTTAGTAGCTTCAACATCGAATACTACATAATAACCTCTCTTGTTATTAGCAATTTCGTAAGCAAGCTCTCTAAAGCCCCACTCCTTAACTTCTGTAACCTTAGAACCGTTGTTCTCGAAAATCTTCTTAGTGTTTTCGATTTCAGCCTTAATAGCATCTTGGTCTAAGTTAGAACGAAGGATGAACATTACTTCATAATTCTTCATATTTCTACCTCCTTATGGTCTATGGGTTAGAACTAGGTGTCTAACCAAGGACATTTCTATGACGAAATGCTCTATGATTATATCATAACAATTCGTCACTTGCAACAAATTTTACAATTTAAATATTAAATAATTTTACTGCATTATTGGTAGTAATTTTATCTACCTCTTCTACTGATAATCCTTTTATTTCAGCCATTTTTTGACAAACGAATCTAACATATGAGGATTCATTTCTTTTTCCTCTATATGGGTCTGGAGCTAAAAATGGAGAATCAGTTTCAATTAATAAATTATTAATATCAATTCCTTCTGCGACTCTCTTAGGTTCTTTAGCATTTTTAAATGTTAAAGGACCACCTAAAGATATATACATACCAAGCTTAACATATTCCTTTGCAAGTTCTAATGAACCACCATAGCAATGCATTACACCCTTTAATTTACCATTAAAAGATTTAACAATATCAAATGTATCTTGGTTTGCATCTCTTGAATGAATTATTATAGGTAAATTTTTTTCTATTGCTAATTCACATTGAAGCTTGAATAATTCCTTCTGTTCTTCCTTAAATTCAACACTCCAATGATAATCTAATCCGCATTCACCTATTGCATATACCTTATTATTTTCAATAAATTCCTTAAGCTCATTAAATTGCTCTAAATAATCCTTATTACATTCCTCGGGATGTACTCCCGCAGTAGGATAAAAAATATCATATTTTTTAGAATATTCCTGAGCCTTTCTATTAGTATCATATGAAAAGCCTACTAATATAATTTTCTCTATTCCATTTTCCTTACATCTATTTATACAATCTTCTAAATCATCCTTAAATTCTTCATCAAAAAAATGACAATGTGTATCTATCATTTATATCCCACCTTAACACATAAATATTTTAATTATTTTAAATAATGATGTCAAACCAAAAAGAGACGCATAATGGTCTGCGTCTCTTGTAAAGGTAGAAAAAATTATGAAATTAATTCTTTCCATGCAACTAACACCAAATAATGTGACTATTGCATTTGAAGTCAAAAGAGACATAAAAACAAAGAACTTTAATTTATTAAAACTCCATTAACTTCAAAACCGATTTGGTTTAATTATAATAGCATCTAATTTCACTTTTGTCAAATTACGAAAGAACCGTATAATTTGTTATACGACTCTTAATATACAGCTAATTATTTCTTAAAATATCAGCTATTTCTCTTATTAGTTTTTCTGTTTTTTCCCATCCTAAACATGGGTCAGTAATAGATTTACCATAGATACCACCATCTGGCTTTTGGTTACCATCCTCTAAATAAGATTCAATCATTAATCCTTTAACATATTTATTAATGATTTCAGAATGGTTCTTAGAATGTAACACTTCTTTTGCTATTCTTGTTTGCTCTAGGAATTGCTTATTAGAATTATTATGGTTACAGTCTACAATGATTGATGGGTTCTTATATTTATCCTCACCATACATATTAATTAATCTTAATATATCCTCATAGTGATAATTAGGATTAGAATCACCATGCTTATTTGTATATCCTCTTAATATACAATGGGCAAGCTCGTTTCCAGATGATTCTACCTCCCAACCTCTATAAATGAATTTATGAGAATTATGTGCTGCATGCACCGAATTAAGCATTACCTTATAATCACCTGATGTAGGATTCTTCATTCCAACAGGAACACTTATTCCTGAGGCTACTAATCTATGCTCCTGGTTTTCAACAGATCTTGCACCTACGGCAACATATGATAATACATCATCTAAATATTGATAATTATCTGGATAAAGCATTTCATCTGCTGTAGAGAATCCTGTTTCTCTTAAAACATCCATATGTAGCTTTCTTACAGCGATAACACCCTTTACCATATCTACATCTGCCTTAGGGTCAGGCTGGTGTAGCATACCCTTATAGCCATCTCCATTAGTTCTAGGCTTATTTGTATATATTCTTGGAATAAAGAATAAAACATCCTTTACCTCCTCATATACCTTTTTAAGTCTATGCATGTATTCTAATACTGCATCCTCTCTATCTGCACTACAAGGACCAATAATTAATATAAATCTCTTATCTAATCCCTTAAAGATATTCTTTATTATTTCGTCATTTTGAGCCTTTACCTTAATAGATTCACTATCTAAAGGATAAGCTTCTTTTATTTCCTCAGGAAGCAAAACCTTCCTTTTAAAATTCATTGACATTAGTTATACCTCCCGAAAAATTTTGTTAGTTTATAGCATCTACAATGGACTTGCAGAAATCATAAACATATGGACCTGCATTCTTTCCATATTGTTCAATAATTCTAACTATTGCTGAACCAATAATTACACCATCTGATTTAGCTGCCATTGTTTTAGCTTGTTCTGGATTAGAAATACCAAATCCAATAGCAACCGGTGTATCTGTATACTTTCTTATTTCAGATACAATCTTATCTAAATCAGTTTTAAATTCACTTCTCATACCAGTAACACCCATAGATGATACTAAATAAATGAATCCATTTGAGTCACTAGCAATCTTTTTAATTCTATCATCACTTGTTGGAGCGATTAATGAAATAACCTCTTGGTTATATTTTTTAGCAACCTTTGCTGCCTCTTCCTTTTCCTCAAAAGGTAAATCAGGAATAATAATACCTAGCATATTTAATTCCTGTGCTTTTTTAAAGAATCTATCATATCCATATGAAAATACTGGATTAACATATGTCATGAATACAAGTGGAAAATCTGGATGCTTCTTTCTAACATTAGAAATCATATCAAAGATTTTATCAGTAGTTGTATTAGAGGCTAAGGCTCTAATATCAGCCTTAGTAATTACTGAACCCTCTGCGATAGGGTCACTAAATGGAATACCAATTTCAATTAAAGCTGTTCCAGCCTCAATCATTTTATCTATAAATATTTCAGTAGATTCTAAATCTGGATCTCCTGCTGTTACGAAGGCAATAAATGCCTTCTTATTAAATACATTCTTAAAATTACTCATCGATTTGAACCCCCAAATATCTAGCAATTGATGCACAATCCTTATCTCCTCTACCAGATAGATTTACAACAATTATCTTATCCTTATCCATAGTAGGTGCCACCTTTAAGCAATATGCTAAGGCATGAGATGATTCAACAGCTGGAATAATACCTTCTGTCTTAGAAAGCTTTAAGAATGCATCTACTGCTTCCTTATCAGTAATAGGAACATATTTAGCACGTCCAATAGAATTTAAATATGCATGCTCTGGTCCAATACCAGGATAATCTAAGCCTGCAGAGATTGAATATACCTCATCAATTTGACCATATTCATTTTGGCAGAATACTGACTTCATACCATGGAAAATACCAACCTTACCAGTTGTAATAGTCGCGGCAGTCTTACCACTATCAACACCTAAGCCTGCTGCCTCACATCCAACTAATTGTACTTCCTTATCATTAATGAAATTGTAGAAGGCTCCCATAGCATTAGATCCACCACCAACACAAGCAATAACCATATCAGGAAGTCTTCCTTCCTTTTCTAGGATTTGCTGCTTAATTTCCTTAGAAATTACTGATTGGAAATCTCTAACAATAGTTGGGAATGGATGTGGTCCCATTACAGATCCTAATAAATATAATGTGTCATCACATCTATTACTCCATTCCTTCATACATTCATTAACTGCATCCTTTAATACTCTAGTACCACTTTTAACAGCGTGAACCTTAGCACCTAATAATTCCATTCTAAATACATTTAATGCCTGTCTTTTAGTGTCTTCCTCACCCATGAATATTTCACATTCCATACCCATAAGTGCACATACTGTAGCTGTTGCTACACCATGCTGACCAGCACCAGTTTCTGCTATAATTCTTTTCTTACCCATCTTCTTTGCTAAAAGAATTTGACCAAGACAGTTATTAATCTTATGGCTACCAGTATGATTTAGATCCTCTCTTTTTAGATAAATCTTAGCTCCACCTAATTCCTTAGTAAGCTTTTCAGCATAATATAATCTAGATGGTCTATTAGCATATTCTCTATATAAATCATCTAGCTCCTTTAAGAACTCTGGATCATTTTTATATTTCTCATATGCCTCATTTAATTCTAATACTGCATTCATAAGTGTTTCAGGTACATATTGACCACCAAATTCACCAAATTTAGTATTACTCATAATCTCTACACCTCTTTATTAATTCCTTCATTTTATCAAAATCCTTAAATCCATTCTCTTCAACTCCACTTGAAACATCTATACAATAAGGATTAATCTTTAACGCATCATAAATATTATTGATATTTATTCCACCTGCTAAAAAGAATGGCTTTTTAGTATTTATACTATTCCAATCAAATACTATACCCTTCCCAGGGTCATCATTATCAAATAATGAATAATCAGAATATTTAGAATCTCTATATGCTTTAATTATTGGAAGATTAGTAAATTCCTTTATTTTTAAAATATAGGAATCATCCTCATCACCATGTAATTGAATTAAATCAATTATATTGTTCTCTACTGCTTTCCTAATTAATTCAATATCATTGTTTCTAAATACTCCTACAGCCTTTATATTCTTATCTAGATTTGCTTTAAGAAGAGTAGCTTCATTGATATTTACTTTTCTTTTGCTATCGGCAAATACAAAGCCAATATAATCAGGCTTTAATTTATTTACATATTCAATATCAATAGCTCTTCTTAAACCACAAATCTTAATTAGCATTTTTAAATTCCTCTAATGTTTTCTTAATATCACTAGACTTCATTAATGCTTCTCCTACTAAAACACCATTAAGTCCAGCATTCTTTATTCCCTTAATATCAGAAGAATCCTTTACACCACTTTCTGATATTAAAATAATATCTTTATATTTCTTTCTTAATTCCTTAGCTAAATTATTATCTACACTAAAATCCTTAAGATTTCTATTATTAACACCTAATACCTTAGCTCCTGCCTTAATTGCCATTTCTATTTCATCCTCATTATGAGTTTCAACTAGACAAGAAAGACCTAATTTATGAGCTAAATCTAAATACTTCTTTAATGTATCAAAATCTAAAATAGCACAAATTAATAATATTAAATCAGCACCTATTTTTTTAGATTCATAAATTTGATATTCAGAAAAGATGAAATCCTTTCTTAATACAGGAATACTAACATTATTCTTAATATCTATTAAATGCTTAGCATCTCCTAAGAAATAATTAGGCTCTGTTAAACAGCTAATAACATCAGCTCCATATTTATCATATTCCTTTGCAATATCTAAATAATTATAATTTTCCTTTATAATTCCTTTAGATGGAGATTTATGTTTACATTCACAAATATAAATAAAATCCTTATTTTTAAATAAATCATAGAAACGATATTTAGGATTAGTAGGAATTTCAATTTCTTTTTTTAATTCCTCTAATGGCTTTTCAGCCATTATTTTTTCATAATCCTTTTTTCTATCTCTTACAATATCATCTAATATCATTAGTAACCTCTACAAGCTTATTTAATGTAGCTAATGCCTTACCACTATCAATTACATTATTAACTAACTTAATTGAATCACTAATAGTTCTTCCTGTTGCTACATGGACAGCACAAGCACTATTTAATACAACTACATCTCTCTTTGGCCCATTTACACCATTTAAGATATCTAAAGCAATTTGCTTATTAACATCTGGAGTACCACCAATTAAATCCTCATGCTTAGAAAGCTTAATACCATAATTTTCTGGATTTAATTCATATTCAATAATGTCACCCTTATTAGTAAATTCTGCAACATATGTCTTATCAGCTACTGATATTTCATCAACACCATCTAAGCCATATACAACCATAGCTCCCTTTAATCCCTTCTTCTTTAAAACCTCACATACAGGTCTTACTAATTCCTTCTTATAAACACCTAAAACCATATGAGAAGCATTCATTGGGTTAATTAATGGTCCCATGATATTATAAATAGTCTTAATACCTAATTCCTTTCTAATAGGACCAACAAATCTCATTGCCTTATGATATACAGGAGCGAATAGGAATACAAGACCTACCTCATCAAGAACTGGCTTTGCATGCTTAGAAGCAAAATCAAATTTAACACCTAATGCCTCAAATAAATCACCAGCACCACACTTAGAAGATACGCTTCTATTACCATGCTTAGCAACCTTAACACCTGAAGCTGCAATTACGATACTAGATACTGATGAAATATTAAATGAGAATGATCTATCTCCACCTGTACCTACGATATCTAATACATCATAGCCTGGTTCAATAATTTCAGCCACCTCAAGCATTGCCTTAACAGCACCTACAATTTCAGTTGGCTTTTCACCCTTAATTGATAAAGCTGTTAGGAAGGCACCAGTCATCGCTGGATTAACCTCATTTTTCATAATTGCCAATATTGCATCGAACATTTCTTGTTCTGTTAAATCCTTACCTTCAGTTAATTTTACTAATAATTCCTTCATTTCATTTTTCCTCTTATCTTAAAAATTTTCTTAATATCTCCATACCATCATTTGTTAATATACTTTCTGGATGGAATTGTAATCCGTAGATTGGATATTCCTTATGCTCAACAGCCATAATTTCACCATCGCTATTATAAGCTGTTATTTTTAATTCATCTGAATTACCACTACCAATTAAGGAATGATATCTAGCAACCTTTATTTCTTTATTTAATCCTTTAAATAAATATGAATCATTATCAATCTTTACTAAATCAGATTTACCATGGCAAATCTTTTTAGCATTTATAATATCTAATCCAAATACTTCACAAATTGCTTGATGTCCAAGACATACACCTAAAATTGGAATATTATGAATTTCTTTAACTACATCCTCAATTATTCCACTTTCCTTAGGTCTACCTGGACCTGGAGATAAAATAATATGAGATGGATTTAATTTCTTAATTTCTTCTACTGTCATTTCATCATTCTTAATAACCTTAATATCACTATTTATAGAGCCTACAAATTGATATAGGTTATAAGAGAATGAATCATAATTATCTATTAACAAAATCATTATTCATTACCTCCTGATGCCTCTAAGGCTTTAAAGGGAGCCATTGCCTTATTTTGTGTTTCTATAAATTCTGCCTCCGGATCAGAATCCATAACGATTCCTCCACCAGCCTGTAAATATACTGTATCGTTCTTTTTAACTATTGTTCTAATTACAATACACATATTCATATTATCTGTAAAATCAATATATCCTAAGGCTCCACCATAGATTCCTCTTCTTTCAACCTCAAGCTCATCAATGATTTGACAAGCTCTAAGCTTAGGAGCGCCTGATAATGTACCAGCTGGTAGGATTGATTGAAGACAATCTAATGAATTCAATCCCTTCTTTGTCTTGCCTATTACTGTAGATGCGATATGCATAATATGAGAATACTTTAATATCTTCATATATTCTAAGACTTTGACTGTTCCAAATTCAGCAACTCTACCAACATCATTTCTTCCTAAATCAACTAACATATTATGCTCAGCTAATTCCTTTTCATCAGATAATAAATCCTTTTCATTATTTACATCCTCTTCCTCACTCTTTCCTCTTGGACGAGAACCTGCGATAGGGAATGTCATAACTGTATCATCAGTTTTCATAGCTAGTGTTTCAGGAGATGAACCAGCTATTTCAATATCGTTATTCTTTAAATAATACATATATGGAGAAGGATTAATGCTTCTTAAATTTCTATAAGCCTCAAATAGTGAGCCTTCAATTTTTCCTTTTAATCTTCTAGAGAATACACATTGGAAGATATCTCCATCATAAATATGCTTCTTAACCTTTAAAAGCTTTTCTGTATATTCCTCTTTAGTATCTATAGATTCAGGCTTTTTTATTATCTTAACCTTTTCTTGAGTAATATTAGGAGCCTTTAATACGAGCTTTTTAATTTCTTCTATAGCTCTTTTAGCATTTTGATATTCTTCTTCTAAATTATTTGTTTTAATGTTACAAATGATAATTATCTTTTGCTTAAATGCATCGAAGCAGATAACCTTATCAAACATTAATAATTCATAATCATTAAACTTAGCCTCATCCTTACTTTTAAATACTAGCTTAGGCTCTAAATATTTATATGAATCATATGCAAAATATCCTACGAAGCCTCCACAGAATGGTGGAAGACCATCAATTTTTGGAGCCTTATAACTATTTAATATTTTTGATACCTCTTCAATTGGCTTTTCTGAACGGAATTCATTGCCATCGAATCTAACTATATTATCCTTACAAGATAATCTATGAATAGGATTGTATCCTAAATAAGAATATCTTGAAAATTTAGATGGATCTACAGATTCTAACAAGTAGAATTGATCACTTATTTCCTTAATGTTTCTTAATACATTAAGTGGAGTTGTAGAATCACTTAAAAGCTCATCATAAACTGGTACTAAATCATATTCCTGATACTTCTTTAATTCTTCTAATGCTGGTTTCATATAAATCCTCCTAATAAATAAAAAAAACGCTAATCCTATCAATTAGGACAAGCGTTGAATAATCTACCTGCGGTACCACCTAAATTACTGTCAAAAACAGTCACCTCATAACAGAGTGCCATCACACCCCTGCTCTGTAACGGGAGCACCCGGCTCAGGCTACTATATTCACCCTACCCTCGAAGGTCCACGACTTAAATCCGCTTATTACTAGCATCTCACCACCACTAGCTCTCTTGGAATGCGCTAAATAAATCTTACACCCTTCTCCTTGGTTTGTTTTAAATTTGCTTTTATTATATTTCCTATAAAACAGATAGTCAACATTTTTTTACAAAAAATTGCAATAAATGACGAATTTTATACATTAGACAAAAACAATATCCAAATAATTGAATTTTAATAATATTCGATATATAATTTATATATAAATTAAAGAAAGAAGGAGAAAAGAAAAAATGAAACAATTTTTCAAAGATTTCAAGGCATTTATCTCTCGTGGTAATGTACTTGATATGGCAGTCGGCGTTGTTATCGGTGGAGCATTCTCTGCAATCGTAACTGCATTAGTAAACATTTTATTAAGTGTTTGCTTATGGGCTGTTCCAGGAGGCTTAAAGGGCTTAGTAACAGTTTTACCAGCAGTTAATGATGTTCAAAAAGGTATGAATGCATCAATTGGATTAGGACAAAGCTTCCAAGCATCTCAATTACAAGAATTAGGTGTTAAATTAACTCAAGCAAACTATCCTGATTTATCTGCTTCAGATGCTGGTTGGACAGCAGCTGTTGAAGGTGCTAAGACAACTATCCTTTCTAAGTATACTTTACATGGTACTACTTACACTTATAACATGTCAGCAGTTATTGACTGGGGCACATTCATTAATGCCATTATTTCATTCTTAATTGTAGCATTTGTATTATTCATCATTATTAGAGCATTCATGAAGGCTCAAAAGGCTCGTGATAAGGCTAAGGCTAACTTAGCAGCTAAGAGAGCTAAGGGTCAAGAGGTTACAGCTGAGGAAGCTGAAGCTGCAGGTGAAGAGCCAGCCGCACCAGCTGTTCCAACTAACGATGAAGTAATGATTAGCTTATTAACTGAAATAAGAGATTCATTAAAGAAGGATGAAAAACCAGCTGAAGCTAAAGCTGAATAATCTTTAAAGATTTAGTACTACACTATTGTAGTACTTTTTCTTTGCACTTAAAAAGGGAGCATCGATTGCTCCCTTAACTCTTCTATCCTACCATTATAGTATCATATATCTTTTCTTCGATATTTTCTTCTTCGTTTTCCTTTATATCTGTAAATACATAGTGATTCTTCTCTATCCATCCACATAATACCTTATATTCACCAAATTTTGAGTCATTAGCATCTTCTACAGTAAAGTATTGGAATAAATCTAATTGGAATGAATACGCAAGAATAATCTTATAGCATAATGTAGGTGCCATAAATGATACTGGTAGCGTAATAACTACAAATTCAAAAAGATCCTTCTTCTTTATTTCAACCTTGAAATCCTTTGGTTGATATGGGAAAGCCTCCTGATTCTCATCGTAAATCTTAAGGAATATATTATAGATATAATCTTCTTTTTCTGTTAAAAGCTTTGATATAACCTTTATAGGATCATTTGAATACATATCTCTAAAGGCTATATGTTCACAATAATATCTTATATTCATTATTTCACCACCTACATTGATTATACGACCAATATCGGATAAAAACAAGAAAAAAGGACGCCAAAAGACGCCCTTAAATTATTTAGAATAATAATTATTCAATGATTGATACTACAGAACCAGCACCAACTGTTCTACCACCTTCACGGATAGAGAACTTTGTACCTTGCTCCATAGCGATTGAGTGAATTAACTCAACTGTCATAGTTGTGTTATCACCAGGCATTACCATTTCAGTACCAGCATCTAATGTAATGATACCAGTTACATCAGTTGTACGGAAATAGAACTGAGGACGGTAATTAGAGAAGAATGGAGTATGACGACCACCTTCGTCCTTTGATAATACGTAAACTTGAGCAGTGAACTTGTGATGAGGTGTAACTGACTTTGGCTTAGCTAATACTTGACCTCTTTGTACGTCATCACGGTTGATACCTCTTAATAATACACCAATGTTATCACCAGCTTCAGCATAGTCTAATAACTTTCTGAACATTTCAACACCAGTAACAACTGAAGTTTGAGTATCTCTGATACCAACGATTTCTACTGTATCACCAACACGTACTTGACCTCTTTCAACTCTACCTGTAACAACTGTACCACGACCAGTGATTGTGAATACGTCTTCGATAGGCATTAAGAAAGGCTTGTCTGTTTGTCTTTCAGGAGTAGCGATGTACTCATCAACAGTATCCATTAACTCTTCAACCTTAGCAACCCACTTTGGATCACCTTCAAGAGCCTTTAATGCAGAACCACGGATTACTGGAATTTCATCACCTGGGAAGTCATACTCAGATAATAATTCTCTAGTTTCCATTTCTACTAAGTCGATTAACTCTTCGTCATCAACCATATCACACTTATTTAAGAATACTACTAAGTAAGGAACACCAACTTGACGAGCAAGTAAGATGTGCTCTCTAGTTTGAGCCATAGGTCCATCTGTAGCAGCGATTACTAAGATACCACCATCCATTTGAGCAGCACCAGTGATCATGTTCTTAACATAGTCAGCATGTCCTGGACAGTCAACATGTGCATAGTGTCTCTTTGCAGTTTCATACTCAACGTGAGCAGTATTGATAGTTATACCACGTGCCTTCTCTTCTGGTGCAGCATCGATTTGGTCATAAGCCTTAGCTTGAGCCATACCCTTCTTAGCAAGAATTGTAGTGATAGCAGCAGTTAAAGTTGTTTTACCATGGTCAACGTGACCGATTGTACCGATATTAACATGTGGTTTAGTACGGTTAAATTTTTCCTTTGCCATTTTAATTTTCTCCTTATAAATAATTTATTTTAAATTTACCAATTCATATTTTACCCTAATTGGCAAGGGTTTGCAAGTAAATAAAGCAAGTAAATAAATTATTATTTAACAATGCCTTATTTACTAATCAAAACTTATTAATTAAGCTCTACTCTTAATGATTTCTTCTTGAATCATCTTAGGAGCTGCTTCATAATGATGCATTTGCATTACGAAGTTACCACGGCCTTGTGTATTAGATCTTAAAGCTGTTGCATAACCGAACATTTCAGCTAGTGGAACATATGCTCTAATCTTCATACCATTACCACGCTTCTCTTGAGAATCAAGACGACCTCTACGAGAAGTTAAGTCACCAATTACGTTACCAACATACTCTTCTGGAATTGTAACGTCAACTTCCATAATTGGCTCTAATAATACAGGCTTACACTTATCCTTCATAGCCTTAACTGCTAAAGATGCAGCAACCTTGAATGCCATTTCAGATGAGTCTACTTCATGGTAAGAACCATCAAATAATTCAGCCTTAACATCAATCATAGGGTAACCAGCAAGTACACCATTAGGTAATGCTTCTTGTAAACCCTTGTCTACTACTGGGATATATTCTCTTGGAACAGTACCACCAACTACTGAGTCAACGAACTCATAACCCTTTTCAGGATTTGGTGAGAATCTAACCCAAACGTGACCATATTGACCACGACCACCTGATTGACGAACGAACTTACCTTCGCACTCGCCAGTTTGAGTAATTGTTTCACGGTATGAAACTTGTGGAGCACCAACGTTAGCTTGAACGTTGAATTCTCTCTTCATACGGTCAACAATGATATCAAGGTGTAATTCACCCATACCAGAAATGATTGTTTCACCAGTTTCTTGGTCTGTATATCTCTTGAATGTTGGGTCTTCTTCAGCAAGCTTAGTTAAAGCTTGGTTCATCTTCTCTTGGTCAGCCTTAGTCTTAGGCTCAACTGCTACAGAGATAACTGGTTCAGGGAATACCATCTTCTCAAGGATTACGTCTGAGCCTTCAGCAGCAATTGTATCACCAGTTGTAGTGTTCTTGAAACCGATAGCAGCAGCGATATCACCAGCATAAACCTCAGTGATTTCCTCTCTGTGGTTAGCATGCATTTGCATGATACGGCCTAATCTTTCCTTAACACCCTTTGTAGTGTTATTTACATAAGAACCACTCTTACATGTACCTTGATATACACGGAAGAATGTTAACTTACCAACGAATGGGTCAGTCATAACCTTGAATGCTAATGCTGCGAAATCAGCATCGTCTGTTGCATGTAAATCAATTTCATTACCTTCACCATCGAAGCCCTTAATAGCGCCTACATCTAATGGAGATGGTAAGAAGTCGATAACATAGTCAAGAACTCTCTTAACACCCATGTTATGGAATGCAGAACCACAAAGTACAGGGAAGAACTTAACTTCTAGAACTGCCTTTCTGATAACTGCCTTAATTTGTTCAGCTGTGATTTCCTCACCTTCAAGGTAAGCCATAGCTAAATCATCATCAAATTGAGAAATAGTATCGATTAATACTTCTCTCTTTTCGTTACAAATATCAACTAAATCAGCAGGGATATCCTCTACTGTATAGCTTTCTTCTGGATCACCAGGATAAATGTAAGCCTTCATTTCGATTAAGTCTACAGAACCCTTGAATTGATCCTCAGCACCAATTGGCCATTGAATAGCTGCAGCGCAAGCGCCTAATCTATCATGAATTGTACCAACTGAATATTCGAAATCTGCACCAATCTTATCCATCTTATTAACGAATACAATTCTTGGTACATTATAATCTGTTGCTTGTCTCCAAACAGTTTCAGTCTGAGGCTCAACGCCTGCTTGACCATCTAATACTGTTACGGCACCATCTAGAACTCTTAAAGATCTAGAAACTTCAACTGTGAAGTCTACGTGTCCTGGAGTGTCGATGATGTTAACTCTGTGACCCTTCCAAATAGCTGTTGTAGCGGCAGAAGTAATTGTGATACCTCTTTCCTTTTCTTGCTCCATCCAATCCATTTGAGATGCACCATCATGAGTTTCACCAATCTTATGAATTTTCTTTGTGTGGAATAGAATACGTTCTGTTGTTGTAGTCTTACCAGCATCGATGTGAGCCATGATACCGATATTTCTTGTATTCTCTAATGAATATTCTCTAGCCATTGTAGTTTATTCTCCTATAATAGTTTAGATTACCAACGGTAATGTGCAAAAGCCTTGTTAGCTTCAGCCATCTTGTGCATTTCTTCTCTCTTCTTACAAGCTCCACCTAAGCCGTTAGCAGCATCCATGATTTCCTTTGCTAACTTAACGTCCATAGTCTTGTCATTTCTAAGACGAGCATACTTTACTAACCATCTTAATGCTAAAGTTTGCTTTCTTTCAGGTCTAACTTCAACTGGTACTTGGTAATTTTGACCACCAATACGACGGCTCTTTACTTCTAGTAATGGGCTAATGTTTTCAATAGCCTTGTTGAATACTTCAAGTGGATCCTGATTTGTTTGTTCTTTAACAATATCGAATGCACTATATAAAATTGTTTGTGCTGTACCCTTCTTACCATCTAACATAATTGAATTGATAGTTCTAGTAACTACCTTTGAATTATATATTGGATCTGGAAGCACGTCTCTCTTTGCAATATGTCCCTTACGAGGCATGATCGTTTCCTCCTTTAATTTTCGAAATTTTCTTTAATATTATTAGGTTAGTAAATTACTTACCAGCCTTAGGTCTCTTTGCACCGTACTTAGATCTAGCTTGCTTACGGTTTGCAACGCCTGTTGTATCTAAAGTACCACGGATGA
>JAEEGH010015854.1_pt1 | contig 16299 bp, 15 predicted proteins | sample 9134181 | NCBI WGS metagenome assembly JAEEGH01 (sample SAMN16246544, study PRJNA631951) | gut metagenome | biome: gut microbiome; feature: rumen; material: DP-attached | host: Bos | place: Iran: Karaj | collected 2018-10
AGGGGAAGAGCTATTCCTCGTTTGAAGATTTTGAAAAGGCCATGCGCTCGCTATGAAGCAACCTTACGTGATAAAGACTTATAAGCAGTATGAACGTGATGTAAAACTGGCCAAGCGTCGCGGTCTGGACATTGAGCAACTTCTGGAGGTCATCAGGCTACTCAGAAATGACGAGCCTCTTCCTGTCCAACTGCATAACCACATGCTTTCTGGCGATTATAAAGGCTATTGGGAGTGCCATATTAATCCTGATTGGCTGTTACTTTATGAAAAAGATACTGAAATCCGCATAATTTCCCTTTACCGTACAGGGACACATTCTGACATCTTCGGCAAAGGAAAGAAACGATAAAGGCCGCTGAAACAATTTTACAGAAAGCCTGTGTGTGGCTTGGATCAAGGAGACAGGTAATGCCTGACAACGTGCCGAAGGCATGCAGGGACGAAAAATGTACTTTGGTGCATAGCCACCAAAAGGCAAGCTGCAATTATCTTAATCACGGGAGGGAACTCTGTAATCATTTTTTGAGTAAATTATTTTGTTGTTTAAGAAAATGTTGCTATATTTGCATTGTCTATCCGGTAAATAGATTAGACTCTCTGATCTGTTCATTGTTCAGTATACAACTTGGTTCGCAGCGTACGCTGCCGATAATTTCCCCGCCCGCTTCCGATATTAGCAGCGGGCGCTGCTGATTATTTCCCCGGCCGCTGCGGACCCGCCCGCCTTAGGCTGTCTCCCGCTTAGGTACGGGTTGTCTCCTGCTTAGGTTCAGGCTCTCTCCCTACTTATTTAGGATCTTGATAGGGATGGAATATCATGGGGTAGAGTCCCCATAATTCTGTCTGCAAAAACGTAGGAACCAAGCACATTGTTATCCATGGGAGCGAGGCCGAAGCTAAGCGGTGTTTAGCCCGAACCTAAGCGAGGCTCAGCCCGAACCTAAGCGGGAGACAGGTCGTACCTTCTGATAGAGGCTGTAATTATCTTTACAAATTACCATTATGAAGCGTAAATATTAAAAAGTGTGCCTGCCGTTGGCACACTTTTCGATTCCGCAGCTCAAAATTTAGCTTTTTAGTAATTATTTATTACAGAGTTCAAGATTGACCATGCTTTCTAATCAATATTTGATACTTATCGGCATTTGATGTCCTTGAACTGCCATGTGCTTGAAGGTTCCATGAGGTCGAAATCCTTGGCGTCATCAGGCAGAGCAGGGAAGATGAGCACGAAACGCAGTTTCTGGTAGGGCCACGGGATGTAGGTTTTGGCTGGAGCCATCGTGATATTCTCAATACCGTCCAGCATCAGCTTTCCACCTTTGTTCCCCTTGATATATGTTGCACCTTTAATATATGTGCCGACATTGGGACTTAACGCCTCAAATTCCATTTCTATACGAGTCTCCTTGTCAGAACAAGCCACGCGGACAATCTTAGTGCCGGTAGCATTTTTCTTGGTCGTATAAATCGGGTTGTCTTTCACATAGCGATAGGCAGAATAATCAGGCAAAATGGTCTTGTTGTTATTCATCCAACTTGGACCATCGTCCTCACGACCTGCCTTGACGTAAAGCACAGAAATCTTTTTCGAGATGTTACGCTGATCTGTATAACCGTATTTGCAGTTCAGCTTGGCAGCCTCTTCGTATTTTTCGAGTGCATCGTCCCAATTCTCTTTCTCTTCATAGACTTTGGCTTCAGTCATGGCATCTTTGAAACTTTGTTCAAACTCCACTTTCTGACGAGCCAGGATTTCCATTTCCTTTTTGCGTTCAGCAGACTCAATACTCTGACTTGCAAGACCTAACACACCGCTGATTGCACGATGTGTGTCCCAGGAATTCCATTGAGCATAAGTTGGCATGGCTATTACCAAACCAAACATCACTAATAATACATTTCTTTTTTTCATAGCTTATATTTTAGATTGTTTACAGCAAAGTTAAGTTGTTTTCAAGGGTTATTGGTGCTGGTTCTCCTGTGAACCGGAAACCTTATTCAAAGCGGGTGGCCCAGTCGAGGAATTTGCGAACGCCGTCGGCACCGAATTTCTCTAACGACTGTGCTGCTTCGGCCACGGTGAGCACACGCTCCGGGCGCGACTTGGAGTAGAACTTGTCGGCATAGCAGACAATCTGTTCTTCCAGTGTCTCGGGTATGAAATCCTGTGGAGGCAGGGGCAGTTGCTGACGAACGATTTCTTCACGGGTGAGTCCCGTGCCGGTATGGCGCTCTGCCACGCGGGCATGGCGCTCAAAGCCCTCAGCACGTAACAACTCTGCACCGATGGCGCCATGCTTGATATAAGGCTCTGTGCCATGGCAGTGGATGGAGGGGGCATTGCAGCGGAAGATGCCGATGTCGTGTAACATAGCTGCTTCTTCAAGGAATTGTACGTCGACGGGCAGCTCTTGATGCCGGCGTACAATCTGCAGGCAGCGGTCGGCTACCTGGCGGCTGTGATGTAGTAAAACCCTGCGGAGCTCATCGTCCGCAGGGTAATACTTGTCAATAATTGCTTGATAATCCATGAATTATCAATTATCAATTATCAATTATCAATTTGCATCGCGCTCTATCCATCCGAGGTTGTCGCCGCGGCGCACCTTGGCACCCTGCTTGGCAGCGACCTCGACGAGCTTGCCGCCCAGACAGGCCGGAATGGGAACGATTTCGCCCCAAGGAGCCTGGATGTAGCAGTAGGTGTCGCCCTCCTTGTACTTCTGACCGATGAACGGTTCCAGACACGGCTCGCAGGCACCCTCGCCAGAGAACTCGTAGTACACCTGTCCGGCAATGGGGGCTGTCAACGGGTCAGCCTTGGCGTGCTTGAAGGCTGCCAGCTCCTCGGGTTTCATCTTCGAGCCGCCCAGCTTGGCGTCCTTGGCCTTCTGGATGTCGGCCAGTAACTGTTTCTTGGCCTGACCGCTCTTGAAGGGACGGTACTGCTCGGGGTGCATAGCCAGCTCGAACAGCTCTTCGTTGTCCTGACCGTAGTCCCAGCCGTTCTCGTCCATCTCCTTCTTGAAGCCGTCGAGGGCATTAGGAATGAGGGTGTGCGGGTCGGCTGTGGTGAACTCGCGGTTCTGCTTCTTAGCCAGTTCAATGAACTCGGGATCGATAGTGCCGGGCACCTTGCCGCTCTTGCCGAGGATCATGCCCCAAATGGCGTCGTCCATCATGACGTAGCGGCCCTTGCCCTGCTCGATGGTCAGCAGGTTCATGAGGGCAATATTCTTCGTGTACTGCGAGAACGGGGTCACCAATGGGGGATAACCCACCTTCGGCCAAACGTACTCTACCTCGTTGAACAGCTTCACCAGCATATCGTCCATCGAGAGTGTCGGTTCGCCCTTCTTCTCGCGCAGCTTGTTGATCATCGACTGGATAGGACCGAGGTCGGCCATCATGGAGCCCATCATGCCGCCGGGCAGACCACTGCCGAGCAGTAATGACGACATGTGCTTGTTGGCGGGATTGATGAAGCAGCCCAGCCAGTCGTCGATGAACTCCTGCGTGAGGCTGCGGGCCTGCATATAGGCGTTCATATTGATATCAGCCACCTCGAAGCCCTCGTTCTTCAGCATCGACTGTACGGAGATGATGTCGGGATGCACCTTACCCCAGCTGAGTGGCTCGATGGCGGTGTCGATAATGTCGGCACCATTGTTACAAACCTCCAGGATGGACGCCATTGACAGACCAGGACCGGAGTGTCCGTGATACTGGATGATGATGTCGGGGTGCTTGGTCTTGATGGATTTCGTCAGCGCACCGAGGAGTGCGGGCTGACCGATACCTGCCATGTCCTTCAGACAGATTTCCTCGGCACCGGCGGCAATCACCTCGTCGGCAATGGCGCTATAATACTCAACGGTGTGTACGGGGCTGGTAGTAATGCACAGCGTAGCCTGCGGAATCATACCGGCTGCCTTGGCCCACTTGATGCTGGGGATGATATTACGCGTGTCGTTCAGACCACAGAAGATACGGGGGATGTCCACACCCTGCGCCTTCTTCACCTTATACATCAGCTCGCGCACATCGTCGGGAACGGGATACATGCGCAGTGCGTTAAGGCCGCGGTCCAGCATGTGTGTCTGGATGCCGACCTCGTTGAACGGCTTACAGAAGGCACGGACGGCTAAATTGGGGTTCTCACCGGCCATGAGGTTCACCTGCTCGAAAGCACCGCCGTTGGTTTCCACACGGGCAAAGCATCCCATGTCAATAATAGCAGGAGCAATGCGCTCTAACTGGTCCTTACGGGGTTGAAACTTTCCTGACGACTGCCACATGTCGCGGTAGACGAGACTAAACTTGATTTTCTTTTTCATACGTTATGAGAATAAGGTCTTTTAATTCGATATTGTTGCAAAGGTACGAAATAAATTGAAAACCGAAAATTGAAAAGTGAAAAAAATACTACCGAATAGTTATTTTTCACTTATTCTTTGTAATTTTGCACCCAAATCAGACTAATTATGAAGAAATCCTTCTTTTTTGCCGCTCTGCTCGCCCTGTTGATGACAGCATGTAGCCAAAAGCCCCGGCCGATTGAGAATCATGATACTGCCAGCATCTACGGACAACAGTCTGGCGACTCCACCCGCTATGGACTTGCCGGTGACGGATGTACGGACTCGGTACTTGTATTGCTGCCGTACACAACCCACGAACTTGACACTTTCGACATCATAGATGCCTTTCAGGAACACCGTATCTACGGACGTCCCAACATTGGCGACGACCTGGCTGTCATCGTCAATCCTGACAGTACCTCGCAGGCTCTGATGGTCATTAATCTCAGCAAACTCAAGGAGCAATGGTGCTATCAGGTAACACCGACATGGAACCGTCAGCCTTCTGACCGCCCTGCCCGTCCGATTCCTGACAGTATCAGGCAGCGCTTCATGGCTCCCCGCGAATATGGTATGCACCTGAAGAATGGCGGTATCGTCATGTCGTCAGGGGCTTACCATCAACAGTCCAACGAAGCCATGAGCCCCGTGAAGTATCCGCCAGTCAAACGTTATGCGTCTTGGAAGTTCTTTAACGGCCGACTCATCCTGATACCCGATACCGCCAGCCATCAGGATCCGGACACGGCTGTTATTCAGCTCTTGCGTTCCGACAGCCTTGAGCTCCGCTTCCGTGACCACGTGCAAAGCTATTACCGGAAAAAGACCTTATAGCATCTGACGGTTCAGCATCCGCTGCTCGGCCATCTGCTCGTACTTGGTACCCGGCTGGCCGTAGTTGGCATAGGGATAGATGCTGATGCCGCCACGGGGGGTGAAAATGCCTGTCACCTCGATGTACTTGGGCTGCATGAGGCGCACGAGGTCTTTCATGATGGTGTTGACGCAGTCTTCATGAAAGTCGCCGTGGTTGCGGAAGGAGAAGAGGTAGAGCTTGAGGCTCTTCGACTCTACCATGCGCTCGCCGGGGATGTACATGATTTTGATTTCGGCAAAGTCCGGCTGTCCGGTAATGGGACATAGTGAAGTAAACTCCGGGCAGTTGAACTGCACCCAATAGTCGTTTCCCTGATGCTTGTTCTCAAACGTTTCCAGCACCTCGGGGGCATACGTCATCTTGTATTCCGTCTTACGGCCTAACTGCTGCAGGCCCTCATTCTCTCTGTTCATAAGATTAGATCTTCAGTATGTTAAAGATGTTGTAGTTGATGTCTTCGTCGTAGACATCTTCGTTGTCATGTTTCTTGGTAAACGCCACCACACGGATAGTGACAGGCAGTACGACAATCTCGTAAAGCGTCTTCAGAGTCACCTGTGAAATCATCAGCGACGGCATTTCCTCCCAGGGAATGACTCCTCCGAGGGCCAGCGGGAAGAAGATGACAGAGTCTGTGGCCTCGCCGAATACCGTGCTGAGGATGGCTCGTGCCGAGAAGTTATGTCCCTGTGACGACAGCTTCATCTTCGACATGACGTAAGCATTGATGAACGAACCGGCAATGAAGGCAATGAACGATGCCAGCGCAATGCGCGGTGCCAGTCCGAAGATGACGTGGAAGCCCTCGTCGCCGTGCCAGTAGGGCGCGCCTGGAATCCAGTCGGCTATAGCGCCGAAGATGACAAAGAGAAAGTTCATGGCGAACCCCATCCAGATGAGCATGCGGGTACGCTCATAGCCCCATACCTCGCACACCACATCGTTGATGATGTAGCTGACGGGGAAAACAATGATACCCGCCGTCAGATTGACGGGACCGAACGAGAGTTGCTTTGTTTCGAGTACGTTTGCCGTAATCAGGCAGACGCAGAACAGCGTACCGAAAAGCATAAATAGTACACTGACTTTGTTTCTTTCTTGCTCCATGATTATCTTGTTTTGTTAAAGGGGGTTTAGCCGTGTGCGGTCCTTCCGCCTGGCCAGACTCTTCTGTCTGCAAGTACCCCTGCTCGTGATAGCGGCTGCAAAGGTAGCGATAATTTCCCTGATGCGCAAGAAAAAAGCCGGAAAAGTTTAGAAATGCCGCCTCTACCCGGTGACGGACAGAGGCGGCATGCCTGATAGTGCTAAATGCTGGTGAGTGTATTACTCTTCCTTCTTAGTCGGAGCTGCAGCTTTCTTGGCTGCGGGCTTCTTGGCGGGAGCCTTCTTGGCCTTTGGCTCTTTGGCTGCGGGGTCAAGTTTCTCCAGACGGGCCTTCAGGCGGGTAATCTCCTTGTCCTTCATTTCAATCTCATCACCCTGGTTGCGGATGGTGGTCAGCAGGGCGTTGAGCTCATCGTTCTCAATCTCGAGGGGATAGAGGGCGTTGACTCTGTTGATGAAGTCGCCGAGGATGTTCATGTAGTTAGTGAAGGCATCGAACGGTCCGCTGTAGATGCCGCGGTCCAGTCCTACGTTCGAGGGCTTGGTGGTCATGAAGCGGAAGTTGTTGCTGGCCTGCAGATAGTCCCAGTCCTGATTGATGCGCGGGTCGTCGGCAATGCGCAGACGGTCGGCCACAGAGTAGAGCTTGTTGAAGGCCTCGCGCTGCATGGCGTTGCCGAGCCAGCATGAGCAGTCGCGCTCCTCGTCGACCCAGCTGAGGGTGTCAGGAACGTCGATGGCTCCCATGCTGGGTACCTTCATGCAGATTTCCGTCGGTGTCGAGAAGGTGATGCCTTTCTCCTTGGCGCAGGCGGGCAATGCCTTCAGGAAGTCGAGGATGTTCGACGACAGCGGCTGAGCAATGCCGAGTGCTGAGAGTTCCATGAAGATGTTGATGATCTGCTCTTCCTCGGGGAAGCGCGCAATGCGGTCGATGTAGGTGTCGGCAAACAGGGGATAGCCCTCCCAGTCGGGGTTGTTGAAGCGCAGTGAGATGTCGTCAGACAGCTCGATGTCGCGCAGCAAGAGCTTCAGGTTCGGTGCGATGTTGCAGTTGTAGACGTAGTGCGGCGACTTCCATCCCAGCACGTGCTTGGCACCCTCGGTGAGCATACCCTTGAAGCCCATGGCGGCAATCTGTCCGCCGATGTCGTCAGAATAGATGAGCGACGAGTTGCGGGCTACAGTCGGCTTCTGTCCGAACAGCTCCTCAATCTTGGCGGCCTGCTTCTTCACGTCAAGGGCAAAGGTCTCCTCGTTGGCCAGCGACGACAGTCCGTGGCTGTAAGGCTCTGCCAGGAACTCTACGCAGCCGGTCTGGTTCAGCTCCTGCAGCTTGGCGATGACCTGGGGAGCGTGGAACTCCAGCTGCTCGATGCCCGTACCTGACAGCGAGAAGGCAACCTTGAAGTACTGGCCGTGCTCCTTGATCATGTCGCCGATGGCAGTCAGCGCCGGCATATAGGAGCGGTTGGCGATGTCGGTGATGCTACGCTCGTTCTCGTAGTCATCATAATAGTAATGGTCCGTACCGATGTCGAAGAAACGGTAACGCTTCAGATGGATAATCTGATGTATTTCGAAATATAAACAAATTGTTTTCATAACTTTCAATTTTCAATTATCAATTTTCAATTAATTATTGTTCCCAGCCAAGGGTGCGCTTATAGAGTGTGGCAATCCAGGCACCGACTTTCTCCCATGTAATCTGGTCGACTTCGCGCTTGCCTTCCTCCTTGAGGTAGGTGAACAGCGACTCGTTGGCGCAGATGGAGTAGATGGCGTCTGCCAGAGCGTGGATGTCCCAGTAGTCCACCTTGATACAGTTGGTCAGAATCTCGGCACAGCCGGACTGCTTCGAGATGATTGAGGGCGTACCGCACTGCATGGCCTCCAGTGGCGAGATGCCGAACGGTTCTGATACCGAAGGCATGACATAGACATCGGAGTCCTTCAGGCACTCATACACCTGTTTGCCGCGCATGAAGCCCGGGAAGTGGAAGCGGTCTGCAATGCCGCGCTCGGCAGCCAGATGAATCATAGCGTCCATCATATCGCCCGAGCCTGCCATACAGAAGCGTACGTTGCGGGTGCGTCGGATGACCATGTTGGCAGCCTCGACGAAGTATTCGGGACCTTTCTGCATGGTGATACGTCCGAGGAACGTCACCACCTTGTCCTTGCCCGTATGGTCGGGACGCGGTATGGCCTGGTACTCGTCGGGCAGGGGATAGACGGCATTGTGTACCGTATAGCACTTGCGCGGATCCTGATGATACTGGTTGATGACCGTCTGGCGTGTCAGCTCCGATACGCACATGATGCAGTCGGCATTGTCCATACCGTTCTTCTCGATGGAGTAGACGGTGGGGTTCACCTTACCGCGGCTGCGGTCGAAGTCAGTAGCGTGAACGTGAATGCATAACGGCTTGCCACTCACCTGTTTAGCGTGGATGCCTGCAGGATAGGTCAGCCAGTCGTGAGCATGGATGATGTCGTAGTCTAAGGTGCGTGCGACGACACCTGCGATAATCGAGTAGTTGTTGATTTCCTCGTGCAGGTTGCCGGGATAGCCGCCTGCAAACTCCATGGCGCCAAGGTCGTTGACGTGCATGTAGTTGAAGTCGGCATACAAGTGGTCGCGCAGTCGGAAATAGAGGTCGGGATCCATGATGTTGCCCACACGCTCACGAACATAGTCAGCCGAGACGTCGCGCCAAGCAATGGGCACGGCATTCATGGCTACGATGTTACATGCCGAGCGGTCTTCGTCGCCGAAGGGCTTGGGCAGGCATAGCGTGATGTCCATGCCACCCTGTGCATGCAGTCCCTGTGAGATACCATAGTTGGCGGTGGCAAGTCCACCGAATACGTGAGGAGGATACTCCCATCCAAACATTAATACTTTCATAGCGTCTCCTCCTTATTTATTTTTTATAAGTATATTTCTCCAGCAGCTTCAGTGAGCGCAGTATTTCGGCTACGTTCATGGCGAAGGCCATGGCGCCGCGTCCGTGGAACGGCGGGTTGCCGTCGAAGAGCTCACTGATGGTTCCGAGAGCATGATAGTCCATTTCTTCTTCATAGCCCACCATGTGGCGCTCGAGGAACGACAGGCGGGTGCGCTTGTAGAGTTTCAGGCAGGCCTCGATGTAGAAGCCTCCGAGCCACGGCCATGCCGTACCCTGGTGGTAGGCGTAGTCGCGTTGTGTCTGCGGACCGACGTACATGGGGTTGTAGCCACCGCTCTTGGGTGACAGCGAGCGCAGTCCCTTGGGTGTCAGCAACTCGCGGGTACAGATGTCGAGTACGCTCTTCTTCTGGTCTTGCGACAGCGGTGAGTAGTCGAAGGCCACGGGGAAGATCATGTTGGGACGGACACTCCAGTCAATCATGTTACCATCCACATAGTCAAGCAGATAGCCGTATTCGTTCATGAAGGTCTCGACGAACGATTTCTTGCACAGTTCGGCACGCTGCTCCAAATCTTCGGCCAACTTCTTATCGCCGAACTCAGCCTCCAGGGAGGCGCAGAACTTCAGGGCATTGTACCACAGGGCATTGAACTCTACGATATAGCCTGAACGTGGAACTACCGGTCGTCCGTTAGCCGTCGAGTTCATCCAGGTGATGGCCTTGTCGCGTCCGTTGGCATAGAGCAGTCCGTTGTCATCGAGGCGAAGGTTGGGATGACCGCCGTCAAGAACATACTTCACGATGTCCTTCACCAGTTTGCCGTACATCTTGTAACCCTGCTCCTTGCCGACTTCCTTGACATACTGCTGGATGGCCCAAATGGCCCACAGGGGGACGTCGGGATGGTCAATCTCGTAAATCTTGCCGGAAATGGGCTTGTCGGCCATAAACTCGCGGAGTGCTTTCTCCGAGGTCTTCATCACCATCTCGAAATAGTCTACCTCGCCGATGCCCAGTGTCAGTCCGGGCAAGGCAATGAACGTATCGCGGGCGCGAGCTTTGAACCAAGGATAGCCTGCCAGCAGGTAACGCTCGTCCTTCTTGTCAATCTTCTCCATGGTGCCACTGCGGCGATCACGGAAGTGGAACTGGTGGGCAGCCGTCACCAGACAGTGATAGAAATTGTCGCGAGGCACGCGGTCGTCCACCTCCTCGTCGAACATTTTCTTCAGCGTGCTGGGCTTGGCAGCCGACGTAGAGGCAGCAAAGATGATGCTCTCACCCTTCTTGATGCTCATCTCGAAGTAGCCAGGCACGTACAGATCCTCGTTCGAGGCATAGCCGCGCTCCTGCTCCTTCGGATATTCCACACCACGATACCAGTCGGGATGGAACACGAACTCGTTCTGCTTCGAGAACTGCATGTAAAGGTCGGGATAGCCGGCATACATACACGTCTTGATACCATTGTCCACATTGTAGTACTCACGGCTGGCCGTAGCGTTCTCGTGCGTAAACTGACGGACAGAACGGAAAGCCAGGAACGGACGGAAGCGCAGCGTCGTAGCCGAGTGGGCATCCTCCAGCGTATAGCGAATGAGGATACGGTCCTCATAGTGCTGGAACACCACTTCCTTCTTCAACACCACACCACCCACGCGATAGATTGTCGTTGGCACTACGTCACAACTAAACTCGCGGATGTACTTATGACCCTTCGGGCTGAAGTTGTTGCCCTGATACTTGTGGAGTCCGAGATTGAACTCAGCACCGTGTTGAATCACCGTACAGTCAAGCGACGACAGCAACACATGGTTGTCGTCGTCCAACTCGGGTACGGGAACAACGAGCAGACCGTGATACTTGCGCGTGTTACAGTCTACGAGTGTCGAAGCACTGTAGGCGCCAGAACGGTTTGTTCGAAGCAATTCACGACGGAGCGACTCCTCCAAATTGGTCATTACCGCTTTTTCAAATCGTAAATAACTCATAGTTCCTTTTTTTATTTCAGTTTTTATCAATATGTTTTAGGAAAATCTAATTCTCCCCCAAAGTTAGGCATTTTTTGCGGGACTACAAAATAAAACGAGCATTTTTTTAAAAAAACGCCCGTTTTTTCCATTTTTTCACACTTTTTTAGTCCGGAATGAGGAAATTCAGCACCTCCTGCTCCACCGTAATGGTGTATGCGCCTTCCGGTGTTCCCAGCAGTCTGCCGTCCACGCCGACCAGCGCATGACGGGCCTCCTCTACCCTCACCTCACGTGTCCGGTAGGGATGCACTGCCCGATGGTTCAGGAATCGTCCTGTGATGAGCAGCCACAGTCCAGCAAACACCTGCATAATCTCCGTATGATACACCATCGACACGTCCAGCATTCCGTTGTATGGCACGGCACTGGGTGTCTGTCCGTAGCCCGGACCACTGCCCACGCACATCGTCATCACCTTGCGGTTCACCGTGTCGCTATTAATCTTCACGCACATCTTATATTCCATGCGGTGGAAAATCATCAGGAATATCGACACGATGAACGCCAGCGTCCGCGACCCCAACAACGAGTGTGTCTGCCTGCGCAGGTTCATCACGTCAGCTATCAGACCTATGTTCACACAGTTCAGGAAGTAGCGGTGACATTGTTGGCCCTCCTTGTTCTTGTAACGCACGCAGCCCAAGTCGATGGTTCTCACGCGGTGTGACTTCAGCCAGCCCACCGTCTGTTCCAGGTTACCCTCGCTGAATCCCCAGTAGCGTGCAAAGTCGTTCATCACACCGTTCGGAATCACACCCAACGCTATCTCGCTGCGAACCTGCTCCTCCTCCTGCATCAGACAGTTCACCGCATCGTTCAGTGCCGAGTCACCACCCACGATGATGATGGTCTTATAACCGTTATGTATCAGCATCGTCATCAGACGCTCCACGCTGTCCGCCGACTCGCTCTGCACGAAGTCATACGCCACCTGACGCTCGTCCAGCACCTTCTGAATCTTCTCACGCTGCTTCGAGCCCCGTCCCTTCGGACAATACAATATGCCCCACCTTCCGTCGTTAGCCATACCTTTATAAATAATAGTGCAAAGATAATAACATTTTCTGAATCCCCCAAACTTTTATGCAGAATATTTTTTAAGCCCCCAAACATATTTTTCCGCATTTCGTTTGTTTTTATCAGATTATTGTCGTAAGTTTGCATTCGAAAAGTAAAACTATTCATTAATAGATCTTATGAGACTGATAACAATCATAGCATCATGTATGGTATCCATAGCCGTATTTGCAGCAAAAGCGCCAAAAGGCAAGTTGCTGTCCTATTCCCACTTTACATTTAATCCTGAAGCCCCACTCGAAACAAGATTCACCTTAAATTGGACGGACGGTAAGGGCATTCTAAAGACCTCCGAACGTATCATTCAAGACGAGAATGAATATACTACCGAGGTCAGCGAGGAGGTGTTCCGTCAGGTTGCCCATATCATCAAGAAGAAAAAGCTTTACGCCATCAAACAGAAAAAGTCGGATTCCACTTCCAACAATGGTGAGGAGAACATCACCATCAAGTTTGAGGACAAGGTGATTGAATGCGACGGCAAGTCATTGAACGAGAAACAACGGGAGGCGCTGTACGAACTTGAGGTATTTATCAAAGAGGTCGATAAAGGCATGAAGGCTCCCACAAGTGAACTCATAGAATGTAGTTGGTCGTGCATGCCATCACGTCCTGGCAAAGGGGGACGATACGAATATCTATCGCGCAAGGATGGACAAGGGTTCGTGCTGAATATTGGCCAAACCACAAACATACCCAATAACAACGAAGAGCAGCAATACGCTATCACTGAGGAGGATATGAAGAAACTGAACGAGCTGATTATCAAGGAGAAAATATATTTGGTAGATGGTCATGATGGCAGAGACCTCTCAGGCCAGTCCCCCCAGTACTACCTATCGCTGAAATACGCTGATGGTGCTGTCTATCGCGCCAAGTGTACACAACGGCATCAGCCAAATGAGATGAAGAAAGCCTAGGAAAGTATACAGGGTTTCTTCGCGTCGGTCGCCAAGACGTCCAAGCCTTACGAGTTCTACCCTGAAGGCAAGATGATTTATTGCAGTTGCTCTTATACCAATTTCGGTTTGCCCGCAGGCGAACTCAGGTATAGCTATTACGAGCTGATAACCGAAGAGGGAACCAAGCCCAAAGTGGTATATTGCGAGGACAGAGGCAGTGACTCGCAGAAAACCGAATATCCCGCCACAGCGCAGGATGTCGAGAAGCTGAGTAACGTCCTACGCGACATGAATATTTTCAAGCTTAATGGCTACAACGTCGATGAGCAGATGACTGGCGGCACATCCTATCGCATCCACATGGAGTTCTCTTCTGGCGAGAAACTGACGGCCTACTGGTTTACTCACGAACCCAAACCTCTGGCTATTGATGCCTATGGAACCATATCGCGATACATGAAATCAATAACTACTCGCCCTTGAAAATCTTGGTCAGATAGTTGATGATAGCATGCAATGTATCATGGTGGTCAGGTCCTTCGGCATAACCGCCAGAACCAATGGAGCCTTGCTCAAAGACAATGTACAGCGACCAGTTGGAGGCATCTAAGATATCGTAGTCAGGCAAATAATGACGCCCCACTTCGTAGAGTTGTCCCTGCTCTACCATTTCCCTGACGCGCTGGAATACCGAGTCGTTCACCTCCTTCGGAACGACAGGTTTCTCCTCCTCTTCAGGTGATATATTCATACGCCGCTCCTCCACTTTCAACTCACGCTTACCCTTTTGCCCGTCAAGCGTAATCTCCTCACTAAACCCACCAAAAGCATTGCTTGTACTATAGCTGAAATACAGCAACTTGCCAGCAGGCATCACGGCAGGCTTTCTGTGTTTTATCTCATGGTTGATGACATTCTTCAGTACTTCATAGCGACGCTCAACCTGTTCAGCTTTTTCGAAGGCACGCTTGGCAGCCTCCACGTCCTTGAAGCGACTGGCCAGACGTTTATCCTGCTTCTCACCTTTCTTCTTGCCGCCAATCTCGGCACGAGCCTTCAACAACGACTGAGCCCGCAGGTGGTCGTCTTCGAGACCCCTTAGCGTCGACTTCATCTTTTCCACGCTATTGTCACCAAGGTTGCTCAGATAACCCTCCATCGTGTCGTCGCTCTGTAGCCACCTCACGTAGGGATTCCAGAAACCACTCCTGTTCAGCTCATTCACCACAACATCAGTCTGGGCTTCAACCAAACCACTGCCCATAAAAAGGGCTACTGCCAACAATAATATTTTCTTCATCAGCGTCATCATCTTAATATGGTGCAAATATACAAACTATTTTTGAAATCACCAAACTTTTTGTCATTTCCCCATGCCTTACATAAGTAAAATATCTCCTTCCAAATAACAAGATTATTATTAGAATATATTGAAAAACGAAATTTTTCATCATTTTTCTTGCGTATTCCAAAATTATTCCTTATCTTTGCATTCGAAATGAGAATAGTATCACATAGACGATTAGTAGAGTTCTATAGCTAGGAAGGACATGGAGACTCTCAAGCAGCACTCGAACGCTGGTATGACATTGCAGACAAGGCTGAATGGAAAAACCTGTCAGACATAAAGGTTGATTTTCCTGCAACTGACTATGTTGGCAACCAGCATTTTGTTTTCAACATACGTGGCCACAAATATCGTCTTGTGGTGGTGGTAAAATTCACAATCGGACATATATTCATCCGATTTGTAGGTACTCATAGTGAATACGATAAAATAGATGTTTCAACAATTTAAATGACTTGATGTATGAGCAAGGTAACAAAGGAACAATATGAATTCGCATTGGCAAGGGTCGAAGAGCTATTGCCATTGGTAGATGACAACACCCCTGCGAATGACCGCAATGCTGTTGAGCTGACCATGATGTCAGATATTATCATCGACTACGAGAAAGAGCATTATCCTATCGGTAAACCGACAGTTGCTCAACTGATACAATTGTCTTTAGACGAGAAAGATATGAGCCAAAAGCAACTGGCTGAAGAAATTGGGGTCAGCCCGTCACGAATAAATGACTATGTTTCAGGCCGCGCTGAACCGACTCTTAAGATTGCCCGTTTGCTCTGCGTAACGCTTGATATCACTCCAGCTGCTATGCTTGGCTGCTAAAACAGTTCATTAACTCAAGTCATCAATCGAGTTAACTCACGTGAGAAACGCTCTCCCAAATCATAAGATTCCAGTAATGATCATAAGAGTCCCCATGATCATTAAAGCGTTCATTATTTGTCACTCCCAAGTTGCTGAATCAACATCGGCTATGTCGACTGTAGCAATTTCTTCATCATTGTACATCATAGAATTAATATACTCCTTCATGTCTGATTTTCTGTTGCATAAGTCATCAATATACCAATTTTCATCTTCCAGTACAAATCTCGCAGTCTGTGTATAATCTCCGCCTTCAGAATGGTAAACGAAATCAGCACTTGCGACGTCCTGATATATTGATTGGATTTGACCAACACTTACCTTGTCTACCCCTTCAGAACTTCCGTTAAAGAAGCCTCCAGAATACCAAAGTCCGTCATGTCCTTTACCACTTTTCTCCAAAACGTCAATAGTACTATACATTTTTCTGAATTCCGACGAGAAATACTTTTCTACAACTCTTTCTTCACTCATGTCGGTAGAATTAAAAGCGTCGCAAATTTCTTGCATACGAGCTTTTATGAAATCTTCCGAAAGGATGTCATTTGAATCATCAGCTACATCAACAACAGCTATAGAATCACTATCTACTGCCGCAACGAGACCATCTGTAGAAGAGATACTCCGATGGGGAATAGTGTCAAATAATGGCTTTAGTCTTGGTGCCACTATGATTGAGATTATAACTCCTAAAATGGCAGCATAGATTGCTGTATAAGAAGCTGCTGGTCTCTTTTTCCATCTTACGATACCATATATTAATCCGAAAATGGATATTATAAAGCTTAATAACCATAACCCACCA
>JAEEGH010015855.1_pt1 | contig 16299 bp, 12 predicted proteins | sample 9134181 | NCBI WGS metagenome assembly JAEEGH01 (sample SAMN16246544, study PRJNA631951) | gut metagenome | biome: gut microbiome; feature: rumen; material: DP-attached | host: Bos | place: Iran: Karaj | collected 2018-10
ATTACAATAACCTCCGTATTCAAACTAGCTTCCCCCCCCGGGAGAAGTGGCCGAGGAACGAGGCCGATAGGGGGAATGCGCAGTGCGCAGGGGACGAGGGACGCGCCCCCTTCCGTCACGGCTTTGCCGTGACACCTCCCCCATGGGGGGAGGCTTCCCCCTCCGGGGGAAGTGGCGCGAAGCGCCGATAGGGGTGTGCGCAGTGCGCAGGGGACGGGGGACGCGCCCCCTTCCGTCACGGCTTTGCCGTGACACCTCCCCCATGGGGGGAGGCAAGGGGGCATTTTTACTTCACGATCAGCCTGGTCATCCTCGCCAGGGTCAGGCGGTTGCGGATGGCGGAGGAAATGTCCAGGAAGCTATCCTCGCAGGCCGGGTCGATGCCCAGCTCCTCCAGGGTGTGCTTGGCCCCGATGGCGGCGTAGAGCGCGTCCAGCTCCTCGTACGTGGGGATCTTGGCGATGACCTCCCGGATCTCCTGCCAGTGCTCGGCGATGGCCTCCGGCGGGAAGGTCTTGAGCACGTCGTTCTCGTTCTCCTTCAGGATGCCGTCGGCCAGGGGCCCGAAGATCTCCCGCACCCAGGCCGGGTCGATGGGCTCGAAGGGCTTGACCGCAACGCTCTCCCGCTCGGCCAGCTTGTGGTAGGCCTTGGCGCACATCAGCGTGCCCACGCCCACGCACTCGCCGTGGAGGCCGTGAGCGTTTTCAAAGTACTTGGGCTTCATCTCCACCAGGTGGGCCACCAGGTGCTCCGCGCCGGAGGCCGCCCGGGAGTTGGACAGGATCTGCATGGTCAGGCCCGAGAGCATCTGGGTGTAGGCCATGGCCTCCAGATCCGGCTTCTTGCCGTCCCGCAGTTCCTCGGCGCAGCGCACCATGATGTCCAGCGCCTCCTGGGCCATGTCGCAGACCCGCCGGCAGAAATACTCGCCGGAGACGATATGCGCGATCTTCCAGTCCGCGATGGACACGTGCTTGGCCAGGATGTCCTGCACGCCGGCGATGGTCAGGAACATGGGCGCGCCGGCGATGATGTTCATGTCGCAGATCACCGCGTCGGCGGCCTGCATGGGGATGGACTTCTTCTGCCCGTCGATGATGATGGAGCAGATGTCCGCGGTGAAGCCGTCGGAGGAGACGATGGTGGGGATGGCCACGAAGGGGATGCCCAGACGCCAGGCCGAGTAGCGGCCGAAGTCCATCAGGGTGCCGCCGCCCACCACCACCACGTAGTCCGGGGTCTTCTCGAAGCGGGTCATGCAGTCCTCGATCAGGCCCTTCTCGCTGTGCAGGCCCTTGGCCTCCAGCACGATCTCCTGATCGGCCTGCACGTGCACCATGCCGGGCAGGTTGTAGGTGTTGGTGTCGTAGATGACGATGCGGTGGCCCGTCAGGCCGCAGTCCGCCATGTACTGCTCAAAGCGCGTGAGCGCCCCGTACTCGCACACCACCAGCTTGGTGCGCAGCTCGTGGTCGCGCCCGCAGGCGCAGGGGCCGAGATACTGCTTGGTGTTCAGGATCATGGTGCTTACCTCCGTATATGTTCTTTTTTTCGCTTTTCGTTTTCAGGGGACGGGGGGATCAGCCTGCGCAGATCAGCTCCGCGTCCAGCAGATATTCGTTGTCCTCGCCGATGGCGATGGCGTCCCACTGGGCCCGGGTGCCGGCGTAGTTCACGGTCTCCAGGGCGTCGCAGCCCAGGAAGGCCTGCTTGCCGATGCTCGTCAGGCTGGCGGGGAGAGAGACCTCGGTCAGGGCCTCGTCGAACTGAAAGACGTTGTCGCCCAGAGTGGTCAGGCCCTCGGGCAGGGTGACGCTGCGCAGGCTGTCGCAGCTGGCGAAGGCCTCCCTGCCGATGCTGGTCAGGCCCGCGGAGAACGTGACCTCGGTCAGCGCCGTGCAGTTCCAGAAGGCCTCCTTGCCGATGCTCGTCAGGGTGGAGGGGAGGCTCACGCTGCGCAGGCTCTCGCAGCTGGAAAAGGCGGAGTCCCCGATGGCGGTCACGCCCTCCGGGATGACCACCTCGGCCAGACTCTCGCAGCCGCAGAAGGCGGCGAAGCCGATGGCGGTCAGACCCTCGGGCAGGGTGACGCTTTGCAGGCTCTCGCAGTCTTCGAAGCAGTTGTCGCCCAGCTTCTGCAGGCCCTGGGGCAGAACGATCCCGGTCAGGTTCTCGCAGCTGTGGAAGGCGCTGGACCCGATTTCAAGGATACCGGCGGGCAGGCTGACCTCGGTCAGGGCGGAGAAGCTGTTGAACGCGCTGTCCTCGATGGTGGTGATGCCGGGCTGGATCACCACTTTGACGGCGGTGTCGCGGTAATCGTCCCAGGCGACGGAAGCGTTTTCGGCCATGCGGCCGGTGCCGGAGATGGTCAGGGTGCCGGTGGCCTCGTCAAAGCTCACGGTCAGTTCGGCTTCGGGTTCCTCGGTCTCGGCGGAGCCGCCGCAGGCGGCCAGGGACAGCAGGGTCAGCAGAGCAAGCAAAAGCGCAAGAAGCTTTTTCATGGAAATGGTACCTCCGATATGTTTAATATTTTATTTTTGGGGGGCGGGCGGCTTATTGTTCGGCTTTCACGGCGTTTTCAAAGAACGTCCACTCGTATTCGATCCAAGAGCTGATGCTGCCGTCGGGGTTGAAGCACGTCTCCTTGATCAAGTTGCCGTCGGCGTCGTAAGCGTATTCGATCCATTCGTACATGCTGCCGTCGGCGTTGTAAGACGTCTCCTTGATCGGATTGCCGTCGGCGTCGTATTCGGTTTCGGCCCAGTGCCGGATGCTGCCGTCGGGTTTGAACCACGTCCACTTGATCTGGTTGCCGTCGGCGTCGTAAGCGTATTCGAACCATTCAATGATGCTGCCGTCGGCGTCGAACCACGTCCACTTGATCTGGTTGCCGTCGGCGTCGTATTCGGTTTCGACCCAAGAGCCGCTGCTGCCGTCAGTGTAGAACCACGTCTCCTTGATCCGATTGCCGTCGGCGTCGTATTCGGGTTCGTACCAAGAGCTGATGCTGCCGTCGGGTTTGAAGCACGTATCCTTGATCTCGCGGCCGTCGGCATCGTATTCGTATTCGTACCAGGAATCGATGCTGCCGTCGGGGTTGAACCACGTCTCCTTGATCCGGTTGCCGTCGGCGTCGTATTCGTATTCGTACCATGCATCGATGCTGCCGTCGGGGTTGAACCACGTCCACTTGATCGGATTGCCGTCGGCGTCGTATTCGGTTTCGTACCAGTAATCGATGCTGCCGTCGGCGCGGTATGCGACCTCCTTGACCATGCGCCAGTCGCCCCGGGTCGCGGTATCGGCCTCGGCGGGGTCGGCGGTCTCGGCGGGAACGGCGGTCTCGGCGACGGGCTGGGACGCGTCCTCGGTCTCGGCGGAGCCGCCGCAGGCGGCCAGGGCCAGCAGCGTCAGCAGGGCCAGCAGGATGGCAAGAGTCTTTTTCATGGGAATGGTTCCTCCGATATGTTAGTTTTGAGTTTTGAGTTTTGAGTTTTGGGTTTTGAGCGAAGAGTTTGCCCGGGGACGGGGGAGACGGATTGTCCCTAAAGGGACTAGGCGCGTTAAGGACTCGGGCTAACGCCCTCGGCAATGCGCCGTCGCCACGGCAAACCCCTCCGTCACCGGCGCCCCCACCGCCCCAGTGTGCGCACTGGGGCACCTCCCCCGGAGGGGGAGGCAAGATACGCCGGCGACACCTCCCCTTTCAGGGGAGGCAAAGCGCACTGGTTCGCAATGACACGGGGGACGAGGGTCTGCACCGTAGGGGCGGGGCTCGTCCCCGCCCGTTGGTCGGACATGGACGCCTGTCGGGCAGACGGGGGATTGTTCCTCCCCCAGCGGGGGAGGATGTCGCTTGCGACAGGTGAGGGAGAAGGGAAGAATCCGCGCCAAGGCCGGATCAATGACGAGGAACGGACGCTCTCCCTCATCACCCCCAGTGTGCGCACTGGGGGAGCTTCCCCCGCTGGGGGAAGCACAGGCGCGCTGGCTCGCAATGACACGGGGGACGGGGACGGGCGGGCGGCTGATCGCCGCCCCTGCGGGGAACGGCTTATTGTTCGGCCTTCCGCGCGTTTTCAAAGTACTGCCACTCGGATTCGCTCCAGTACAGGACGCCGCCGTCGGGACTGTAATACGTCTCCTTGATCAGGTTGCCGTTGGCGTCGTACTCGTATTCGACCCAGTCCGTGATGCCGCCGTCGGCGTCGTAATTCCGATAGCGAAGCAGCTTGCCCTGGGCGTCGTACTTGCTTTCAGACCAGTTCTCGACGACGCCGTCCGAGTTGAAATACGTCTCCCTGATCTGGTTGCCGTCGGCGTCGTAAGCATATTCGTACCGGTAATAGAGATTGCCTTCTGCGCTGTAAGTCGCCAGGCCGATCTGGTTGCCGTCGGCGTCGTACGCGAACTCGGCCCAGTACCGGATCTCGCCTTCGGAATCGAACAAGGTCTCCTTGATCTCGTTGCCGTCGGCGTCGAAGACCAGGGAATCCGTACGCGCCAAATTGCCGTCGGCATCATAGTGCCGTATAAGGCTTTCCCTGCCGTCGGCGCTGCGCTCTTCCTCGCACCAGCCTTCCAGGCTGCCCTCGCCGCTGTACATGCGATACGCATTTGGCTCGATGTCGTCGCCGTCGTAGCTATACTCTGTCCAGTCCCATACGATGCCGCCGTCGGCGAGATGCGTCTCCTTTACGAGACGGTTCATGTCGTCGTACGCGAACTCAACCCATTCCGAAAGACCGCCGTCGCCGTTGAAGGAGCGGTACATGGTTCGGTTGCCGTTGGCGTCGAACTCGGCTTCCATCCACCAGCCGACGGTGCTTTCGTCATAGAAGTAGCGCTCCTTGATCAAATTGCCGTCGGCGTCGTATGTGTATTCGGCCCGATCGCTGATGCTGCCGTCGGAGGCGTATCCGGTTTTTTCGGTCACGCGCCAGTCGCCCCGGGGCGCGGCTTCATTTTGGGCCGCGGTCTCGGCGGGATCGGCCGTCTGCGGAGCGGGGTCGACTTGCGGCGCGCCGGGGGCGGTCGAAGCCGCGGGCTTGGCGCCGCAGGCGGTCAGGGCCAGCAGCGTCAGCAGGGCCAGCAGAAGCGCAAGAAGCTTTTTCATGGAAATGGTACCTCCGATATGTTTCTTTTGTGTTGGAGGATGGGGAGCAGGGAATCGGGAAGCATGAAAACATGAGAATCCGTCCCGCTTCGCGGGACACCGCAATTATTCAATATTCATTTTTCATTCTTCATTTCAGTCGTACTCCGGCTTGGGCAGGCGGCGGGGCAGCAGCACCTTGCCGAAGCAGACGCAGACCCGGCCGCTGTCCCGGGGGATCACGATGTTGGCGTCCTCCCGCAGGGGGTTGGCCGACAGCAGGTGCAGCGTCCCCGCCCAGTCTGTGCACCACTGCTTGCAGTACACGTCCCCGTCCACGAAGAATACCCCCGCCTCAAACTCCTCCAGCGGCGCGCCGCGCTTGACGTAGACCAGGCTGCCGTCGGGGATGTAGGGCTCCATGCTGTCGCCCCGGATCGTGATGCAGAAATCCGCCCCGGCGGGGGTGTCGGCGGTGCGGGGGAGCTCCTCGTAATCCTCGCCCTGGATGGGGCTGGCGTAGCCCGCCGCCGCGGGCACCAGAAAGTGCTTGATGGTCTCAAAGCGGATCACCGGCCTCTCGGCCCGGTACTCCGGCTGCTGGCGCAGATAGTTGCCGTAGCGCAGGAATTCCGCCTGGCCCTGCTCGTTCAGCTCCTCGTACACCAGCTCCGCCGGGCAGGGCGGCGCGGGCTCCGCGGGGCGGGGCTCCTCCGGGGCGTTCTCGTCCCCGATCAGCTCCGCCCGGCTCACCCCGAAGTGGTGGGCCAGCGTCTCGATCTTGTCCATGCGGGGCATCTGGTTGGCGCTGCAATAGCTGGAGACGGTGGACTTGCTCACGCCCAGCAGCCGGGCGATGTCCACCTGCTTCTCGTGACGGGCCTTCATCAGCCGCATCAGGTTGTCCGCAAAAATGCGCTTGTCATAGGTGAATGCGTCCATGACGGGAACCTCCTGTTCTCTTTTCAAGGGCGTTGCCTGCGGTTCGGCCTGCCGGGAGCACCGGAAAACAGCCGCGCCTGTGTTCTGCCTTAAATGTAAACTTTAACCGGAGAAAAGTCAAGGGGGAAATGGGGGAAAACCGTTTGTTTTCCAGGGCTTTCCGGCTCGCCGGGAAAAAATACGGAAAAACATTATTTTCCCTTGACAGAACGGGAAAAGAGTGGTATAGTATAACCGAACTAAAACAGGGGCCGACGGATGCGGCTCCCGTTTTTGCCCAAGTGAGTTTTGTAAAACCGAACAAGGAGGAGAACAGCATGTGGGAGATCCCGGACGACCCGATCATCCGCTGCATGGAGGACACGGGCTACCCGCCCTGGCACAGGGAACGGGCAACGGAGGACAGAGAGCGGTGAACGGAAAAGAGGGGCGGGGAGCGCAAACGGAAAACCCGCCGCTTCCCCCGGCGGTTCGGGGGGAGAGGAGCGGCCCCGCGGAGGAAGCCGACACGGCCCGCCTGGGGCGGGAGGCCGGGGAGCTGGCCGCCATGGCCTCCCGGCTGCTGGCCGAGGAGCTGCGCGGCGGCGGCGACACCAAGCGCGCCAGGGAGCTCAGCGGCATTTTCAAGGACATGGCCGTTCTCAGCCGGGAGCTTGGCGACGGCGCGGAGCAGACGCTCACCGTCCGCTTTGAGGGCGGCGCGGAGCGCGCGGCGGAGTGAGGAATGAAGAAGGAATAGTGAAGAATGAATCATTATGGTGTCCCGCCGCGCGGGACGGATGAAAAAAGGACGGGGACGGGCATAGCGACGCGCGAGAAGCATAGCGACGCGCACGTCCCCGCGTGTCATTGCGAGGCATAGCGACGCGCGAGCAACGCGCGACGATCCCAGCTCTGCTGTGACCGTGTCGCTGGCGTGGCAATCCGCGTCCTTCGTCCCCTCGTCCCCCGTGTCATCCTGAGCGAGCGAAGCGAGTCGAAGGATCTCGCCCCCGGCGCAAGGTCGGACGGCCGCGCATGACCGAAAAAGGGACGATGCACCCCCCATTCTTTCTTTTCGTCTTGCCGAAAAGAAAGAACGGGCCGTGCCGGTCCAAGAAAGAAAAGGGCGCCACCGACCGCTCTATGGACTATACCTTCTTGCGCCACGCCGACCGCGCGGGGTCGCTGCGCTCCGCTCCGCTTTAGCGCTCCCTGCCTGCGTGACGGCGGGCCGCCGAAGGCGGCCCCTACGTGTCATTGCCCGCCCGCGGAAACGGGAACAACCCCTCCGTCACCGGCGCTTGCGTGAGACGCGCCGGTGACACCTCCCCTTGCACAGGGGAGGTTTAGGGGGACGGGGGGACGCCGCCTCTCAAACTCTTCGCTCAAAACTCAAATCTCAAAACTCCCCCCGCGTCTCCGGGCAAAGGGAAACGGATTGCCACGCCAGTGACACGATCACTGGCTCGCAATGACAGGGGAGGACGGGGGGACGCCGCCTCTCAAACTCTTCGTTCAAAACTCAAATCTCAAATCTCAAAACTCCCATCCCATCTTCATTCTACATTTCCGGGGGGTGCGTATTATGGCCTGGATCGAGCTGCACCAGGAGCTGGTGGAGCACAAAAAAATGGATCAACTGGTGCGGGAGACCGGGGTGGCAAGGGACACGGCCCTGGGGCGGCTCTGCATCCTGTGGCTCTGGGCCCTGAGCAACCGGCCCGACGGCCGGCTGGACGACCTGGATCAGCGCCGCCTGGGCCAGATCCTCAACCTCAGCCCCCGCAAGGCCGGGGACTTCCGGGAGGCCCTGGTGCGCAGCGGCTTCCTGGATCGGCAGGGGGAGGAGCTGCGCATCCACGACTGGGAGGACTACACCGGGCGGCTGCTGGAGCTGAAGCGGCGGGATCGGGAGCGCAAGCGCCAGGCCCGGAGCCGCCTGCGGGAGGGCGCGGACTGTCCACCGGACAGCGCCGGGACGTCCGCGGAAAATCCGCCCCTACCCAACCCGACCCTACCGGACCCTACCCAAAGCCTACCGGACAATACCCAACTGACCTCTGTCGAGGAAGTATTTTTTGATCCTGCTGCGCATCCCGGCGTCGGCGCGGGCGCGGGAAACGAGAAGCTGACGGACTACCTCCTGTCCCGGGGCCTGCTGCCGGAGCTCTGGTACGGCTCCACCCGGGAGCTGATCCGACGCAGCCGCGTGCTGACCGACGGGCTGTTCCGGGTCTTCTGCTCCCGGAAGCCCAACGAGGTGGATTACGCCAAGGTCTTCCCCCTGGTGACCGAGTTTCGCCGGGAGGAGAAGGATCGGATCTGGATGGAGGACTGGGAGGAGCTGCTGGGCTACGCCTTCGAGCAGGCGGCCCTCAACGGCGCCGCCGGGAACTGGCCCTATATCGAGGGGGTGCTGGGGCGCCTGCGCGCCCGCGGCATCAAAACCCGGGACGAGGCCCTGGCCTACGACCGGGAACGGGACACGAACTGGTGAGAGAAGGAGAAGGGAAAACGATGAAAACAAGCCGACAGCCCTCCGGCGGCGGAATAGAGCCCTCCGCGGCCGAGCTGATCCTCCCCGCGCCGAACCCCAAGCAGGCGCTGTTCCTCCGGGACAGCCACCCGGTGGTGGCCTACGGCGGCGCCCGGGGCGGCGGCAAGAGCTGGGCCGTCCGCGTCAAGGCCCTGCTGCTCTGTCTGCGCTACGCCGGCATCAAGGTGCTGCTCGTCCGCCGCTCCTACCCGGAGCTGCAGGAGAACCACATCCTGCCCCTGTGCGAGCTGCTGCGGGTCTACGACCCGAACCCGGCGGCGCGGCTGGCCGCCTACAACGACCAGAAAAAGCAGCTCCTCTTCCCCAACGGCAGCCGCATCCTCTTCCGCTGCTGCGACGACGACCGGGACGCCCTGCGCTTCCAGGGCACCGAGGTGGACGTGCTCTTTGTGGACGAGGCCACCCAGCAGCCCGAGGAGCGGATGCAGCGGCTCCGGGCCTGCGTGCGCGGCGTCAACCCCTTCCCCAAGCGGGTCTACTTCACCTGCAACCCCGGCGGCGAGGGCCACGGCTGGGTCAAGCGCCTCTTCCTCGACCGGCTCTACCGGGACGGGGAGCGGCCGGAGGATTACAGCTTCATCCCCGCCACCGTCCACGACAACAAGGCCCTGCTGGAGGCCGACCCGGACTACCTGCGGCAGCTGGAGGCCCTGCCGCCCCGGCTGCGGGAGGCCTGGCTCCACGGCCGCTGGGATCTGTTCGAGGGGCAGTTTTTTGAGGATTTCCGGGTGTCGCCCGATCTGGCGCTGGCGCAAAAGGCCGGCTTTTCCGAGAGCGTTGAGGCGCTCAGACGCCAGCGGCGCTTCACCCACGTGATCGAACCCTTCGATCTCAGCGCGGGCCCCTGCCGGGGCTGGACGATCTTCCGCAGCTACGACTTCGGCTACGGGCGGCCCTTCTCCTGCGCCTGGTGGGCCGTGGACTACGACGGGGTGCTCTACCGCGTCCTGGAGCTCTACGGCTGCGCCGGCCAGCCCAACCAGGGCCTGCGCTGGACCCCGGAGCGGCAGTTTCGGGAGATCGCCCGCATCGAGCGGGAGCACCCCTGGCTCCGGGGCCGGCAGATCTCCGGCGTGGCCGACCCGGCCATCTGGGACGGCAGCCGGGGCGAGAGCGTGGCCGAAACCGCCGCCAAGTGGGGCCTGTACTTCGTCCCCGGCGACAACGCCCGCATCCCCGGCTGGATGCAATGCCACTACCGCCTGCAGTTCGACGGCCAGGGCTACCCCCGGCTGTATATTTTCGACACGTGCGTTGCGTTTATCCGAACCGTACCAACGCTGCAGTTCAGCAAAACCGTGCCGGAGGATCTGGACACCGAGCAGGAGGATCATGTGGCGGACGAATGGCGCTACGCGTGTATGAGTAGGCCGGTGACGCCCATGAAAGCAGAGCCGGAGGCGGCGTTTCCCAGGGGCGTGAGCCCGCTGGAGAAGTGAAGGAATGAGGGGGGACGGGGGGAGGATAGGTCTTAGGAGACGGGAGACGCGAGGGGGAGTTTTGAGATTTGAGCGAAGAGTTTGAGAGGCCCCGCCGCCCGTCCCCCCTGTCATTGCGAGGCAGGCCGCAGCCTGCCGTGGCAATCCGTTCTCTTTGCCCGGGGACGGGGGATGAGCGCGGAGCGCACAGAGCGCAGCTCTGTCATTGCGAGGCCAGTGCGTACACTGGCCGTGGCAATCCGTTCTTTTTGCCCGGGGACGGTGGACGGGGACGAGGGGACGAGGGCTGCGGATTGCCACACCAGTGACACGGTCACTGGCTCGCAATGACAGCGTAGGGGCCGGCGCCCAGCCCATGGCCGGGCCCGCGGTCACGCAGGCAGGGAGCGCTAAAGCGGAGCGGAGCGCAGCGACCCCGCGCGGTCGGCGTGGCGCAAGAAGGTATAGTCCATAGAGCGGTCGGAGGCGCCCTTTTCTTTCTTGGACCGGCACGGCCCGTTCTTTCTTTTCGGCAAGACGAAAAGAAAGAATGGGGGGTGCACCGTCCCTCCTTTGGTCATGCGTGCGGACGTCCGACCTTGCGCCGGGGGCGAGATCCTTCGACTCGCTTCGCTCGCTCAGGATGACACGGGGAGGGCGGCGCGGGCCGGACGGAACGGGCGACCGCAGGTCGCCCCTACGGGGGACGGAGGATACGGATTGCCACACCAGTGACGTCGGTCACAGCAGAGCTGGGATCGTCGCGCGTTGCTCGCGCGTCGCTATGCTCGCAATGACACGCGGGGACGGGGGACGGGGGACGAAGGATGCGGATTGCCACGCCAGTGACACGGTCACTGGCTCGCAATGACAGAGCGGGACAGGCGCGGGGCGGAAACGACGGACGACCGATGGTCGTCCCTACGGGGAAAAACAACATTTCCCTGTGTCCCCGGACGGGCAATGGCCGTCCCTGCGGCAAGAATCAACATCCCATCATTCCTTCATCCCCCTTTGCGCTTCCTTTCGCCCTTTCTCACGCTTTTTCTTGCAATTCGGCGCAGGCGTGGTAAAATATACAAGTTATTATGATTCTATGATGGCGAAAAGCCAAAACGCTTTTCGCCGCGCCGCTTTGCGGCGCAGCAAAACAGCGCGGCTGTTTTGCCAACGATGCATTGCAATGCGCATCGGGCGAATGATTCAAAGGATCCTCCGATGCTCATGATCAGATTCTTGGGGAGAGAACTATGAGACAGATCAAATGCCTGCTTTGCCTGCTGCTGGCGCTGTGCATCCTGCTGCCCGGTCTGCCCGCCGCGCGCGCGGAGGAGCCGGCGGAGACGGCCGAGCCGGAACAGACAGAGGACGACGAACGCTTTGCCGACAAGACCTGGGACGAGGTCGTGGAGGAGTTCCTGCAGAGCTGGGGCGTCGATCCGAAGTATGTGGCCATCGGCTACTACAACACCGTCACCGGGGAGGAGCACTATCTGGATCCGGATACATACCGGATCACCGCCAGCATGTACAAGGTTCCGCTGAACATGGTGTTCCTCGACCGCCTGAGCAAGGGCGAGATGGACTGGGACACCAATGTTTCCGGTTACGCCTATTCGGTGGCGCTGGAGCAGACCATCGTCCACTCGGACAACGATATCGCCCGCAACATGATCAAATGGGAGCTGGGCAACGGGAGCTGGCAGGCGGGCCGCCGGGTCATGGCGCCGTACTGCGGCCTGGATCCGGAAAACGTGGACTGGAAATTCCAGGAGAACAACTACTCCACGGCGCGGCAGATGATCTACTGCCTGCGCCTGCTGTACGAGAACCCGGACCGTTTCCCCCGCCTGGTGGAGACCATGCAGCGCGCCGAGCCCACGGAATACTTCAAGCGCCGGGAGCAGCGCTTTGACATCGCCCACAAGTACGGCTTCCTGCAGACCGAGTATCACCTGTACATGAACGACTGCGGCATTTGCTTCACGGACGATCCCATCCTGCTTGTCCTGTTTACGGACAACGTGACCAAGGCCTATGAGGTGATGACCGAGTTCTGCACGCTGATGTGCGACTACACCCAGTACCACACCGCCATCCGCCTGAAGCAAGAGGCGGAGGAGGCCGAACGGCAGCGTCTGGAGGCCGAGCGGCAGGCGGAGGAAGCGCGGCAGGCCGCGCTGGAGGCCGAACAGGAGGCCCAGCGCCTGGCCGAGGAGGCGCTGGAGGAGGCGGGACAGGGCGGTCTGTCCCCGCTGGAGCCCGGCGAGTCCCGGCAGAGCAAATCCCAGGCAGGGGACAGCTCCCCGGTGCTGCACCTGGTTCGCCAGGCGGAGCAGGAGGGCATCTCCCGCAAGGGGCTCATGGCCGCGGCGGCCGCCCTGCTGCTGACGCTGACGGCGCTGATCTTCCTGGGCGCCCTGGGGAGAAAATACCGGGTAAAGGTCTGGTGGGCGGTGCTGCTGGCGCTGCTGCTCTGTCTGGCCCTGCTGGGCTGGATCGGCTGGCCCGCCCTCCGGCAGATGCAGGACGACCCCATCAGCGACCCCCGGGATACGGTGACGGCCTTCCTGGACGCGCTGGAGCGGCAGGATTACCCCGCCGCCTACGCCATGCTGGACGGGGTGGACAGCCTGGGCCTGGAATGGGAGCCGGAGGATGAGACCCTCCGCCTGATCCTGCGGAGCGTGCGGGAGAGCTTCCACGGCGAGCTGCTGGGCGAGTGCCGGGTGGACGACACCCGCGCCTGGCAGCAGGTGGAGTGCAAGTACCTGGATCTGAGCACGCTGGAGGCCCGGGCCCGCAGCGAGACGCTGCGCTTCATCGCCCAGTACGCCAACAGCCACACCGGCAGCGAGCTGTTTGAAGGCGACAGCTACCGGCCCGACCTGATGTGCGAGGGTTGGGCCCAGGCGGTGCCGACCCTGCTGCAGGATCCCCAACTGCTGAGCAGCGGCGGCGTGGAGCTGGAGCTGCGCTGGCGGGACGGCGCCTGGCACATCGTACCCAACGAGCGGCTGCTGATTCTGCTGAGCGGCGGCCTGAGCCTTAGCGGAGAGGAGGCGCGGCCATGAGCGGAGAACCCAATCTGGAGCTGGACGCCATTCTGGCGGAGTTTCATGGGGAGCAGCGACCGGCCCCTCCCAGGGAGGAAGCCCAGGCTCCCCGGCGCAGGGAGCGGCGTGAGGCCGAGCTCCTCTCCCGGGAGAAGCCTACGGACGGCACCGTGGTCTATACCCGCCGCGAGGAGCTCCTGGCGCAGCGCCCGGAGCAGTCCTCCACCGCCCCCCAGGAACGTCCGACGCAGCCCCGCAAGCAGGCTGCGGAGCGGCAGACGCCCACCGCGGCGCAGCCGCAGCCGCAGCCCCGGAAGCAGGCCCCGCCTCCCCGGGCGCAGCAGCGGCAGAACCCCGCGGCGGCCCCCGCTGCCGGAAAAGGGCAAAAAAACGCCGCGGCCCGGCGCCGGAAGGGCAGACTGGGCGTGGCGCTGGTGCTGCTCCTGCTGGCCGCGGCCCTGGGCGGCCTCTTCTGGTGGATGCAGCAGGAGGAGCCGCAGGAGCCCGTCCAGGAGCAGGAGTCGGTGTCCCTGGATCTGGGCGAGGCTGTGGAGGACTACCTGGCAGAGGCCAGACTGAAAAGCAGAAAGTAAGCGAATCCCCGCTTTCCCGGGAGGGAAGGCGGGGATTCTTTGTCGACAGAGCCCAAGCGTCTGCTGCCGCGGAAGCGCGGAAATGTCGGTTCGCGCCCGGAGGGGCGACCTGCGGTCGCCCGCGGTCATGCGGAAACGTGGGTTCACGCCCGTAGGGGCGGCCTTTGGTCGCCCGTGGCGCCTCGTCCCCGTAGGGACGACCATCGGTCGTCCGTTCTGTCCGACCCGCGCCGTCCCCCGTAGGGGCGACCTGTGGTCGCCCGTCCAATCCGGCCCGCGCGCATGACCAAAGGAGGGACGCTGCGCCCCCCATTCTTTCTTTTCGTCTTGCCGAAAAGAAAGAATGCGCCGCGCCCGGGGGAAGAAAGAAAAGGGCGCCTCCGACCGCTCTGTGGACTATACAAATTTGCGCCACGCCGACCGCGCGGGGTCGCTGCTCCGCTCCGCTTTAGCGCTCCCTGCCTGCTCGTCCGCGGGCCGCCGAAGGCGGCCCCTACGGCGTCAAACGGCGTTGTTGTGTAATCTCGGTTCCGCGTCAGTCCGAATTCATGTGAGCGGGCATGGCCCCGAACCAGCGCCAGGGGGCGCGTTCAAAGTCCAGCTGCAGGCCGACAAAGCGGGCAGGCTCGATCTGGACGACCTTCCCCCCGCTCAGCTCGTAGCAGGCCACCGCCCGCTCGCCGTTGCCGAAGGGATAGCCCACGTACAGCTCCTCCCGGCCGTCGCAGTTGCCGTCAAAGTAGGCGTAGCAGAGCTGGGAATCCCCGAAGGTCGAGAGCCGCCCCCGCAGGATGCGCAGCACCCCCTCGTCCAGCTCCCCCGCCGGCTCCTGGCCCGCGGCGGCCTGCCGATAGCGCTCCCACAGCTCGGCGTAGCCGGCGCGGGTGGCCGTCACGTCCTCCGAAAGAGCGCCGGGCACGTCGCAGGGCGGGATGGGCTGGAAGACCAGCAGCTCCTCCGCCGGCTCCAGGTCATAGAGATAGCGCTGGCGAAGCTCCTCGTAGGGATAGCTCTCCGACCGGCCCCAGACCATATCATAATAGCCGCTGAGATGGGTCTCGTCCCCGTCGTACACATTCATGTTCGGATCGTCGGAAAAGGTGCCGTAGTGGAGGAGCCAGTCGGGGCTGCCGTCGGCGTTCAGCCGCACCAGCACGCCGGTGGGGAAGAACTCGCCCCCCTGGAAAAGCAGCTTCCCGCCGCCCACGCGCACGCCCCGTCCGCCGTCGCAGCAGATGCGGAAGGCGTGTTCGCCGTCGCTGCCGTAGACCTCGTATACCCGCACGCTGCCGTCCTGCTGCCGCAGGCCGATGAAAAGCTCCGGCCGTCCGTTGCCGTCCACGTCATAGAGGGCGTAATAGGGCTCAAAGGGGCTGTCGTCGTAGTAATAGCTGTAGCGCAGCTCCAGCGTGTGCCAGAGCAGCGGCGCGGGGATGTCCGGATCGGCGCACTGGGCCAGCGGCAGGCTGAGGAGCAGGCCGTAGCTGTCGATCACCTCCCGATAGGGCGCGAGCAGCTCCGAATCCGTCTGCTCCGCCGGATCCGAAGGAACGAGGGGGCTCAGCAGGGGCTGGAGCAGACACAGATGCGCGTTGGAGTAGGCGTACAGCCGATCGAAGGTCTGGGAGCACTCCTCGTAGCTGATGGGTGTGTCGTTCACATGCTGCCAGTCGTCGGCGCTGTTGAGCCGGAAGCAGCGATCCTCCCCGCCGTCGATGCAGACGCCCTCGGTGAGCTCCAGCCCGGCTTCGGCCATCCGAAAGACGCAGGCGGTGCTGTAGGCCGCCCCGCTGGAGCCCTCGTAGTGGATCTGACCGTCGTCGGTCAGGCTGTAGCGGTAGCGGTCGCCGCTGTTGACCAGGTACAGGGGCTCCCCGTCCGCCAGCGTGTACAGATCCAGGATCAGGTTGGCAAAATAGCCATCCGGCTCCAGCCAGGTGTTCTCTGCGTAGTCCTCCCGGGTGAACACCGCGCCGAGCAGCAGTTCGGGCACGCCGTTGCGGTCCAGATCCCGGAAGGCGTAGCCAAAGTGCCGGACGCCGGTGACGCCTACGTGGACGTAGCCCGGCTCGTCGCCGTACCAGTTGACCATCCCGCCCTCGCCGGAGCTCTCATGCTCCCGATAGGCGTCCAGCACCGGGGCGTAGAGGGCGGCGTAGTCCGGCCCCTCGCTGCGGAGGGGAAAGAGGATCTCGCTGCCGCCGGGCAGCTCCATGTTGGTGCCAGTCAGGCGCAGAACCGGGCTGCCGTTTCGCAGCTCCAGGCTGCCGTTGGCAAAGTCGCCCTTATGAAAGGGATCCTGGTAGAGGAAGGAGGCGCTCTCCCCGCTGCGCTCCGCCTTGACCTGATCCAGCGCCGCGCGGCCGGGGGCGTAGAGGCTGAAAACCACGGCCCGGGCGTCCGCGTCCTGGATCCAAAGCTCCATCTGACCGTCCTCGCTCTGCCAGCGGCCGACACAGGCCGTCAGCTCGTCCGCCGCCGGGGAGCCGGAAGGGAGCCCGCCCTCGGTTGCGGCGTCCGCCCCGAGCTCGGCCGCGGTCTCCGGTGTCTGGACGCGGTTTTTCCGGATGGCGGCGTAGCCTGCCGCACCGCCGCCCAGGATGGCCAGAGCGGTGACCGCGGCAATGATTTTGGCGCCGAGGGAGCGCCC
>JAEEGH010015859.1_pt1 | contig 16295 bp, 14 predicted proteins | sample 9134181 | NCBI WGS metagenome assembly JAEEGH01 (sample SAMN16246544, study PRJNA631951) | gut metagenome | biome: gut microbiome; feature: rumen; material: DP-attached | host: Bos | place: Iran: Karaj | collected 2018-10
GGCTGTTATCTTGGTATTCTGAGTCATTCGGGGAGCCGAGGACTTGGTGCTGCCATTGCAGACTACTATACAAGTTTAGCTAAAGAGTCTTGCCGCCTCCCCCGACAGGCAGGGCCTTTTACATGGCTTGATCTGAATAGCGGCATAGGCGAAGAATACTGGAGATGTATGGAGATTGCAGGTGAGTATTCTGCAGTCAATCATAGGTGCATCCATTATAATGTTGCTAAAGCTCTTCGGTTGAAGCCGCTGATGAATGTCAGCAATAATCATAACTTCGCATGGAAAGAAATACTTCCTGATGGTAGGGAAGTTATTATTCATCGCAAAGGGGCAACGCCAGCACATTTAGGAGAGTTTGGTATTATCCCAGGGTCAATGGCTACGCCTGGATATGTCGTTTCGGGTAAAGGATGCCGCGAGTCGCTCTTTTCTGCCTCTCATGGCGCAGGAAGAAGGATGTCCCGCCTCGAGGCAAAGAACAGTTTCAGTCGCTATGCAATGAAGAAGTTTCTTGCAGAGCACAACGTGACATTACTTGGTGGAACGACCGAGGAAGCCCCACAGGCATATAAAGACATCTATCAAGTTATGGAGTCACAAAAAGAGTTAGTTAACATAGAGGGAAAGATTATTCCTCGTATCGTAAGAATGAATGAAGAATAACATGGATAAGGAGTATATTCAAATAACCTCAGGGCGAGGCCCAGTAGAGTGCTGCCGGGTGGTAGCTCTCGTCATATAGAACAGGCAAGGAGCCTGGGTTATGAAGTAGAAGTTGTAGAGCATGAAGACGGCCCCAATGATGGTTGTATGTTTTCTGCTACACTGGCAATAGAAAGTGAGCATGCGATAAGTAAGATTTACGACCAGTCAAAAGAGATAGAAGAACTGCAATTAGCGGGGTGGAAGTATCGGGCGTTAAGGGCTACACTACCCGCCAACAACGCCAATGTGATATGGCTGGATCGCAATGTTTGGGCAGGCAATAAGGACGGCATCCGCCAGTGCCAGCAGTTCGTCATCAACTATGAGGATTCTGTTCGCCGTCGTTATGAGATGGAACAACAAGTAGCGAAGAAAGACAGCACAGCAAAGAGACTAATGATGGAGTCTGACAAAATAAAGAAAATGCTGGAATGAAATATAAATAGCCTGAACACGCAAAAAGTTCAGGCTATTTATATTTCTTCAATTAGCACTAACTGTCACTTGCACTCGTTCAGGATTTCCACAATCTCGTCATACGTGAGTTGCTTGCAGCAACCTGGGGTGACGATGGTCGAGTCGGCAATGGCACGGATGGTGGCATCGTCGAGGGTGATACCCATTTCGGAGAAGGTGGTGGGCAGACCTACCTCACGAATGAAATCAGCCAAGAAATCGATGCCGTCCTCTGCATCCTGCACGAGCCAGACTTCCTGTGCCCAGCGACGGAATTTTTCTTCTGCGCTCTTGTAGATGTGGCGATAGAGAACGGGATGCAATACGGCAAGTCCCTGACCGTGGTTGCAGTCGGTGTAGGCTCCGAGTTGGTGCTCCAGCATGTGGCACTGAAAATCACCCATCTTGCCGAGTTTCAGGATGCCGTTCTCTCCCATTGCCGATGCCCACATCAGTTCAGAGCGGGCAAAGTCATCTTCGGGGTTGGCGATAATCGCCCTCAGGTTCTTGATGACACTACGCTGCACCGCCTCGTTGATGCGGTCGCTGAGATTGCATGTGTGCGGATGACCGAAATAGGTCTCCATACAATGCGAGAGTGTATCGAAAGCCCCGCTGATGACCTGTTTCATCGGCACGGTCTTCGTCAGGTCGGGGTCGAGGATGGCGAAGTCTGCAAAGACTCCCCACATAGCACCCTTCACTTTCTTCTCTTCGTCGGTAATCACGGCTCCGTTGTTCTGTTCAGAGCCAGTGCCGCTGGCGGTCACGACCACACCAAGCGGGATCGGGCGGTCTCCCATTGCTACAATCTTGCAGCAGTCCGACACCGAGCCACCACCCACAGCAAGGATGAGGTCAGCCTTGATTTCCCGTGCCAACTGCTGTCCATCCTGCACTTTCTTCAAAGTAGGATTAGGCATGATGCCGCCAAAGTCCGTCACCGTCTTGCCCGCCTCGGTAAGCATCGCCACGAGGCGGTCATACAGTCCCGTGCGTTTCAGCGAACCACCACCGTAGGCCAGCATCACGTTCCGTCCATATTTCTGCAACTCCTGTTTCAGCGATGCCTCGAAGCATCCCTGTCCGAAATGGATGCGGACAGGAAACTCATAGTCAAATCTATCCATAATTCTTCACTCTTCACTTTCTTAATATCCACTGTCAATATTTTTCTGGCTGTCGGCATTGTACCGATGACCGGAGAGCGTAATCTGTGAGAGACGCTGGTTGATGTCACGCATTTCCTCGTCGGTATAAGTAATGTCAGCTGCTGCGAAGTTCTCTTTCAGATGTCCCCACGACGTACTGCCGGGAATGGCTACTATCCACGGTTTCTGTGCCATCACCCATGAGAGGGCTACCTGTGCGGGAGTGCAGCCCTTGCGCTGTGCTATCTCGGTCACGAAATCGACCAGCACCATGTTCTTCTCGATGTTCTCCTGCTCAAAGCGGGGCACTTTCGAACGGAAGTCATTGGCGGCAAACGTCTGTCCGCGCTTCACTGCTCCAGTGAGGAAACCCTTTCCGAGCGGCGAGAACGGCACCAGTCCGATGCCCAGTTCTTCGAGTGTGGGAATGATCTCGCGCTCGGGCAACTGCCAGAACATCGAGTATTCGCTCTGCACAGCCGTCAACGGACAAACCTCGTGCGCTCTGCGGATGGTCTCTGCGCCAGCCTCCGACATACCCCAATGCAGCACCTTGCCCTCCTTCATCAACCTCGCGATGGTCTCGGCCACCTCTTCGGGAGCCGTCTGCTTATCCACGCGGTGCTGATAGTAGAGGTCAATGTGGTCGGTGCGCAACCGTTTCAGTGAACCCTCCACCGACTGCCGGATGGTCTCTGGCCGCGAGTCGAGCGCCTGTTTGAAGTCTCTCAGCGAGATGCCGAACTTCGTGGCAATCTTCACCTCGCTTCGTATCGGCTCCAGCGCCTCGCCCACCAGTTCCTCGTTGGTGTAGGGGCCGTAGCACTCTGCCGTGTCGAAGAACGTCACACCCAGTTCATCGTGTGTCCTGCGTATCAACTCTATCATCTCTTTCTTGTCACGCGCATCACCATAGCCGTGACTCATGCCCATGCAGCCCAGACCGAGAGCCGACACCTGCAAATCCTTGCCTAATATTCTCTGTTTCATGTATATTCTTAATTTACAGATTATGCTTCTTCAGCCACTCGCCGATGAGGTCGGCAATCTCAGCGTTATTCTTCTCCTGAAACATGAAGTGGCTGTTGCCCTTGATATTCTGCTCGGGCAAGTAGATGACCGTGGCGTCGCCTCCGTCGGCATTATACTGCTTGGCGAAGTCGCGGCACTGCTGGAGCACCATCTTCCAGAACCCTGTGGATTGGATGTCTTCGGGACCATTCTCAATGTAGTCACCAAAGAGGAACAGCATCGGAACCTTCGCAGCCGCGAACTTCTTGTAGGTGTCGCTGCCCACCTCAGGAGCGAAGCCCGGCTCCACGGCAATGACTGCCGCCATGTTGTCGGTGTCCGTCGCCCAGCCCACGCGACCGCCCTGCGAGTGGGTCACGTAGATGCTCTTTCGTCCTGTCATCGTCTGCACGTCTTTCAGCACCGCACTGAGGGCCTGACCGAAAAGCGGCTCGTCGTAGTTGCCAGTGTTGGGTGTCATCTGACAGAAGAACTCTTCCAAAGCATCGTCGCCCTCGGGGAACTGCGAGCCCTCATAGCGTTCCGGTGCCACGCGACCGATGCGGAAGTGCGTGTACCAAGCCTGTTCGCCCACTTTGAACTTGCCGTTTGCCACATCGCCCGGGTCATTGACAATCTCCTCCGTAGCACCCGCAGCACCGCGACGCGGTTGGTCAACGAGGAACACCGAGTAGCCTTTCTTCAAGAACAGGTCCGACCATCCCTCGCGTCCGTCTGGAGTCGATTGCCAGCCCGTGCGTGTCTGTCCGTAGCCGTGCAGGAAGACGATGGAATTGCCATTCCCGCCCACAGGAATCTGATAGAACGTATTGGCATGGTCCACGTGTGTCGTCGTGCCCTTACGCTCAGGGTCGAGCCAGTTCTGCGTCGGGTCATACTCGCCAGGAATAGCCTCCGTCACTCGTCCGCCAGACGAGAACACGCCCTGCTTCTCAATCACCAAGCCCTGCGGCTTCTGTTCAGCCTGCCCCGTGCAGGCCACGATGGCGACGGCTGCTGCAGCCAGTGCGCCGAAAAGATAATGCTTCTTCATTGTTGTTTATTCTTTTGGTAGTTTGCCGTACTCTTCCTTGCTCAATATTTCGTCAGTCCACACTACGGCAGGACGGTCGGGATTAGTGCCTGCAGCCAGATGGGCGAAACGGGAGTTGGGGGCTGCACCGTGCCAATGCTTCACATTGGGCGGACACATCACCACGTCGCCAGGATGCAGCACCTCTACGGGCTGGCCCTCTATCTGGTGGTAGCCGATGCCGTCGGTGGCTATCAGTATCTGGCCTCCCGGATGGGTGTGCCAGGCATTGATGACACCCGGCTCGAACACGACGTAGTGAAGACCGGGAGCACCCGCTACGTTCGGAGCATCCACGGTGTTTGCCAGACGAATCGGTCCGTTGAACGTCGGCAGCGTCATCGTCGTGTCGGGAGCAGCAAACATCAGACTGTCAACTGTCGTCTGATGTGCATGCTCCACCAATTCCAATCCATTATAATACTCATCAGTTACAGCGTTGTCTCTATCATTATATGCCTCGGAGGGCTGCCAGTCCTTGTCATAGATAACCACCTGCGAAAACCAGTTGTCCTTCGTGGCACCGTGCCAGTGGCGCACTCCAGCGGGAATCTGCAGCACATCACCGCGACGCAGGATCTGGGCAGGCTTGCCCTCCTCCTGATAGAGTCCCACGCCGTCGGTCACCAGCACCACCATTCCGCCGTGCCTGTGCCAACTGCTGTGCGCCCCTGGCCCGAACGTCACCACATTCGTCTGTGGGAAGTTGAACACCGAGTCTGGCGCAATCAGCGGTTTCAGATAAGCCTCGCCCGTAAATGCGGGATTGTCTATCCGCTTACCGATGGGGAACGATATCTGCTCTTTTGTTACACTTTCGAATCCAATTTCAGTGAGCCATTTGTCAATCTTCGGGTGCTTCTGTTCCATATCCTTGCCGCCCATTTCTTTCGTCACGATGCAGATGCCGTCCAGATGGTTGCTTTGGGGCGTGGCACTCACAATGTCACGCAATGTCGATGACGGACCACTGTAGGCTGTGCAGAACGGGATGACCGTCTTGTCCTTTAAGTCGTACTGCTCCAAGAACGTGAATACGGGCATCGGAGCTGTGTACCACCACACGGGGACGCAGACGAACACCACATCATATTGTGCCATATTTTCCACCCTGCCTTTGATGGCAGGACGCTCGCCAGCCTCCTTCTCTGCCTTGGCATCCTCAGTGCAGGGTGTGTACTCCGTGGGGTACGCCTTTTCGCGGATGATTTCAAACTTGTCGGCACCTGTCTTCTGGGCGATGTACTGTGCCGCCTCGCGTGTGTTGCCGCTCCATGAGAAGTAGGCAACTAGAATTTTCTTTCCTTTCATGTCTATTGTTCCTTTCTTTGTCGTTTCACTCTCGTCGGCCACCTTGGCCACTTTCTTTGAGCCCGTGCAGGCACTCAGTCCCAACACGTACAGCAGCATCATGGCTGCGATTGTCATTACCTTTTTCATATCGCTTGTTGTTTTGATGGTGCAAAATTACATAATAATCCCCGAACTCCTTTGACACAAAGTTCGGGGATTCTTTCACTTTTTACTGAAAAAGCCGATTGAGAGAGAGAAATGAAAGCTCGTTTTCATTTCCGAGCGTGAGGCTTTTATCCAAAATCGCGATTGAGCGAGTGCAGAAGAGCGTGCTCATTCTGCCGAGCCGTTGTAGAGCGGCTGCCGCCGTATGCTGTGTTACAAATACGTCCCGAAGAACTCAACTAACTTCCGTCGCTCCTGCTCCACATACTCCTCGACGTAGTAGGTCTTGATGTGGGTGGCACCGGGGATGACGAACAGTTCCTTCCTATTGGTGCCTGTAGCCTTCTCCATCGCCTCGTCGGTCATATACTTTGAGTCTGCCTTCTCGCCCGCCATCAGCAGCAGTGGCTGGGTGATGAGTTCCATGCGGTCGGTGGCATCCCACATCATCAGGTCGAGCATACAGGCTACGGGAGCCGATGCGCCGTCGTTCTCATGACGGTATTTCGACGTGCCATAGTAGAAGATGCCCTCGCGGTAGAGGTCGAAGGGCATGGCAGCGAGTTGTTCCTCGGTGGGGATGGCTTGCTTTGGAGGATAGGCCACCACGCCTGTCTCTGCCTGGTGCTGACGGGCCTCGGCAGCCTCCATCAGCCGCTGCTGAACGGTAGAGAGTTGCGAGTCACCGTAGCCGTTGCGACGTACACGCCCCGTGTTGAACATGCTCAGCGCAGCCACTGCCTTGATGCGGTGGTCGCTCTGTGCCGCTGCCACGGTGTAGCCGCCACCACCGCAGATGCCGAAGGCTCCGATGCGTTGCTTGTCAACGCCTGGGTACTGTGAGATAAAGTCTATCATTCCACGGATGTCCTCGATGCGGTTCGCAGGGATGTCGTTGCCGCGCGGCTGCCCCGCGCTCTGTCCCTGATAGCGGGCATCGCAGGCGATGGCCACGTAGCCCGCATCGGCCAGTTTCTGAGCGAATAGTCCGCTCACCTGTTCCTTCACGCCCCCGTTGGGATGGCTCACCACTATGGCGGCATACGAGCCGTCTTTGGTATAGCCCTTCGGCGTATAGACGTTGGCCGACACGCGCAGCCCGCCTACCTCGTAACTTACGGGGTGCAACTGCACCTCGCCCACCACGTTTTCCGTCAAGGCACCGTCGTAGACCAGTCCCCAAGGATTGAGTTTTTCCTGTGCCATCGCACCTGTTATTGTTGCTGCCATAAGCATTGATAAGAATATACGTTTCATCTTCCTGACTGATGATTACTGAAATTTCTTGCCCGAACCCCAGGCCTGACCTACGCTGTCGCCTACAGCGCGGTAGCACATCCCGGCGGCATCGAAGACGATGGGCTTGAGTTTGGCGAGGTCCACCTTCCCGTCGGTGAGGATGCTCTCGTCGGCACTCTGGTTCACCACCTCACCGATGAGCATACCGTCCTCGAAACTCACCACGCGGCATTCCAGCGTGAGCGGATATTCGTTGATGATGGGGGCATCGACGTTGGGACTCGGCATTACGGTGAATCCCACGCGGGCCACCTTGTCGGGCACCTTGTTGCCGCTCACCAGTCCGAAGTAGTCCGACTCGGCCACCGTGCGCTCGTCGGCAAAACTGACGGTGAAGGCTCCTGTCTGCTCCAGGTTCTCCGTCGTCTTGTGCCTGGCCAGACTTATCACAATCTGCTTGTAGTCCAACTGACCGGCCCATGCAGCCATCATCACGTCGGGGTTGTGGTCTTTGTCCCATGTGGCAATCATCACGCAGGGCTGCGGAGTGGTCACCAGTGCGTGGTCGGCACCGAAGTTCTTCCGTCCGGCCACCTCTTTTGCTTTTTCTTCTGTAGTGTTCATATTCACGTTCTCATTACTTTGGTTTGACTTCCCACCCGTGCAGCTTGCCAACGTCAGCAGCAGGGCGAAGGATAGAATGACTTGTTTCATTGTTTGTATGATGTTTACCGTTTGACATACTTTGGCATTACTTCTTTACATTTTCACGGGCTTGATGCCGGTGGTGTCGTCGCTGTCAGGCTCGTTTTTCCACAGGTGCAGCAGGGCATTGTAGGCATACTGGAAGGCATAACTGCTGGTGTGGGTGGCTCTAGGAAGGACGGCATAGTAGAAGTTGTGCTGTCGCTTGTCCGTGCCGAAACTGAACTGCGGCAACTGTTTCATAGCCTCTGTCTGCGGGGTGAGCATCGGCTCGGCGATGTCGTCGCTGCCTGTCATGACGTGGATGAAGAAATCGCGGCTGGTGTAGTTCTGTTCTGTGACGGCCGCAGCGAGATATTCGGCAGTGCCCGTCGGATTGGAGCGACCGGCCTGAGTGCCGAGTGCCCAGCAGTCGCCACTGGTGGGTATGTAGTAGCGGAAGAGGTCGAGTGCCTTGGTGAACGTCCACCAGGTGCAGACACTACCCATCGAGAAACCGCCGAAGGCCCGGTGATTGCGCGAGCGGCGCAGGTCGGCACGGCTACCCACGGTGGCGTAGGTACGGAAGGTGCCCTCCACGGCAGGAATGAGGTCGTCTGCAAGTTCAGTGGGGAACTGCTCTACGGCAACGCCTGAGCCGGCAACGCTGGTGTCGCCGTCGCCGCTCAGATAGAACGTTGGAGCCACGACGATGCAGGGCTGACAGTCGCCATGCTCAATCATATTGTCGAGGATGTTCTTGAACTGACTGTTCTGTCCAACACCGCCGAGATAGGTGGCCTGTGAGCCGCCTCCTCCGTGCATGATGTAGAGCACATTGTAGCGCGATGTAATGCCCTCGTCGTAGCCGTAGGGCAGATAAACCAGTGCATATTTCTGCATTGGCTGACCAGTGGCGTAAGAGGTGGTCTGATAGTCAAGACGGACGACACGCCCCTGCTGCGTGGCTGCCTGACGATAGCCCGAGGGCAGATCGAGGATGTCGGCACTGATGACATTGGCATCTGCGCCGTCGTCCTGCAGCTCATCCTCCGCAGCAGCCTTCTGTTCCTCGGCGTTCAGGAAGTCGAGCATCCAGTCGATGGCCTGCGTCTGCTGCTGTCCATAGAAGCCGTGGCCGGCACCCTCGATGCGCTTCAGTTCTGCCGAGGCATAGCGTTCCACCATGCGCTCGGAATAGGAGATGGGGGCTATGTTGTCGGCCGTGCCGTGGATGATAAGCACGTCCTTCTGGAACTTGGGCAACTCGGTGTAGATGTCGTAGTCGTAGGCATCGGTGGCGTAGATGCTGCCGAGGGTGACACCCCACAGCGAGAACGTCGAGGGGATGTCCTCACGGCGCGGGTACCACTCATGCACATCGTCGGGGATGACCAGCGCGGGATAGATGAGCACCGCCGCCCGCACCATATCGGGATAGTCGGCAGCGGTCATGGCCGTCACCATGCCGCCCTGGCTGGCTCCCACCAGATAGATGCGGCTGGCATCCACGCGGCTGTCCTCGGCAAAGTGGCCGATGACCGCCCGCAGGTCGCTCTCCTCCGTGCGGATGCTCATGTCGGTGGTGGCTCCGTCGCTGCGGCTGCTACTGGTGGCTCCGCAGAAATCGAAGCAATAGACCATGTAGCCTCGCGCGGCCAAAGCCCGTGCATACGCTGCTCCGCCGCTGTGACTGCCACCGAAGCCGTGGGAGTAAATCACCATCGGCATACGCCCTTGGATGCCTTCCGGCACGTAGGCTACGCCATAGATGCGGTTGTCGCCACGCTGGCACCATACTTCTTCCGTCTGATAACTGTAGGTGGTGCCGTGGTCGATGACAGCGGAACGTGCCGGTGTCACGAAGCCCGAAGACTGTTGCTCCGAGGTCTGCACATACTCGTCGGTGTCGCTGGTGCAAGCCGTGCCGGAGCACAGCCCCAGCACGGCCATTATCACGTGGAATAATCTTCCGCTCATAGATTTTCCTTCAGAAATTTCTCAATCAGCGCGAGGTTCTGCATAACGTACTCCTCATGGTCGTACATCTCGAAATGGAGGGCACCGGGGATGACATGCAGCTCCTTCACCTCGGAGGCAGCGTTCTGGTACATCAGTTCGGCACCGGGACGGGTGAAGGCCTGTTCGCCGGTGATGACGAGGTAGGGTTTGCGGAAGTCGCGGATAATTTCCGTGGGATGGAACTGGTGCCAGGTGAGCTGGCTCCATGTGGGCATCTCGACCATCTGAACAGCGGCACCACGGTTGGGGTCGAAGTAGTAGAGCGCGCCTTCGCTGCCTTCCTCAATCATGTGCAGGCGTTCCGGCTCTGCACCGTTCTCGTAGTCGGCCTTCATCTGCAGCAGTTGCTCGTCGGTGGCGGTGACAACGATATCCATGATGGTGAACGGCACGATGCTCACCACAGCCTTCATCCTCGGGTCGTCCTTCACACCGCAGGGCAGATAGACGCCCGAACCGCAGATGCCTATGCCAGCAATGCGGTCGGCATCGACGTCGGAGAGTGTCTGAGCGAAGGTGATGGCTGAGCGCCAGTCGCTGCCCTTCACCTCGGGGTCTTCGTAGGCACGGGGATGCCCCTCGCTGGAGCCTACAAACGAGTGGTCGAACACCATCGTGGCATAGCCGCGGTCGGCCAGCAACTGGGCATAGAGGCTCTGCGTGAGTTCCTTCACGCTGGCCATCGGGCCGCCGATGATAACAAGGGGAAGTTTCTCGTCGGCCCTGCGCTGGCGGGGACGATAGACAATTCCTGCAAGCCAGAGCTTGCTGTCCTGATTCTGAAACACGACCGGCTGGCGGTCAACACGCTCGATGGGAGCCTTTGCAATCTTCTTTGTATCCATGATTCTTTTCTTTTTGTTTGATAAAAGTTTCTGGGTGCAAAGGTACGCACATTTCCGCATCCGGTTGATACACCGATTTCCGATTGTTTTTCATGGATTGCGGTTTCCGTCGATTTACTGCCTGAAATCACTCGGACTTACCCCAAGATTCTTTTGTACATAGCGGCTGAAATGGCTCTGCGAGGAGAAGCCAAACTGGTCGCTGATGTCGGTGAGCGAGAGGCGCTTGTCGCGCAAGAGGCGTGTCAGTTCGATGGTGGCATAGCGGTCAATCCAGAAGCCTGCTGTGCGCCCGCTGAGCTTCTTCGACACCTCCGAGAGGTACTTTGGTGTGACGCAGAGTTTGTCGGCATAGTAGGCCACGTCACGGTTACGGCGGTAATCGCCCCGCTCCAGCAAGTCGATGAAGCGCTTCATCACCGAAGCCGTCAGTGCAGAAATCTCCGGCTGCCCGTACAGGTGGGCATGAAATTCATAAAAGTCGCAAAACATCATCTGCGTGGCGGCCATCACGGCATCGCCCTGAAAACTCTGGTGCGGTTTGCGGATGCGACGGATGATCTCGTCGAAGTCGTGTTCGCAGAGCCACCTGTCGCGCTCACCGAGGTGCATCACGGGATTGATGAACATCGTCATGCCGCCCACGATGCCGTAACTCGTGTGCGGTGTGCAAGCCTCCATGAAGCCCGGCTCTATGAAGATAACCTTTGCACGGAAATTCTCCGTCGGCTGAATCTCCGTCACCAGATGGTTGGCTATGATAATCACGCAGTCGCCCTTCACCATACGCACCTCCTCACCACTATATTTCATCACACATTCGCCGTCAGTAACAAACGCATGCGTGAAACAGTTCCTCAACTCGAAGTCGAAGAGTGCCTGTAGCCTGTCGCTCACGATAATGCTGTCCTGTTGTAGTTCCATACTGTCTGCAAAGGTACGAAAAATCCCCGAGACTTCCTTGGAAATCGCGGGGATATTAACTAGTTTTCACTTCTTCGGCAGTACATTAGTCTTCGATTCGCCAGTTCAGCATAAACTGCTCTGCCTGTTTGTAGTCCATGTTGAAGAAACGCTGTTCCTTGTTCAGCGAACGGATGGCCTGCATGTCGGCATCGGAGAGGGCGAAGTCGAATATCCGGGCATTCTCCATGATGTGCTGCGGATTGCGCGAGCCGGGGATGACGGAGAGACCTTCCTGCAGATGCCAGCGGAGGATGACCTGCGCGGGCGACTTGTGGTGACGCTCGGCAATTTTCACGATGACGGGGTCTTTCAGCAATGCCCCTTGCGACATGGCACCACCCAGCGGGAACCAACACTCTACCTGCAAACCGTATTCAGCTGCCTTCTTGCGGATGTCAAGACGCTGGGCGTAAGGGTGACATTCTATTTGAAGAACGACAGGCTTTATCTCGGCCTTCTCCATGATGAGGTTGAACACAGAATCGTTGGCATCGAAGTTGGAGATACCCAGCGCACGAACCTTCCCAGCACGGACGGCCTTCTCCATATCCTTCCACGCCCCGACGAAATCACCCATTGGCTGATGCACGTAGAGCAGGTCGATGTAGTCCGTCTGCAATCGCTCCAGCATCTTATCAATAGCCTCGCTAGTCTTTCCCTCTCCATACTCACTGGGCCAGAGTTTGCTTGTAATCCAAAGGTCCTGACGGGGAATGCCGCTCTCCTTGACAGCCTCACCCACACCGCGCTCGTCTTGATAGGCATGAGCCGTGTCAATATGACGATAGCCCATGCGCAGGGCAGCCAGCACACTTGCCTTAGCCTGTTCGTTAGTCATCTGATAGGTGCCGATGCCGAACTGTGGCATCCTTATATTCTCGCCCAAAGTCAGTGCAGGCTCGAATCGCGGGTCGGGCTCTGCCAACTTCGTGAAGATGAGTGCCGACAGTCCCCAGCCCTTCGGCTGACGGATATACACCTCGCTCACCATGAACGGGAAACGCACCTGATGGCCGCCCACCTCAGAGGTCAGATGAATGTTGCTATACACTGTGCCGACGTTCTTGTCCGTAAACTTCACCTCCTGCGAATGGATGTCAGCGTGTTTGTACCAGATCATGCCACCACGAATGATATCCACTTCCTGTTGCTTGCCCCAGCCGCCACCCATGTGGACGAACTGCGCATTGTCCAAGAACAACTCCGCCAGACGGTCGGCATTTTTCTCCGCCATCCAAACCCACTTCTGATTCGAGAGGTCTATCAGCTCCTGTTCTTCCTTACTTACCTGTGCAAATGCCGTCATGCTTACGATAACCAGCACTGCGAAAATCATCATTTTCTTCATTTTGTTATACGTTTTAATATTCGACGGTGCAAAGGTACGAAGAATCCCCGCAACTATTTTGACAATAATTACGGGGATTCTTTCACTTTTTTCCGAAAACAATTCTATTCCCTAAAGTCAGTAGGCGAAGCACCGAGATACTTCTGCACATAGCGGCTGAAGTAGCTAGGAGATGAGAAACCGTATAGGTAGGTGAGTTCGGTGAATGAGCGTTTCTTGTCTCGTAACTGGCGACTAATATCAAGCACCGTGTATCGGTTAATCCAGTAGTTGGCAGGAAAACCGCTTACCTTCTTGCACACTTCCGACAAATATTTCGTGGTGACGCAAAGCTTGTCAGCATAGTAGCCGATGTCGCGGTTCTTGCGGAAATCTCCACGTTCCAGCAATGCCAAGAAACGCTCCATCAAATCAGCATATTGCGAAGTTATCTTCTCATTCCCATATAGTGATGCATGGAAGTCGAAGAAATCGATAATCATGCACTGGATTGCATTGATCATGGCATCACGGTGGAAGTTGTGAGTTGTCAAAGCCAAACGCCGTTTGATATAGTCAAAGTCGAGTGCGCACACTTTCTGCTGTTCAGGGTTAAGGTGTAAAATAGGGTCATTGAACAAAGCCATCGACCCTTTCATGCCATAGTTACTATGTGGTGTGGAAACCTCAATAAACTCCGGAGTGACATAAACCACATCTACATGGAAGTCATCGCTTTCGTTGACACGTTCCACCAAGTCGCCACGTCTGATGATAAGGCATTCACCAACCTTCAGCCTATAAACATTGTTATTATATTTGAATTCACAGAAACCCTTATGGCAATAAGCATGACAAAGATAACCAGCAACTTCACCTTTGCCGATGCCAGCCAATGTGTTCGCCACTATGATGTCTTTTCGCTCGTTCACTTTGCAAAAATACTAATATTTCTTGAAAAATATATCAATTTGGCAATTAAAACTAGTATAATCAATCATTCTTAAGCAACTTTAAGGCAAAATACTCTTTGGAGAATACATTTTGGCATCTTTTAAACCATAAATACAATTTGAGACTAATCTTCATGAATAGATGAGGTATCGGGATTGCAACTCAGAACATGACTCGTTCTAACTTAGACTGGGGTACGATAGGATAATCTTGCATCTTTTGTTTTCGTGTAAATTGGAATGTAAATTCGGCAATAAATAATGTGCTTTGTTGCCGAATTTACATAATACAAATTGAGACTATTCGATCTTAACTATTGCCTCCATCATTTTCTTCGAAGAAATCTTAGCATAACTCTGTGTGCTTGAAACCTGCTTGTGACCAAGAAGTGCGGATATGGTATATATGTCAATGCCCTTATCCAGCAACTGCATAGCAAAAGTATGGCGGAAGCAGTGAAAAGTAATATGCTTGTTGATTTTAGCCTTTCTGATCCATCGTTCAACGTGTGTTATAAGAATGCTTTCTGTCAACTCAGGAAACACCTTTCCCCCAGACTTTGGAGTTCCTAATATCCTGATTGCGGCAAGAGTCAGGGGCAATTGTATCTTGACTCCTGTCTTCTTGATGCAGAACTTCAGGTATGCCTTCCTTCCACGGGGCTGATATATGTTGTCCCAACGGAGGGCAAGGATATCGCTTCTTCTCAATCCTGTGTAAATGGAGAACATACCAGCTCTATACACATCTGGAATCTCTTCGTATGGCGTGCTTGCCAGTTGCTTAATCTCTTCTTTTGAAAGATACTCTTTATGAATATCATGATCCCATGTGATTTTATTTACACAGGATGCATAGTCTTTAGTAAGAATGTTATCCTTATAGGCAAGATGCACAATGCCTAGAAATGAGTTGAAGTATCCACTGGCAGAGTTCCTTGACAATTTGCATTTTTTGTGTAATCCGTTAGTATGGAGCAGGTACAGACGGAAACGTTCGCATAGACTGGAATTGATGTCCTTGAATCTGCATTGTCCTTTGCAAAACCTCTCGAAATGCAACCGGCTGCTTTGGTATTTCGCACCATGGCAGTCACCGTTCTGTCTGAAATACTCCAGGAAGTCCTCATCCAGTTTGGCCTTTGCCAAAAAACTATAGTCTCTATGAACAAGTTGCAGGTATCTTTTACAGCGTATTGTTTCTGCGATCTCTTCTATGGTCTTGTTCTGTTCTGCCTGTTGCACTGTTTCTGGATGAGTATAGATTTCCAGATTCAGACACTCATACCTAACAGGTTTTCCTTTAACGTCACGAATGGACGGATTGAATTCCAAATAGATGGATTTCATGGAGCCATGTGAAATGTTCCTATACTTCAGGGTTACTCTGGGCATAACACACCTCCTTTCTTTATAACAGACAGAATATCTGCCTTGTTATATACCAAACACTTCTCCTGTTTCCTGACGCGTGTTCTATGCAGAGCTGCAAGAGCGTAGATGACAGACCTTTCTAAATCGAAAAAGGCAGACGCTTCTTCAATAGTAAGCCATTGCTTCAGAGCTATAGACTCGTGTTTCCATGCATCTTCACAAGACGACTTACAGAAACGGCGATACTTGCCAACATAGTATGAAGGGATAGAATTACGTGTTGCAAACTTTAGTACCCAGCATCTGCCCATACCTGTGTAGCGCATCAGCTCTTTCAGAGAATAACTTGCGTAACCGATAGGGGAGTGTGGAGTTACAGGGAGTGCCGAAAACCACTTGACAAAGTCCTTCCAAAGGACTGCATTGTAACCCTCCTTGTTTTTCTTGGCTTTGATAGTACCATTCGCAACGAGTCTGTTAATGTACTGGCGGCTGAATCCTGAAAGGCTAGCCGCTTCTCCTACGGAAAGCATGTTTCGTGTGATCTTTGCCTTCCATTCTACGTCCAAACTATCGTATGGATCGTAGTAGTGTTTCTTTTTATTGTAGTTCATATTATCAATCCAGCTTTAGTGCCGGAATGATAATATAACGAAAACAGTATGATAAGAAAAGTATATAATCTGCAAAAATGATGTGTAAACAATCCCTAAAACGAGTATCAGATATTTGCATATATTATCATATCACTACGCATGAAATTTGCCACGAAAAGTAATAATATAGCGATTAACAAAAATGCTAATTAGTTGAAATATAGGTAATTAGCTTAAAACCAAACTGCCAGGAGATAGTTGTTAAAAAGCTTTAATAAAACATTGTATCTATCTGTAAATCAATTAGTTATGACCTACTTACCCACGCAATATCTATACAGTGTTGATAATCTGTACTTTATGAGTTAAACCGTACAAATGAACTTTGGGAAATGGAATTTCGCGATTCCCA